>Ga0210057_1000186_pt1 | contig 109279 bp, 90 predicted proteins | sample CryGeyCG2114_010_2_FD_183968 | JGI IMG/M metagenome (GOLD analysis project Ga0210057, IMG submission 183968) | Groundwater microbial communities from aquifer - Crystal Geyser CG10_big_fil_rev_8/21/14_0.10 (SPAdes) (version 2) | ecosystem: Environmental > Aquatic > Deep subsurface > Groundwater ...
ATGATTTTGGAATTGAGGTTGTCTTTGTAGTTGTGGTGGTTGTTTCTTCCTTCTTTCTCATGGCTTCTTTGTAAAGCTCTGCTTGAGTCTTTCCCATGAATTTGAAGTTTTTGGGGATGAGGAGGTTAGTATTTGCCGACATTTGAAACCACCGAGGAATATGTTTTTTGCGTCAAATCCACCATCAGCTTTGAGAGTTCCCTGCCCTCCTGTATGTAATAGACGTTGAAGCCTGCCTTTCTCAAATCTTCTGATGTTTGGGTTGGAGAGCCAAGCTGTATGTGGAAAAACTGGTTTTGCTTTGCAAGGGAAATAAATTCCTTTTTTATGTCATTCCAGTTGAATATTTCTCCGTCCGAGATGGTGAACTGGATGGAGCCGCGCTTTGCGGCTATTTTCTTTATTTTTTCCATGTCTATGGAGGTTATGCCGAACTGGGGAGTTAGAAGCGCCTTTATGGAATTGTCTATGCCGCTTGCCCCTATTGTTTGCGAGGAGAAGTTGGCGGCGTTTATTTGCACGCGGGAGAGCAAATGGTTGTTCTCAAGGTAATTTATTATGCCGAAAAACCCAAGCAAAGCGTAATGGTATTTGCTTCTGTCTCCCCACGGGATGAATGAGGAGTTTCCGGTGCTTGAGCCGCCCTGCAAATCCCCCTGCATGGAGCCGGAAGTGTCCAAAATGCACATGGCAATCGGCGGGAATGAGTCTATGCCGTGCTTTATTTCATAGTTTAGGGAAAGCGAGGAGTGGGGCACCATGAAAGAGGGTTTTCCCTTGCCGCTTATGCCAAGCTTGTTGAATTTTATGCTTGCGGGATTGTCCGCCTGCTCATCATACGGCTTGTGGCGCATGTGCGCATACGGCAGGGAATTTGCCCTTGCAAGGGTTTTTGCCTGTATGGGGATTTGTTTTGCAAGTTGCTGGTAGAGGGTTTTGAGCGCGTAGTATTGGTTGAGGTATTCTGGCGCCCCTTCCCCTTTTGAGTATTTTTTCATTACCTCTTTTTTTGGGTCCGGCTCGCCCATGGAATTTTCCCCTGAGCCGAATAACTGGGGCAAGGGCTCTGATTCTGGCATTAGGGGTGAGAGGTGCTTTGCCATTATTTGGGAGATGTTTTCCCAATTCTGGGGGTTGAGCAGGTATTCCCTTGATTTTAGCTTTGGCTGGAGAGAGAGTTCTTTTATGATTGAGTTGAAGGCGCCTATTGCGTTTTGGTTCTTTGGAATGTAATTTTCAAGGTATTTTATGTCCTGCTTGTTTCCCCAGAGGTAGAGGTTTAGGGAAACAAATGCCTCGTATAATGGGGAATATTGCTTGTTTTCTGACGCTTCTCCCTGCTCTTTCCAGAAAACCATTTGCCCTGCCATGGAGGTTTTGGCTGCCTCATTCTGCTCTCCCCTGCAACCGGTGTTGTCTATAATGTCCTGTATGCAGTTTGAGAGGTATTTTACCTTAGTGGATTCCCTGCCTGCCTTGCCTGTTGGCTCCTGCCCGGATTGCTTTATGGCTTTGGCTATGGGCTCAAGGAAGAGATTTGTGTGCTGCTCCAAGGATTTGGGGCAGTATTTCCAGTGCCCTGTTTCGTGTGTTAATACGTCCGAGCACTCTTGCAACGGCGCTTCCTGCGCCTGCTTCTCTTTGAGGTAATCCTGGGTTTTTTTGTCTGATACTGAGGAGAAATTTGGGTTTACGCTCATGTCTATTTGCCAGCCGTTTGGGGCAATTTTCGCGGATACGCAGGGGGTTTGGGTTATGGCATTTATTTTTACGCGTGTGGCGGTTAAGCCAAGCTCTTTTGCCCTTGAGTTGAGGTGAATTTCAAGCTCTTTTAGGTTTATTGTGTTCTTGTCTATGAGGCAGGAATTTGGAAGGCGGTAAAACTGGCTCTTTTGGGCGCCTTGCCCCTCTTTTGCTTTTTTGAAGATATTTTTCATTTTTCATGCCTCAAGAATTTTTGCGGCCCGCGCTACCGCGCGGGTTTTGCCCGCCCCCGTTATATACTAGCACCCCGTACTAGCACCCCGCGGCGGCCAGACGGCCCCCTGATGGCGCTGACGCCCCGCCCGCCGCCCCCGCCGCGGTAGAGAAGGCCGATGTAAGAGGCACCTGTTTGACAGAAATAACGGAATGTGTTATCTGCACTGCTGCCTTGGGGCAATGCCGCCCCGTTTGGGATTAGGTTTGCATCAAACTTGTAGTAGCCGTCATTTCGGTGGATTTTTGTTGGAATTATTGCACTTGGATTGAGTATTTTGACCATCCAGAAGTTCTTGTGGGTTTCTGTGAATTCGTAGTTTGGCTGGTTTGAGTCGTTTCCGTAGGGGAGGATTAGGGCTGTTTCTCCTGTTAAGTGTTGGAATTTGCTTGGTATTAGGAGGCTGTAAGAAACTTTGTTTCCGTCTGTGTAGTTTATCTCCGCTCCAAGCTTTTCTCCTGGCTCGGCATAGGCGATGAGGGTGCCTGTCCAGTAGTAGCCGCCGTTTTTCATTACATAGGTGTCTGCGTCTTTTAGGGAGGCAAGGAGTTTGCTTTGTTTTTTGGCTTCGTCTAGTGCTTCCATGGCAGTGAATTCTTTTGTGGTTCCATCAGAGCCGATTAAAGGGATGACTTTGCCAAATGATTTTGGAATTGAAGTTGTCTTTGTAGTTGTGGTGGTTGTTTCTTCCTTCTTTTTGCTTATTGCCTCGTTGTAAAGCTGCGCTTGGGTTTTTCCCATGAATTTGAAGTTTTTGGGGATGAGGAGGTTGGGAGTTTGTATGTTTTGGTTCATTTTTCATCACAACATAAATATTTTCGGCTGCCATCTTGAGGCGGCGGTTTTCACTAGTCGTTATACACTAGCACCCCGTGGCAGATAGACGGCCACCAGTCGGCGCCGACGTCCTGCCTGCCGCCGTCCACGCCGCCGCCGAGAAGGCCGATGTAGGAGGCGCCTCTTTGCCAGAAATAACGGAATGTGTTATCTGCACTGCCTTGGGGCAATGCCGCCCCGTTTGGGATTAGGTTTGCATCAAACTTGTAGTAGCCGTCATTTCGGTGGATTTTTGTTGGGATTATTGAGTTTGGATTGATTATTTTGACCATCCAGAAGTTCTTGTGGGTTTCTGTGAATTCGTAGTTTGGCTGGTTTGGATCTTCTCCATAGGGGAGGATTAGGGCTGTTTCTCCTGTGAGGTTTTGGAATTTGCTTGGTATTTGGAGGCTGTAAGAAACTTTGTTTCCGTCTGTGTAATCCAATCCGTCTCCGAGAGTTTGCCCTGGGGCGCAGTAGGCTATGAGGTCGCCAGTCCAGAACAATCCTTTGTTTTTGAGAACGTATTTATCTGAATCCTTTAGGGAGGCAAGGAGTTTTCCTTGTTTTTTGGCTTCAGCTAATGCTTCCATTGCTGTGAATTTTTTGGTGGTTCCATCAGAGCCGATTAAGGGGACGACGTTGAATGATTTTGGAATTGAGGTTGTCTTTGTAGTTGTGGTGGTTGTTTCTTCCTTCTTGCTCGTCGCCTCCTTGTAGAGCTGCTGCTGACTCTTGCCCATGAATTTGAAGTTTTTGGGGATGAGGAGGTTTGACATAAGAATCACTCGTACACTAGCACCCCGTGGCGGAGAGACGGCCACCAGTAGGCGTCGACGCACTGCAAGCCGCCGTCCTCGATGCGGCCGAGAAGGCCCAGATAAGAGCCATTGCCAACCTGCCAGAAGTATCTATCGTTTACTCCTGTTCCATCAGAAGATTTGCCGTTGGGGAACATATTCGCATCTGTCTCATACCAGTCATTGCTTCGTTTGATGAGCGTAGGAACGATGAGATTTGGAGCGTTTATCTTCACGGTCCAGAAGTTGATCGCCCCTTGGATGAACTCGTAGTTGGGGTTCTGGGGATCGTTTCCGTAGGGGAGGATTAGGGCTGTTTCTCCTGTGAGGTTTTGGAATTTGCTTGGTATTAGGAGGCTGTAAGAAACTTTGTTTCCGTCTGTGTAGTTTATCTCCGCTCCAAGCTTTTCTCCTGGCTCGGCATAGGCGATGAGGGTGCCTGTCCAGTAGTAGCCGCCGTTTTTCATTACATAGGTGTCTGCGTCTTTTAGGGAGGCAAGGAGTTTGCTTTGTTTTTTGGCTTCAGCTAATGCTTCCATTGCTGTGAATTCTTTGGTGGTTCCATCAGAGCCGATTAATGGGATGGCTTTGTTGAAATGGGTTGGAGGGATGGGTTTGGGCTGGATTGGAGGGGTGTGTTTTTTGCTTATTGCCTCGTTGTAAAGCTGCGCTTGAGTCTTTCCGCCGAATTTGAAGTTTTTGGGGATGAGGAGGTTTTGGTTCATTTTTCATCACAACATAAATATTTTCGGCTGCCATCTTGGCGGCGGTTTTCACTAGCCGCTATACACTAGCACCCCGTGGCCGTTAGACGGCCTCCCGCTGGCGTCGACGTTCTGCCTGCCGATGCCCTCGACGCAGCTGAGAAGACCGATGTAGGAGGCGCCTGTTTGCCAGAAATATCGGAATGTGTTATCTACACTGCTGCCTTGGGGCAATGCCGCCCCGTTTGGGATTAGGTTTGCGTCAAATTTGTAGTAGCCGTCAGTTCGGTGGATTTTGGTTGGAATTATTGCACTTGGATTGAGTATTTTCACTATCCAGATGTTTGTATCCTCTTCTGTGAATTCGTAGTTTGGCTGGTTTGGGTCGTTTCCGTATGGGAGGATTAATGCTGTTTCTCCTGTTAAGTGTTGGAATTGTTTTGGGATTTGAAGGCCATAGGAGACTTTGTTGCCGTCGCTGTAATCCAATCCGTCTCCGAGAGTTTGCCCTGAGGCGCAGTAGGCTATGAGGTCGCCAGTCCAGAACCATCCTTTGTTTTTGAGAACGTATTCGTCTGAATCCTTTAGGGAGGCAAGGAGTTTTCCTTGTTTTTTGGCTTCAGCTAATGCTTCCATTGCTGTGAATTTTTTGGTGGTTCCATCAGAGCCGATTAAAGGGATGGCTTTGTTGAAATGGGTTGGTGGAATGTGCTTGGGTGGAGTTGGAGGGTCGTTTTGTTTTTTGCTTATTGCCTCGTTGTAGAGCGTCTGCTGAGTCTTTCCCATGAATTTGAAGTTTTTGGGGATGAGGAGGTTGGGAGTTTGTATGTTTTGGTTCATTTTTCATCACATCATAGGGGGAGGGTCAGGAAGACCCTCAAACTGGGGAGGGGGCTTGTGCCCCCTCCGCGGTTCGGTTACACCTTCATCTCAAGCTTTTGCTTCTGCTGTCCGGTTGTTGCGAGAGTGTTCTGCCTCTGCAAAATTCCAACAGCGAATTTCCAGTTGCCGGTAAGGTCTTTTATGTCCTTATTTGAGAGCTGCCCCTCAGTTGCTTTTGAGAGGGCGTGGGAAAAAGCCTGCGCCCCTCCCTTGCGTACGGTTTTTCCGCCTTCCTGCTCTTCTGTGCCGCTCAAAAACGCGTCTGATGCCTCCTTGGCTATTGCGTTTGCGGCCAGATTTGGGTTTTGCCTGTAATCGTCCAGGAGTTTGGGGGTAAGGGCGCCAGAGTATGGAAGGATGAGGCGGTAGGCTTCAAAGACCGAATTGTAATCAAGAGAGAATTCACTGCCTGATTTTGCGGATGCTACGGCACAAAGGCCTTTTGCCAAAGCAAGGGTTTTGGAGACACCTCTAAGAGTGAAGGGGCGCACGTATGAGAGGGCTACTCCGGCGTCTTGTGAGCCCTCTGATACCAGGATGTCGGGATAGACGTTCTTGAGAATGCGCTTGCTTTGAGGCATTCCTGACGCCACATCCACAAAGTCAAGTCCGTGGTCCAGAAACTGCCCCGCAAGCCACGCGTCCAGATAGTCCTCGGATTTTATGCTTTTGAGCTCTGAATATGAGTGCAAAATAGGCTCAAAAGAATCTTTTTTAGAGGCCTGCCTCACGCGCGGGTCGGTTGTGCCCATGGAGACGGAGAGAGTATCTTCAGGGAGAGGGTAGTAAAAGTCAAAGTCTAAAGTAAGGTGCAAACGGTCGCGCAAAGCGTTGTCTATGGAGAAGGTGCCTGTATATACTCCGTCGCCGAGGTTTCCAGTGGCTATTCCGACGGAGTAGTGCTCGCCCTCGCCTTTGCCGAAATATGCTTTTTTCCCCTGAAATTCGATGTAGCCGTCGGTGATGTTGAAAAACTGGTTCTGAATGACGGGCGGGCAGCGGTTTAGCTCGTCTATTAGTGAGAGGTGAAAATTCACTTTTTCAGTAAGCTCGTAAAGCTGGTCTGTTGAGCCCTCCATTTTATTTAGCTTGCCCAAATCCATTCGGGTGAAAAGCGATTTTAGGTCCAAATCCAAAGAGCCGCGCAAATCAAGGGCTTCGGCGTTGAATATAAGATTGGCCAAGTCGGTAGAGAGCTGGGTTTTTCCGGGGCCGGCTTCTCCCACATAGAAGAGGTTTAGGCGGGAGATAAGCGCCGCTATTGAGACGTCCCACATTGTTAGGGAGACTCCGCTGATGTTGGCTACCTCATTAGAATTTGTGTATATTGGTGTTTCTTCAAGTATTGGTTTTATTGAGCTGAAATTCATTAAATGCACCCCATTTTATATGTAATATAGTGGTGAAGGATGTTTATATATGTTTGTATAAAGGGATGGGCGGGAGCATGCTTAAAGGCGAGCAACAGATGGCAGAGTACAGAAACGTTATGCTTTGGACAACAATTGTTATATAAGGGATAACAGGTAAAAATTTTTATGCAAAATATCCCGTGCAGCCGCCCCATCCCGCATGAGCCGGGGGTTTATATTTACAAGGACGCGGCGGGAGAAATAATTTACATAGGAAAAGCAAAGGATTTGAAAAAAAGGGTTTCCTCTTATTTTGCCAAAAAAAAGCGCTGGGACAAGGTTGCCGCACTTGTGAAAAAAATCGCTTCCGTGGATTTTGTTGTGGTGGATAGCGAGGAGGAGGCGATTTTGCTTGAAAGCAACATGATTAAGGAGCATTACCCCAAGTATAACGTTTCTTTGAGGGACAATTCTCCCCTCACATACGCGCTTATTACAAATGAGCAATTTCCCCGGCTTTTAATTGTGAGAAAAGACAGGCAGGGGAAGATACGCGCGCCTGCCGGTACGCTTGGGAAGGCGGGGTGGAACGGGAAAAATGCCCCCAAAGGCGTGAAACGGGAAGAGGGGGAAAAAAGAGAGGATGCGGGCGGCGGAGAATATGAAGAATGGAAAAATTCGGCGGGCGGAAAAATAAGAAAAGATGCGGGCGCGGGCAAAGTATTTGGCCCCTTTATGTCTGGCTCCGGCAAAAGCCTTGTGATGGGAATTTTGAGAAAAGCATTTAAAATTCGAACATGCGGCTCCCCCATGCCGAAAAAAGTGTGCTTGCAATTTCATTTGGGAAATTGCGCGGGGCCTTGCGAGGGAAAGGTCTGGAGGGAGGAATATATGCAGGGGGTGGGGAAAGTTGCGCAAATTCTCTCAAATAAGGCGAATGTGGGCAAATATTTGGATGAGATGGAAGAGGAGATGAGAAAGGCGGCGGAAAAAAAGAATTTTGAGAAAGCCATGCAGATAAGAAATGCGTGGAGAGCCCTGGCAGGGATGGCTGGAAGGGCGAAAGTGGATGATACTGCTGATAAGGATGAGGATTATATTGTGATAATTGAGGATGAGGGGAAGGCGAGGGTGCAGGCATGGAAAATGTTGCATGGAGTTATAAGGGACAGGCAAAAATATGAGTTTGAATATGTTCTGGAAGACGCCCTATCCGAATTTTTGCAAAGGTATTATGAGAAGCATCCGGTGCCAAGGAATATTTTTGTGAATAAAATGCCTGAAGGCGCCGGTGCGCTTGAGGCGCATCTCTCGCGCGTCAGGGGAGGGGCGGCGCATTTGCAAAAATTTCCCTCGCGGGGAAGCAGGGCAGAAATTGGGGCGCTTATTGAGAAGAATATTTTGCTTGAGAAGTCCGGAGGGGCGGATTTGGCGCTGGTGCGCCTGCAAAGGGAGCTTAATTTGCCAAAAATCCCGTACGTGATAGAGTGCTTTGATGTTTCAAATTTGAGAAATGAGAATTTGGTTGCATCCATGGTGCAGTTTGTGAATGCGGCTCCAAAGAAGAGCGAATACAGGAAATTTAAGATTCGCACGGTGGAGGGGCAGGATGACTTTGCGTCCATGAGGGAGGCAGTATTTCGCAGGTATAGAAGATTGCGCGATGAGGGAGGGGCAATGCCTGATATGGTGCTTGTTGACGGGGGGCTGGGGCAGCTTCACGCCGCAAAAAACGCGCTTGAGCAGCTGGATTTGCAATTGCCGTTATTTTCTCTTGCGAAAAAAGAAGAGGAAATTTATGGGGAAGAATTTCTTGCGCCTTTGCGGCTTGCCAAAAATAACGAGGCTTTGCATGTGCTGCAAAGGGCACGTGATGAGGCGCACAGGTTTGCCATAAATTATGGCAGGAAGCTCAAAAGAAAAAGAAATATTGAGAAAGCAAAATAATAGAGGAGGAAATGAAAAATAAATTTAAAAAATTGGGAAAATAAACAGTGCGAAGCGTTTAATAAGGTTGTAATAGATATATTTGTGTGAAAAATGATGGGAATAATAGCCGTTAAAAATTTAGATAAGCCAATAACCCCTAAAAACGGCAAAGGGGCTTTTTCTGATGAAATTCCAAAAATAGAGGGAATACTCGGACGCCTGGATTTCAATAAAAATTTAAACTTGGATTTGAGAAAAAGGCTTTTGAAAAATAAAATTAATGGCGCAAAGCTGGAGTATTTTATGGGTGCCTTGAAGACAGACGGAGGCATAGTGAGAATTTCAGACAGGGCCGCCCTTAGCGTGGAAAACCCTATTGCATATACCTGGACAAAAAATGAATATTCAAAACACGCTGATTTTAGAGATGAATTGAGCAAAGCGCTTGAAAAATGTGAATATAAGCGCATAAGCCAGAACATGTTTGTGCTTGATGAGAATAGCCTTACTGCGAAAAATCAGGAGGATATACGGCTGAGGATTGAGGAGAAGAAAAATAATGTAAAGCTTGGAAAAGGGGCGAAAGTGCTTGGAAGATGCGTAGCCAGATTGGGAAAATGCATAATAATTCTCGGGGAGGCGAAGCTGAAAAAAGACAGGCCGAAGGATTACCAAAATGCGATGCAATTATACGGCTCTTATGAGAAATTAGTAGAAGCTTTGGAAGGGAGATTTGAGGCGGAAGGGTATATGGAGGGAGTGTTGGGAACCTACCGCAAAAATGAGAGTGTGGAAACAGAGAAGAAAGTCCGGCAAAAGCTTAGATGGAACGAATATGTTGAGAAAATAATGCTGATAAAAAAGGACCGTGTTAAAAAACTGATAAATAATAAGTTTGCGCTTGAACTGGAAATTATTTCCAACTCGAATTCAGATGTTAGAAAATTTGAGGAGGATTACCCAGGGGGAATAAGCGCGATAAAAGAGAGGATGATATGCGAGGGGCATATTCAAAGCGCAGAGAAGCATGTTGAGGAAATAGGGGCAGTTGCCAAAAATTACAAGCGTGAAGGAAGGGGATTGCAATTTGAGGAAAAGGATTGGACAACCGGAGATTACAGCGACCCTAAAGATTTGGATTAGCTAATTTTATTTAGACTCTTTTATTAGGGAGAAAAGGGCAGGCAGCTGCGCCATGTTTATTATGGGCTTGCCTATGCGCTCCGAGTCGTCTGTAAGGCGCGGGCAGGCGGTTGTTATATAGGCGTCAAATGAGTTGAAATCCTTTAGCGAGTCAAAATCTACTTCTCCGGTAACAAGGATAGACGGGGATTTTCCAAGCTCTTTTAGGCGCGCTTTTGCAGCCTCGGCGGCTTTTAGGGAAAACTGCCCGGATTTTATTGAGACAAGTATGCCTATTCTTTTTGCCTGCGAGCATGCGATAAGCATCCCAAGCTGCTTTTTTCTTTTTTCCTCTATTTGCTTGTTGAGAAAATAGCTTTCATTTGCATAAGGATTAATTGCAAGTATTGGCTTGGAGGCATCTATCCCCAGCGGGTGAAATTCGCCGCCGCCCACATAAACTATCGCGTCCACCTTTGGCGCAAGCTTTGATGCCGCGGATGCGTCGCAACCAAGTATCTGCCCATCCATTATTGCAAGCGAGCCCTTGCTTGTGAGAATTTCGTGCCCCGCTGCCTTTAGCATCTTTTTCATTTCATCCAATTGGTGAATGTGCGATACTGTTGTTACTACCCCTATTTTTTTATATTGATTTATTTTTTCCAAAGATGATTTTAGTATTTGCAAATCCGCGTCTATTGGGTAGAGGCGGTATTCTATTTCAAGCCCTTTTTCAGTTACTTCGTGATATTTGCAATGCCCGTAATGCACAAGTTTTTGCGCCCCTGTTTTTTTTGCCTCCTCAAGCGCCAAATCGCACGCGCCCCAACAGGGAGTTGCGGAGAGGAAAACCTCATGCCCCTCTTTTTCAAATTTGGCGGATTCTGCTAAGGCAAACTGCTTCAAGCCTTGGGGAAATTGGAGGAGAATTCTCATAAACATCAATCACATGTATTTCGGGTAATTTGTATTTATTATATGCTCGGTGAGAGGGAGAAGCGGGTAAATTCTCTTTTTTTGCTTGGTTTGGGGCGCAGCTGTTTCAGAAAGGTTTCCCGGGAGAATTTCTTTAGGGTGCAGGATTTTTTTTGCTTCAGGCTCTTGCGTCTTTTTTGCGATGCCGTTTGTTGTGGTGATTTTTTTTAGAAAATATGCGGCAATTATTGCCACCTTCAAATCCAAATCCTCTTTTGCGTTCTTGAGAGCTAGTAGAGCCTCCGCAGGGTGATGCGGATGCATGGAAGCGATTGAATTTACTGCCTCAAGGCGCATGGATTCGTCTTTTGAGAAAAGGCGCTTTTGAATCCCCTGCCATTCAAATTTCTTTTCGCGCAGCGCTATTGAGCAGAGGCAATCGAGGGCTTGCCTGGAATCTTTTTTCCCAAGCTTTTGAATTGCCTGCATTTTTGAGAATTTTGTAAAATTTCCCGTGATTATTTTTATAAGGCGGGCGGTGCTTTGCCTTTCATATATCTTTATTTCTTTTAATTGCCGCACGCCCAGCGCATAAGGGTCGTTTGTCGGGAATTTTTTTGAGCCCCTGCATTTTATTGGAAGGGAGGGTTGCTTTTTCTCTGCCATTAAATTTTTTGGGTCGTTTTTTATTTTGTTGTGGTTTGGGTTTCTCTCCTTTGGGTAAGGCGGGGGGCAGATGCCTTTTCCCTCCAACGGCTGCATTTTGTCGAATAAGGGGTTGAATATTTTTTCTGGAGGGGGGCAATATACCCCTTCCCCGGACACGGGCTGGATATTGTCAAATATTGAGCTGCCTTTAGGCTCGCTTGCCGGAAGCTTTCTTTTTGAAGCTAGGGAAAACTGCCTTGCGCTGGAATAGGCTCTTGTGAAATTATTGCTTATTGGCATTTTATTACCTGAAATAGCCTAAAGAGTTATGATTCTATTATGCATTTTGTTGCTTTTAAATGTAATATAAAGGAAAAAATTTCCTTATAGCCCTTCGCGCGAGAAAAAGCGGGTTATGAGAAGGACGGTGTTGTATGCGATTATAATCATGCCAAAGAGAGGGATGAGGGAAATTAGCCCGAATGAGCTTGGAAGCATCAGCAGGCGCACCGCAGGGGGGGAGAGAATAAACAATATGGCCAAAATTGCGAATATAACTGCGTTTTCAGCGATTTTTCTTGTGGTATCCTGCCGCCTCACAAACCTTTGGCTTATAAAAGCCTGCGAGAGAGAGTCGGCGATTTCCTTAAGGTCTGAAATTATCCTGAGGATAGAGGGGATAAGGAGAGCAAAAAGCAAAAGCGCTGCATCCGGATGGACATAGATGTCAAGTATTGGCACAGAGAAATTCGCGTATTTTAGAAATGTGCGGATAATAAGTATCGCAAGCCCGGAAATTGCAAAAAAAGCAAGGTTTTTTGCAAGGTGCGGAAACTGGGCGCGCGCTTTTCTTACAACCCTTCCGTCCATCTCAAAGTCCCTTGCAACCGAAGTGAAATAGCGCTGTGCAGACAAAACCCTTGAGCATAAGCCTTTTGGCTGCAGTCTTGAGAGAAACGCAAATACGGCCTCCCTTTTCGAGAGGATTAGGCTTGCAACTATTGCCGTAATAAATACCACGCTGGAGAGAATTGTCATCAAATCAAATTCAGGCATTAATGGAGAGGCTTCCTTTGCAAGCAGCAGGGAAAATTCCCCCATCACTGCCATTGAAATGCCTGCTATAAACGAATCCTTTGCATTCTGCCCAGAAAGGAAAATCGCAAGCCCCACCGCAATGGATGCGACTGCCCAGAAAATGGCGCAAAGCATAAGAATTACAGGCAATTGCGAGAGCAGCACTGCCGGGTTTACTAAAAGCCCTATTGAGATGAAGAAATAGGATGAGAAGGCAAGCGTGAAGTTTGACATTGTGTGCTCAACCTCCTCGCGTATGGAAAGCCCGGCGATTATGCTTCCTGCAAGAAATGCGCCTACGGAGGGGGAGAGCCCTATTGCCATCGCCAGAAATGCCATAAGAACCGAGAGGGCGAGTGCAAACTGCAATATGCTGTCCTTTTTTAGCATTTTTTTGTATCTTTCAACAATCCTTTTGAGAATCTGCAGAACAATGAAATATGCAAAAGCCATAAGCACGAGCGAGTATAGTATTGAAAATATTACCGCGCTGGCGGTTGCAAGAGCCGCCCCTTCGGCGCGCAGGGAGCCGAAAAACGCCATTGCCGCAACAGCAACCATATCCTCTATCACAAGAATTGAGATAAGAAGGGGCACAAAATTGCTTTTTACAAGGTTGTAGGATTTCATCAGGCGCACAAAAATTGCGGTTGAGGAAAAGGAGAATGCCGCCCCGAGCGCAAGCGATGCGCTAAACCCCAGCCCCAGGAAAATTGCTGCCTCATATCCCGCTATAAAAAGGGCGGCCATTATTGCGCTTGCGCAAAGAATTGCCTTCACTCCTGAGCGCAGCATGCTTCCCAAAGAGAATTCAAGCCCTATGGAAAAGAGGAGAAGGGTTGCGCCAAGCTCGGCCAAAAGGGAAACAAGCTCGTTATTTTGTATTATCCCAAGCGCGTTGGGGCCCACCACCATTCCTACAAAAAGAAGCCCCATCACAGTAGGCTGCTTCCAGCGGGCTGAGAGAAATCCGCCAACTACTGCCACAAGGGAAATAAGCCCGAAGGAGAGGAAAAATTGCTCTATTAATGTTGACATTGTCTCTCACACCGAGCAAATGCGAATGCGCTCAGTCATCAAATTCTATTTTGTTGCCTGTGCCCTGCTCCTCAAGCTTGGAGAGGCGCTTTAGCAAAACCTTCATTTCAGCCGATGCCACTATGCGCCGCGTGCGCTCCACGGCATCAGGGTTTACAGACATTGAAGTGACTCCGAAGTCTACTAGCTTTTCCGCAAAATCGGGGTAAACGCTTGGTCCCTGCCCGCAAAGAGAGCATGTTACTCCGTGCTTTCTGCAGGATTTCACGACAGTTTCAATTGATTTTAGCACTGCCGCGTTTCGCTCGTCAAACCCGTCTGCCAATGTGGCATTGTCCCTGTCAATTCCCAGAGTAAGCTGGGTTAAATCGTTGGAGCCTATTGATACGCCGTCTATTCCCTCCTGGCAGAATTCGTCTATTAGCACTACTGTTGAGGGCACTTCCACCATCATCCACAGCTTGAAATCGCGGGTGCGGTGTATGCCGTTCTCTTTTAGCATGTCTTTTATTGCGCGCATTTCCCCTATCCTTCTCACAAACGGAATCATGAGCCAGAGGTTTTTCATCCCGTATTCCTCCCTTACCTTTTTTATTGCCTGCAATTCCATTGCAAACACATCAGGCTCCTGAATATATCTTGCGCATCCGCGGTATCCCATCATCGGATTTGCCTCGTTTGGCTCGTATTGCTCCCCGCCTTCCAAATTGCGGTATTCGTTTGATTTGAAGTCGGTTGCACGGTATACTACCGGGCGGGGGTAGAAGGCGTTTGCAAATGTGCGCAGTTTTTCCGCCAAATTATCCACAAATGCCTGCTCCCTCCCCTCCTCTATTATTCTTCGCGGGTGGGTTCCGATGTCAGCTATCATAAATTCTGCGCGAAGCAATCCCACGCCATCGCATGGCAGTTTAGACACTTTTTGCGCCAAATCCACCTCTGCCAAATTCACATATATTTTGGTGCCTGTTGGCACATAGCCGCTTCCTGCATAGCCTAAGGGCCCGCTTGTTTTTGTGTCCTCTTTTACTTCTGCCTCGCTTCCCATGTCAACGTCCCCTTCATACACTTTGCCCCGTATTGCATCCACTGTTACAAATTGCCCGTCATGCAAAGTGGTTGTTGCATTTTTTGTGCCTACTATGCAGGGCACCCCAAGCTCTCGGGAAACTATTGCCGCATGGCATGTCATCCCGCCGGTGTTTGTAATAATTGCCGCCGACTTTTTCATTGCAGGCACAAAGTCAGGAGTTGTCATCTCTGTTACTAATATTTCTCCTTTTTGCATTTTTCCCATGTCTTTTGATGAGGCAAGAAGGCGCACCTTTCCTTTCCCTATCCCGGGAGCGGATGCAAGCCCTGAGAGTATTGCTTTTCCTCCAATATCTTTTTGCATTGAACCACCCTTAGGCTTTTCTTGCGCCTCATCAAGATAATCAAACTCTTCTTTTTCCGCATCTTCAAATCTGCTTTGCTCCTCCCTTTGCTGCACTTTGGTTTTTCTGCTCTCTCCTCCCGCTTCTTTTGTAAAATTGCTTTGCAAGGATGCGCTTTTTGCATCCGCTATTGCGCTATCTATATTCATGAATTTGCTGCTTATCATTTTCTCAAATGCGCCGGATTGCACAGCTGCCAGAGTTTTTCCGCTCAAAGTTGTTATAGGGCGGGATTGCACTATGTAAAGCGTGCCGTCCTGCAAAGCCCATTCCATATCCTGGGGTTTTTTGTAGTGCGCCTCTATTGTTGCGCCTATTTTTGCAAGCTCTATTATTTGCTCATCTGAGAGTTTTTGCTCTCCCTGCCTGTCTGCATCAACGTCGACTTTTTCGTTTTTCTCCCTTACCTTCATCAAAGCCCAATCCTGCTCTGCGATGTCTTTTTGCAATATTTCAAATGTGCCTTTTTTCACAACATACCTGTCAGGGGTTACCGAGCCGGAGACAACTACTTCCCCAAGCCCGTATGCGCCCTCTATTGAGAGTTCATCAAATTTTTGGGACATAGGGTCGACGCTAAACATTACTCCCGCAACTTCGGATTGCACCATTTCCTGCACTACTGCCGCCAAACCCACTTTTAGATGGTCGAAGTTGTTCTCTACCCTGTAAAAAATAGCCCTTTTTGTAAAAAGTGAAGCCCAGCAATCCTTTATTGCCTGCACAACATCGGATTCGCCGGAAATGTTAAGATAAGTTTCCTGCTGCCCTGCAAAAGAGGCTTCAGGCAAATCCTCTGCCGTGGCGGATGAGCGCACAGCAACATATACTTCCTCTCCCCCGTGGTTTTGGCATAATTTGCGGTATGCGCCCAATATGTCATTTCTAATATCCTGCGGAATTTCGCCTGAGAGAATTCGGTTTTTTATCATTTCGGATGCTTTTGAAAGCTCGTCGGATTGACTTACATCAAGGCGCTCTGTCATTTCCTTGATAAACGGGGCGATGCCGTTTTGCTCTATAAATTTGAAGTAGGCGCCTGCCGTGGTGACAAACCCCCCGGGTATTGGAAATTTGTTTCTTGCCATCTCTCCGAGGTTGGCCCCCTTTCCCCCTACTTCCGCCAAATTGCTTTTGTCAATTTCTGAAAACCACATTATATTTTTCATTATCCTCACCCCGAAGAAATATAGTTAAAGAAGGGGGATAAGGCTTATATAACCCCAGCCCTTTTCTTTATAAAAAGAAAAGGTCTATGCTCTTTTTCTTACCAGAAAAAGGCACCACTTTTTGCAAAGCAAAAAGAAGGGGGCTAACCCCAAAAGAAAATCCAGATAACGCCGATAGTTCGCCTTAGGCAGCTATTTTTTCCCGTGCCAAAATAAGTGGTCTTTATCATATGGGTCCAATTCCAAAGTTTGCAAAGTTGTGAAGCCGGCTCTCTCAAGCTCTTTTATAGTTGCCTCATATACAACCCGCGGTGGAAGGGTGACATCTATTGACTGGCTTTTTACGCAAAACAGGGCATGCCCCCCCTTTTTTAGGTAGGCGTTTGCGTTTTTTATGAGTATTTGCGCCTGGTCCGGCTGTGCCACGTCCTGGTATAGCACATCCGCTTTTGTGCCTTCCAGATATTTTGCATATTCCTGCGGCTGGCGCGCATCCGCAAAAATGGGGAGCAAATTTTCCCTCTGGTCGCATATTCTTATCAAATCCCGCATTGAGCGCTGGGCAAATTCCACCGCGAAAACGCCTCCATCCTCAACTATGTCGCTTACATGAGATGCGGTGGTGCCTGTGGAGGCGCCAAGGTAAAGCACTGTTGAATCCTTTTTTATTGGCATCTCTTTTAGCCCTTTTTTTATGGCGCCGGCTAATTTGGATTTGTAGATGTCCCATTCGCGGTATTCTGTTTTGCCTATTTGCATCAGCTTCTCGCCATACACCCTTTTTCCGGGCGTGAGATTTTTGGTGGCAAGCCGCCCTGCTATTTTGAATATGTTTGGGAAAATTTCCTCTGGTTTTTGCATAATAAGGGATAGGCGCAGGCAGATTTAAATTATGGACTATAGGCTAGAGCGCCGTAATTTAACAACATGGCAAAAAGCTGATAGGGCGTTTGTTGCAAAAAAGCAGTTTAGTTGCCATGAATTGGCTCGGCTATCTTTTTTGCCAGTTTGAGAGCTTCCTTGAAACTGTTTTGCATGCTGCGCAAAACTTCGTTCGTTATCCCTGCCGCCAATGCTGCGAAACCGAAGACGCCAAGGGCAACCGGAAGCTGACCTGTGAATGCCATTATGCCTGCGGCGCATGCTGTTCCCACCCCCAACACGGAGAAGCAGAGCACTCGCTTGTATGGGAGAAAGTGGTATTTGGCAAGGTCCCATATGGAAGTTGACTTTCCGCCTACAGATATAGATTCGTCAATGAGGACATTTGCCATGTAGGTTATTTCCATTGCCTCATTTTTCAGGAGAGCGTTTGCATATTTCACTTCCTCTGTTTCATAATCTCCTAGCCCGTTTGCAGGTATTTTTGATGCGATTTTCATGGATTTTTGAAATGAGATTGCTTTTTTGTACAAGAGTTCCGTCAGATTTGCGTTGGATTGAATTGAGTTTTTGAGAGCGGCTTTCCCGTCTTGTTTAAACTGATTGACTTCGCAGATTAGTTCTTCCTTGCCGTGGATTTTTGATAGCATTTTCAGGTAAGAGCCCGCGATTTTTGCCTTTGCATTTGCATATATTGAGGATATCTTTTCTTTCATTTGCTTTAGCAAAAGTTTGGAAACCAGTCGTATTGTCTCAGATATTGAAGGTTCCTTCACAGGCGCGGAAGTTCTTGCCTCTGAAACCCTCTTTGCTGTTTCGTCAACCTGGCGCATATATGGCACCAAAAGCTTCTCGCCAAGAGAGCGGTTCAAGAAATTTCGCCTGTATTTTGTAGCTATGCGGGAGTGCATGGTAGGCAGTGCCTTGTGATATAGAGTATAATGATTCATTTAGTATCAACCCATATATTGTTTCTAATAATGTAGATGTGTGTAAGTATATAAACCTTCTGTTCTATGAAAATAGCCTTTGTTTCTAAAGAAGGCAGCTGCCCCTGCGGAGGCTTGCATAAGCTTGAAAGAGGCAGAAGATTGTTTTTCTGTTCGGATTGGCGATGTTTTTAAATACATTTACGCAATAGTTTATCCTTACGGGCTCGTAACTCAGCCTGGCTAGAGTGTCTGGCTTTTATAGCTAACAAGGGTTTGAATTGGAAAGCTAAAGAAACCAGACGGCCGTGGGTTCGAATCCCACCGAGCCCGTTTCATGTTCTTTTATTTTTTTGGGAGAGGAAAAATTTGAAAAAAACAATAAAGGAATTCTTTTCAGATGTGGCGCAGGCAAGAGGGCACTCTGAGGAGATTGTCCTCGGATTTGCGCTTTTGTATCTTATATTTACCCTTTTTGCGATTGTGCTTCCGATTTTTAGCGGAGAGGCGATAATGCTTCATCCGGACTATCTGTTTTTTGCTTTTTTCTTTGTGGCATATGTGATAAAAAAGAAGAATAACACTTTTCTAAAGGATTTTGGGCCGTTGTTTTTGCTTTTGTTTGCATATGATGCAATGCGCGGGTATGCGAATGAATTTGGGCAAAGGGTGGAATTTAATATGCCCATAAAGGCAGATATGCTGCTTGGCGGAGGGGCGCTTCCTGCAGAGCAACTGCAACACGTTGTGAATGCGATTGGAGCCGTCCAGTTCGCAGACTGGATAAGCATATTCGTGTACTCGTTTCATTTTACAATTCCGCTTATATTCGGATTTTTGATATGGTTTAACAACAGGGAGAGATATTACCATTTTATGGTGACAATTATTATATTGTCATATCTTGCGCTGATAACGTTCTGGGTTTTTCCGGTTGCCCCCCCGTGGATGGCGGCTGAGAGCGGCATGGTTGGAATTGAACACAGGTTCCCCATAGCGGCAAAGGAATACGGAATAAGCTTTCTTGAAATTTTGTATTGGGTTGTGAATGCAAACCCCGTTGCCGCGGTGCCTTCGCTTCATTTTGCATATCCGTTTGCGGCGCTTTTATTTGCCGTAAGAAACAAATGGAAAGAATATTCGCTTTTCTTTTTTGCATATTGCATCTTGGTCCTATTTTCTATCCTTTACCTTGGAGAGCATTATGTCATTGATGCCCTCATAGCAATACCATACGTGTTTGTTGCGGAAAAGATAGCAAATTTTCTTTTGGATTCTAAACTGAAAAATTAGCTGTTTTTTACAAGAGACATATTCTGGCTTATATAATAATTGAATTCTTTGGGTATCTTTTCATAGCATTCTGAAACGTTTCCGATATCCTGCCCCGGAATTGGCCCGAAATGCGCCATGTCGTCAAAAAGAGGCTCCCTTGACCTCATGATAAATGTATCCTGAAACCCAAAAATTCCTGCAATATATATTTTTGGGTTGTAATATAATGCCAGTGACTGGTAATATGGATTTGGGAGTGGAGCAGAGCTTTTGCCAGAATAAACAGATGTGTAGTTGCTTGGAATTACGAAAAGGGTTGAATTCTCAGGTAATTCTTTTGCGTATTGCGCCGTTTTTTCAATAATTCCTGCTTGCAGGGCGCCTGAATCCGAGAAAATAAATGCTTGGTAGGGAAGATTTAGTGCAAACAGGATTAGAAAGAGGATGGAGAGGGGCAGAATTAATTTTGAATCCTTTTTTATGGAAAGAAATATGAAGGCGTACATGAAAGGCAGCGCTCTGTCTCCTATGTGGCATATGAATGTGAGGCAATTGGGTATAAGGAGAAAGTGGATAGCAAGGAGTGTTATAAGCGGAAGATAGGCGGGATGGAAATTTGACTTGAGAAAAGATTCTGCCCTTTGCCAGTAAAATCGCACAGGCTTCCCTTCCTTGAAGTGTTTTAGGAGAATAAATAGGCTTGCAGGCAGCCCAAGAAATATTAATGCGAGAATGATGTTCGGAAAAGGAAATACTGTGTTAAACATCCCTAATGGGTTGTAGTGGGCGGCGGTTGTAAGCAGGCTTCCTATAAGCTTTGGGAAAAAACCTGAAACATTAAAAGTTGAGCCAGAGAATTGAGTGTATTTTTCAATAGAACAGACGTAAAGAGAATCAGAGTATGAGGAGTCGCGTGGGATATAGTTGTTTGTGAGAACATCCAAGAATGCCAATACTGCCATCTGTACGAAAATTGCCCCCCCTAGCCCGAGATATATTTTTTCTCCCAGCCAGAATTTTTTATAAATGGCAAGAAAGGCGATAATAAATGAGGCGAGAAGGAACACGTAGAAATGCGATAGATATGCCAAAAAGCCGAAAAGGATAAACAAGGATAGATTTTGCTTCTGCTTTTCAAATATTTTCAGCCCGTAGGAGAGAAAAAGGAGAGAAAAACCTAAAGAGAAGAGAAAGTTTATGTTGCCATAGTAAAAAAATGAGGAATAGCTCATGAGAAATCCAAAGGTTGCGAGGTATTTTTTGGAAGGGTCTGTTGAACTGAAAAATTTATACCAGCAGATAGGGGAGAGGATGTAAAGCAGGGAAAGGGTTATTTTGCCAGATATTTCAAGAGGGAAAAAATATGTTAACGAGGATATGAGAAGATGTACAAAAGAATATCCAAGAAATGAGTAATCAATATAAAAAAACTGGCTTGAACCGCCTTGCATAAGGTAATTTATTTGGCTTGAGATTGCAAGATGTGCGGACCAGTCCGAAAGCGGAGCGATGGGGATAATCCATATTGGGATTATTGAGAGCAACGAGGCAAGCAAAAGCAGGCTAAAGAAGTGCTTTTCATATGCCTGAATGGCAGGGTGCGTTTTCATACGGCATCAGTAGGAGGAGAAGAAAAATAAAAGGGTAGGGATTAAATCCCTATGGCGGTGTAGATGCCAAAGTTCTGGGGGTTTGCCCTCATCTTCTCAAGGGCAGATGGATTTATGTCAAATGTTTCTTCCCCCAGCATTTCCCCTTCAGGCGTGGTGATAGAATATCTCCATTTTCCGCTTTGCAGGTTTACTGTCAATGTTGCAGTATATTTTTCTCCAGGCGTTGCGATCAACCCGGTGGGGATGTCCAGAAATACAGAGTGTTTCATTGTCAAATCCCGCCTGATCCCGATTTCAGGAAGCCCTTTCTTTTCTTCACTTGTAAGCGGAATTTTTGAGCCCTTTTCCTGCACGGTTAGCAGCAGGTTTATGTTTGTCCCCTCCGGCGGGGCTATGAATTCCTGTGAAACTGAGACATAGCTGTTTGCATTAAGGTTTTTCCTTAGGGAAACATAGAACTTATCAGAATGCTGGGTGTAGGCACCGCTGGCGGGGGCATATTGCCCGTATTGTAAAGTCGGAGAGGATTGCTGTTGCTGGCCTGGGCCAACATTTTTTTGCACCTGCTCCAGAAGCTTAATTGCGGCAGAGGGATTGTCAAGAATTTGCTTTATTATTTCTGGGTTTGCCTCAAGGAATTGATAGGTACCAACTTCCTGAAACGCCATGGCAAGGATCGGGTTGGCTACAATGTAGTTGAGCACCTCGTCATCCTTCAAGAGTTCGAGCGTTTTTGGGTATTGGTTGCGCTCCAAAAGTGATGCGACTACAGGGATTGCGAGGAAGGCAGTTGCTTCTGGCGTGATGTCTCGCTTGAAAACGCTTACCGTCTTCCCATAACCCCATTCCCCTACCGAATATGCTGTTGGTGCAAGAAAGAGCACGGCAGTAGCTATCACTCCCGCCATTACATGGTTTGCAATTGCGCTTCTGACGGCGTTTGGATTCATTCTCAGCCGCTTGAGCCCGGGAATTTCGTTCCACGTATCTGCAATTCGGTTGAAAAAGCCCTGCCACCTGCCTTCGCGCAGGATGATGCCCTGGTCCCTGATAAGAAGGTTTGTCGCCCTTGCGGAGGAGTAAAATAGATTAAATGCTTCCGCATCCGAGCCAGCCGCCCTTATGAAATATGATTTGAAATCATCAGGCATGTGCTTCCAAACTGCATTTAGGCGCATTCTTGTGATTTGTTCACCGCTGACTGACTGGTCTGCGGAATGGGCAACGAATTTGTCAAAATCTTTGTTAAACGTTCTTCTGATTTTTGCCGCAATGCGCTCGTCTGAAAGATAATCCCCAAACTCTGTTATTGCCCTAACTCTTTGGGGAAGGTTTGCTGGCTCGGAAAGAAAAACCCTTAGTTCATCGCGGTAAACGGCTAGATTTTCCCCTATTTCCAAAGTCAGGCTTTCTGCAAGTTTTGTTGGGTCTACTATGCCTTCATTGCGTAAGCGCCTTAAGAAAGCAACTAACGCATTATCGCCAATATGGGCTTCTAGGTTTGGGAGAGCCGCACGATTCACAATTATCCCTTCGTTTCTTAATCCAGTTAATATTTCTTCGGTTTGGTTTAGCACTATTCTCCTGATTTCTGCAAGCCTGCTTCGGATTGCCTGCTCCTGCTCTGGAATCGTGAGGGGGGCGTATGTTTCCCTTGAAACTGTTGTCCTTGTAGTTCCCTGTTCGACCGTACTTGTTTTTGACTTGTCCCCCAAATCAGAGGCTTCTATAAAGCTCCGCTGGACAGTTTCGCCTCCGCGCCTTGCCTCATATGTTAGATTATCTGCAATGTTAGAGGTTGCTTGGACGCGCTCAGCCGCATAAGTCTGAACAGCCCTGTCTGCAAAAGCTCTAGAAGCAGCCGTAGTGGCTGGAGAACCCAGAGTCCCTTCCTCAACAAGCTGCCTGAGCGTTGCCCGGTCTGGCTGTTCTATCCTGCCCCTGATAGTAAGGCGCTTCACGAAGTTCTTTCCGTAAAAGTATGAGCCGACTCCTGCCGCCCCTATTACCACGCTCTCAAGGGTAAAGCCCTTGCTTGCAGTGTAAAAAGCGGAGGAAAGCGGCTGCATTAAAACAGCAAACAAAGTGCCCCAGTCGAACACCCCTGCCTGCAACACCTTTGCGGAAGGGTTTATGTAAATGTCTGTTTTCAGCTCATGGGTTTTTGGGTCTTGGTATTCCGCGAAAGTGAGTGCCTCTTTTTTCATTTGCGGCAATGTTGAAAAATCAAATGCTTTCTGTTTCATGCCTATAGCCAACGAACCCACCCCTGACTTGAATTTCTCCGATGCTCTAATGAAGAGATTCTTTTTAAATTTAGCATCAACCGCCTTTTCGGAAAGCAGAGTGTTGGCTGAGGGTATTTTTTTGTGAGAATTCATAGAATTCACGATTTATATATCCCAGCAACAAATATTTAAGGGTTTGTCCCTCTGCCGCTTGAAGCCGCTCTCCGAAGTTTTCAACCGATAAGACGTTTTTTTGCCATTCTGAAATGAAATTCGCAAATACAGGGTTTTTCTCAAGCAGCTTGGAAGGGGTTGTTGAGAGGCAGTAAGTTGAGAATTTTTCCACGTCAAGCCAGAATTGCAGGCTTCCCTTTTCCTTGTATTGCGAGTAGAGGCGCGTGAATTCATCTGCATCATAATGCTGGTATAAAATTTTGCGCACTTGGGAAAAATCATATGTTGCCTGCCCCTCTTCGGTTACAAAGCCGGCGGAATTTGCCGCCTTATAAAAGCGCATATAGCTTTGCTGGAAGCTTCCGTATGCCTCCTCTTGCGAAATCCCGCCATCCGCAGCGCGCCTTAATATTTCGGCTTCCGCGCGTGAATATGTTTCATCATTATTAAAGTCGATGATTATTATATTGTCCCTGAATTTTGAGAGGAGAGGAACCAGCTCTTCCCCCCCTTGCTTGTTTTTTTCAACTAAAACGGTGGTGTTTATTTCCCTCTCCGCCTTTGTGATGTCTGCAGGAGTTGCCTGCCTTTCCTGCGCGCGCTCGTCAAGCACAGGCACACCTAAGTTTTGGGAAACCGCTCTCTCAAATATCGGCTTGTTTACGTCTGCAGAGAATTGCTGCTGAGAAAGCTCTGTGAGCATTGGGCTTACCCCTTTTATTGGCACGTCAAAGCCATAGAAATCCTTGAAAGTGCCAAACGGGTCAAGGATATGCTCTCCAAAGTAGCCTACAGCCACCGCCCCCTGCAATCCAAGTGCAAGAGTGTACTCAAATTTTTGCGAATATGCGATTCCTGTTGCATAATTTCCGGCTTTTGAGGCGGTGCTCACTATTGCCTCGGAAATTGGCTTTAGGTATTCTGTGAAAAACGGGTTTGTTGGGTTGATTGGCTGGTTGGAAATTGTTTTTGAGCCGTCCAAGATTATTTTCTGCACTTGCGCCGCATCCGCGCCTTTTTCGGCCGCCTTGAAGGCGCTTAAATAAAGCTCTTTTATTTTTGGGATTGCCTCGGCAAGCTTTCCTGTGCCTACAATCACTTTCCACCCTACCCAGAAAAGTGCAAGCTCCCGCTTTAAATCCGCATATACCGCCTCTTGTACGCGTTGGATGCTCTCAGGAGAGCCATCGTAAGAGGTTGTTGCGTAGGAATACTTGGGATCTTCAAAAACCCATTCAGGGATTTCTTTTGAATAATGAATATCGAGCGCCTTGTCTACTGCGCCAACAGTATAGCTTGCCATCCCGTATGACATGCCAAAAAGAGCCAGGCTTTTGAATTTCTGCCATTTTGTGGCTATTTCCTTCTCTATTTCTATCGCGCCTTTTACTTTTGTTATTGTGCGCGTTTTGTATGCCTTGCCCGCTTTTTCCGCGGTGTTTGCAAATATTTCTGCCGCTTCATCGATAGTTTTTCCGGAGTATTTGGCAGGCTTTGTGGCAAATTCCCTAAGAGCTTTTCTTATTCCTGCGGCGTATTTTGCCTCGTTTAACCCGGCTTTCTCAAGTTTTATTGCGGCTTTTGCCCAAAATTCCCCTTTTGTGAAAAATTTGGATGCGTTTCCAAGAATTTTCACCCCTTTTGTTGCTATCCCGATGCCTATTGCGCGCAATCCGGCTTCAAGAAAAAGAGTTGAATAATCCCCAAAAGTAACTTCTTCCTGATTTTGATATTTGTTTAATATATTTGATATTGCATATACCGGAAAAGCCAAATCAATCATGGATATTATAAGCCTCTCGTTGAATCCGGGGCCGGTGCTTGCGTACATTGGATTAAAGTCTATTACTTTTCCATCTTCCGTGATGCCAAGCCGTTTTTCTATTCGGGTGTTGTCTGATGCAAATGCCCCCTCTTTTTCACCGGTGCTAAAATTATAGGGAGTTATTTTTACCGGAGTTTGCTTTTTTACAAATTCTTCTGTAGCCCCAGTAATCATCGAGCTTGAGGGGCTCAAAAATAAGTTTTCTGCCTCCCGCTTTGGCGCGGGGGGATTTTGCAGTTTCCCATACGCCAAAAAGTCCCCGTATTCAAAAGGGTGCATGCCTGTTGCCAGCATTTTTTTCATTTTTTCGCTTGATGCAACAGAAACGTTGAGAAAAAGCTTTACATCATAGCCAAAGCCCTTTTTGCTTGGGTGATAGTCAAAGCCCAGCCCGGGAATTTTTTCCTGCAATGCTTGGAGGATTTTCACGTCCGCCTCTTTCATGTATGAGAGGGAAAATGAGGCGTTGGCAGAGTTTGCGCCTATTTGCCATTGCTGAATAAGCGGCTTTGAGGAAAGGGAGGAGAGGGCGTCTGCTAGGGGCCGGGAAATGGAAGGGTTTGAGATGGCGTTATCAATTTCTTTTGAAAATAAGGAAAGCCCGGCATAATCATATGAAAAGAGCCTCATGGAAAAAGCTGAGCCCTGCGATTGCATTTGGGTGAGCGGCATATTTGCAACATGCACCAGATGTTTATAATACTAATCAGCATAAATAGCATACAGAATAAACCGCTATTTAAGGGGTTAATTTTTATGGATAATATTGAAGAGGTAGAAAAGGGAATTTGGGAGGTTTCCATGCAAGGCAAGATGAGGGTGCCTGCAAGGGTTTTTGCAAGCAAAAAGCTTCTTGCAAAAATGAAAAAGGACAGGACTATTTCCCAATTAAAGAATGTCGCCACTTTGCCCGGAATTGTGAATTATGCCGCAGTTATGCCTGACGGGCATGAGGGCTACGGGTTTCCCATAGGGGGAGTTGCCGCCTTTGACGAGAATGAGGGTGTGGTAAGCCCTGGGGGGGTCGGATATGATATTAATTGTGGGATTAGGTGTATAACTACGGATTTAACTATGAAAGATATTATGCCAAAAAAGAAACAATTAGTTGAGAAATTGTATTCTGCGGTGCCTTCAGGGGTTGGGGTGAAGGGAAAATTGCGCCTTGAGGAAAAGGAATTGGAGACAGCAGTTACCAACGGAATAAAATGGGCTGTTGAAAAGGGCTATGGAAGGCAGGAGGATTTGCAAAATTGCGAAGAGGAAGGGTGCATTTCAGGGGCAAATTGGAAGGCGGTTTCCATGAGGGCAAGAAGCAGGGGAAGGCCGCAAATAGGCACTTTGGGCGCTGGAAACCATTTTTTGGAAGTGCAGGAAGTGCAAAAAGTTATGCTGCCGGATGTTGCAAAAACGTTTGGGCTGCATGAGGGGCAGATTGTTTTGATTATACACTCTGGCTCGCGCGGCTTCGGGCACCAGATATGCGATGATTATATCCGCACCATGATAGAGGCAAATAAGAAGTATAAGATAGAGCTGGCAGACACAGAGTTGTGCTGCGCCCCCCTGAATTCGGCGGAGGCGCAAAATTATATAGGCGCCATGAATTGCGCCGTGAATTTTGCGTTTTGCAACAGGCATTTGATGATGCATTGGGCGCGCGGGGCATTTGACGAGGTGTTTGGCAAAAACACGTCGGAAAACATGAATTTGGTGTATGATGTTTGCCATAATATTGCCAAAATGGAGGAGCATATTGTGGATGGGAAGGTACGGCGGGTGTGTGTGCACAGAAAAGGGGCTACCCGCGCTTTTGCGGCTGGAAGGAAAGAGGTGCCTGCAAAATACAGAAGCGTTGGGCAGCCGGTCATAATTCCGGGAAGCATGGGCACTGCAAGCTATGTGCTTGTGGGGAAAGAAGGGGCAATGCAAAAAACATTTGGCTCTGCCTGCCATGGTGCCGGAAGAAACATGAGCAGGGGGGAGGCAAGGCACACGTGGAGAGGGGAGCAGATTTCCGCCGAGTTGGCTAAAAAGGGGATATTTGTAAAAGCAGGGCAGATGGGCGCGGTAAGCGAGGAGGCGCCGGGCGCATACAAGGACGTTGACGAGGTTGTGGCGTCTGTGCAGGATGCGGGGCTCGCTGGCATTGTTGCGAGGATGGTTCCTTTGGCTGTGATAAAGGGTTAGGTTTTTGCAAAAAATGCGCTTGGCTTTGGCGTATTTTTTATTTCGGCGGGCTTTTTTTGCCCGGCTGTTTCTAGGGGTTAGGTTTTTAGCTTTCAGCTTTGTTAGGGAAGCATGGTAAGCGGGCGGCAAGTGGCTAAAAATATTTTCTGGGGGCTTACTGCCGCATCCATTCTTGCTTTTACCCCAATAAAAGTTGGGGGAGAGGAGTCAGATAACAAATTTTTAAGCAAAAATGCTGCTACTTCCAAAAGGCTTGGCGTAAAATACACTCCTTTTCCTATTGTTGGAACTTCTATGTGCAGGGTGGATATTGAGGGAAAAGTGAGCGAGCAGCATGATTTAGGAAATTTTATTTCCACTATAAGCAAGGGGGAGAAAAAATTCTTTGGGCTTGAAAATATAAATATATTAAATGCAGGAAACTCGCAAAAATACGCTATTGCGCCATATGGGATGAGCGGAATAATATTTTTTGAGGATATTTATGGCACTTTTATAGGTGATAACCTTCAGAAGGCTGAATTTAGCATAAGGGCGATAGGCTCTTTTGATATTATAAGTGAAAACGCGTTTGTTTCAAAAAAAATAGGGGATGCCACAATTATTGTTGCAGGAAAAAGCTTTTTTGTGATGCCTGAGGATGGAAAATGCGACGGCTCTTCCATTTCCAGCATGTTTGAGGACATGAGGATTTTATATAAGACGGAGATTGTTGATTATAAGAGGCAGGTGGAAATACTTGGGAGAGTGGAGCAATATGAAGGAAATGCTGTTTATTTTATAAAAATAAAGGGTTTGGACGGCAAATATGTGCAGGGAAAGCTGATGGATGCTTTAGGAAATTATATTCCTGATGGAAATGGCGGGTATAAAATTGGAGATATTGTTTATGGGGTTTGCCCGACTCAAAATATTGTAGGGCTTTGGGCTTCAAAGTGATTTTATGCTTGTTTTTCAATTTGCCACAAAAACGCGGGAGCCTGAAGCTGTTAAAGTGAGCGAGCAGGTGGAAATAGTAAACAAGGCAGCGATAGCAGAATTTGCAAAAGAGAATCCTGAGGCAAATAAAATCCTGCAAGAGGAGACTGGGAGAGAGAATCCCAAGAGGTTTTCCAAGCCGGAAATGAACAGGATAATGGAGAGAATAATGTCGGATGAGGGGCTAAAGGAAGAGTATAAGAAAATTTTCATGCAAAAGGCAAAAGAAATGGGATATGATGCGCAAATGCTTTGGAATTCTTTTGCAAAGCAGCAGCAAAGAAAAATGGAATTTGAATTGGCAAAAATTGACAATATCGCGAAAACCGGCCCGGCAATAGAGAAAGAGGGAAGCAGGGCGGCTGATGAGGATTACAAAAAATTTGAGGAAAACGCATTTTTAAGGCACCCGAAGGGGTAGAATTTGAAGAAATTGCCGAGAATAGGTTTATATTTGAGGCATGATAGAAGCCATTATGGCAAACAAATATTCAGTCGTCTTGAAAGAGGATAAGGAAGATGGGGGTTATGTGGCAATTGTGCCTGAACTGCCCGGCTGCATAAGCGACGGGGACACGAAAGAGGAGGCTTTGAAAAATATTAGGGATGCCATCAGGCTCTATCTTGAGTCCATAGCTAATGAAACCCGAAAATTTCATGCCCTTGCAAAAAAAGGCAGGGGAATTGATATTGCGTCTGTTTCTGCATAGGGTTGTGAGATGGCAAAATTGCCCTGCATAAAAGCAAAAAAGCTTGTGAAGTATTTGTGCAATGAGAAGGGATTTTGCATAGACCGCATTTCTGGAAGCCATTACCAGCTAAAACACAATGCTACTGGGCAAAGGGTTACAATTCCGGTGCACAGGAAAGAGTTGAGAAGGGGCACGCTAAAAGAAATTATGGCGGCAGTAGGGTTGAGAAGGGAGGAGCTTGAGGGGCTTTAGGATAAGAATGTGGCTTTGGGTGCCTCATGGAGAAAATGCTTTTTTGCTGAGAATAAGTTTATATATTCTGCACAAATAAGCTAGGTTATGGGTGGAGGGGAAAAGCCGGCGGATTATTCGCATATCTCAGGGCAAATACTGCATATTGAAGCCTCTGTTGCACACCTGCTTGATGAGATGGTGGAAACAATGGAGAGGGGCGAGAGCTCCGGGGAAATTGATGCGCAGGTTATGGGAATTGCCGCCGAAGCAAAGGCTTTGGCAGCGCATCTTAAGAGTGCTGATAATATTGATGTTGATTCTCATTTGGAGCGCCTTGATGCGCTGGAGGCGCATGCGCAGGAGCTTATGCAAAAAATTCCTGACGCGGTTGTGTTTGCAGAGCACCAGAGATGGGCAGGGGAAATTGAGAGCATTTCCACAAGCGTGCATATCATGAAAAAAGGGCTGTCTGCCCTCTCTTTTCCGCACCTTACCCCTATGCAGAGAAAAAGCACCGAAATAGGCGTGATGCGCACCCTTGCGGGCGCGAAAGCAAAGCTTAGCCAGGCGCAAGATGCCATCGTGCATAAAAAGCATGCGAAAAAAAATCCTGTTTGCCAGAAATTGGGCAATGTGAAAACAGCTCTTGGAAAAGTAAGAGAGCATGTAAAAAGGACTGCTAAAAAACAGGCAAGGAAAAAAGTCGAGGGGCGCTCTCGCGCGCTCAGCTCAAGCCTGAAGGAATTTTTCTCGCGCGAGCTTGAGGGAAAATTATTTGTTGACTGGGACACTATAAAGATGAAATCTTTTTTGAGCGGCAAGGAAATAGAATGGCCGCACAGCGAGATGAATGCGCAAGCGCTTGAAATGGTTTTTGAAAATACTTCTGTAAAATCCCTTATTCGCAGGGCAAAGGCGAAAAAATGCAGTCTGGCTGCAAATTTTGCATGCAAACCCGGGGATGCGGGGCTGTTTATTGAATTTAATGTAGCTGAGAGGAGAATAGGGGAAGATAGCATCAGCTGCAGGCCTTTCAAAACAAAAGTGCTGTTATAAGAGAAGGGGCAGGTTTATAATGCACTTAATTCATAGAAAATACAGCCAAAATGTGGGATTTGTATCCTGAATAGGCAAAGCGTTTCTTTTTGCTCCTATGCAAAAAGGGCTTAAAAAAGAAAATACAGGTGAGACAATGGGAATGTACAAATACATCAGAAAAACCTTTGAGAAGGAATACCATGAGCGCGAGCAGATTTACAGGCAAAGGCTTGCATTGTGGAGAAGCGCAGGCGCGATTGAGAAGGTTGAGAGGCCCACTAATTTGTCGAGGGCAAGAATGCTTGGCTACAAGGCAAAGCAGGGCATTATTATTGTGAGAGTTCGCTTAACACGAGGAATGAGAAAGAGGAGAAAGCCCTCGGGAGGCAGGAAGCCGGGCAAAAACGTGAGATATCTGGCGCCGGGCGTCTCTTTGAGGCACACCGCAGAGCAGAGAGCCAACAGGAAATTTTCCAATATGGACGTTTTGAACTCTTATTGGGTGGGCGCCGACGGGCAGAAAAAGTATTTTGAAGTGATACTTGTTGATGCCAAATTGGCAGGGATGAACCTTGCGCGCACAAGGGCGTACCGTGGCATGACGTCTGCGGCAAAAAAGATGAGAGGGTTTAGGCGCTAAGCCCTTTTTCTTATTTTTTGTTGTTTTTTTCTGTTTTTTTATTCGCTTGGGATTGAGCCGTAGGCAGGCATCCATGCCTCATGTATCATTATAAGGTGCTCGTAATTTCGTATCACATGGGGAAACCTTTTTCTCAAATCATTTATTATTGAGTTGAAATGCTGGTAGCTTTTGGCAACAAATTCAAATTCCACCTCCCACGGCGCGAGGCTTCTGATGTAGTAGAGCGAGTCGGGGTGGGTGCGCATCCACTCAAAGAGCGCCTTTTCGTCCTTTTTTGAGAGGGTGCGAAAATAGATTATTGCCTTGAAGAATTCAAGCCCCAATTTATTGAAATCCACATCTATTCGGTAGCCGAGGATTATTCCTTTTTTCTCAAGGTTTTTTATGCGGCTCCTCACTATTTGCATTGTTGAGCCGCATGTTCTTGCAAGCTGGGCGGTGGGAATCCTGGCGTTGTTTGCAAGAATTGAGAGAATTTTGTAATCAAGGGAATCAATTTTGTTTTCAACCACGTCGCCCCCCCACGCCGCGGATTTTCCCTCCCTTTCCTGCAAAAAGAATTTTTTGTTAAATTGCGCCGTGTCCACCATGGTGCCAAGCACCTTGCTGACTATCAGGTGCTTGTATTTTGAGAGAAGGAAATTTATTTTCTCAAAATATTCTGGAATTCCCTTTGAGAGAATCGCGAACACGCAGTCAAAGGCGCCGTCGGATATTCCCATCCAGTAGATGTCCGGGTTTTTCTTTAGCTCATCAAAGAATTTTTCCCTCTCAAGCGGTATGTTCTCAAGCTTCAGGTAAACCTTGAAAATGTAATAGCCCAGCTTTGAGGGGTTTATTGAGGTTATGAAGCGGGTGAGTATTCCCCTTTTTTGAAGCATGGCTATTCGGTATTTTACGGCTTCCCTTGACTTTCTTGCCTTTTTTGCAAGCGATGCGTTTGATATGCGGCAGTTTTTGTCAAGTTCGGAGAGGATTTTTTTGTCTGTTAAGTCAAGCAATTCTTTTGCCATTAATTAACCATTATTTGCTAAATTATATAAACATTTGTTATTTTCGGTTAAAAAATAGAAACAATTTTAATATAGAAGAAAGTCGCAAATTCTTCCGTTGGTGATAAAATGAAATCAATTGCTTGCTCGGAAAGAAAGTTGGGGGATGGCAGAAAAAAGAAAAATAAGGGCGCCTGGAGATTTATGAGAGCAGTGGGCAAGGGCTTTGCATCAAGATATTTCTTAAATGTGTTTGCAAACGGGCGTGAGCCGTGCCTCCCTGAGAGCATTATGGCAGGGGATGAAGAAGGCAAGAAAAAGCCAAAAAATGAAAATAGCGGCAAAGAGGAGAAAAACCCCCCTCGCTCGGAGAAAGAAATTATGGATACTCTCGATATTACTGTAAAGGATGTGAGGCGGCTTGCAGACGCGTATGAGCAGGACAGAGATGCATTTATAAAAAGAAACTTGATGGGCGAACTTGAGGGGATAATGGACAGGGCCGCTACCGGGAGAGAGCCGATTTATGATGCAACCGACAAGCTGATACATGAACTTGGAATTTTAAGCGACTTGCGCTCAACTCGCCCGCAAGGGATTTTTGAGGGGCTGAAGGCACGATATCTTCGCTCGCATCGCAGATGGTGGCAAGAGAAGGAAGGCGTTGCAAGGACGGAAATTGCATCTAAAATGACATATGCCCTGAGGAAAGCGGAAGGGTACGACACAATCAGCATGCACTACTGGGACCCTAGAATATCCTTGGAAGGGGCGCAAGAGTATGGCGAAATCTGAGTTCCCTAAACCTAAAAAGCTTCAGCACCCTAATTATTTCATGGACGCGCAGCTCTCAAAGGCATGGGATGAGACGTGCCAAATATTGCTTGGCGGGCAGTTGGGCGATATTGCCGATTATGAGAAATACTTGATGAAATACGTGGAAGAGGTGCAATTTCGCAAATCCGCGCTTTCCGGCAAAAAAGTCACCACTTCCTCGCCTTCTTTTTGCAAAAGCGCCAAATTTATTTCTTTGGATGAGCAGGAAAAATATGACAAGATGTTCAGGGAAGTGAAGCTTAATGTAAATGAGATAAAAGACATTGACTCTATTGTGTCTGCGATAAGGGAGAAATTTTATTATGGCGGAAATTTGATTTCTGGCAACAGCTCAAATTTTGAGGACTGCGACTCGTGCGCGAATTCCAGGTATTTGCACCATTGCAATGAATTGTATGACTGCAAATTTATGGCTTATTCGTCAGTTTTGCGCTTTTGTGAATACTGTTTTGGAAGCTCTGGGGGAGGGGAGACGAAATTTTGCATAAATTGCTATGAAGTGTTTGAGCAAAACAGGTGCATGGAGAATTTTAGGTGCTATACATGCAACGACTGCTTTTATTGCGCCACTTTGGAGCAGTGCAACAATTGCCTTTTTTCATTTAACCAGAAAAATAAGATTGATTGCATAGGGAATTTGCAGTTGGAGAAAGAGAAATTCTTTGAATTAAAGAAAAAATTGCTTGATGAGATGAGGGAAGAGCTCAAAAAGAAAAAAGAGATTCCCTCAATTCTTGACTTGATGAAAGGGTAATTCACATGGCAGGGGAAAACATGCAAATATTTGAAAAGGATTTCCAGTCGGTCACAAAAGTGGTATTGGGCAAAGCGCTCTCAAACCACTTTGATTATGAGAGATGGCTTTTGCAAAACGTCGCCCCGCCTGTTGAGCAAAAATCCGCCGTGAGCGGCAAGAGCATGTGGACTCCCTCATACCCTTATTATACTGATGCCAGCAAAAACGCGGTTTTATTGGATGAGGCATGGGTTGAGGGGGAGAAAAAGCTCTCAATGCAGGAGGTTGAGAAATTAAGCGTGGCAAATGCTAAAAATTCTTTGAAAAAGATAAGCAAATATTCCCCTGATGTCATGTTTGGCGCAAATGTTAATATGGTAAAGTGCGGGGTTTATTTCTGGTCCTCAAACTGCTATATGGGCACGTGGATGGGAAAATGCAAAAACAGCTCATACTGCTTCTGGCCGCGAAATTCGGAGTATTGCATCGGCTCGCATTTTACTTTTTCATGCAAATTTGCCCTAAAATGCTATAATTCTGTTAATTTGTCCAGGTGCTTTGAGGTTTCCCATTCCTCAGATTGCTCGGATTGCTATTTTTGCCACAACTGCCAGAATATGCGCGATTCCATGTTTTGCTCAAATGCAAAGGGATTGCACTATGCCATTGCAAATCGTGTTGTGGGGCAGGCAGAATATGATAGAGTGAAGAAAATTGTTTTGGGGGAAGTGGCTGCAAAATTGGAGAAGGATAAAAAGCTTGATTTGAATATATTTAATCTGGGATGCAATGGACATAAATGACGCGTGGAAATCCATATGCAAAATACTCCTCTCAAGGGAAATAGGGGAGCTTCGGCAGTATGGCGACTACCTTTCAGAATACGTGGAAAAACCATCCATGAAAACCTCAAGCATAAGCGGCAAAAGCGTTGCCGTCTCATCCTCTGCCTACTCGAAAGGGGCAAAATTCATAGCCCATGATGAGATGGCGCAATACGAAAAAATTCCCCATTCCGTGAAACTTGGCATAAACCAAATCAAGGATATGGATTCCATCCTCGAATCAATCTCTGGCAAAATATGCTACAGCGGGAATATGGTTGTGGGCAATTCAAGGGAGGTCGAAAATTCTGATACCTGCGAGGACGCCCAGTATGTCTCAAGCTCAATACGCGTCTTTACAAGCAAATTCGTGGCATACTCAAGCGACGTGCGCCTGAGCGAGAGCATATTCGGCTGTGACAAGGTCCCAGACTCAAAGTTTCTCATATGCTCATGCCACACCCACCGCTCCGTGCGCACAATGGAGTGCCTGCGCGTCTTCCTCTCCTCAGACTGCTACTACTGCTGCAACCTTGAGGACTGCTCTGACTGCATATTTACCTTCAACCAAAGAAACAAGCGCAATATGATAGGAAATGTGCAGCTTGAAAAACCCGAATACCTCAAACTCAAGAAAAAACTGATAGCCGAGTTTGCCGATACCCTTGAGTCAAAAAAGTTCATCCCGAAAATAGCCGACATAATGGCTGATTCCTATGAAAAGTGACATAGATGAGGCATTTACAACTGTCAGCAAGATAGTCCTCGGCACACCCCTAAAAAACATGGACAACTATGGGGAATGGCTCTCCGAGAATGTGATGGTCCCATCCACCCAAAAATCGGCAATGAGCCAAACCCCCATGCCGATTCCATCCTTCATACAGGTTGAGAAAACCAGAAATCTCCTTGTAACTCTTGAGGAATCCCTTACTCTCTCAGGAAGGAACATCGGAGAGGAAAACACGGGCAAAATAAACTTGCAGAACGCCCCAAAACTCCTAAAGGGGATGACTTTCTATTCCCCGGAAGGGATAGTCGGAAAAAACACTGAGCTGTACGAATGCAGCACAACTGCCTACTCAAGCTACTGCTACAAATTGCTCTATTTTGCAAACAACAAATTCTGCGCCTTTTGCATGTGGCCCCGAGAATCTGAATACGTCTTTGGTTGCGACAGGGCATTCTCATCAAAAACCTGCATAAAATGCTACGATTCCCTCAAGCTCTCAAGATGTTTTGAGGTTTCAAACTCCACAAACTGCTCAGACTGCTACTTCTGCCATAATCTTGAAAATTCAACCGAGTGCATGTTTTGTTTTAATGCAAAATCGCTTCGCTACGCGATTGGAAACGTGCAGTACCCAAAGGAGGAATACATGAAAATAAAGAAAATTGTTTTGGAAGAGATTGCAAAAAAACTTGAGAAGGATAAAAAGCTGGAATTGAACATATTCAACCTCGGCTCAAAGTAGCTATACTGTGCGGTTTAGGTTAGAAAGAGATATAAACAGCAAAAGCAAATTTAGGGCATGGCAAAACTTATTTTATTCTCAATATTTGCGGCTCTTTTTTTGGCAGGGATTTTATTTTCCGCTCCTTGCAGCGGGGACAACAGGGTGTGCGCACCGGGAAATATTGCGAAAAAATGCGTTAGCGGGGAGTGGGTGGTGGAAGAGTGCGCCATAGGCTGCTTTGACGGCGAGTGCATGCAATGCGAGCCGGGGGAGAAGGAGTGCGCATCGCCTACAAAATACAATGTTTGCGAGGAAAACGGAAAATGGACCATAGCTGTGCCGTGCGATTTTGGCGAAGGGTGCGATGGGGGGAAGTGCTCCCAATACACGCCCATAGAGTGCAGGGAAGAGGGAGATGTTAGGTGCTCTTGGGATAATGAGGATATTGTGCTTATTTGCAACAAAAATTTGACCTGGGTAAATTACCAGTATTGCGAGAAAGGGTGCGCCGGCGAGGGATGGTGCGCGCAGTGCGAGAAGGATGCGAGGGAATGCACAGGTGATGTTTCATACAAATATTGCAAAGAGAGCAGGAATTGGAGCAGCGATGTGATATGCACGGACGGAAGGGTTTGCGAGGCAGGGCAATGCGTGCCTGCGGGAGGGGCTCTCTGCAAAGAGGGGGAGAGCAAATGCGCCTCAAACAGCATATTTGTGTGCGATAAGAAAGGCGGCTGGGAGTTTGAGAGAAACTGCCTTTACGGGGACGTTTGCATACAGGCGTATAATGGGGCGCAATGCGGAAGCGGGCTTGAGAAATGCTTTGGCTGGGGGGAATTTGAGCAATATTCTAAAGAGGAGGGCGTGCAGTATGCAAATGACGGGAGGCAGAGAGATTGCGAAAATATTACTTACAGAAAATACTGCCTGGATGCGGAAGGGAAGAGTAATCTGGACGAATTTGAGGAAAAATCGGAAATAACATGCGGGGAATTTTATATGAAATGCGAGTATAAGAAAAAAGGGGAGATAACTTTTCAGAGAATGAGGGATGGCTGGGCTGCAAACTGCACTTCTGTTTCTTACGAATATGTTTGCAAAGACAGCGGGATTGATGCGAGCAAGGAAAAAGAGGAGACGCAGTGCGGAGAATGGGTGCAAGCTGAGCCTCAAAAAGAAAAAGGGATAATTGAGATTATTTTATCATCTCTGCTTGGGCTGTTCGGAATTTCTTAATAATGCGATGAGGGCTTGTGTTGCGCGGGCTTAATGCAAGGCGGGCTTGTGCTATCTAATTTAAATTTTTTAGATGGTTGCAAATTTTGAGGGTGCGGCAATTATAAAGAGCAATTTGCCTAATTTTAGTTATGTTTGATATTGTAAAGTTTGCCCCTAAAGAGAGAGAATATGAGGGGATTGAATTGCTTGAGGCAGGCAAATTGCCGCAAAATATAATTGCATCCACGCCGGATGTTGTGAAGGCGCGGGGGCTTGTGAGAAAAGTGAAATATTTGCATTTTGAAAATTATGATTTTGAGCAAGGGCTTCTTAAAATTATGAAGGAGAGAAATTGCATTCTTGCGATTTGCTTAAGTGATTTTTTCTCCCTTAACGGGATGCAGATGGTGGGGAGAATGAGAAAAGCGGCAAACCTTGCGAGAGCTGCGCAAAAGAGCGGGGTGAGAGTGAGAATTTTCACTTATGCAAAAGATGAGACGCAGCTAAGAGATGAATATGAAATTTATTTTATTGGAAAGCTTTTGGGAATTGGAGAGCCAATGCTAAAGGCTGCTAAAGAGGAGAAGATGCGGGAGATATAAAAGATAGTGTGGAAAATGCGGGATGAGAAATTATGAAATCAACTTTGAGGGAAAATTATAGGTATGTGCTTGCAAAATATGCAGGCAAACAAAATTGCGCAGAGGAAATAAAGGCGATTGCGCAGAAATATCTTTTATCTTCGTTGGGAACTTTGGGGATTTTTCAGAGCGGGGCAAGAGTAATTTCTGCAGAAAAAGAGAATGTGATAATAAGGTGCGTGCGCGGGGAAGAGGAGAGAATTTGCGCCGCGCTTGCGCTTTGCAATCACATTGACGGGGAGAAAATTCGCCTGAAAGTGCTAAGGGTTTCAGGGACGCTGCGGGCGCTGTGCGAAAAGCAAGGCATTAAAAAGCCTAAGAGAAGAAAACGTTGAATAATTTTTATTTTATGGCTTTATGTGTAAAATGATAAGCTATAAAACGGCGTTTTTGGATAAACAGGGCTAAGAGTGGATTGAATTCGCTTATTCAGGTTATAAACTGCCCCCTTTTGATTAGAAGGGTTATAGACGCCCTGAATTTGGTTAGAATGGTTTTAAGCTGTTTTAATTGGGCAAAAAGGGCTAAAAAACCCCTATTTGTTTAAAAAAAACGATAAGCTTATAAATTCGCGGTGATGTAAAAAAACAATAGCATTGCAAAGCAATGCGTTTGGAGGAATTGATGGGAAATGTTTGGACCTCATTTGACTCTTGACATGTACGGGTGTGACAAGAATAAAATCGGAAGCGTTGAATATATTCATAATTTTCTTGATAAATTGCCGAAAAAAATAGGGATGGACAAAATAATGCCTCCCAATACATTCAGATATGAGAGCCCGAAAGACTGGGGCGTGACCGGAGTGGTATTGATTGCCCAGTCGCACATTGCAATACACACTTTCCCGGAAGTGGGGTATGTGAGCTTTGACATTTTCTCATGCAAGGACTTTGACACAGAGAAAGTTACTGTTCAGGTAATAAAGGCGCTTGGCGCAAAGACATATGAGAAGAACATGTTTGATAGGGGAAGGCATTTCCCGAAAGACTACTGGAGAAACATGGAAACAATGTCTATGCAAAGAAGCCAGAAAAAGGCGATGGAAGTTTCTGCGCGAAACTAGTTTGCCTTTTTTTTCTTATTTTTTAAAATAAATTTCTTTAATTTTAATTTGCGTTAATTTATTTTTGTTGCGTTTTATTGCTTCTTTTTATAAGAGTTTTGCACTTTTTTATCATAATATGAGATAAAGAGATAGCCTTCCCAGTTGCTTGCCGGGGCAGAGTAATCCTTTAGGGCAAGCCCTATTTTTTTCGCGTCCTCCACTTTTATGGTGTGGCATCCGCCGCTGTAGTTTCCCCTCAAATAATGCAGCCAAGTGCCCCGCTCTATTGAATTGTAGTTGGTGGTGGAAATTCCGGCAGGCATCCAGAAATGCCCGAATTTCTCGTTTTTTCCTTTTTTTAGGATGTATGCGCCTGAGGAGGATTTGTATGAGCCCTTTTTGTTTGAGACGGAGTCCACCCAGCCGTCTTTGTTTTTGTCGCTTGCAAAGCCGTGGGCGGAATTGCAGGAGTGCTCCACTTCCATTGTATTTGTGTTTATGAGGTAAAAGCGCTTTTCTTTGGAATTTTTGTTAAGGTCCTCAAGAAGGAATTTTCCTTTTTTTGCTTTCCCCGCGTCCGTTGCGCCCTCGTAAATGGAATAGGCGTATGTAAATGCTTCCAAAGAGAGGTTTTCCTTATTCTTTAGTTTTTTGTATGCGTCAACATATTTTTGTGAGATGAATATTTTGCTTTTTGTGTATTTTCCTTCCTGCTCTATTTTTATTGGAATGGTTTCTTTTAGCATTATTTTTCTTTCGATGGTTTTTATTGAGCGCTCAAATGCATTATTTTCCTCTTTTGAGAGGGGAGTGCATTTTGTTTTTGAGCTGTTTTTCCTTGCTGCCTGCATGGTTTTTATCGCTTCGAGGGTGAATTTTAGCGGGTTTTCTTTTGCTGAATTGAAATAACCCATATTTATTATGAGGCGGTTGTCTTTGTAATCCATTCCGCTTTGCGCCCTGTTTTCAGACACTATTATTGAAATTGTTGTGCCAAAGACGCTTTTGTAATAAGAGTTTAGCTCGCAGTAGCTAAAAGTTGATTTTATAATTTCAAGCGCTTCTTTGGAAAAAAGCCTGGTGTTGGAAGCGTATTGGGTGCTTTGAAACAAAAGCATGAAAAAAGAAGGGCGGGGAAATTTATAATGCATAGGGGCATTTGCGCCCCTCCCTGCGGTTTAGGTTAATCAAGGTAGGTTTCATCCTCGTAGCCATCATCCCCTTCAGCCAGTGCCTCGCATGTTTGGTGGGGGCAGCCGTTGGAGCACACAGAGATTGCCTCGTTGTAAAGAAGGATTGCTTTTGTGCCGTAGAAGGGGTAACAGTCGGCTTTCGGGTCCTTTTGCCTCAAATCCGCGCAATAGCTAACTGTTTCCCTGTGCACGTATTTTACTATGTTGTCGCCTGAATCCTGCTGCGCGTAATTTCTTATAAGCGCCTCATTAACAACCCTCATTCCGCTGTAGCGGTAAGCCGCTATCCATGCCGCATACCACTCAATTTCATTTGCGCCTATTCCGCCCTTTTTGGGATTGAAGGCATCTATTGAGGGGTTTGAGGCGCGCATATTTTGCAAAATTTTCAAATAGCTGTCATACCTCCCCGCCTTTTCCTTGAATTCGTAGGAGCCGCAATCGGCTGAATCCACGGGGTTGAATGGATTGTAGTCATCAGATGGGGGCTTTATGCATTGCATAAGCCCAAGGGCGCAAATGCCGCCATAGGCGGTTACTATATTTTGCGCCTTTTGCTCTATTCCGGTGCAATAAGGATATTCAAATTTTGCAAGGTTGGAAGGCTGCTTTTGAGTCTTGTTGCCGCACCAGTCGCTCCTATCAGTTGGGCTTATGGTGCATGCAGGGGCATTCGGGCTTGGCTCAGAGCTTTGCCTTCCAAGGCGGCTTCCCTCGCCCACGGAAATGGCGCGCATAAGTATTGGGTCAAGGCTGTGGGAAATAAACGAGATATCCATTTCAGGGTATTGGGTGCAGGCATCTTTGGGAAATGAAACCGTGCCGATGTCAGATAAAATACTGCAGAAATTAAACGGCATTGGAACTGATGAGAGGCAGCCTCCGCACTGCAAGGCGGCTATTTTTTCAAGCTCTTGCGGGCTTTGCGGCGGGCTGATGCCGTATTGCCCGAAATCGGATGGGCGGGAGAGGGAGGTATAATAAAGCATTTTGCCGGATTCAAAGGGAGCGCAGGTGGAGCCTACGGAATTTGTGGAAAACATCAGCGGCTGCTGGGAGTAGTTGAGCCGAGGCATGTCATATATCATTATGCGCTCGCCGTCCTTTTTGGCAGAATAGCGCTTGTCCCCTGAGAAAAATATTACGTGCCCGTCCTCGGAGGAATTTATTGAGAGCACCTGCAAAGAGGGAAGCCCGCCTATTTTTGGCTTTATTTGGGTGCCTGCGCGAATTTGCGAAATTGAGGATATGTCTGCCTCAAATAGGGGCGCGTTGTTTGTAAAGTATAGCTGGCAGGCAGAAAACCAGGAGAAAGAGGTGAGGTTTTGCATAGAGCCGTCAGTTTGCCTAAAGCCGAAGTTGCATCCTGTGAGGTTGAGCATAAAGGAGAATGTTGGCTCATCATAATATGCGATATAGTAGTTTGAAAATTCATCCTGAAAAGAGAGGTGTGTGTCGTTTTTGAAAAATACTTTTGTTGAGTTTATTTGAGCCCCTTGCAAAGTGGTGAATTTTTTATTTGCCCCTATTGAGGAGAAAGCGGCATAGTCTAAAGAGCCGTAAGAGAGCTGGCTTTTGCATGGAAGAGGCGCGGTTGAGGAAAGAAATGTGTAGGGCGAGACGCCTATTACCCCGCTTGCGACAAAGCCGGGTATTCCTGCCATCAAAAAGCTATACGCATCCGCCACTTCCGCCTCGCTAAATGCGCAGTTGGGGGTGTTTGTGGCGCCTGGGGAAATTCCGACTGCATACCAAACAGAAGGAGAGTGGTAATGCAATAAAAGCTCATCAGAATAGCGCAGATGGCGCGCGATATCATACATAGGGGTGCAGGTGGTGAGGTTTGCGTTTTCATTTGCAATAAAAGCTATTCCGATTGCCCCTATTTTTTTTAGGTAATTCTCGCGGGTTGCGGGGCGTGAGGAATATTGGGACGGGTTCTCGTATTTTGATGAGCAGTTGAGCGGGTCTCCCCCCAAATCCGCAAGAGAGGTGTTAAAGCGCAGGAAATAGTCTATTGGGCACAAATCAGGCAAGCCGTCGGTTGTAAAGGTTGGCTTGAGGGCAAGCACGGGAATGCAGGAGGGGCAGTTGAGGGCAGTGTAATCTATTTGCGCGCGCACTTTCTCAAGCATTTGAATGTTAAGGAATTTCTCGCCTTTTGCGTTTGTTTTGTAAGGCTCAAGCAAAGCCTCTGTGCTTAGCATTATCGGCCCTTCTGTTGGCGGGTCATCTGTTGCATCATTGTAAGAGTCAACCATTTTTTTGTATGCCTCATCATCAATATGCTCGGCGTTGCTATACCATATTACAAAAGGCATCTGGCTTTTTGAGAGATGGCACATTAAGGTTTGGGGAGAGGGGGGCTTGGGCGGCTCCTTGCCGTCCTTGGAATATGCCCAAATTATCGGCATGTTAAGCCGTCCTGAGCAATATCTTTGTGCAAGGGAAAATTCTGCGGAAGAGGCGCCCTGCCCCAGCATAAAGTAGCGGGGGGCGCATACCTTATCATCATATTTGTTTTGCGAATTGCCTGAAGAGGAAGAGGAGGCGTCTTGCGGGCACTGCGCCCATACCCCTTTTCCCGCATCAAATTCTGAGAGAAGAGAGGCGTAAATTGAGGAGTTGCATGCTTCAAAATAGCAGTTGGCGCCCTGCAAATCATTTTCTATTAATTTATCCTGTATTCCTAATGCATACCAAATCTCATCAAAAATAGATGGCTCTTCCTGAGAGCATATCATGCAGGTGCAGGGTGTGGCGGAATCTGATGCAGGCTCAAGATTTGTTTTTTGCGAGACATTAATTGTTGTTTTGGAATTAAAGCGGTCTTGGGCGCCCAGTGTGCCCGGATGTATGCATCCGAAAAGAAGGATAATGCAAAACAATGCCAAAGCTATAAATAGCGCGTTTTTCATGTAAAAAGTTTGGCGGTTGGCTTTTATTAAGCTTATTTTTCAAATTTTAGAGTGTAGCGGTATTTTTTGTCGTTCTCTGCAATCGTTTTTATCTGGTTTTGCAAAAAGACATAGGATTCGCTGTAGCCAAGGCGCTTGTCGCGGCTTATTTGCCCTTGCTGGAATTTGTCATATTCATCGCGCTCGCGCATAAGGCGCAATATTTCCTTGTTTCTTTGCTCTTCATCAAGGTGGCGGTCGCGGGCAGTGCGGTTTATCTCGCGCATATAATCTTTTAGCTTGCGCTGGTATTCGCGCGCAGCCTCGTGGCTGAAGCCCTCAACTGTTTTTACCTGGTTTTCAAGGCACATGGGGCATACTGTGCCCCTCTCAAAGGGAATGCCGTGATGGGGGCAGCGGGCTGAGTTGAAATATTGGTTATAATTTCCGATGGGAATAGTGCCACCCAAAGAGGCGGCAGAGAGAGCCCAGTTTTTTGCAAGCTCGTAGGATTTTCTTGCGGACTGCTTTAGGCGCGAATCCTGGGCATGAAGCTTTCTTTCCTCGCTGCTTGCGCAAAGCGGGCATTGCTGCCCTGTTTGCAAAGTTATGCCGTGCGCCGGGCAGGAGTAGGTTTGTGAAGCAGAGGCGATAGCCATTTGCCTTGCATGCATCATTTGCGCATGCTCTGCATCCTGCTGGGGAGTTATTGCGCTGTCTGTGGGGCGCGCCTGAGTTGATGACCATGGCTGGCTTCTTCCATATGCGGATTTTTTAAACATCTGGTATGCAAGCACATACGCCGGGGCTATTGGGAAAATATAAGGTGAGTTTGAATACTGGAATTGCTGCTTTTGCCGCTCAACTTTTTCAAACTCAAGGATGACAGGGGTTTCGTTTTTGTATAGGTCTCGCAAGGAGTCTGAGGCAAGGTGGCGCCCCAGCCCGCTTTTTAGCATATAATCGTTTGCATCCTCCTCGCTAAATGAGGCTGATGCAAGCTCGCGCCTCTCAGGAGAGATGTTGCGAAGCATTTGCGCAAGCCCGCTGTCTTTTATTTTTCCGGAATCCTGCAAATTGTTGAAAATTGTGTTTGTTACATAGCCGTATGGCTGTGCGCGCCCTTCCCAATCAGTCCAAATCATTCCCGGAATCGGCGCTTTTGCAATTGTTTTGTGCCATGGGCCTGATAATTCATAGCCACGGTGCACTCCTCCGATTGTGTTTATGTCATAGCCTGAGCGGTTTTCCACAGCATAATACCCTTGGCGCGCAAAGTCGCGCACAATAGGAATTTTCCACGCCGCCCTCTCTGCTGTGTGGTAAATGTCGCGCACTTCCTGCATTTGCGCGCGTATCATCTGCCTCTCCTGCGCACTTGTGGCGGATGCGAGGTGGGATTTTAGCGAATCCATCATCTCGTGCGAGCTTGTCTGCATTTGCGCGTCATAGCGCTTATTCCACATCATGAATTCCTCGCGGAATGTGAGCCCGAATTTTCTTCGCCTCATCTCATCTGCGGCGCCTGTGCCAATTTGCTTAAAGCGCGCATCATCTATTCCAAAGGAATCGGCGTTCTTTCCCTGAATGTCAGAGAATTTGAATGAGAGGGGCATTCTATAGCGCATTCCCACAACACTGTCCTCGCGCAGGCGCACGCCGAATTCATCGGTGTAGTCGGAGGGGCGGCGCACCATTGGGCGCAAAAAGGTGCGCGATAGCCAGTCAAAGCTTGTGGTTGGCTTGAAAAGGGATTGTATTGCTTCCACTACGGATGGCTCGTGCGAGCTTGGGGCGCCCTGCTTGTCAAAGCCGTATTCAGGGTCTTGGTGATAAACCGTTGCATAGCCGGTCATCTTTGTGAAAAATGTGCGGGTGTGAAGAGCAAAGGCGGATGCTGCCCAGTAAGAGGGGCGCGCAAAGAAATTCATTAATCTGTCCCCTGGAAGAAGATGGTAGCCTGCCCACATCTGGGGGTGCTCGCCTACGAATTGCCCTGAGTGGTAACCGGATTGCAGCGCAGGGCCCAGCCCCCATGAATTTCCGAATGTGATGCGCGGGTCTCTCATGACGGTGTTTTCCGCCACATTGTAAAACATGCCATAAACCTCAAGGCTTTTAAGATGCCTGTCAACCCATCCAAGTTCGCGCTGCATTTTTCTTGCCATCTGCTCATTTGTGCGCACAGCGGTAATTTGCGCCGGAATTTCCACATTGGTGAGGCGGGAGAGGCGTGCGCGCTCATCCGCGCCCAGGTGCGGGTTTTTCATAAGCTCTATCTGCTGTTTGCGCATTTCATTTAGCTCTTCTTTTGAGGTGAGGGATTTTTGCGTCTCATCAGAGTAGAATATGCCTTTTTTCATGTCGCTCTCATATGTTGAGAGAACCATGCGCGCATATGTTTGGGACGCATACCATTCCTGCAACCGCATGTCAAGGTCGTTTATGCCTCCGCGCGTTACCCTTTCTACAAAGTTTGTTGCCTTATACCATGAGCGCAAAAGCGAGTTGTGCGAGGGGTCATCCTCAAGCGATGCGCGGGTGACAAGGCGCATTCTCTCTCCTAAGGATTTTTGCAAAGTTTCTATGTTTTTCATGATGTCTTTTCTTGAGAGCCCTGCCTCCTGAATGCCTGCAGGGGTTTTCCCGTCAGAAGAATAGCCTGAGAAAAGAAGCTTTCCGCCATAGGTGGAGGAGGAGAGGGCAAAATGGTATTGCTTTAGCTGAGTTAATATTTTGTCTGTTTGCGCGTCTGCGGAGGTGCCTGCCTTCCAGTTGCCTTGCGGGTTTTTGAACATTAAAGTTGCGTTTATTGGGCGCTGTGCATAGTCGGAGCCCATAAGGCCGAAGGTGGTGTGATCATATGTAAGATGCCCGTTTTTGAATTTTGCATACGCCTCCGCCGCCCGCCCCTGCCCGTCGAATTTGAAGCCTGATGCAAATGGCAGGATGTTGTGGTTGGCGTCTATTATCCATACCCCTTTTCTTATGTCCCCGTATGTCGCGCCTTTTTTGAGCCATGCGTTGTAATTTTCTGCATTCCATTGCGCCCCGTCCATGTAATGGGAGATAAGGGATTTCATTGAATGGTAAGTCATTAAATTTTTGCTTACCTGCAAATCATAATTTTTGAAAAGGTCTTCAAACCCGCGGTCAAATTGGTAGGTGAAAAGCTCGCGCAACACCCTTATTTTGTTTTTCTCAAGCTCTACTGCATACGGAGTGTCGTGGGCATAAAAAGAGGTTAGGAAATTTCTTGATGCGGCTTCGCCTCGCAAAGTGTAGTTAAGCGGCTCAAGCACTTTTTGCATTTTGGTGGCATCCTCAAGCGCTTTGAGCCATTTGGAGTTGAGAAGCCCGCTGCCAAGCAGGGGTTCCAGCTGCGGCTTATCCATGCTTGCAAGCGAGCGGTTGGATATTATATAGTCATAGAGTTGCTTTTTCACAAGCTCGGTTTCCATATATACGCGAATAAGCTGCATTTTTGTTGCATCGTCTGCGGAGATTTCCCCGCGCAGGCGGCGCATATCCACGGCTTTGCCGAAAATTTCTGCCAAATCATGCCCAAGCATCACAAGGGGGAGCCTTCCTTTCCCCAAAGTGTCTTTTGAGATATTGTCGAGTATTCCTATTAATTCTGTGTAGCGCCTGTAAACCTGGTTTGGGTCCATTCTTTTTGCCTGCTCGGACGTAAGGTCGGGGTAGCGCCCGCCCCCGGCGCTCAAGCCGTCCTCTACAAGAAGCTCGCGCACTTTTGTCGCGTAAAGCTTTGCAGAGACAAGGAAATCCTGAAGCTCCTGCTTGCTAAGCGCTTGCCCGGTTACGTCTTGCAAAGAGATGTTGTTTTTCTTTATATAATCTGCAAGCTGAATCATCATTTTCTCTTTAAAATAATATTCTGCGAATTCCTTTAGTATTTGCCCTGAAGCGACTTTCCGCTCTATTTCTGCGCGAATTTGCTGCTCAAGCTTTTTTACATATTCCAGGCTTTTTTTATCCATTAAAAGCTCGGGCGCGCCGTCCTTGTTTTTTTGCCTTAGCACTATGCCTAATGTTAGGGTGCGCAGATGCTCATCCATGAGAGCGCGCGCAAGCTGGTAGGATTCCTGGCGCATCTTCTCAACTATTCTCGGAATTTCGCCAAGCTTTTTTTCCTCGAAAATATTTGCTTTTATGAATTTGCTCTCTCGGCTTGCAAGCCCGAGCGCCAGGGCGGATTCTGCTGCCAAAGATTTGTAGAGCGAGCGGCGCATCCTTAAGTTTCCCGCGCGCCCTGCAAGCCATCCTTGCGCAACAATCCCCGCGCGCTCAACATAGGGAAGCCCGGGCAGGTTGTCTGCCCATTCCTGCTTTGCGATTGATGGTATAAGCTTCCAGGGCTTTGCAAGGCGGGTTGCTGCGTAATCTATTACAGGGTTTATTTTGCCTGGGTGCTTGTATTGCCCCCCTCTTGCCGCGCCGGTTACCTTGTCATCGAGCGCCAGCACCTCGCGCACTTCCATAAGGCGTCGGGCGTTTGCATATGCGCGGTTGCGGTCCTTCTCGGATGCTCCGGATTCATCTATTAGTTTTTTGAGGCGGGCGAGCGCTGCCTGATATGCCTCTTCCTTGCCGAACGCGCCGGCTTTTCTTACTATTTTTCTTCTTGGGAAAAGCGCGTCTATTTCCTTTTTTATGTTGCGCGAATCTTTTTTGTTTTTTTTGTAAAGCGAGGTTATCTGCGAGGATATTCCTTTCTCGGTGCGCCCCATGAGGCGGGCGGAGAGGCGCCCCTTCATTGCAAGGTGCACAGGCACGGCGGGGGATTTCATTCTTACTTTTTTTATGTTTGGCATGCGCGGCACGGTGATGTCAAAGAGCGATAGGGGGTTGTGCCCGTGGTATTGCATTGAGGCAAGAAGCAGTCCGAATACCACGATGATGGGAATGCAGAGGAAAATGCTTTGCCCGTTTATCGCGCTTGAGAATGCGCGAAATATTACCGGGTTGTAGGAGTCCTTTGTCCAGAGGGGAATTGATGCCATAGATGGCTTTATTTTCTGGTTTTCAAGCGAGGAGTGAAGCTTTGCTATTAAAATCGGGCGCGGATGCGGCCAGCTTTGGATTGCAAGCGCGCCTGCGCCGGAGGGGTTTTTGGCATAGGCGATATTGCATGAGGCGCGCCCATTCTTGTCTGTGAGAAGGTTTTGGCAAATCGGCTTTCCTGTTGAGTCGGTTATGGGGATTGTTTCGTTGTCTATGTAAAAGCTTACCAATGCTTTTTTTGCTATTTTTATAGTGGTGATGCTTTGCTTGTTGTCTATTATTCCTCCGGTATTGTATAAGCTTATTTCCTTATAGGTTGCGTTTATTGCCATATCGCCCCCGATTGCAAAATTGGAGAGGTCAAATTGTATGTTGGAGGAATATTGGTCGTCCAGAAAATTTGTTGAGAGCGCTTGGGAGGCGGCGGATGTTGTGTCTTGCGCGGCTTGGGCGTAGAGGGGAGATAGCAATATCAGTAGGCATGCCAGTGCAAGTATTTGCGCTTTCACGTTAGAATTTAGGGGCAGGGTATTTATAAATGATTTTAAGTGATGAAAAATAAGGGTGAAACATAAATAAAAGAGGGGGTAAAACTCCCTCTTTCCGCGGTTCGGAATGATTTAAAAGCAAACAGAGGTTAAGTGAATGTGATGGTGGGGCAAAATTTTAGGGCATTTATTGCTTTAGTTGCGATTGTTGCCATAACTGCATCTGTTTGGTCCGCGAGCGCAGGCTCAAGCGCCTCTTTTTCGCTTGCAAAGGATGCTACGCTGGTTTTTGCAGGGCTTATGATAGGGGTGCTTTTTGTTGCCTTTTCTTTTATGGCTGGAGAAGTGACAAATATTCCTGCCATAAAGGCGTTTGCAAAGCAGGAGTTGTATGAGCTTGCCGCCACCATAATTATAGTGGTGCTAATAGCCGGAGGATTGGCGGCATACGGGGAATTTGCAAAAAACGTTGCAACCTCAAAGCTTTTGGACAGCCAGCCTAATGTGCCTATAATGATTTGCGAGGACAGTGCCACAGTGTATAAGATGAATACGATAAATGAGCGGCCTCAAACCCTTCTTTTTGCAAATGTTGACTGGTTCTTGGGCTGCATGCCGCTTGAGAAAGACAAATATGTGAAAAATCTTATGGAAGCAGGGCCTGATGAGGATGTGGCAAGCCTGTATGAGCTTCAATGGGATGACAAGGACACGGGGAGAAGTTCTGGCGTGATGCTTGGGCATATGATGAATATTTATGTGGGGCTTTTCTCTCTTGAGTTTATGCTTGGCACGCTTTCCACTTTCGGGGTAAGCGCCTATTTGCCTGAGCCGCTTATCAGCTCAATTTCCCTTGACATGGCGCCAAATGCGGGGCTGACGCCGATTTCCGAGGCAATGATTATGATTACGGATTTGGTGGGAATGGGAGTTGGCTCTATTGTTGCGCAAAAGGTGCTGCTTCAATTTGTCTACACTAGCGCGTTGGCGGTATTTTTGCCTCTTGGAGTGGGCTTTAGGGCAATACCTTTTTTGAGAAAGACGGGCGCCACCCTTATCGCAATAGCGCTTGTGATGTATTTTGTGTATCCTATGAGCATATGGATAAATGAGCAGATTTACTTTAGCATTGGCGCGGATGAGCTGATAAACTGGACAAATTACCATTCACTGCTTGATATTTGCAAGCCGGGAGCGGGGGAGAGCCAGAGCGAATATGTTGAGAGAGTAAAGGGGCAGCTTATTGAATTTGAGCAGGAAACAAAAGAGACAACAGGGGTTGTGCTGGGGGCATGGGACGGGAGCGACCCGAATTCAAAGTATAGCGTTGATGTGCAGCTTCCTGCAAGCCAGGGAAATGCGCTTGCGGATGCATTTGGGAAAAACGTGCCTATTGTTGCAAAATATATGATTAATTTTGAAGGGATTACCGGCCCTATTTTGCCTACAGAGTATTTTTTTGAGGCGATGGTTGATGAGTTTACCGCAAGCATGAGCTGGTTTGTGCTTAATTTGCTGTTTTTGGCAAATTCAATAGTTATTTCTATTACAATGTTCAAAGACATCAGTTTGGCAATAGGCGGGGAGCCGAGGGTGTTTGGAATGAGCAAATTGATATGATGCGGCGGGAAAAAGTATGAAAAAATAAAAAATGGCAGAAGAAATGGAAAATAAAAAATTTGCATTGTTGTGCTTTGCGCTTGTTTTGCCAGCCTTGGCGCTTTGCGGCTTTTTGTTTGCGCAGGATGCGGGCATTGCGCCCATTGCGGGAGGAAATATATTTGCGATTAGCGAATATACGCCGATAATAAACATTATTACGCTTGGGCTTGCGATGATGGCTTTTGCCGCCTCGCTTGTGTATATGGCGTCCCAGGCGCTAAAAAACCCGGAATGGGAGGCGTTTGCAAAGACGGAAATTTTTCAGGGAATAATCAGCGTGCTTATAGGGCTTCTTTTGTTTGCTGGCGCGGTTGCGGCAGATGCTGTTGTGGGCGACTATGTGCAAAAAACTACCGGCGTCGGGGGGATGGGGGCGTTTGATGTTACCCACAATTACCTTAACAGGATGATTTGCGTCTCAAGCGCCACTACGCTAAAGCTTGAGGGAATGAAAATGGGGGCGCAATACCTTGCAGGGATGAAGGCAAGGTTTTATGCAGCCACATACGGCTGGGGCTTCTCGTTTCCAGCGTTTCCGGGTTTTGATGTTATTGAGCGCTCGATTGATTTGATACTTATGTTTATTACCCCCTTTACCGCAAGCCTTTTTGCACAGCAGGTGGGGCTTGAGATAGTGCATGCAACTGCGCTTGCACTTGTGCTGCCTGCCGGAATTTTGATGAGGGTGTTTGCGCCCACGCGCGATGCCGGGGGATTTTTGATTGCAACTGCGTTTGCGTTTTATTTTATTTTGCCTTTCTCATATATGATAAACGCGCAGGTGATGTATAAGATGTATCAGGATGATTTCGGGTATCCCATGTGCAGCGGAAAAGAAAATTGGGACAGGGCAGATTATGTTTTCGGGGCGGGGGCGGTGTATGATAGCATATCATTGCAGCTTCTTCCCAAATTAAAAGAGGATTTCATAGGCGCGGGAGGGTTTACAAAGCATCTTTCATATATTGTGATGCAGTCGGTATTTTTGCCGGCGCTTAACATGGTGCTTGTGGTGACGTTTGTAAAAGCCGGAACAAAGTTTTTCTCAAATAAATTGGAATAGGTTAATATGACGGTGGAAAATAAACAGGAAAAAGGTTTTGCGTTGCGCGCATTTGCATTAGTGCTAATATTGCCATTTATTTTCCTCTCAGGGTGCGTTGGAAGCGCGGGAGCTTCGGATTATGGGGGGATAATGAGTAAATTTAGCGAGTGGTGGGGCGCATGGCAGGCGCCCATGCTCTCAGCATTCGGGATAGGGATAGGAATTTATGTGCTTGCCTGGCTGTATGCAAGCTTTGCAACAGATGACAAAATTAAGGTTTGGGTAAAGGCAGAGCTTTTGCAGATTGCGTATTCTGCAATTATTTTCGTGTGTGTCGCGATTTTGATATCGCAGGTGCAAATGCTTAGCGCAACTTTGCCTGCAATTACTTTTGCGGGAAATGAAGGGCAGGCATGGGGCGCGTGGGTTGATTTAAGCTGCAATGTGCCGGGAGTGGATAGGCCCTGCCACATAAGAATTGCCGAGGATTATCTGCAAATACTTGCAAAGGCGACGCAGGGGCAGGCAACATCTATTGTAAGGTATGAGTCTTTCTTGTATGTGCTCTCAAGCATGGGGCTTGGGTTCAAAGGCACTCCTGCGCCGGGCGGGGCGCTCTCGGTGTCCCCGTTTGCGGGGCTTACGCCTGTTGTGGAAACGCTAAGCTTTGCATTTGATTTGCTTATGAAAAATTTGCTTGTGATACGGGCGCAGCAATTTTTGATTGATTTTTGGCATCTTGCGTTTTTCCCGTTCTTTTTGTGCGCCGGAATTTTCTTTAGGATGTTTTATTTCACGCGAAAGCTGGGCGGGCTTTTAATAGCGATTGGCATTTGCTTTTATTTGGTGTTTCCGATGATGTATGTGTTTTGGGCATCGGTGCTTTTCTCTTTCACAGGCCCGTGGGTTGGGGCAGATGCAACGCAAATAGGGCTGTCCATTATGCAAACAGATGTGAATTTTGAGGGCGTGACGCCTGCAGTGGTGCGGCCGGTGAATATTTCAGGGATTGGAAAAACAATAAGCGGCTGGGGGCAGGGCTATGACGGGCAAAAGATGATTGATTATTGCGCGAACGGGAAAATTGAGCCGTGGGAGCAATGCAATGAAAATGCGGATGCGCCTGTTGTTGCAAATAGCATGAGCGCGCATAATGGCTCTTTCTCATGTTCTGTAGGAAAGGTGTGCGACACAAACAACTGTGTTTGCGTTGATGATTATTACGGGGCGTTCGGGAATGAGTTTAGGAAGTATTTGGCAAGCAGCGCAAACGGGGAAGAGAGAATTGCGAGGGAAGCGCAGGTTATCGCAGGCGTGTGCTTTGAGAAAACAGGGACAGATGAGGAATCTGCCGCAATCCTCTCAAAGCAGAGGGATGCATGGTATAACAGGCTTATTGAGGCTTATAGGGGAGGAATATCGCGCGCATTTGCAACGGACGAGCTGCTTGGAAAAAACGGGACAATAGATAATATGTCTAAGCTTTTTATGTTCAGCCTTCTTGCGCCCTTTATTTCGTTGATGGTTACATTATCTTCAATAAAGGTTCTCTCGCCAACGCTTGGGGGAGATATTGAGATTGCAGGGCTTAGCAGGTTGATATAGATGAAAGAAAATAAATTGCATATTAATAGGGCGGGGGCGGTTGCCTCAGCGGTTATTGTTTTGGCTGTTTTAATTGTGCCGATGTTTCTTGCGCCCCCTGTGCATGCCGCAGCCGATGAGGGAATTATGGGCTGGCTTGTGCCTGATTTGCTTTTCAAGGATTTCTGGGCGCCTACTCCGGGAATTGATGCCGGGGATGTGAGGGCTCCGGATTATGGATGGGTGGTGCTCTCATTTATCGCGCTTTTTATCGTCTTTCTGCTGGGCGGGCTCTCGGAAATGTTTGCAGGGCTTTTTGGGCCAAGGATAAGCACGTGGGGAAGGGGGCTTATGAACGGAGCGGGGCAGTCGGCTATAATACTTGCGATTTCTGCCGCGGCTTTTGTGTTAATTGAGAATGCGCCATCAAGCTTTATGGGAATAGGGTTTTTGCAGATAACAAACGCGATAAATTTTGCAGAAACCGTGAGAAACACTATTATTTATGAATTTTTGAGCATGACTACGCTGACTGCAATATTGTCCACTGTAGGGAATATTACACCGTATTTTAGGCCTGCCGGAGTTATCGGAATTTCGTTTTCTCTTGCGCCCGCGTTTCGCCCCGTATTTGACTCGCTTGGAATAATGCTATCCATGCTGGCGGTGTCGGTGGGCACATGGTTTGCGCAATTGTGGATACTTTTGTTTGTGCAGCAGCGGCTTATGGCAACCCTTATGCCCCCAGGGCTTTTGATGAAGGCGTTTGGCTATGCAAGGCTTGGCAATGTGCTCATAGCAATAGCGATTGGGTTTTACTTTGTTTACCCGTTTGTGCTTAATTTGAATGCGATTGCTTTTGAGAATTACCTTGAGGCCACTTTCGCAGGAGGAGGGGTGTATGCAAACAATTTGGGCTCGGAATTTACAGATATGCGCTCATGCACAGATTCCACCGCCGGGCAGGGGGAGAGCATAAAATGCTTTTTCAGGCTCATAGGGGTTGAGAGCCTTAATTTTATTGAGAAAAGCATCAATAATTCAGGAGTTGGAAGCCTGCTATTATTGGGCGGGCTTACATTTCTTACAGGCTCTATTCCTTCCACGTTTATTTTTGTGTTTATAATAGTGTTTTTCCTCTCATTGCTAAAAGCCACTTTATTTTACACGCTTATAGTGTCTGTAATAATGCCGCTTTTCAACATATTTATTACGCTGACGGCAATAAAGGAGATTACGAAATTCCTTGGCACCGAGATTGACCTTAGCGCCTTTGAGAAAATATTTTAGGGATAAAAAATGGACATACCAAATTATTGCATTTCGCTGGACTCGGCTCTTAGCGACTGGAGCCTGAATAACATAGTGGGCGGAAACTGGTTTTATCTTGTGTTTATATCCCTTTTTGCAATGTCTTTGGGAGTGGTTGCGGTGTTTATGGCCGCAAACGCGCTAAGAATCCCCAAATTGCAGGCATGGGCGCGCTTTGAGTTTTTCCAGATTGTTGCGACCGCAATTCTTGCGATGTTTGTGATGGGCTGGATGTGGGGCATGTGCCACTGGGACGTCTCTTTTCTTGCGCCGGATTATTATGGAGGGGCGCACGGGCAGGAAATAATGCAAAACTGCATGGATGCCACTAATGTTGCCTCTGCCGGAACGGCGGAAGTGAGCCCTTATTGCGTTGCGCAGGGGTATTTGAAAAAAGTCAAAACCAGAGGAGATGATATATACCAGGCGCTAATTGCCATAAATTATGCGCTCTCATACATATTTAAGGTGACTTGGAATTCAAGCCCGATGGGAATAGGCTACGCGCTTGAGCCGCTGGCAGGCTTTCAGCAGCTTATGAATATTTTTATGGTTGCCATAAGCGCTTTTACCCTCTCTTATTTGAGCATATTGGTGCAGATGAGGGTGCTGGATTTCTTTTTTCTTTCCATGCCATATTTCTTTTTGCCGCTTGGGCTTCTTTTGCGCACTTTTCTGCCTACCCGCGAATTCGGGGGCGCGGTGATGGGGCTTGCGATAGCCTCGATGTTTTTCTTTCCCATAACCCTCATGCTAAATGATGCGATAGTTTATTCCTCGCTTGAGGGGATAACCCGGCAGGTGGGGGGGCAGCAGATTAATTTAATAGATAGCAATTCGCAAACTGCGGCGCAGATTGAGGGGCAGACAATATATCCTTCCGCAACTGCTACAAACATAAGTGAGGGGTTTGGGAAGCTTTATGATCCGAAGGCAGGTGCGGACGGGCAGCTGCAACAGAGTGCTGATACAGACCCTGCAAAAGTGGCAAAATATTTCACTGAAAGCAAGCCCGGGGAAAACCCGCTTACAAATTTTGCATCAGGCGGCATAGACAGGCTTGGCGCGGTTGTTATTTGGCCTTATCAGGCGGTTATGATGTATATGATTGCGGGAGTGCTTTTGCCTATAATTAATTTTATAGTATATATTGAGATTGCAAGAGAGCTTACGCACGCGCTGGGAACGCAGATGGATTTGACGAATTTGACGAGGATGGTTTGAGTGGGTATGCTTATAATAAATAATGATGAGGAAAATGCGGGGGGAATTTGCTAATGTATTCAACGGCTAGTGTGGTTGCAAACGATGCTTTCTTGCAGCAGATTATGAACAGCCAAAGCTGGGTTGCGTGGAGCAATAACATACCTGTGCTGGGGCTTGCCGCGCTATTTATTGTCGTGCTTGTGCATATGGCAGGAATTTCATTTAACATTCCTTCTTTGCGCGCATGGGCAAGAGGGGAATACATGCAGGTAATAGTGACGTTTCTGCTTGTTTGGGCGCTTGTGCTTCTTATGAATTTGGCATGGAATACGATGGTGGATGTGGCATCTGAGATGTATTTGGCTTATCCCGCGTTTGCCGCAGGGCATAGCGCGGGGGCGCGCTTTGACCCATTTGTTTTTGCGCAGGTGTTTTTGAAGGAGACGATGATTGACTGTGAGATAATAATTTACAGGGTGGCGTATGCCATAAACTTTTTCTATAAGTTTATCGGGGCGCTAAAGACCGAAACGCTGGGAGTGGAGATGGTTGGCGGATGGTATAGCACGGTTTATTCAAGCTTTTTGGAATATTTGGCAGGGCATATAAATTTCCTGCTGCTTCTTCACTGGCTGCAGATAAATTTTCTCTCTTTGATAAAGTATGTCGGGCCGGTGCTTATACAGCTTGGGCTTGTGCTAAGAATACTGCCATTTACAAGAGGCGCGGGCGGAATGCTGCTTGCAATGGGATTCGGGTTTTTTGCAGTATATCCGATTACAATTGCAATGCTGATGACGCTTCAGCCTCCGGGAAGCTCTTTTTGCACAACATTTGCCCCCCCGGCTCTTTTGGATGTTGAGAGGTATGAGGGGGGCTTTGATTCGGCGGATATGATAATAGCTTCTGCAAGCGTGCAGGGAAGCTCTGGGGAAATCAGTGAATTTATAGAGAAGGCAAAAAACTTTTTGCCCCTCTTTTATATGCAGGCGCTGTTTTTGCCGATGGTCTCGCTTATTATTACATTTACTTTCATACGCCAGACAGGCGCCCTCTTTGGGGCGGATTTGAATGAGGTGGGGCGGGGGCTTATAAAGCTCATATAATTTGCCGGAAATAAAATTTTTGCATTTTGCGGCAAATAGGGAAATAGGCGGCGCATTTATTTTTCATAAAAGCCGTAAAAAAATGGTGGGCGGATTATGCAGGATTTGATGAGGGGGTTTTTTGGCGGAATTGCCGCATGTGCCATTATTTTTCTTTTTATAGCCTCTTTTTTTCCTCAGGAATTTTCTTTTTCCGGGCAAGGGGTTTCTTTTTTTGAAAATGAGGGATGCGCGCAGGTGGAGCCTGTTTTTTCCCCCGGAAGCTCTGGGGAAATAATAGGAATGATACGCTCTGCGCAAGAGAGCATAGATGTCCAGATGTATGTATTTACAAATGAGGAAATTGCGCGCGAGCTTGTGACGGCTGCCGGCAGGGGAGTGAGAGTGAGGGTTATTTTGGAAGGAAGGGTTAATTCTTATAATTTGGATGAAATTTCAGGGGCGCTTGTTGAGGGAGGGGTGCTTGTGAGGTGGGCATCTGCCGGGTTTAAGCTTACGCATTCCAAGATGATGCTCTTGGACGGGAAGAGGGCGCTTGTGGGCTCGATTAATTTCTCAAAATCGGCGGTTGATAGCAATAGGGAAGCCGGGGCGGTTATAGAGGGGGAGGCGGTGCGCGAATATGCGCAAATGTTTGAGAATGACTGGCAGTTGGCAACCCTTTTGAGGGAAACTTAGGGTTAAAAGCATTAAAGAGCATAAGAGAAACAAGGTGGGAGCATGAAAGGTTCAAATATAATGGCAAAGGTTGTTATCGGGACAATGGTTGGATTTTCTGTTTTTGGAAGCAACGGTTGCACCAAAAGGGTCCCTAACGAGCTTAAGGGGAAGATACTTGTTGAGGCAACGATGTGCGAGAAGAGGGCGGACTCGCTTGTGAAAGAGGTAAAGATGGGAAAAGTTGCTGATGCAGATGTTGAAAAAAATATAATAACCAAATTAAGCAAGGCGCAGACACATATTGAAAATGTGAAGGGAGCGAATTATGAGAATGCAGATACAGGCGCCCTGCAAAGCGAGCTGCTTAAGGCGAAAGAGAAAATAGAGGTTGTTGAGAGGGATTTGGAAGCGGTTGCCTCAAAAGACAGCATGAAAAGCCCTGTTAAGGGAATAGTGCAATAATTTTTTTTCCTTTCCCGCATCTCTTTTTCTTTTGCCCGGTTAGTTCTTTTTGCGGCTTTTCTTTTTGGAAGAGTTTCTTTTCTTTGCTGGCTTTTTGCGCGCTTTTGCAAGAGGGGAAACTTTTGATGAGGAGAGCTTTTTCTTCAAATTTGCTATTGCGGGCTTTTTATTTTTTGCCGGAATTTTTATGCTTGCGCTTATTTGCAGGGCGTGTGATTTTTCTTTATATGGCACAAGCCCATGGTGCGCAGATGCGGCTATTGCCATTTTTTTTGAGCCTGCGAGCAGGGGGCGGGGGGGCTGGAGAGAGGGGGAGCTTTTGCCAGGGTGCGAAAAGCGCTCGGATGCCAAATCATAAGCCTTTAGGTAATTTGAAATTAATATTTTCCAGTCAAAGAGGTGCATAAGCTGGAAAGAATCCTGCTTCAGGCTCTCAAGCTCGCTCGGCTCTGCCGTATAAAGCATTTTCACATATTGCGCAAGCTCATCTGATGAGTGGGAAGCCCCGCCTGAAAGCTTTAGGATTTTTACGCCCCTTTTCTCAAGGTTTTGCTTTGAGAGGAGGTAGCGCCCGAATCCTGCGGCATCTGTTGATACTGCGATGTTCAGGCGCAATCCTGCTTCAAGCGGAGTGTAGCCGAACGGCTCGTAGCGGGAGGGGAAAATTCCGGCATCCATGCCGGAAATAACGTCATCATATGGCAGGTTTAGAAGCCCGTCGTTGGGCTTTAGGTAGGAGGGATAGAATATTATTTTTACCGCATCCTCTTCTTTATTATCAAGCCCGGCTCTTTTGCATGCGGATAAAACTTCATCGTGCGAATAGTTGAGCTCAAAGGCGCATGCCGGGGGAAGGGGGCCGTCTTTTATGAGGGCAGAATGCATTGCAAGAAGCTCCCGCTTTAGCGAGCTTTTTACATCTTCTATGCGGGAGAGTGCGTTCGGGTAATGGGGCTGCTGGCTTGCGGAAGGCACTGAATTTAATATTTCGGTTATTTTATCAAGCAAAAGGTAATTTTTTATAATTGAAATTTTCGGCCCGCGTGTTGCTGATGGGGCGAATATGAATGCTATTACCTGCTTTTGCTTTTTTTGCCCCTCTTTTTTTAGCTGGGAATTTAATTTGCCAAGTGCGCTTATGAAGATGTCAAAGCCCTTATTGGTAAATTCGTATCTTCCCGAAGTGAAAACAAGCAGTGCGTTGTCAAAGCGTGACTGGTAGTATGGGGCAAAAAGAGACTGGGCAAACTGCAAAAGCTCCTCTCGCACATATTTTGAGATGTTGCGCACCTGAAATTCCTTTTTTGCATCCTCAAGGTCAAGGCCGTTAAGAAGGATTGCGTCAGGGTATTTTCCAAGTATGTAGCGCACCTCTTGCGCCACAGATTCCGAGACTGTTGAGAAGACGTGGCATTTTTTTGCAGCCGCCATCTCAAGCTGGTGCTTTCCCTCGACTTTGAGGCGGTAAGCCTCTGAAATTTCTATAGGCTCGGATGATTCTTGCGCCTTTTTTAGCACATCCGCCCCGCTTGCGCAGAGGCTGCGCCCCAATACGGTCGCGTGCGTGGTGAATACGGTGGAGCAGGGAATGTTTTTGAGGCAGGCATAAAGAAGAGCCGAGCCGCATATCCATTCATGAAAATGAGCTATTGCTTTTGATGAGGAGAAGGGGGGGATTTTGCAAAGCTGCTCAAGCAGCATGCCCACAGCCCAGCCCCAGGCAACGTTTTCGCCAAAGTCATACGAGCGCTCCATAAGGGAGTCTATTCCGAATTCTTTCCATAATATGAATTTGATATAATTTACCTGCAAATCGTTCTTAGTAAACCCTCCGTCCTCGTATTGCACGTTTTTTTGGGAGAAATTTTTTGCATCCACCAAAATTATAGGGGTGTTTGCGCCATATATCCAGTTTCCGTAATGGCAGAAAATGCCTTTTTTTGCAAGGGATTCGAAAATTAGCGCCATCTCCTTTGGAGGGGAAGAGAATTTTACGTCGTGCGCGCATCTCTCGTCATAAAAGCCGATAAACATGTAGCGGTTTGTAAAATTCATCGCAGAATAGCGGGCTTTGCTTCGCAATACGGTGTATATGCCCCCCACTTTTCTTCCGGCTTCAGAGGATACTTCTATCAGATAAGGCTCCATGAAGTTGGGACACAGGGGTAATTTATAAAACTTTTTAAGAGAGGGAAAAACCTGAAAACTCCTAAAAAAAATAATTTTTAATTTGCGGGCTTATTCTTTTTCTTTTTTTGTGCGGGCTTTGCAAATTTTGGCTGGCTGTTGTTTATTGCGGGCTTTGCAAAATTTGGCTGGCTGGTTTTTATTGCGGGCTTTGCAAAATTTGGCTGGCTGGTTTTTATTGCGGGCTTTGCAAATTTTGGCTGGCTGGTTTTTATTGCGGGCTTTGCAAAATTTGCAGGAGTTGTGGAGGGGGGGTTTTTTGATTTTTTGATGGGCTAGTGTTTTTCTTTTTTGCCCGGATGTGGCTGGTGAGAGGGCAGGGGCGCATCTGTGCGCAGGCGAAATATTGCGGAATTTTTCAGAAGGTGCAAAGTTTTCATTGAACCCATATAGCTGAGCGCTATGCCTACTGCGAAAACAAGGCGCTCTATCGCCACCAACGGAATAAGGAGAAGCCAGCTCTCTGGGGTGCCGGGGTTTACAAAATATATCCATATCACCCCCCCTATCGCGTGCTGGGTAAAGGTGGCTGAAAGGCTGCGGAAAAAAAGGTTTCTTGGAAGCAAAAGTATTGTTATGGGAGGTATTAGCCAGTAAAGTGAAAACAACCACGCCTGAGAGCCCACGGGGTGGATTGCGAAGAGAAGGATGCAGAGGAGTGGGATTGATGCCTGCAGAAAATTGGAATATTTGGAAGAGTCCTTGTATTTGGCGAAAAAGTATGCTGCAAAAAGAACCGGCAAAAAGCGCAGGAAGGTGACATAATCAAGCGGAGCCCCGGAATATATGGTTGTTGCTATTTTTGCCACCAGAATGGCGAGTATTCCAAGAAACGGGCCCAAAATTGCAGCCGGCAGGGGGCCTATGAATTCGAAGAGGGTGAATGTCTGCCCCTCGGCGCCCCAAAGCTTTGAGAGGTGCACAAATGAGGCAAGTATGGCAACTATTGCAAAAAGTATTGTAAAGAGCAAAGCATGCTCTTTGGCAAAGTTTTTTTCGCTCTTGCTCATGAAAAATACCTCAAACCAGCAAATTGATGTTGCTTGCCAATATTAATAAAGCGCATGGTAAATTTTATTTTTTTATTTGTATTTTGAAAGCATTGCCGAGAGCTCTTGCGCAAGGGCGGCATAATCATCTGATGCGGGCTTTGGGATTCCGTAGCCCTGCATTTTGAGCTTTACTGCCAATTGCCTCAGTTGCTTGAGGGTGCCTGCAAGCACCGCGTCTGTTGTTGGCTTTGAGCAATTGACCGCGTGGGCAGACACTGAGGCGTCTGCGCCAAGTGAGAGCGCTTCCTGCTTTAATATGTTGGCAACAGGGCACCTGATGCCGCTTATCTTTAAGGTGATGAAAATAAGCTTTGGAGCCATTATGGGGATGCTCTGCTCGCACGCGCCGGTTTGCCTTATTGCCTCTTGCGCCTCTTTTATGGTGGTTATGCTTATTTTGGATATTTTTTCCATAATAAAAATAGGAAAAGGAAGAATTTAAGCTTGAGCCGGCGCGCGAAAACTAATTTCTTGCAAAAAAAAGCTTTTCTTTTTAGCCGGGTTTTGGCTTGGCGGGAGAGGAGGGCGGGCGAGGAGCGTTGTTTGTTTTTTTGGTTTTGGGCTCTTGCTTTGGTTATAAGCCGGAAAATGGAGAAAACTTGCGCGCAAGTGAGGTTTAAAATCTATTGCGTATTAGTAATAAGCAGTAGAGGGCTGAGGGGAAAACATGGATAAAAGAAAATCCCTTTTAAAATACACGTGGGACATTTACCGCAAAAATTTCGCTCTTTTGGTGCTTGCGGCTGTGCCCGGGCTTTTGGGGCTTGTGATACCCCTTATTGTGAGCGCCCTCAATACTGCGGACCCCATATATATTTCACTTGGCGCCACTTATTTGCGCACCATGAGCATTGTGGACCTCTCCACAATCGACGTGGTTGTGATGGGAGTGTCATTTTTGATTTCTCTTTATTTGATGAGCTTTGCAATTGTCGGCATAAATTTGGTTGTGAAAAGGCAGAGGACTTTGCGCAGATTGGAGATGGAAGTAATAAAATCCATTGCACAGATGACGAATTCGGTGTTTGTGGTGTTTTTGAGCGCTACGATGATTTTGCTCATTATCCAGGTTGTTGCGTATGAATATAATGCGCAGGCAGTGCTTGCGCCGATTCTTAATTTTGTTGTCGGGCTTGGGCTTCTTTTGATGCCTGCGGCGCTTGTGATGGATGATGTGAGGGCCTTTAGGGCGTTGCAAAGGGGCTTGAGAGTGGTTGCAAAAAGCCCGCGCGCTGTCTTTGAATGGATTGTGGTTGCGCTTATTCTTCTGAGCGTGCTTGACTTTATTTTGTTTTTTGTGTTCGGGCTGCTTGACAATGTGTTGCCCTTTAACGTGCACTTTGTTGCATCATGGATTGTGCTTGCATTCAATTCGCTTATTATATTGCCTTATTTGATTGTTATGCTGGCGCAAATTTATATCAGCAAATACACCATTTTGGTGGATTGAGGGAAAAATTCTGCCGCCTGCAAAGAGTTTTGCCTGCAATGAATTGGATTTTCGGCAAGGATTTTTATGGCTTTGGCGGGTTTGAAATGGCAGGCGTGGTTTTGGGTTTGGAGGAGTTTTTATGAGATATCCGGCTGTTGCAGGAACTTTTTACCCTGCAAGCGCTCAGGCGCTTGAGAGGATGGTGGATGCTTATTTGCGAAAAGCAAGGGATGAATTGAAAAATGTGAAAAATGAAATGGCAAAGGCGCCCTTAAAGAAAAGCGGGCGGGAAAAAAAAGATATTTTGGATTTGGATGGGAAGGAAAAAGAAGAGTTTGGTGCGAAGGATTTTGAAAAAAATATTAAGGCAATAGTTGTGCCTCATGCAGGGCTTGTGTATTCCGGGCAATGCGCGGCATACTCTTATGCTGCGGCGGAAAGCATCCTGAAAAAAGAAAATACCACGGTTATAATGGCAGGGCCGAACCATACCGGGGTGGGCGGGTTGGCAAATGTTTCTTTTGAGGAATGGAAAACCCCGCTTGGAAAAAGCGAAACTGATTTGAGGGTTGCCGGGGAAATTATTAAGAGAAGTAAATTTTGCGAAAAAAATGAAACTGCGCATATGCGCGAGCACTCTTTGGAGGTGCAGCTTCCCTTTTTGCAGAAGATAAACCCGAAAATAAAAATTGTTGCGGTTAATTTGGGAATGCAAACAATTGAGGTTGCAAAAGATGTGGGAAGGGCGGCTTTTGAGGCAGTGAAGATGAGTGAATTTAAGGATAAGAATTTTGTGTTTGTGGCATCAAGTGATTTTACCCATTATGAGAGTGGGGAGAGGGCTAAAATGCTGGATAAAAAGCCAATAGAGATGATAAAAAACATGGATAATGATGGGTTGGCGCGTGAAGTTGAGCTAAAGAATTTGAGCATTTGTGGTTATGGGGCTATTTGTGCGGGTATTGAATATGCGAAATTGGCTGGTGGAAGGAGGGCTAAATTGCTTAAATATACCAACTCTGGGCAGCAAATTGGTGGGAGTGAGGAAAAAGTTGTGGCTTATTCTTCATTTGCAATAGCATAAAATAAGGAAAAAATCCGGTTTGGTGAGGAGAATAGAGTTTTTTCCTTTTTCGCTTATTGACGGCATAGCACTCTTTTTAAACTGAAAATGCCAAATTGAGGGTATGGAAAAAATGCAGAATGCATTTTTGCCAGACTTTGACTATAAAGAATGAGGAGGCAAAGCTGATCGGCAACCGAATCGTCGGTTGGCGAGACTTTGACTACGAATGAAATGAGGAGGCAAAGCTGATCGGCAACCGAATCGTCGGTTGGCGAGACTTTGACTACGAATGAAATGAGGAGGCAAAGCTGATGGAAAAGATAGACAAAAGAAAAGATGCCCATATTGACATATGCCTTGAGGAAGATGTGCAATATAAGAGTGGCGCCGGCTTTGAGGATATTGAGCTTTTGCACAATGCATTGCCTGAAATAAATATGGATGAGGTAAATACTCAAATAAAGTTTTTGGGAAAAACCTTGGATGCCCCATTTATTTTCTCTGCCATGACGGGCGGAACTTCGCGCGGGCATGAGATAAACAAAAAGCTTGCAAAAGCCGCGCAGGAGGAAAATATTGCATTGCAGCTTGGCTCCTCTCGCCCGATGCTTGAGGATAAGGAAAAAAGCAAATATTACAAATTAAGGGATATTGCCCCTGATATCCCCATTATTGCAAATGTCGGGGCGGCGCAGCTTGGGCAATATGATGCAAAAAAATTAAGGGAAATGCTTGATGAAATAGGCGCGGACGCGCTTGCGGTGCATCTTAATGCCTTGCAAGAGTGCGTGCAGGGGGAAGGGGAGAGAGATTTTGCAGGTGTGTTTTCAAATATTTCAAATGTTTGCAAAAAAATGGGAAAACCTGTAATTTTAAAAGAGACAGGCGCAGGAATTCATGCAGGGGTTGCTCAAAAATTATTTGAGGCAGGCGCAAAATATGTTGAATCCTCCGGCGCCGGCGGCTCTTCCTGGAGCAAGGTTGAATATAAGAGAGGGGGAAGAGTGGAAGGGTTTGAGGAGTGGGGCTATTTGTCCTCTGCGGCTATTGCCGAAATTTCCCCTCTTGGGAACTGCATTGCATCTGGAGGATTGAGAAGCGGAATCGATGTTGCAAAAGGAATATGCCTTGGGGCAAAAATGGGCGCTGCCGCCATGCCGTTTTTGCGTGCTGAGAAGGCGCGCGAAAACGTGGAGAAATGGAAAAACCAGCTTAAAACCGCGATGTTTTTGTGCGGGGCAAAGGATTTGGATGAGCTCTCCCGAGCGCCTGCGCTTGTTATGGGAAGAACGGCGCAAATTCTAAGGTTGCGCGGCATTGACCCGGCAGGCTTTGCGCAAAGAAGCGTTGAGGAGAAGAAGAAAAATAAAAAAAACCCCACCCATTATTTGTAGTTGGTTTTATGGATGAGGATGTTGTAATTGCATGCATCAGGAAATGGGCGCTGAAAATGACTGCAGAGGTGAAGCTTGCAATACCTGCAAAAGTTGCGGACAGGGTGATGCAAGAGCTCTCTATCCCCCGCGAGGAGCGCAAGAAAATAATTGCCATGGCGCGCGAGGTTTGCACCAAAATAAACAATATGGATGAGGCGCAGTTGGCAGATGAAATGGAAAAATATTCGGACTTTAGCGAAGGGACGCAAATTTATGAGTAAACGCTTGGAAGAGGGGCAGGAGAGCAGAATGAGGGGCTGGGATAGCGCCCCTTGCATCAGATAGGAAAGTTGGTTTTATGGAAAAAGAAATTGAAGAGACGATAAAAAAATGGGCGCTAAAAAACGCGCATGATTATGGCAAGGCGGATGCGGGCAAAGTGATGGGAAGGGCAATTGCGGCTTTTCCTGAAGAGAGGAAGAATGCCAAAGGGCTTATGCAAATGGCAAGAGAGGAGTGCGAGAGAGTAAACTCGTTGGAAAAGAAGGAGATTGAAAAAGAGATGCTTGAATTTACTTATGAGGAGAAGCAAAAAGAGGAAGAGAAGGGAATAAGTTTGCCGGATGCGGTTGAGGGAAAAGTTGTTACCCGCTTCCCCCCCGAGCCTTCGGGGTATTTGCATATAGGGCATGCAAAAGCCGTATTTTTAAATTATGAGGGGGCAAATGCGCACAAAGGGCATATGCGTCTGCGCTTTGATGAGACAAACCCTGCAAAATCTTCACAAAAATTTGTTGATGCCATAATGGAGGATTTGAAATGGCTTGGCGTGAAGTGGAAAGGGCAGGTGACTTATTCTTCTGATTATATGGATGAATTTTATAAATTGGCAAATGAGATGATAATGCTTGGAAAAGCGTATGTGTGCACCTGCGCCCCTGAAAAAATAAAGGCAGGGCGCGAGAGCGGGGAAAGATGCGTTTGCGCCGCCAAGGATGTTGGGGAGAACGGGGCTGATTTTTCAAAAATGCGCGGCGGGGATATTGAAGAAGGGGGGGCGATATTGCGCTTTAAGGGAGATATGAAAGATGAGAACACCGTGATGCGGGACCCCACTTTGTTTAGGATTGTGGCAGGGGAGCATTTCAGGCAGGGGAGGAAATATTCATGCTGGCCATCATATGATTTTGCGGCGCCTATACTTGATTCTCTTGAGGGAGTGAGCCATGCCATGCGCTCAAAGGAATATGAATTGAGAGATAAGCTTTATTTTGAAATTTTAAAAATTCTTGAGATGAGGGAGCCGAAATTGATTTCATTCTCCCGCCTTGCGATAAAGGGAGCGCCGGTCTCAAAAAGGCTCATACGCCCGCTTATCGAGGAGGGGAAAGTGAGCGGATATGATGACCCGCGCCTGCCTACCCTGAGCGCCTTGCGAAGGAGGGGAATATTGCCCGAAGCCATAAGAAAATTTGTTTTGTCATTTGGCTTGAGCAAGGTGGAGAGCGAGCCGGGATGGGAAAAATTGCTCTCAGAGAACAGAAAATTAATTGATGCTGATGCGCCAAGGCGGTTTTTTGTAGCAGAGCCGGCAAGAATAAAAATAGATGGAGTGAGTGCGGGGGAAATTGAGATAAAAAACCATCCGCAAAACGACGGGCTGGGAAAAAGGGCTGTGCAGACCTCAAGTGTTGCTTACATAAGCGGCTCGGACGCGGATGCTTTGCAGGAGGGGGAAGTTTTCAGGCTAAAAGACTGGTGCAATTTAAAGCTGGTATCAAAAGAGGAGGCTCGCGGAATACTTCCGAGCGGGGAGGAAGGGGCGGTGCGCACCCTCTTGTGCAATTTTGCCTCTGATGAGGGAAAAGTTGAGAAAAAGGTGCAATGGGTAAGCGATGTTGCAAAAATTCCTGCCAAAGTGCTAAAGGGCGGGGATTTGCTAATTGATGGAAAATATAATGAGAATTCTTTGCAGGAAATCTGGGGATGGTGCGAGAGAGAGTGTGCAAAGATGGCCGAGGGGCAGGCTTGCCAGTTTGAGAGGTTCGGCTTTGTAACCCTTGATAAGAGTGGGGATGTTTTGCGGTTTATTTATATTTCAAATTAATTTTGGCGGAAAACCACCCTGCCACCCCTATTTAATTTTGAGGAAAGTGGATTTTTTATGCTTGAGGAATTTGGCGCAAAATGGGTTGTGCAAAAGGCGCGCACCGCAAAATATGAGGAGAATTTTGAGGTGAGAGGTGCGCTGCATGAAGTGCTGAAGGGAAGGGGGATAAAGAAATTGTATTTGCATCAGGCGGAAGCGATAAGAAAGGTGAGGGAGGGGAAAAATATTGTGCTTATGGCGCCTACTGCTTCCGGCAAAACCGAATGCTACATGGTGCCTGTTGTTGAGGCGGCGTTGCAGGGAAAATGCTCGCTTCTTCTTTTTCCTACAAAGGCGCTCTCGCGCGACCAGTGGGCAAGAATTCGAGAATTTTCAATGCTTGGAGTGCGCTCTGAAGTATATGACGGGGACACTCCCGCTTCAAAGAGGGCGAGAATAAGGGCAGACATGCCGCATGTGATAATCACAAATGTTGACATGCTTCACTTCATGCTTTGCCACAGCCGCCTGTGGGAGGATTTTTTTTCCAGGCTAAAATACGTTGTGGTTGATGAAATACACGCTTATTCGGGAAACCTTGGAAGCCATGTGGCAAATTTAATGTGGAGAATGAAGCGGGTGCTCAAAAACAGCAAAAGAGCTGCAAAGAAAAAAGACAGGGCGCAAAAAAGCCTTCTTGAAGTTGGGGCAGGGGTTGAGCTTGATGAGAGGGGGGCGGGCTTGAAAAAGATAAAAAAAGGCGGGTTGATGGGGAATGAGGTGCGGTTTATCGCATCAAGCGCAACGGTTTTTAATGCGCATGAATTTGCGCAAAAAATATGCGGAGAGGAATTTCATGTTGTGAAGGGGGAGAGTGCGCCGACCGGAAAAGTTATGCACGCGGTTTTGGAGGAAGGGGAGGGAGGAATTGTCGGGATAAGCTTAAAGGCGGCAAAGCAAATCGGGAAAAAGACGATTATTTTTGCAAATTCGCACAACGTTGCGGAGAGGCTTGCCTTGGTTGCGCAGAATATGGATATGGAATTGGCAGTATACCGCTCCGGCCTGCCGGCGGAGGAGAGGCGGGATATTGAGGCAGGATTTCGCAGCGGAAGGATAAGGACAATGGCGGCTACAAGCGCGCTGGAGCTTGGGATGGATGTCGGGGATGCGGATTGCGCAATAATGTGCGGATTTGCGGGCACGGTTACGCGCATGAGGCAGAGAATTGGAAGGGTTGGGAGAAAAGGGCAGGATGCTTATGCCATTCTTGTTGCAAAAAACAATGCGCTTGATGCATATTATGCGCAAAACCCTAAAAATTACCTTGAAGGGGAAGCGGAGAGCTGCTATGCCAACAAAGACAATGAATATATACGAAGGGTTCATCTTCTGTGCGCTGCGCGGGATTTTGCGCTTGAGCAGGAAGAGATTGGGAAAAATGATTTGAAAATCTGCAAAAAGCTTGTGGAAGAGGGGCTGCTTCGCGAATTCTCGGGAGTATTTATGCCCACGCGAGAGGGAACAATATTTGCAAGAAAGATGAGCCTGCGCGGAGCGGGAAGAAGCATACGCATAATTGATGCGAAGGGAGGGAAAGTTTTGGGGGAGCGGGAATTTTCCATAGCAATAGGCGAACTTTATGCGGGTGCAATATATTTGCTTGGGGGGAAAAGATACTCCTCCCTTGGAATTGATGCGCAAGAGGGGGTTGCGAAAGTGAGAAGAATTGAGGATGATTCGCAGTATTATACGCAGGCGCTCAGAAGAAAGGGGGCAGAGGTGCTGAAAATGCACGGGGAGGGAAAAATGGGAGATGTAAAATTGCATATGGGAGAGGTGCATATCACCAACGAGGTTTACGGGTATATGCTAAAGGACTCTTATACCGGCGAAGTGATATACAAAAAAGAAATTGATGAGCCGCTTGTGCACGAGTTTGATACAATGGCTTTTTGGGCGGATTGGGATGAATTTGCCTGCGGCGGGGAATTTGCCGATGCGCTTCATGCGCTTGAGCATGTGAGCATATCCATGATGCCTGCAATAAGCGGGTCAGACCCTTCCGAGATAGGGGGGATATCATACCCTTCGGGGAGAATATTTTATTATGAGGGAAGCGAAGGCGGAAGCGGGCTTGCGCAAATAATAATGCCAAGGTATGCGCAGGTTGTAAAGATGTCGCTTGAGCGCCTGAGAAAATGCGGATGCAAGGAGGGGTGCCCCAAATGCATTTTTAGCCCCCAATGCGGAAACAGCAATATGCATCTTGACAAGGATGGGGCGGCAAGGCTTGCGCAGAAAGCGATTGAGAAGATTTTAAATTAAGGGGAAAATAAAAAAATAAGAAGAAGAACAAAAGGAAAAAATACTAATTTGTGGATCGGCAACGCCGTGATTGCGCCTTCCCCCTTGATTTTTTGGCTTTGGCGAGTGCCTTTGCCGTTTTTTTTCGGGACATTGAACGCTTGGCGTTACCTGATTTCTTCAAAGAATCCACCTATCTCCTTTTTTTCTTCTTTGCCTTCTTCTTCACGGTTCTTTTCTTGCCTTTCTTCTTTACTTTCTTTCCTTTCTTTTTTGCTACCAAACAAACCACCTCAACTTTTCATAATTGAAAAAACACGTGACATATAAAAACCTTTTGTGAGTTTTGCCTCTTTTAGCCCATTTCTGCGCCAATTTGCGATAATTTTTGCAAATAATCGGAATACGATTCCCATTTTGATCCGGAAATTCTGTAAATGTCATCATCGGAAATTATTACAACAATGTTGTTTGATGACATGTAGCAGTTATTCTCGTCGGTAGAGCAGATGTGGAATTGCTGCGCAATTTTTCCAAGAAACCTTCCGTTCTGCGGCTCGAACACTGTTGAGTTTTCAATTAAGTAAATCTGCGAAGAAGAATTTATTTTATTTGGGCTTAGTGCAATTGTGCAATGCCCGCTTGTCTGGCTGGTTGAATAGCAGATGACATAGGGATATGTGCTATCAAGCTCTGCTAAAATGGCTTTTCCGGCGTTGGGATAATAAAGATAAGTGGCGGTGTCGTCTCCTTTTGGCCAGACGCGAAACTCGGAATTAGCATTAACCGGCGCCCATGCCTTTATTTTTTCTTTTTTTCCAGAATCTTTTAGAGAGTTTAATATCGCCTTGAAGAAAAGCGCGTAATCCTCGCAGTCGCCGGTTTTTTTCTTAAGAGTCTGCTTTATTGACTGCAGATGGTCTGCCTCAATGTCTGAGGCATAATCAAGTTTGACTACAGTCCTGTCTGTCAAATAATTTATGCATGCAAGGTTTAGCTCCCCCTCCCATATGCAGTCGGTTCCTATCCTCTCGAGGAAAATATCCACACCCCATGAATAATTTTGCGGCAGGCGCGAGTTGTCGCTAAACCATTGCATAGAGGAATTTACGCTCTCCCCGAGGGATTCTATTTCTTTTTTTGCATTTTGTATTTTTTGCATTGTGCCGTTTAATTCGGAGTTTGCCTGCGCGAGGGCAGCCTTTGTTTTATTCAGCTCGCTTTTTGTGGAATTGAGCGTTTGCAATGCGCCTGAGAGCTCTTCCTGTGTTTTTTCAAGCTGAGCCTCCCGCTGCAAAAGCTTTTGCGAGAGGGAATTGTAATTCGCCTGCAAAATATTCAGCTGGTTTGTTGTTTTCTCGAGGGCGGAGTTAAGGGCAGAAATGCTTGCATCATTCTTGTTTTGCGTGTCATAGGTGTATAGAAGGAAAAACGCGGTTGCCATAATAAGGATAAGAATTGAGCCGGCTGCGGCCAGCATGCACAAATCGCTTTCATTTTTCCCCGGTTGCATATAAGTGAGGGCGCATGGGAAGTATTTAATTTTATTTCTTTTTCTTTTTTGGAGAATAGTGGGCAAGAAGCTTGTCAAGCTCGCTGTCATCGCTCTCCGGCTTGCCGAAAATTATGTATTTTGCCTCAAGAAGAAGCCGCAGGGACCATTCCATCGCTATGAGAAACGCAAATACGGTGAAAAAGCGGTTTGCGCTTGCAAGAAGTTCGCTGCTGCGCTCGATTATTATGTTTTGCGAGAGGGAGCCGGGGTCTGCCACAACAAGCGCCAGAAGCGCTATGGGGAGAAGCTTTGCGACATCCACCGCGATCTGCTCGTCATAATACGCGCATATTCGCGTTGCGGCAACTATGGACAGGGAAAGGATTGCCACATCCGCCACAGGGGCGCTTGAGAGAGCAAGCAAAAATATTGTGAGCGCAGACACCCAGATGAGAGTTATTAACGGAAATATTATGGTGTATTCGAATATGAATACAATAATGTCACGCAGGCCAATGTGTATGTCCTCCTGCCCGAAAAGCAGGGGCTTTGGCATCTGAAGGCGAAATATCGCGCGCTTTGAGAGGGTTTCGTAAAAGCTTCCTGCAAATATTGCATAAAGCGTTATTGCGCAGATTGTGATGAGTGCGCGCATCTCCAGAGGGTCCATTGAATTTGCCGCCTGCTGAAGAGGAAGAAGAATTGATGCGAGCAGCTGAGCCGGAGTTGCCATATACAACTACACTTGGGCGGAGTTTATTAAATTTTCCGAAAAATGCTTGCAGCGCCAGAAGTGGGAGAATTCTCATTTATCCTTGGCTCCGCATGTTTAAAAAATTTCAGCCGAAAGTAAATGCATATGCTTTGAAGCCTGCGCCCTTTATTTTAATTTTAAGGCTGTTGCGCGCGTATTCATCGGTTTTTACGATGCGGTAAAGCCTTGAGCCGCCTATTGCAATTTCACCTTGCCCGTTTGCCTCCGGGCCGATGTGCAATTCTTCGCCCAGAAATGCGGACGCGGTTGAACCACGTGCAGATTCTGCTACAAGATGCACGGATTGCGAGCCGTAGTTTATCTCTATTGCGCCCTCATTTGAGGCAAGCTCCATGGTCTCCCCGTTGTTTTTCCACTCCCCCTCAAGGTAAATTATGTTTGGCGCAAGCAACCCGGGCAGAGTATAATTTTGAGCAATTGATTCCAATATCGGGGCTTTTTGGTTTCCAAGCGGCACTCTTCTGAAAGAGGAGCCGAAATAAAGCTCAGGGGTTTGTATTTGCGAAAAATCCACGCCTTCTGCGCTGACGTTTGCCATTTCGCTTTTTATATCAGGGTTAAGCTCTTTTAGAAGGGACTGTATCTGCCTCTCGGTTTCATCATAGCCCCCCTCCCCTATGTGGTCATAGCGAATATATCCGTCCGCGTCTATCAAGTATTTTCGCGGCCAATATGAATTTTTGAAAGCGTTCCATATTTTTCTGTCATTGTCTATTATTGTAGGATAGGTGAGGTTGTTTCGCTTTGCGGCATCCTCAATATTTTCCCTTTTCTTTTCAAATTCAAATTCTGGTGAGTGCACGCCTACAATTACAAGCCCGCTATCGGCATATTTTTCATGCCATGCCTGAATATATGGAAGAGTGCGTATGCAGTTTATGCAGGAATATGTCCAGATGTCGACAAGCACCACTTTCCCCTTAAGCTCTGAGGAGGAGAGAAAATCGTCTCCGTTTTGGTCGTTTATTACTCCGGCATAGCTCTCAAACTCCGGAGCCTTTTGATACATGAGCGATTTGGGGTTGAAGGCTTCGCTTTCTTTTTCATCCATGCCAGAATCTTTTCCCCCCGCCCCCGCGCTTGCTGGAGGCAAGCCGTATTGGGAAGGCTCTGCCCCGGTTTTTCCTTCCTTGTTTGCACCTGCGCTTATTGCGTCAAAAGCCGCAAAAAGAAAAATTCCGGCAATCATCACAATTGCAAGCTGCCAAATCCATTTTTGCATAAAAATCACCTATAGCCCCCCTCCCTGCAAAAAGGGAAGAAGCTCCATCGGGGTGAGTATGTTTGCAACTTTTGCAATCTCTCCGGTTGCCACAAGCAGGCCAAGAATTATGAGCAATCCCCCGGTAATTTTGTTGAAGTGCGGCATAATCCACCTGAATTTTCTTAGGAGAGAGATTGCCTGCGCCCCCAAAGCCCCGATTATCAGGAAAGGAATTCCCAATCCGATTGCATATGCGAGCATCGGGAAAAGCGCGCCTGTAGGGTCTGTTGCCGCCAAAGTGAGTATTGAGCCAAGCACCGCGCCCACGCACGGGGACCAACCTACCGCGAAAGTAAGCCCGAACGCGGCGGATGTCAGGTACTGGTATTTTGTTTGTATCGGCTTTAGCTTGTGCTCTGAACTTAGGAATGGAATTTTCACAAGCCCGAGTATGAAAAGCCCGAAGAATATTATCAAAAGCCCGCCAACTCTTGAGAGCCAGAGGCGGATGTCATAGCTTGCCGCTGAGAGAAGCCCGGTAAGCAGAATTCCGATCGCCGCAAAGCCTGCCGTGAATCCGAGCACAAAGAAAACTGAATTTAGGAAAAGGTGAAGCCTGCCCTCTTTTTCTGTTTTTATTGATGAGGAGAGCCCGCCCAGATACCCCACAAATCCGGGCACAAGGGGAAGAACGCATGGCGAGAGAAACGAGAGGATTCCCGCAATAAAAGAAATTGGGATTGCAATAGATGCCATATAAAATACCTGTAAAACAAAAACAACATAAAAATTATGAGGATGCTTTTTATTCGCAAATGGCGGCAGCATCCCCAAACACTGCCATAGAGATAGAACAAATCCGCCCTTTTTTAACATTTGCCAGAATTTTACCGAAAATTTGCCAGAATAAGGATTGGGTTTTGGGGAAGCTTGGCATAATTGGATAAGGGGCTGCGCCTTGTTCTGGTGATATGCGTAAAGAAGGTGAGCGCATAATGCGAGCGGGCAACCGCGAGCATTATGTGCGAACACGGGTGTTTTGAGAGGGGTTTAGAAAGGGGCAAGTGAGTGTTGGCGGTTGGCCCCTTCTAATGGACACGGGGGGATTCGAACCCCCAGCCTCCTGCATGCCATGCAGGCGCGCTACCGTTGCGCCACGCGCCCAGAAAAAGAATAAAAATAAAAAAAGAAATTTCAAAAAATCCTTAGCCGAAAAGGTATTTTTTCTCGGCGCTTAAGATAAGAAATTTAGGAGGGAGAAATGTAGACGACTGAGTCGCCGCGAAGAAGAACCATGCCTATTCCGCGCTTTACCTCGCCGTTTACAAGCTGCTCGGCCTTTTCAAGCACTATGTTCATGTGAACATCATAGCTTATCATTTTTCCGCGCATCTCGTAGTTTCCTTTCATTCCGATTATTACTGTGTTGTTTAATGATGCGTTAAGCACATCAAACGGTCTTTTTTGCTCTGGCATAAAAAATTCACCTCTAAAAAACAATTAAGTGTAGGGGGATTAAAGCTTAAAAACGCAATTACTGCCCGTCCGGGGCAGTTTGATTGCCCTCAGCCGAATTTGCCGGCGGGTAGGCGACTATTCCCGCCGCCTTTTCCCAGAAAACTGATTGTATTTCATTTATCTGCTCTTGCGTGTATGGAGGCGTTATTTCCGAGAGATTTTTCGGCTCGCCGGATATCGTTTCGGAGCCATCTTCCCCGCTTTCGCTCCCCGAATTTTCATTTGTTTGGTTTTGTGAAATTTGCTCGATAAGGTCATCTATGTTGATTACTTCGCCTTCAAGCTCTGGCGCGCTTGCGTATTTTCCTGCTGAAAGGTCAACCACCATGGCGCCTATTGAGCGGAACTGAAGCTCTACTGCCCCCTCATCTACAGGAGGAATTTGCGATATTAATTCAATTTTTCTCCCTTCCCCTATGCTGTAATTTTTCCCCTCATGCTCCAAATATTTTGGAAGGGTTAGCTCAAGCACATACGCAGGGGTTATTTGCGCAGGGGTGTTTTCAAATTCTTTTTCAAAAGCTGCGGATGCGGCGGCGGAAGTTATTTGCGTGCCGTTGCCGGGGAAAATGCTTAGCACAGAATCAGGGAAAACCGGGGAGATGCCAAGCGCCTCAAACTCCTGCACTATTGTTTCTTTTTCAAAAAATTTCGGGCTCACCGCCATTATGGAGGATTGTATGCTTAGGGCATAAGCGGGCTTTTGAGCGGAGAGAGCCACAAGGGTTTCGCGCGCAAGAGGGGGATTGAATGTAACATAGGATTTAGGAGTATAATTTATTGTTGCGCCCGAAAGGGAATTTGATAAAGTTGAATAATTCTTTCCCCTCTGCTCCCACGGGATTAAAATGTTTAGGGAATAGGAGAGAACAGTGGCGTTTATCGGGGTTGCTATTGCGGAAAACGGGCCGTCGGGCACCGCAAGAATTTCCCCGTAAGCATATATTTTTGAGTTTACAACCTGCACCTGAAATTCTGCGGGGAATTTTTCACCTTCGCTTAATACGGGAATCATTCTCTGCTTGAGGTTTTGCCCTTCAATTTCAACAATTTTTCCCTGCCCGTCGGTTACCTGCAGGGGGTTGCCGGTGTAAATAGTGGCGTCCGAATATGCGGTTGCGCCCGCGGCTTCAATCTCCTGAGATACGCGCACTATTTCATCCGTGCTTGTGAGCATAATAAGGCGCCCGTCAGAGGTTTTTGTGTCATATAATATGAGCCCCTCGCCCTTTAGCTGTTTTATTTTTTCTGAGAGGCGCTCGCCCCCGCCTATAATGTATAGGGAAGGGTCCCATGAGGCTATTGATGCATTTGCATGCGCAAGCCCTGTGAATGAAGAGGTAATCTGCTCGGGCGCATTTTCCCCGCTTCCGCTAAAATATCCGCCCATATATACTGCGACTGTGGAAAGCATGAAAATTGCTATTAACGCTATTGTGCCAAGCTTTAGCTCATCCTCTTTTTTTATTCCAAGCATGGAAAAAATATGAATAACCATGTTTAAAAAATGAATTGGGCATAAATGTATTAATTGATTTATATGAATAAGCTGCAAAAAGGGGACCTTGTAAAGATAGAGCTTAGCGGCTCGCTTGTCTCAGACGGCTCGTTATTTGAGAGCACGGATGAGAAGGAAGCAAAAGATGCCGGCATATGGTCAAATGCATCAAAGTACGGCCCCCGCCTTGTGATATTTGGCAAAGGGGCGATGATTGCAGGCATTGAGGAAGAACTCTCAAAAATTGAGGTTGGAAAAGAAGTCGAAATAATTGTGCCTGCCTCCAAGGCATTTGGAGAAAAGCACCAGGAGCTTGTGCGCGTCATGCCTGAGAAAGAATTTGCAAGCCATGGAGTGAGGGCGCAAGCCGGGCTTATGGTAACAATTGACGGAGTGCCTGCAATGGTGAAATCGGCATCTTCGGGAAGAATCATGCTGGATTTCAACCACCCGCTGGCGGGGCAGGACCTTAAATATAAAATTAAATTGCTTGAAATAATAAGCGAGCCTGAAAAAAAGGCGCATGAGCTTGCGGCTCAATTTGGCTGCGATGTGAAAGTTGAGGGGGAAGGCAAGGGAATAAGCGTTATTCTTCCAAAAGATGTTGAGGCATCAAAAAGAAAAGGGCTTGAAGCGGCTCTTAAAGCCTCTTTGGGAGAATGGGCGAAAATAGGATATGCCTGAATTTCTTATTATTGCCTTGCCTTTGGCAATTTCTTAATATTTTTCTGTTTTGGCTTAAACTATTTTTGGCAATTTAGCATTATTTTCTCCCCCTTGCCTTTCATCCAATTTCTCAATTTTGCAGGGATGCTTGAGAGGTATGGCTTTTTTTCAATTATTTTTTTTCTTATTGCTTTTCCTTGCCAGCTTTTTCGCCTCACTAGGAGAAATTTGCCGAATTCATAAGTTGCAAGAAGCTTGCGCACAAGCGGGTTTGCGGAGTAGATGATATATTTTTCTTTTGGAAATTTTTTGCAGAAAATTTGCGCCCATTTTTTATTTGAGGGATTGTCGGGCAAAAATGTGAATTTTATTTTTTCTTTTGCTTTTTTTTGCGAAAAAAGCTTTTTTAGCATGAAAAGGCGCTCTTTTGCGGAAAATGGATTTTCTTTTTGCCTTTTTTTGCAAGAGGAGCCTATTGCCACCGTTAATTTTTTGTGTGTTTTTAGCAAAGAGAGAATCAGCCCCTCATGCCCTTTGTGCGGGGGCTGGAAGCGCCCTATTAAAATGGCGGTTTTTTCATATGTTTTGGAAGGCATGCAATAATGAAAAATAGCCATATTTTATAATATAATTGATGCGGCGGGCGCAAACGGGTTTTTTGGAAGAGGACATGTTTTATAAGCAGGAGGAGAGAAAAATATTTAGGGAGGTTTTCTTATGGCAACTGATATTATAGCATGCATAATTCCGCTGGCAATATTCGGGGTTCCCATATTTTTGATGACAGTAAGAATTGTGAATCAATGGGAGAGGGGGGTTATACTTACTCTTGGAAAATTCTCCCGCGAAGCCACGCCCGGGCTTAACATAATTATCCCTGTAATTGAGAATTTGATAAAGGTGGACACAAGGATTACGACAATAGACATACCAAAGCAGGAAGTGATGACGAGGGATAACGTGCCGGTGATGGTAAACGCAGTAGTATATATGCGCGTGGAAAATTCAACAAAAGCCATATTGAAAATAGACAATTACCGCTATGCGGTGTCCCAGTATGCCCAGACGGCGCTAAGGGACATAATCGGCGAGATTGAGCTTGACCAGCTTCTTACAAAAAGGGAGGAAATTGCAAAGCAGATAGAGGCAATAGTTGACAAGGAGACGGACGAGTGGGGAGTGGATATCACAAACATAAAATTGCAGGACGTGGAATTGCCTGAGAATATGAAAAGGGTGATGGCGCGGCAGGCAGAAGCTGAGAGGGAGAAGAGGGCCACAATAATTCTCTCCACAGGAGAGGTTGCGGCCGCGGACAATTTGAGGCAGGCTGCGGAGATAATATCAAAGAGCCCGGCTGCGATGCAATTGAGAATCCTCAAGACGCTCACAGACATCTCTACAGACCCCAACTCAAAGATAATAATGCCGATTCCGATGGAAATTTTAAAATATTTCCAGACGATGGGCGAGAAGGGGAAAAAGTAGTTTCCTTGAGTTTTTTCTTTTTTTATTTTATTTCTATTTTTTATTTTCTTGGATTTATGAAAAACAGTTTACTTGGCTGACAGAAGTTTTTGGGTTAACTTAAGCCTTTTTCACCGTTCGTTTAAGCTCTGATTCATAAAAAGGCTTAGTGCTTGAAATGCCTTATTCCTGTAAACGCCATTACCATGCCAAGCCTGTCTGCTGCCGAAATTACTTCCTCGTCTTTTATTGAGCCGCCGGGCTGCACAAGCACGCCAACACCGGCTGCTGCAAGCTCCTCCAAAGTGTCCGGGAAGGGAAGGAAAGCATCCGATGCGGCTACAGAGCCTTTCAGATTAAACTTGTTTGCTTTTGCTTTTCTTATTGCGATTTTTGTGGAATCTATGCGGGACATCTGCCCTGCGCCAATTCCAAGTATTTGCTCGTTTTTTGAGATGATTACTGCGTTTGACTTTGTGTGCTTTGCAACAGCCATTGCAAAATGCATGTCCCGCCAGTTCTCGTCTTTTGGCTTTTTTCTTGTCATTACCTGCGCGGTGCGCAAATCATAGATGGAGGGGTCCTCGTGCTGGTATAGCATTCCCCCTGAGATGTGCCTGAAAGTAACGTCGCCGGGGTGCACCGGGAAAAAGAAATCTGTGATGTCTAAAATGCGCCTTGATGGCTTTCTTTTGAGAATTTCAAGAGCTTCCGGCTCGTATCCTGGCGCAAGCACCACTTCCAAAAATTTGTTCCCTATGGAATTTGCTGTCTGCACGTCAAGGCGCTGGGAAAACGCCATTATTCCGCCGAATGCGGAGAGGGGGTCGGTTGCAAGCGCCCTCTCAAATGCCCCTTTCAAAGTTTTTGCAAACGCCACGCCGCACGGGTTGTTGTGCTTTAATATGACGCATGCGGTTTTGCCGTAAAATTCGCGTATTAAGTGCAACGCTGAATCTGCATCCAAAAAGTTGTTGTAGCTCATTGCCTTGCCCGAATATATTCTTGCATCAAAGAGTGAACGCTGCCCCACAAGCCGGTATGCGGTTGCCCTCTGGTGCGGGTTCTCCCCGTAGCGCAAAGGATAGGCGCGCTCAAATATCATTTTCATTCGGTATGGGAATTTCTCATCTCCCTCCCCCCCGAAAAAGCGCGAAATTGCCCAGTCGTAGTGAGATGAGCGCTCGAAGGCTTTTATCATCAGGTTATGCCTTTTTGCATCGCTTATTGAGCCGTTTCTCTCCTCAAATTCCTGAATAAATTTCGGATAATCCTCCGGGTCTACAAGCACGCTTGTGAATTTGTAGTTTTTTGCAGCCGCGCGAATCAGCGAGATGCCCCCGATATCTATGAATTCCACGGCCCTGTCCTCGCTTATTCCTTTTTGCTTTACCACCTTCTCAAAAGGGTAAAGGTTTACCACAACCAAATCTATGGGGAGAATGTTGTTTTTGCGCAATTCTTCGCTGTCGTTCTTGTTGTCCCGCCTGAAAAGTATTCCGCCGTGTATTTTTGGGTGCAAAGTTTTTACCCGCCCGTCAAACATTTCCGGCGCCCCGGTGTATTTTGAAACATCTGTTACAGGGATGTCCGCCTTTCGCAAGGCTTTGGCAGTGCCCCCGGAAGAGAGGATTTTCACCCCTTTTCTATGCAAAGCATGCGCTAAATCAAGCAAACCTTTTTTGTCATAGACGGAAATAAGGGCTCTTTTTATTCTCACGTTAATTATTTTGGATAACTGGTGCTTATAAACCTATTTTTTGCAAAGAGATGAAAAATTTAAATGCGCTTTTTTGCTCATTTTTGGCATTTTATTTTTTATTTTTCTTCGGCGGTTTTTTGCTTTTTTGCAGAAAGCTTTCTTTTTCTAGGGGTTTTTGGCGTGCTTTCTTTTTCTGCAAGCTTTTTGAGCTTTTTGGGAGCAGGAGATTTTTTGGCGGGTTTGGAGGCGGCGGATTGGGTTTTGGTTTTTTTGGCGGGGAGAGCAGAAGTTGGGGCGGCGGATTTTGCCTGCGCGGGAAATTTTTTGGCGGCTGTTTTTTTCGGGTATTTGCCCCAGTTGGCTTTTGTTTCGCACTCTGGAAACACGCACATCTCAAACGGGCGCTTTGCGCGCCTTATTACTTTTATTATGGGGGTGGAGCATTTGGGGCAGGTGCGCCCTGTTGCCTCTATGAGAGCCATTTGCGGCAGGGGGTAAGTTTGGGTGCAGTCAGGGTAGCCTGAGCATCCTACAAACTGCTTTTTGAAACGGGAGATTAATTTTTTCAAATCCTTGCCGCATTTTGGGCATGGGCCTATTATTGAGGCTGCCGCGCGGGCGCCCGCAAGCGCGGAGGAGAGCTCCTCTCCGACGTCTTTTTCATGCTTTTTGTAATTTTCAAGGGTTTTTATAAGGATTTTTTTGCCGTTTTCCACAACGTTTTTTGCATGCACATGGTCCTCTTTTATCGCTTCCATTTCCTTCTCAATATCGCGCGTCATCTCCTCGCTTAAAATATCTGGCGCATATTTTTGCATAGTGTCTGCAACCTGCATCCCGAATTGGGTTACTTCTATGGACTTTGTGCCGCTAAGATAGCCGCGCTTGAAAAGAGTGTCTACCACGGTTGCGCGCGTCGACTTTGTGCCGAGGTTGCGGTTTTCCAGCTCCGAGATTATTGAGGCTGGAGTAAATCTTTTTGGAGGCTGTGTCATTTTCTCCTCCATTTTGAAATTTTGCGCATCTGCATCCTGCCCCTCTTTCCATTCGGGCAAAGTAATCTCATCCAATTTCACATATGGCTTGTAAAATTCGTGCCAGCCTGCAAAAATTGTCCTTGCGCCGGCTGTAGTATAATTTTGGGTGCTGCAAAGAGCAACTACTTTTTGCCCTTCCCTTTTCGCGGGAGGCGCGAAGCATGCCAAAAAGCGGCGCACAATCAAGTCATAGAGCTTTTTCTCTTTTATTCCGGTTTGCGTAAATTGCCCGGTGGGATGAATTGCCGGATGCGCCGGGTCCTGCTTTTTCCCCTCCAGCGGCTTGAACATGCGCGCCTGGGAAAGCTTTTTGCAAAGAGAAGTGTATTCAGCCTGCGCGGAGAGAGCCATAATTATTTTTTCAAGCCCCAGCTTTGCAGGAAGCTTTTGCGATGAGGTGCGCGGGTAAGAGATAAGTGAGCTCTCATAAAGTGTTTGTGCAAGAGATTGAGTCTGCTTTGGGGAAAATTTGAATTGCCGGTATGCCTCCACCTGCAAGGAAGTTAAGTCGAATGGGGGGCTTGGGTTTTGCTCAAAGGGCTTTTTTGTTATTTTAATTATTTTGTGCGGCTTTGGCTTGGAGGAGGCAAACGCCTTCTCCGCCTCATTTTTGCCTGTGAATTTTTTGCACTCGTGCTTGAAAAGAGTTTTATCTATTTCGCATGTGAGCTCCCAATAAGGGGTTGGAACAAATGCCAATATGCTTTTTTCCTTGTCTGAGAGAAGCTTGAGGGCGGGGCCCTGCACGCGCCCTATGCTCATAATCTGAAATTTTCCAACCGCCTTTATTGAGGACATCAGGGCGCGGGAGAGGTTTATGCCATAATACCAGTCAAGCATATGGCGGGATTCGCCTGCCAGGGCGTTTTCTATGTCAAGGTTTGAGCGGTCCATATATGCCTGCTGCAAATCGTTTTTTGTGAGCGCCGAGAATTTCATGCGCGTGCCGACATCGCGGTGCGCGGCATAGCGCAATGCATTATAGCCTATAAGAGAGCCTTCCACATCATAGTCGCATGCAATTATTATCTCATCAGCATCTTTTGAGAGCATCTCTATTGTCTGTATATATCCTTTTGTGTAATCCGCGTCTTTTGAAGTTTCATATGCAGGGCGCCATTCTATTTCAAATGAGGGGTAAGTGTTGCTCTTTGTTTTCTCCTCTAAAGAGTAGATGTGCCCTACAGCGGGTGAGACTGCCACCCGTTCCCCGTTTCTCTCAAATTCAAAATAATATGCCTGCCCTTTGCCTTTCTTGCGCTCAACTTTTCCGTCAGCAAGCGCCTCGGCTATCTTTTGCGCCACTTTTGGCTTCTCTGAAATTATAAGCTTCATAAAAATCCTTTCCCTTGCTGCAGGTTAGAGTAAGCGGCAATATTTAATAAAAAGGTTGTGGAAAGAAGAAGAAAATGAAAATAAAAAGAAAAAAGGAAAAAATGGGATTTTTATCCCATTTGTGCGTCTATTAATGCCTTGAAATTCTCTATCGGCTGGGCGCCTACAAGAATCTCCCCCACGACTTTTCCGTTTTGCATTTTTCCGATAAGAAATGTCGGGGTTCCGCGCACCCCGATCGCCGAGGCGGCTGACTGCTGTGCCGCAAGTTCCGCGCTCTTGCCTGCAGACATGCATGCATTATATGTTGCCATGTCAAGCCCGACTTCGGCGGCAAGCCCTTTGAGCCCGTCCGCATCAGTTATTTGGGTGGTAAATATCTTGTCATGCATTTCATAATATTTGTCCTGGTCTCCTGCGCATTCCACAGATACCGAAGAGGTCGTCGCTGTCGGGTGCACTATGAAATTCATGTGCACAAGGTTTAGCTTTCCGTCATAATCGGAGAGAAGCTGTTTCACTGTCGGGTGCGCCCTTGTGCAATACGGGCACTGAAATTCTGAGAATTCCACCATGGTGATTTGGGCATCTGCTGAGCCGAGTATGTCCCTTCCGCTAACATCAACCGTGTTTGGCGCAGATGGCTGTGCGGCTGAAGGCTGGGCCGCTGATGGCTGCTGCTGCGTTGGGGTTGGGTTTTGCGCCGCCGCTGCAGCGGTTCCTGTGCCCACAACTAAATTCTTTGCCATAATTGTCTGGTCAAGGCTTGAGAGGGCGCCGGATATTCCGCCTGCAGAGAACCATACCGCAGAAGCTATCACCGCGCATCCTACAAGGACCGCCAATGCTATTGCATAAAGTGCGGATGAGGCCCCCTCATCGCCTTTTGCAACTGTTACATGTTCGCTCATTTTAATAACACCTCAAATATGCTGTTTTTTTCGGCAGATGCGCGAAAAAATGTTTATTATTTTCAACTGTATTTGCGCTCTTTATAATCCTTTACCCAAATGTTCGGCTAGATAATATTTTAAATGCGTGTGGCAGGAAAAAATTATTGCTTTTTTTCGGCGTTGAGGCGCTCAAGCTTTTTATCTATGTTTTTCTCTGCCTCAAGGCGCTCAAGCTCAACATCTTTTGTGTTTGCGAATTTTATATAATTTGCAAGAGAGGGGTGCACTTTTTCTATTTCCTTTAGCATCTTTATGGTTACCCTTCTATAGTCCTCATGCCCCTGCGGGGTGGAGCGCAATTCTATGAAATGAAACGCCTCCCTCAAATTCATGCGCATATGCCATTTTAGCTTATATGCCATCGGCACCGCATATTGCGCCAGAAAGGGGTTGGTTTGCCGATTTATTTTCTCATATGCTGATTTTGCATCCTCAAGCGCTGATTTGAATTCTGCATCAAGCCCTGCCGCTATAATTTCTGCAGGCACATCATAGCCAAAATCGCATGAGAGAAGCTGCCTTGCCTGTGTGAGCATGCGGTGCCTGTGCAAATCGCGGTATTGCCCGAAGTTGGCGCAAAATGCGAAAGTATAATACGGATGCTCGAATGCGCGGCCGGGCTTGTGGCGGCGGTTGAGGCGCCCGCCAACATATGCGTCAAGCAGTTGCTTTCTCTCCCCCCCCTGCATTTGAGATGCTTTTTTTATTGCCTCTTCATAATCCATGCCGCATTCAAATAAAATTGCTGAAATTATTTTTTGTTCTGCATCTTTGTCATAATCCACAAGCTGAACCTCTTGCGCGTCTTTTTGCGCCTGGGGCAGGAATTTCTCTTTTGCAAGCGAGCTTGTTTTTTGGCGGCAGTCTTTCATATATTCCTGCATTGAAATGCCGTATTTGTCGTTTGCGCGCTTTACAAATGAGGGGATTATTATGGAAAGCTCGCTTTGCGCCTGCGAGGCAAGGGAATTTATTTCAGGCAAATTTGAGGCATACATTTTTGTAAGCAGATACTCGAATGCGCGCCCGTTTGCATAAACTCCCATGTTGGTGAGTGTGGAGGCGGGAAGAAGCCCGCGCAAAAGGTCGCATGTTTTTGCCCTTATTGTGGAAGTGTAGGCGCGCTCGGAAACATTCTCCTCTTTGGAGTATTTTTTTTGCAGATAAGCTATCACTTTTGGCTGCAAATCGCAATAAGCATCAAAGAGCTTGTCGCATATTTTTAGGTATTCTTCCCCTGCGGGAGAGGAAATTAATTCCTCTCCGCGGTAATATTTGTATTTGCCATCAACTTTCTCATCAAAATACACGTAACGGGTGGATTTCTCAAGCGGGGAGGCGCCTATTCGCGAATCCTGTATAAACTTTGTTGCCAGAATTGATATTTGCTCTAATGCAACATGCGCCCCGCCTAATTCTGCCACAGAGTCGTCCCCAAATCCGACAAGTACCCTCTCGTAAAATTCCTCCGCCCTCTTTGTTGCGATAAACTGGCTTTGCGCCCCCTCTTTTTGTGCCCCTACTATCTGCTCAAACTGCATGTTCGGGTCTTGTATAAAATCTTCCAAAAGGATTTTTCTTGCGCTTTTTTTGGAGCGGGAATATCTTGAGAAAAGGCACCCTGCCACCACCTGCGGAAGGTTGATTAAGCCAAAGACGTTTTTATCCGTATTTGTAAAATACCTTGAGAGGATTGTTGCCTCCTCTTTGCTGAATTCTCCCATGAAAATAGAGAGGAATTGAAAGATTATAAACAAATATGAAAAGTTTGGGCAGGTTATAAAAAGCATGCGCTGTGCGGGCTGGCTAAAATGCACAGGGCCGGCTTGCTTTGGCGGGTTTTTTGGTTTTGGCAGAAAGTTTGGCTCGGCGGGCTGCAAATTCGTGTTGCGGGTTTGCTGGCTCGGGTTTTTTGGTTTTGACTAAGGTTATAAAAGTTGCGAGGGTTGGCTAAAGCATGGCGCTTGCATATTATGCTGATGCGGTTTTTCCCGGCGCGAAATATAATCTTGTGAGATTTTCTGTTTTTGAAGAGGAGGACGCGTATAAAATTGCAAGAATTGACGAGAATATAGCAAAGCGGATGGAAAAAATAGGCATGAAAGGGAAAGATGTGCTTGGCAAAAAGGGAAATGAGGAGAAATGGCAAAAATATATCATGCCCCTTGACAACAAAAGGTATCTTTTTTATGAGAAGGCAAAAAAAGGGGAATTTTCATTTTATGAGATGAGCGGGGGATTAGCGCCAATATTTCAAAAGGGGGATGTTATTAGCGAGGAGGCGGCAAACGCGCTAAAGGAGAGGGGCTATCTTGTTGAGGCGGGAAAGGGGCAAAATAGAAGAGCCATGGTTGCTTGAGAGAAGAATTGGGCTTGCTAAAGAGGCGGTAATTGCTTGAAAAATTAGAATTCTTATTTTTCTTTTGCAAGTATTTTTCCCTTCTGAAAATCGCGTATTAAAATTTTGGCAGCCTCGTCGCAATTCGGCTCCCCTCCTTTTAGCAAAAGCCCGCGCGAGATTGCTATCAACGCAAGAACTTCTTCTATATCCATTGATTTTTTTATTTTGTAAAAGGCAAAAATAGAATCATCATCCGCTGCTATGAATTTTGCCAATACTTTTTGCGCCACAGAGTAGGGGTTTTTCAGCCTTTGCGCGTCTATTGCGGCGTTGAGCGCCAGATATTCCTCCCCTGTTGCCAAATCTACCACTCCGGGCGCATCCACAAGCATGATATTCTCATCAAGGCGGATGTTTTGCAGCCCCCGGGTTATGCCTGAGCGAAATCCGGCTTTTGCGGATGAGCGCCCGCTAATAGCATTTATGAGAGAGCTTTTTCCCACATTGGGAATTCCGAAAATAAATATTCTTATTGGCAGCCTTTTTTTGGCAGCTATTTTTTGTGCGGCTATTTTTTTTATAAGGGATTTTAATTTATCTACCCCTTTTCTTGTTCTTGAGGAGCAGTAGTAAGTGGGAGGAGAAATTTCCCCTTTTGCATTAAGCGAGGGTTTTCCCTCCTCTTTTTTTGAGCCAAAATGCGCAGGAGTATTTGATGGAATAGTTGGAAGCAAATCCGCCTTTGTTGCAGCCAGCACAAGCTTGCCTCCAAAGCCGGACTCAAGGCGGGGGATTCTGGTGCCTTGGATGTTTCTTGCGTCCACTACCTCTATGAGAAGAGAGCATTGCTTTAGCATGCCAAGCACGGATGACCAGCTCCTTAGCTTGAAATTTGAGCGCACCATGAAGATAACTGCATTTTGTTGTTTAAGAAACTATTTGGGCATTGTGCTGGAGGAAAATGCGCGCCTGCATTTGCGGTGTTTTGTTTTTGCGTGTTTGCGGGCTTTGTTTTTGTGGGCTTTGTTTTTGCGTGTTTGCTGTTTGCGGTGTTTTTGCTAGGTTTGATGCAGTGTTTGCGAATCTTGCTGGGTGGTTGGTTTTGTTTTGGAAGAAAGGGATGTTATGTTTTTATTGTTTGATAGGCAATATTCCATTATGCTAAAAGCAGTTATATTTGACCTTGACAATACGCTTGTGAATTTCTGGGAGTTTAAGCAGGAATCGTCAAAAGAAGCAGCAAAAGCCATGGTGGGGGCAGGGCTTGAGATGAGCGCGGGCGCGTGCGAGAGGCTTATTTTCAAGATATATGAGACGCACGGGATAGATTACCAGCTTACTTTCACAGAGTTGCTAAAGCCATTTAAATTTGAAAAAGACAAATTTGAGAAAATAAGAAATGCGGGAATAACTGCGTATTTGAGAAAAAAAGGGGAAATTTTGCGCCCGTATGGGGGAATGGAGGCAACCTTGCATGAGCTAAAAAAAGATTATTCTTTAGCAGTCCTTACCGACGCGCCTCGCGAGCAGGCGCACTCCCGCCTTGCGTTCACTGGTTTGCAGAATTATTTCTCGCAGGTGGGGACTTTTCATGACACAAATATTTACAAGCCGGGTGTTGAGCCGTTTTTGCATATTTGCAAAAAGCTTGAAGTAAAAGCAGAAGAGTGCCTTATGGTAGGGGATAATTTATCAAGAGATATTAGGGGCGCAAAGCTTGTCGGCATGCATACATGCTTTGCAAAATACGGGCAGGTATTTGGGGATGATGGCACTAAGGCGGAGTTTGAAATTGATAAGCCGGTGCAATTGCTCGAAGTTGTGAAAAAAATATGAAGCTAAAATTTTGAAAATATTTTCTAAGAGCACCCTGTCGTCTCTCCGCAGTCGATGCATACCATGCAGCTTCCGTTTCTTTTCATTTTCATTGAGCCGCAGGTGCCGCATTGCTCGCCGGTGTAGCCCATCGCCTTTGCCTGGCTTATCTTATCCCCTTCAGGTGATGCTGGTTTTGGAGGCTGAGGCTGGTGGGATGTATCAGTAAGCCTTGCCTGTTTCTGTGCCTCTGCCCGGGCAGAATTTTCATCGGCTTCGCCATCTGCTTGGTTAAGCTTCTCCTGCACCGAATCGTCTTTTGTTTCAGGCTTGATGTGCACAAAGTCGGTGCGCCCCAGATATTCAAAGCCAAGGGCGCGGAAAAGAAAGTCCACTACAGAGGTGGAATTTTTGATTGCCTCATGCCCTGAAACAGGCCCTGCAGGCTCAAAGCGGGTGTAAGTGAAGGTTTCTACAAATTCTTCCAGCGGAATTCCGTATTGCAACCCCTTGGAAACTGCAACCGCAAAGCAGTTGAGAAGAGCGCGATAACTCGCCCCCTCTTTATACATGTCTATGAAAATTTCGCCTAATTTGCCGTCTGGGTATTCGCCTGTCTTCAAATATACTTTTTGCCCCCCCACTCGCGCCTCCTGCACAAATCCGCGGCGGCGGGAGGGAAGCTTGCGCCTTTGCAGCATGGAAATTACCTGCGGCTGGAATGCCTCAAAGTCAAATGCTTTTTCAGCCTCTTTTGCAAGAAGCATAAGCTCTGCCGCCTCCTCCTCCACCCCGCTTGCAGAGCTTAGAGGCTGGGATAGCTTTGAGCCGTCGCGGTAAATGGCGTTTGCCTTTATCATATATTTGTGCGAGAGCTCATATGCGCGCATAACATCCTGCACAGTTGAATTTGATGGCATATTTATTGTTTTTGAAATTGAGCCTGAAATAAACGGCTGCACAACCGCCATCATTTTTATGTGCGCCTGGTAAGGAATTGAGCGCACCCCTTTTCTCCCCGCCTTGGAGGCGCAGTCAAATATTGGGTAATGCTCATTTTTTAGGTGCGGGGCGCCCTCTAAGCTCATGGTGCCGCAAACATAATCATTTGCCTTCTCTATGTCATCCGCGCCAAAGCCGAGGAATTTTAGCAAATCAAACTGCTGGTTTGCCAGGTCAGCATCACTCACGCCCAGCATGCGCAAAAATTCGTCTCCGAGAACGTAGCGATTGAATGCGAATTTTATGTCAAAAACTCCGGGCATCTGCATTTCCACAATTTCCACTTTCTCGTCGCTAAAGCCTTTCTCTTTTAATGATTCTCTGTTTATTTTCGGGCACCCTACAAGGGTGCCTGTGCCTTTTGCAAATTTTTCTATGTCTTCTATTTGGCTTGGCGCATACCCGAGGCGCTTTAGCGCTTTTTTCACGGATTGATTCACTATTTTGAAATAGCCGCCCCCTGCCAATTTTTTGAATTTTACAATTGCAAAGTCAGGCTCTATGCCTGTTGTGTCGCAATCCATCAAAAGCCCGATGGTGCCTGTCGGGGCAATTACAGTTGCCTGCGCGTTTCTATAGCCCCATTTCTCCCCCCATGAGAGTGCGCGGTCCCAGCACTCCCTTGCAGAGGAGAGAAGGTTCTCCGGGGTGAATTTTGCCTCTAATCCCATGGGCTTTATGCTAAGCCCCTCATATTCTGCATCAGGCGCACAGTATGCGGCGCGCCTATGGTTTCTAATTACCCTTAGCATTGAGTGCTTGTTTCTCTCATAAGCATCAAATGGCTCAAGCACTTTTGCCATTTCGGCAGAAGTTGCATATGCCTGCCCTGTGAGAATTGATGAGAGTGCCCCGGCTATTGCAAGCGCCTGCGGGCTGTCATACGGAATTCCCAAAACCATCAAAAGAGTGCCCAGATTTGCATACCCAAGCCCGAGGGTGCGAAATTCAAATGAGCGCTTTGCAATCTCTTTTGCAGGATAGCCTGCCATAAGCACAGAAACTTCAAGCACTATTGTCCAGAGGCGTATTGCATGCAAATATTCATCTGTCTTGAATTCGCCTTTCCCTTCGTCCAAAAATTTAGCCAGATTGAAAGAGGCTAAGTTGCATGCAGTATCATCCAAAAACATGTATTCGGAGCACGGGTTTGAAGCATGTATCCTGCCGTCTATCGGGCAGGTATGCCACTCGTTTATGGTGTCATCAAACTGCAAGCCGGGGTCTGCGCATGCCCATGCCGCATATGCTATTCTGTCCCAAAGCTCGGCGGCTTTTATTGTTTTTGATATTTGCCCGTCTGTGCGGTTCACCAAATCCCAGCCGCCGTCGCGCGCGAGAGCATCCATGAATTTATTTGGGATTCTCACGGTGTTGTTGGAATTTTGCCCCGATACGGTGGCATACGCATCTCCCTCGTAATGGGTGTCAAATATTGGAAAATCTATTGCAGCATATCCCTGGTCTGCAAGGCGCAGGGTGCGCGTAACCAGATTAAGGGGAACATTTCTTGCCATTGCGGATGCGATTGCCTGGCGAAGGCGCTTGCTTGCCTTAAAGTCGGTAGTGTGCTCATCTTTTGCTGTTTTTAATATTTTATTTAATGATTTTTTTATTGCCGCCGAGCCGGACACTAAGGAGGCTACCTTTTGCTCCTCTTTTGCCTTCCATTCGGTAAATTCCAAAATGTCGGGGTGGTCTGCGTCCACTATTACCATTTTTGCGGCTCTGCGCGTTGTGCCCCCGGATTTTATTGCTCCTGCGGCGCGGTCATATATTTTCAAAAATGACATAAGCCCGGATGATTTTCCGCCGCCGGAGAGAGCCTCGCCGCTGCCGCGCAATGCAGAGAAGTTTGTGCCTGTGCCAGAGCCGTATTTGAAAAGAAGGGCTTCACGGCGCAATAAATCAAAAATTCCCCCCTCATTTACCAGGTCGTCTTTTAATGACTGAATAAAGCATGCATGAAGCTGCGGGTGGGTGTATGCATCCTCGCATTGGGAGAGTTTTTTTGTCTGCGGGTCTACAAAATAGTGCCCTTGCGAGGTGCCGCGGATGTCATATGAGCGCGCAAGCCCGTTGTTAAACCATTGAGGAGAATTTGGCGCCGCTATTTGGGCAAGAAGCATAAAGATTAGCTCGCCCTCGAATTTTTCTGCATCCTCCTGCGATGAGAAGTAGTTGTATCGCTCGCCCCAGTACCTCCAGGTGCCTGCCAGGCGCTTTACTATCTGCTTTACAGACGTTTCGCTTCCCAATACGGCTTTGCCTGTCTGCTTGTCTATTATGGGGTTTCCTTCCGCGTCCTTTTGGGGCACGCCGGCTTTTCTAAAATATTTTTGGGCAAGAATATCTGTTGCCACCTGCGACCAGTTTTTTGGCACTTCTATGTTTGTTAATGAGAATACTACCGAGCCGTCGGGGTTTCTTATTGTGGATGAGCGCAATTCATACTCAAACTGAGAAAAGACGTCTACTCCTTCGCTGGTGAATTTTCTCTGGATTTTAAGCCCGCCGTTGGTTCCTGTTTGAGAGCTTATACCCTGCGTTTGAGCTTCACCATCCATCTGCACACCCCACCTATATTGATTATAAACAAATAAAAACCCAGCCAAAAAAGGGCTTTTAAAATGCACGGAAAATGCGAAGAGATTTACCCCCCAAATATTCGTGCAGGAGGAGTGATGGGCTGAGAATTTAAAAAGGGAAAAGTATTTTGTGGGCTTTGGGCACTGGTGTGATACTGAAAAAATAGCTTTGGCAACTAGTATAAAAATCTTGTGCAAAAAGAGTTTTGGAAAAATGAAATTAGGGGTTTGACATGATAAAATAAAGGTTTGGCATGCAAATAGGCAGTATTATTAGGCTTTTTTTCTATATTTTCATATGGACATTGATTCTAAACTGGAACTTGTGAAAAAGGGCAGCATTCAGGAGATAATTACAGAGGATGAGCTTCGCTCTTTATTTGAGAGGGAGGCGCATCCCAAGCATTATATCGGGTTTGAGATTTCCGGGCTTGTGCATTTGGGCACAGGGCTGCTTACGGCGATAAAGATAAAGGATTTTATGGAAGCCGGCATTAAACCGACCATATTTTTGGCTGACTACCACGGCTGGATAAACGGCAAATTAGGCGGAGACTTGCAAAAGGCGCAAGAGGTTGCAAAAGGATACTTTAAGCAGTGCTTTGTTTCTTTGGGGCTTGAGGAGGGAAAAGTAAATTATGTGCTGGGAAGCAAGCTGTATGAAAAATTGGGAAACGATTACTGGGCGGACGTATTGAAGATTGCAAAAGACACTTCCATGGCAAGGATGCTTCGCTGCACCACCATTATGGGAAGAGATGAGAGCGAGAAGCTTCCCTCATCCGCATTTTTGTACCCGGCGATGCAGGCGGCGGACGTTTGGGCGTTGGACGTTGACATAATGCAGGCGGGAATGGACCAGAGAAAAGTACATATGCTCTCGCGCGAGATGGCGGACAAATACAAAAAGAAGAAGGCGGTTGCTATTCACGGGAAATTGCTTGGCGGGCTTAAAGGGCCAAAAAGGATGGATGCAAATATTTTCCCCATAGAGCAGAAGCCACTAAAGGAAGGAGAGGGATTTTCGTATGAGGAACTCAAAGACAAAATGATGCTTGAAAATAAAATGTCAAAGTCAAAGCCGGATTCCTGCATTTTTGTGCATGACTCTGTTGAGGAAATACAAAGAAAAATGAAAAAGGCGCACTGCCCAGAAAAAGAGATTGAAAATAATCCGATAATTGACTATGCGCAGGCATTTGTGCTGCGGGATAAGCCGCTAAAAATTGAGAGGCCTGAGAAATTCGGCGGAAATGTGGAATTTGCAAATGAGGCGGAATTGAAAAAGGCGTTTATGGAAGGAAAATTGCACCCCGTTGATTTGAAAAATGCGGTTGCGCGCGAATTGATTGAAATGCTGGAACCCTGCAGGAAATATTTTGAGAAGCATGTGGAATTGGTTGAGACGGTAACGGAATAGGGGTTATTTGAAGATGAAGGCTGCAGAATAAATTTTATTTGAATTTTAGGAGTTGTAAAATATGCCAAATTTTTTGCTTGTTGGAAACGGTGCGCGAGAGCATGCGGTTGCAAAGGCAGTGTGCGGCAGGGAAGATGTGAAACTTTTTGTTTATATGAGTGCCAAAAACCCGGCAATAGTAAAATTGTGCAAAGAATCAGGAGGGGAATTTATAATTGGAAACATTGAGAATGGAGAGGAAATTGCAAAATGGGCAAAAGAGAGGGGCATTGAGTTGGCTTTTCCCTCACCTGACGCGGTGCTGGCGGCAGGGGTTGTGGATGAGCTGCAAAATGCAGGGATAAAATGCGCCGCGCCTAAAAAGGCGGCGGCGCGCCTTGAATGGGACAAGAATTATGCAAGGGAATTGATGCAAAAAAATTCTATTGAAGGGTGCCCGAAATTCAAATTTTTCAATTTGCACAAAAGAGTGAAGAGTTTGGGGGAAATTGAAAAAGGGGCGATGAATGGAAATGAGGAATTAGATGCTGTTGAAAAAGAGATAAAAGAATTTGTAAATGAGCTGGGAGGCGAGGTTGCGATAAAGCCCTGCGGGTTGACCGGGGGAAAAGGGGTAAAAGTAACAGGCTTTCAGCTCAAAAATGCTGATGAGGCAATTTCTTATGCAAAAGAGGTAATAGAGAGAAAAGATGGCGGCGGGCTTGGAGTGATTATAGAGCAAAAGTTAATTGGCGAGGAATTTTCTTTAATGGCATTTTGCGACGGGAAAAAAGTTGTGGGAATGCCCATGGTGCAGGACCACAAGCGCGCTTATGAGGGAGACGAGGGGCCGAATACAGGCGGGATGGGCTCATATTCTGGCAAAGGAAAAGTATTGCCATTTTTGATGCAAAAGGATTATGATGATGCGATGAAAATAATGCAAAAAATTTGCGATTGCATGAGAGAGAAGGAAGGGGCGGAGTATAAGGGAATAATGTATGGGGGCTTTATTGCAACCAAAGACGGGGTGCTTGTAATAGAGATAAATTCGCGCTTTGGGGACCCGGAGGCAATGAATGTGCTTGCTGTTTTGAAAACGCCGCTCAATGATGTTTTGCAAAAGGTTGCGGGCGGGAAATTGGAGGATAATTTGCGATGGGAGGAGAAGGCAACTGTTGTGAAGTATTTGGTGCCGCAAGGGTATCCTGGCAAAAGCGCTGAGCCAAGTGAGATTGAAATTGATTTTGAGAAGCTGGGGAAAAGTGGGGCGCAAATATATTATGCATCTGTAAATGAGAGAGAAGGCAAAGTGTATTCAGGAAAGTCAAGAAGCATCGCGGTGCTTGGTGTTGGGGAGAGCATTGATGAGGCGCAGGAAACAGCCCGAAAAGGATGCGAAGCTGTTAAAGGAAAGCTTTGGTGCAGAAATGATATAGGCACGGAAGCGCTTTTGCAAAAAAGGTTTGAGCATATGCAGGAGTTGAGAGGATAAAGATATTGGGAATAACGTAAAATTTTGAATCAGGAGATTTGCAGAATATTTGCTTTTGGGAAAAAAATTTGAAAGAGGCGGCAGGTTTTATGGAAATGAAAAATGTTGGCAACTCAAAATTTATGCAAAATAGGCGAAAGGCTGCAACGTTTGCGCTCAAAGCCCTTTTTCTCCCGCTTGCTGCAAAGCTTGTTTCATGCGATGAGGAGCCTGCGGCGCCTGCAATAAAAACTTACAAAAAAGAAAAAGTTTTGCTCGGGCTTGGGGAGGAGGCAACTATTGGCGGAATTCGTGTTGTCGGGCTTGGAGTAAGCCTTCTTGCGCAGGGAAAAGAGATGCGAAAAGTGGCGGGAATTGAGCTTCAATACGGCAAAAAAGAGGAGTGGCAGAAAAAATTTAAGATGGAAAATATGGGCGAGGGGGAAGTGAGGGAAATAAGGAAATTCAAAAGGGATGTGGAAGTAAGATGCGTGCAAATTTTTCATCCGGATAACATATCAGGCAGGCGCGCCGAATTTGAAATAAAATATGATGTTTAATTCTCTTTTGAGAATTTTTCAAAATATTCTTTTGCTTTTTTTGGCTCAAGTGAGGCTTTTTTTGCGTTTTCCAAAAGCAATTCCATGCCAAGCTGCACGGGAGTGGTGCGATGCAAACGCTCGCCCCTTATCCGCTCTATCTCATCAAGCAGGGAGTTTCCCTCAAGCTGATTATCTATTGTTACAAAGGCGCCCTGCTCCCCAAAGCCGGTTGTGTCTATTTCCCCCCCGCCTTTTTGCAATGAGCCGCATAGGCGCAATTTTATTATGGGCGGCTCGGCAGAATTCTTTTGCAGGAGGGAGGAGAGCTCTTTTTCTATTTGAATTCTTACCTGTGAGGGAGAGGCGTTTTCAAATTTTAATTCATGCACTATAAACGGGCGGGTTTTTATGGGAATGAATTCTTGGGTTTTTGCAATTGTGTCTATTAAATAATAGCCTTTTTGCCCCTGCTCCTCATCTTTGAGTTGAGTTATTACGGTCGAGCCGGGAATAAGCAATTTTCCTTCCAGATACTCTTTTCGCGCATGGATGTGCCCGCACAAATAATAGTCATAGCCCGCAGGCAAATCATGAATTGATGCGACGTTTTTTGCCTGCGGCACAAATTCCTGCAATGTCTGGTGAAACATGAAAAAATTTGTTGCGCCTTGCACGGGCTTGCATGAGAGGCGGGGAAGCATTTGCTTTACCAAATCATCGGGGATGCCGCCCATGCCTGAAACCGCCGCCTTTTCATATTCTTCTGCGCTTTTTCCTGCATTTTTCTCTTTTTTTTCGCAAGCGGGCTCTGCGGATGAAGTTGAATTTTTTTGGGCAGGGTTTTGATTGGGAAGTTTCTTTTTTTCAAGCACCACCGTGCGGTTGTGCACATCCTCAAGAAGCCCCAGCCTCTCCATTAGGGAAATCGGATTCATGGAATTCTTTGAGCGGGCTTCGTGGGTGCCGTGAATTGCCAGAATTTTGGGAAAGCCGCGCTCAGGCAAATTTTGCCTTGCCGCCTTTAGGGTGGATGCCACATCTGCCAATATATCAAGGCGGGGCACCCGCTGGTCAAATATGTCCCCTCCCAAAAGGATTGCGTCCGCCTTTTTTGAGGCGTCAAGAAGAGCCGCTTCCCCCTGGCACCTGGCATCATTCTCAAAGCGGGAATAGCCAAAATGCGTGTCTGCGACAAAGGCAAGTTTCATGAATAGATTTATTAAGCGCAAATTAATATTTAGATGCATGAGCGACCAATTGGTATTTTCCGCATTTCTGATAAGTGTCATCATATTGGCAGTGTATTTTCTCACAAGAGGCAAGTGAATGAAAATAAAAAAAGTATCTGTTATTATACCGACGCTAAACGAGCAAAAGCTTATTGAGAGCACCCTAAAGTCCATAAGGGCGCAGCAGTTTGATGGAAAGATAGAGCTTATTGTAGCAGACGGGGGCTCGGAAGACAATACGGTAAAAATTGCTAAAAAGTACTGCGACAAGGTGGTGAGGGAAACCACAAATACAATAGCTGCCGGAAGGCAGGCAGGAAGCGAAGCTGCTACTGGGGAGGTTTTTCTTTATACTGATGCTGATACAGATGTTGATAAATATTGGGTAAAAAACCTCTCAGCCGCCTTTGAGGACAAAAAAGTCTCGGCAGCATACGGGTGGATTGTGCCATATGATGCAAAGCCGATGGAGAGGATTTTTCTTGAATATGGGGCGCTGTTGGCAGGGAAATTTCTGAATTTGGTAAGAATAGACTATGTAGCAGGAAGCAACATGGCATTAAGAAACAAGGCGTTTTGGAAAATAGGCGGGTTTAACGTGAATTTGGTTACCGGAGAGGATACGGACGTGATAAAGAGGGCGCGAAAGGCGGGAAAAGTCGTGTTTGTGCCAAAGGCTGAAATAAAATATTCACTAAGAAGGATAAGGGATTGGGGTTACCCCAAATATATCTTTTTTCATACAAAGAATTTTTTCAGCTCCCACTTTTTGAAAAAATCCGCCGGCGGGTATGAGGCGGTGCGGACAAAAGTTTAATTTATTTTTATTCTTCCTTGTTGCAAAATTGCATTTAAAATCCCTTTTGTGGCCGCATCCGCATTCTTTGAGCGGGCAAGCTTTCCTATAAATGAGAAGATTTTCACATACTCAACCGCTTCGGCGGATTGTTTGAGCCAGTATCCCAGCCCGCTGTTTTGAAGCTTTGAGAGATTGCGCCTTACTTTCTTCTCGTCCTTGTCTGCTAATCCGCTTTCGATGCAGAATAAAATAAGGCGAAAGTCGTCGTATTTGCTGCAGGTTTTTGGCGCAGTATCTGCTAGCGGCTTGCGGGTGGTTTTGCCAAAAGGAAAATGCCTCCCCAAGCTAGTGAGTTTGCTAAGTTTAGCAGGCTCTACAGGTATGTTCCCCTGCATTTTGCCTGAACTAAAACGCCGGTAAAGAAGAGAATATGTGGAACCCATAGAATAGTTATGTTTCAGAAAGAATATAAATATGTCTTAGCCTACCACGGTGCCGTTATGCTTTTTCCCAAGGATTGCGTTTTTTACATCAGAGGAGTTTCTGCCATCAACAAAGTGGGCTTTTATTTTTGAGCGGGAAATAAGCGAGCATGCAAGCAAATCAAAGACAAAATGGGTGCCTGCTTTTCTTTTGTCCCCTTTTGTTGCCAAAGAAATGAGCTGGGAATATTTGAGGCGGGAGAATTTTTTTGCATTTTTGTTTTTTGAAGGGTCGCCGGAGTAAATGGCGGTTTTGCTTAAATTTACAAGTTGCTTTGCGCCTATCGCTTCTGCAAGAAGGCAGGCGTCCGCATCTGTTGTGATGCCCGGAATTGTGCCCCCCATTATTACATATTTTTGGGTGTGGGATGCTTTTGCTGCCCCCTCAAAGTCGCTAAATATTTTTTTCCCAGCCTCTTTGCCGAGGGCTTGGCGCAGGGCATCCGCGTTTTTATGGGTGACCTTTATTCCCGCCATATCCGCATAAAATTCGCTTTTCCCCATTTTTCTCTGCGCGTCAGCCGCCTCTCTTGCCTCTTTTCCCCCGCCCACCACTATTGCAAGGCGCATTTTAGTTTGCATAAATATTTTTGCAAGCGAGGATGCCATTTTTGCATTGGGCTTTCCGTCGTTGAGAAGAGAGCCTCCGACGGAGAGGGCAACCCATTTTGTCTCTGCCATGCCTCAATAAATGAAGCTATGCTTTTAAACGCAGGCGGTTAAGAATAAAATATGAAAACACAACAGCTTGGCATAGGCGCAATCATAAAAGAGCTTGAGAAAAAGGAGGAGGCTCATGACAAAATAATCTCGTCGGCAAGGCCGCTTGTGAGAAAATGCGCAAATTGCATCCGCATGCTCCATTGCGGGGAAATAGAGAATGCCAAAAAGGAATTGGCATCTCTTGAAAAAGGGATTTCCTCGCTTCCGAAGGGAGGGGGGAGCTGGGAATATTTGCTCTCGCCGATAATGCAGGAAGTGGTGGAAGCAAAGCTGTTTTTGGCGGCTGTTGAGAAAAAGCCTTTGCCTGATTATAAAAAATTAAAGGTTAGCCCGCAGGTTTTTCTTTTGGGGCTCTGCGACGCAATAGGGGAGTTTCGCAGGCAGATGCTCGAGGAACTAAAGGCGGGAAATGAGGCAAATGCGCAATATTATTTTTCGCTTATGAATGGAGTCTATGAGCAGATTTCTGTTGTAAGGTTCTCGAATTCTGTTCTGCCTAATTTTAAGAGAAAGCAGGATGTCGCACGCGGGCAGGTTGAAATGGCAAGAAGCGAGCTTTTGCGCGCGTGGCAGTAGTGTTTTTTAATTAAGCCTTCTTTTTTCTTTTATGAAAATTTTTGCTATTGCTCTCTTGCTTGTTGCCTTTATTTTTATTAGCGGATGCATAAATTTGGATGAGATTTTCCCGCCTGAACCGCCTCCGGTGGTTGCGCAAAATGAGACCATAGAGCCCCCGCAGGCGCAAAATGATAGCAATTTATTAAATGGGAGCGGTGCGCTAAATGATAGCAATGCGCAAAATGGAAGCATATTTTGGGACAATGAAACTGCGGCAAATGAGAGTGCCGGAATGCAGGTGAATGGAACAGGGGGAATAAATAGAAGCGGCGGCAATGGCTCTGCTGTTGCAGGAATAAATTCTACTCTGGCAAATGAGAGCTTGCAAATAAATGCGACGGTGAATGGAAGTGATGCGGAGAACGCAGCCCAAAATGCGAGCAATGCCACGGTTGAGCCGGTAAATGAAAATCTTAATATTATTTTTGCAGACGTCGGATACGGGGATGCCACCATTTTAATGGCAAACGGATATACTGTGCTTATTGATGCAGGAAGCGCGCAGGGCGCGGACGCTCTTGCGCAAATATTGGCGCAGGCAGGGGTAGAAAGCGTGGACAGCCTTGCCATCTCCTCATGGGATGAGGGAAGGATAGGGGGATTGCACGAAATATTGCGAAGGTTCCCCGTGCATGAGGCATGGGTTGGCGAGCAGGTGCCTGCAGGAAATGTTTATGATAATGCAAAAGAGAATTTGGCTCAGCATGAAATATACACAATACACCCGAATGCGGGGGATGAGATAAAACGGGGGGGAATAAGCGTAAAAATACTAAATCCCCAAAACGAAGAGTATGTTGACAATGCCCCGGCAAATTCTATTGTTATGATGGTTCAATACGGGAAATTTTGCATGCTTTTGCCCTCGGCTCTTGAGCAGGAGATGGAGCCGCTTATAGTCAGCAGGCTGGATAATGGATGCCCTGTATTCAAATGGAGCGGGCACGGGGAGGGAAGAAGCACGCCTTCACAGTTATATGCAAGGGTTTCTCCCGACGATGTTATAATAAGCGTCGGGAAAAATGATGACGGGCTTCCCTCGCCAACAACAATTGACAGGATAAACATCTCCGGCGCGGCCATTTGGAGAACAGACATTGTGGGAAGCATATATGTAAATGCAAGCAAAGGCGGAAGCTATGAGATAATGCCTGCGAATCTGAGCGCAATTTCGCAATATAACAAGCTTGTGAATTAATTTTTTTCCTGAAGAAAATTAGCAAATTGCCTTAAGTTATTTTTTGGAGGCTGCCTCATCAAAAGTTATTTTTTCCGGAAGCCCTTCCTCTTGCACTTCTGCCTCTTCCCCGCCTTTTGTGAATTGGGAGCCGGAGGTAAGCTGCACACCCACTATTTTTGAGCCTTCATTTGTTTTTGCAACACCGAGCACAACGTCTGCTGCCGAGAGGAGGGCGTCATGGTGTGTTATCACTATAAATTGCGCCTTTTTGCTCATCTGCTTTAAAAAGTCTGCCATTTTGGATGCGTTTGCCTTGTCAAGGGCGGCTTCCGCCTCATCAAGTATATAGAAGGGGGCGGATTTTCGCATCTGCAATGAGAAAATAAACATCGTGGAAAGAAGAGTTTTCTCTCCCCCCGACATGGATTCGAGGTAGCGGTCGCGCTTTTCATTAAGCCCCCTTGCCCGCATGCTAAGCCCTGAATCAAGCGGGTTTTCAGGGGTGTCGAGCACAAGCGAGCCCTCTCCTTTGAAAACTGTACTAAAGAGCTTTATGAAATGCTCGTTTACGGAAGTGAATGTGTCCATGAAAATTTTTCTTTTTTTATTCTCTATTTCCTGCATAAGGGAAATTACGGCTTCCCTCTCGCTTTGCAAAGTTTCCACCCTTTTTCCCATTTCCTCAAGCTCTTGCTTTTTAGCCTCGTAAAGTTCGGGGGCCTTCAGGTTTACCATGCCAAGGGAGTTTATTGTTGCCTCGCACTCGCCTATCATTTGCTCAAGCTTGGTTTTTGTGAAATCTTCCAAAAGCGTTGCCTGCTTGTATTTTTCCCACTCGGCGCTCACATCCGCAAGCTTTGTTTCCACTGACGCGTGCTTTATGTTTATTTCATTTAGCGCCCGGTTTTGAGAATCAAATGAGAATTTTATTTGCCCTTCCTCTCCCCCCAGCGCGTCAAGCCGGCTTTGCAGCTCCTGCATCTGGTTGTAATATTTTTGCACGCTTGCGCTCACATGCCTTAGCGAATCCTCGCATTTTTCAAGCTTTTTGCGCGCTGCGGCGGAAGCTTCCTCTAAAGTTTTTATCTCAAGCGACACTATTTTTTTGTCTTTTTGCATTTGGGAGAAGGCATTTGAGAGGGATTGCTTTGAGGAGAGATGCATTTTCTCCTCCTGGCGCAAAGAATCTAATTCTGAGGAGAGAGAGGCGTGCTTTTCAAAAAGCTCGCGGTAGTGCTGCTGCTTGTCCCCGCTTTTCTTTTTGGCGTCCTCGCGCGCCTTTTGCGCGGCCTCTTTTGCCGCATATAGCTCTTTTGAGAGCTCTTTTTCTTCTTTTTCCAAAGAGGAAATTTTCTCTTTTATTTTTTCAAGCTCTTTTTTCTTTGCCCCTTCCTGCGCCTTCAGGGCGGTTGCCTGCTCTTCAAGCTTTTTTATTCTTGCCTTTTTCTCTGTTGCAGAGCCGGCTTCAGCTTCCCTTGTGCGCAGCTTTAATTCCAAAGAGGCGCGCTCTTTGCGCAGGCGCTGCATCTCGTCTCGCACAGAATACAGATCAGAGTAAAGCGAGTCGCGCCTTGTTTTTATTTTATCAATTTCATCTTCCGCCTTTTTTAGCGATGAACGGGAGAGAAGGCTTGACTTTTGCGAGCCGCCTGTTATTACTCCGGAGCGCTCCAAAAGCTCGCCCCCCATTGTAACCATTCGCCAGCTTCCTACACCTATTTTTTTGGCGGATTCCACATTTTGCACAAGCAGAGTGTCCTCGAAAAGGTAGCGCATGGCATTGTCTATTGCGGGGGAGTATTGCACAAAGTCGATAAGCCTTCCTAAAGAGCCGCTTGGAGTGCTTTGCTTGCGGGTGTTGAAAACCACCTTGTCAAGGGGGATAAACGAGCATCTTCCCTGCTTGCCTGCCTTTAGCTTTTTTATTATTGAATTTGCATTGTCAAGGCTGTCTACCACTACGTAGTTGAGCCTGCTTCCTGCGGCAGCCTCTATTGCCACCTGGTAATCGCTATCCATGCTTATGAGGTCTGCCACGGCTCCGAAAATGCCTTCCCCTCCTTTTGAATTTTTCAGCTCTTGCACCGCTATTAGCGCAGGATTTCTGGATGCGGGAGAGACAGAGCCGCGCAATGCCGCAACCCTCTCTTTTGCATCAAGCATCTGCCTGTCAAGGGAGGGGATGTCTTTGTTAAGCGCCTTTTCTTTTTCAAATAAAGAGGTGAGCGACTCGTTTATTTGCTCTATTGAGGAGGAGAGCTTTCCTGCCTCGTTGTCCTCTTTTTCATTTTTTAGCAAAGATAGCTCGCTTTGCGCGGATTTGAGAAGCTGGGTTGTGCTCTCAAGCACATGCTCCATTCCCTGCATTTGCCCGGCAAAAGTGGCTTTCTGCTCGCGCACGGATGAGAGTTTTTGCGATATTGCTTCCGCCTCTTTTTCCCCCGGGCTTTGGCGCTCATCATCTATTCCTGCGGCCTCTTTTGCGTTTTTTACCTGTATAGCAAGATTTGTGAGCATCGCGTGCTTTGCTTTTATTTGAGCCGAGAGCCGGGTTATTTGAGACTCTGTTTCCCCTTTTTGCGCCTCCATCTCTTTCTCTTTTACGCCAAGCTCTTCCACGGCTTTTGCTTTTTCCTCGCAAAGCGCCTGGCTTTGCGCCATTTGCACCTTTAGCTCCTGTATTTGGGAGAGAAGGCTCTCTTTTTTCCCTCCGTCAGACATTTTTTGGGCAAGCTCTTTTCTTTGCGCCTCAAGGGAATTTTTTTGCGCGGTTATTTCCCCAAGCTTTTTCTCAAAAGAGCCTATTTCTTTTCCAAGCTCTGCGCGCTTTTTTAAAAGCTCGTCAAACTGGGAATTTAGCTTTTCATATTCAGAGTGCAGAAGGGTTGCCCTTGCCTGCTCAAGCATTGCCTTTGCCTCGTTGTGTGAGATGGCTGCGTTTTTTTCTGCCTCCAGCTCCTGCAAATACGCGCCCCTCTCGGATAGCACTATTCTTGATTCTGAAATTTTTGCCTCTACTTTGCCAAGCTCTCCCATTGCCTCTTTTTTCTTTTCATCAAATTCGGAGATGCCTGCGACTGAGTCGATGATGGTGCGCCTATCCTTTGCATTCATTTCAACTATTCTTTGCACCTGCCCCTGCGCTATTATGTTGTGGTGCCCTATCTCAAGCCCGTAGGGGCGCAATGCCTCCAGTACGTTTGTGCGGGTGAGGTGCTTTCCATTTAATGAGTATGATGTTTTTCCATCCTCGCTTATTGAGCGCCTTATCTCAAAATTAGGCTCCTCCTCCCCGCTGCCTGTGAGGTTTATTGTAACTTCTCCCCTTGAGGAATTTATGTAAATAAGCTCTGAGGCGCGCTTTACGCGAATCGCCTTTGTGCCCATCTCGCCAAAGCAGAAGCGAATAGCGTCAGCAACATTGCTTTTTCCAGAGCCGTTTGGCCCTGCTATTGCGACAAAGCCCTGCGGAAAACTGGCTTCCGCGCTTTTGAAGGACTTAAAGCCCCTAAATTTTATTTTGGAGATGTGGTACAACTTATCTACCCAACTATTCCCTGGTCATGGGGAATTACTGAGGATATATTAAAAAAGGGTTAGGGGGCTTTTCCCCTTAAAAGAAATAATGGCGGCTAAAAACAGGCATTTGCAAGAGGGGTTTTGGCCTGTTTTAATTGACGCACGCATCATCTTCGAGCGCTCCGCCGTCTTTGCATATTGGCGTCGGGTCCATGCAGGGATATGTGGGGTAAGCCATCCACTGCTCTCCGTCGCATGTTTGGTATATGTTGGTGCCTGGGATGCATTTTATTTTTCCTGAGATGCATTGCGTGCACTGGGGCGCTCCCAAAAAGTCTGAGCAATACTCTTTTGTTGAATCCAAATCCTGGCAATAAATCGATTCCCAGCCCTCGCCGTTGCAGGTTGCTATTTCCCTCTCTGAGAGGCATTGTGTTTCCCCGTCTTTGCAAAGCTTGCAGTGAGGGGCAGGTGTTGATGAGCAGCCATTGTCGCAATATTCGCTGACTAGGCTGTTTCCCTGGCAAAAGTTTCGCACATTACCGTCGCAAAACTCATCCGCTGGAGTGCATGAGGCAGATGCGCAGGCGGCGGTTGCGCCTTTTCCTGTGCACGCGTCAGGCGCGCAATTTTTGGAAACCATTGAGCCGCCTGAGCAGAAGTTGAATACTGTGCCGTCGCACCAGTTGTCGGCAGAGGTGCAGAGAGGAGAGGCGCCAGCTGTTGTTGTGCCTCTAAGGGCGGCGTGAATTCTCCCTGAAGTCGTGTAATATGCAAGCGTATCATCAGTTAGGCAGGTTGTTTCATCCATTCCCTTGCACCCGCGAAATTGCAATGAAAATTTAAGCTTTAGCATCTCGTTGTCATAATATTCCCGGCTTGTAAGGGGCTCGAATGTGAAGGAGGCGGATTCGCCTTGCAATAAATAGCGGGTGCAGTCCGGGCATGAGCTTTTTACCCCTTCAGAGTCGGAATTTACCCCTAATATTGCTATTGGAAAACCCATGGTGTTTGTGAGGTTAAATGAGACTTTTGCCTGCGCTCGCCCCTCTATTGCCTGCGCATAATACTGGGTGCAGGGAAGGTTTGGCTGAAAAGTGCACTCCTCGCTTGCAAAACGGGAAGGGCTGAACACTCCCGAGCCGACCAAAAATGCGATAACCAAAAATATGAGAAGAAGCGCCCAGCCGTATGTGGCAAGGTATTCTATAGAGGATTGCGCCTTTTTTTCCATAAAAAAGAGAAGGGCTTAAGGTATATAAAGAGAGAAGGTGGGCTTTAAAAATTGCAAAAAAATGGAAAAAAAGAGGGAAAAAGTTTTCCCTGCCAATTACTTTTTCTTCTTTGCTTTCTTTTTCATTTTCCAAACCCCCGGAAAAAATTTTCCAAGCCCGTTTGCATTTTTTATGCAATAGAAAGCGTGCTTGCATGCTTTTTAAATAAATTTGCAAAAAATATAAAAAATGTTAATAAAAGTGTAAAGAAAATTACAAATTGAAAAAGAAGGCAAACTCCTGCCAAGTGTTATAAATTTTATATGCGTAGGAGATACAGGGCGGAATTTGCGCTAAATGCGGGGTTGGTGTTATGGCAATTCAAAAAGACAGCATATACGGGCTTGTGTCTGAGAGCTATCCTATTTTTGAGGACGGCTTTGACCAGTCGGGCAGGATTTATTTGTGCGAGGGGGGGCTTGTGATAAAGCATAATAACAAGCTTATTCGCGCGCCTTATGAATATGTGAAAAAGCTTGAGAAAGTGTCCGAATTGCCTCTTGGAAAAGTGAGCGTTATTTTCAAGGTATTTGACCAGATGGGGCAGGTGTATGACATGGCTGTAGGGCTAAATGACATGCATTATGATGTTTTGAAAAAGAAATGCCCGAATGCAGAGCCAAAAGAGCTTTGAGATATTTTAAAATTTAACCTTATTTTTTCTTCCCAAGCCCGCAAACAATTTGTTTTCTTAAATCCCGCTGTTGCTCTTTTGCCTTATTTTTCCAAATATTTGTTGTTTTTGCTTATTTTGCTGACTTTTTCTCAGAATTAACCAAACATATAGTTTTGTATAAGTTAGGTTGATTTTGCGGTTTTGCTTTAGTTTTGCAATATTGCCTGCATCTCTTTCTTTTTTCCCAATTCCTCTATTGCAAATGCGTTTATTCCCTCTTTTTGCAGCTCTTTTGCGGTGGATTCGTTTTTGCCGTGCGCCAAATACACTTTTTTTGCCCCGCTCTCTTGCGCGTATCGCAGAATTTCGCCAAAATCCGCATGGTCTGAGAGTGGAAAGGAGGCGTGCGCGCTCATGCGCCTGATGCCTGTCCAGCCGGTTGCTATTGCGACTTTTGCCTCCCGCCTGTGGGCGTGAGAGAGCTGGGATGCGAAATTGTAATTTAGCTGGTGGGGGGGAAACACGGCGCAAAAGGCAGAGCGCATTATTTCCTGCGCCTCATAAGTGCCTGCCTGCACATAGTCAAGGGATATGCCGTTATTTTTATAGTGGGAGCATATTTTTGCCACTTTTTCAGGCACAATTGGCGCCTCATCAAGGTAGGTGTTTATGAATTTTACAAGCTCCTGCGCCTTTCCTGTCGCGTAGCCGCCCCATAGTTGGATTGAATTTTTGTTTTGGCGCGACCATTTTTCCATGCTTTCATATACTTCCTGCGGAGGGGGGAAAGAGACGCCGGTTTTTCCATAGGTGCACTCCATTACAAGGGTGTCGCACTCTATTATCGGCGCCTTTTTTACGGTCAAACCGTCCCTTAATTTAAAATCGCCCGTGTAGACGAATTTTCCGAATTCCTGCGTATCTGCGCATAATTGAGTGGAGCCTAAAATATGCCCCGCATTGTGCAGGGAGAATCCATTTGGAATTTGAATTCTTTTTGGAGATGCTTTTTTTCTTTTTGAGATTTTATTTTGCCTGCCTGAAAAATTTTCTTTTGCAGGGTGCGCTTTTGCGCCCTCTTTTAAGAGCGGGCTTTCTTTATTTTCAATATTTTTTTTGGCGGTGAGAATTTTTTTATTAATGGTTTTGGTGTTGGGGGAAATTTCTGTTTCTTCCTTGTTTTTGCCGTTAAAATCCAAAGAGAGCATTTGCGCGGTTGCGTCAGAGCAGAAAATTGGCGCGCTATCTTTCATTGCATATGAGTGGTCAGAATGCGCATGCGAGATGTAATTTATTTCCCCTCCCTTTACATCAAGCCCAAAAAGGGCTGAGTTTAGCTTTATTGCAAGATTCTTGTCCATCGCACTTTTTTATTCAGGGAGAATTTTTATAAGAATGGGGAGGGGAAAATTATTGCATGCCTAATTTTTGGTTTGCCTCAAGGGCATAATTGGCTTCAAAGTAGCTGTTGCCAAGTTTGCCATGAACCTCGGAGAGTTTCATAAGCCATTTCGCCTCCCCGAAGCGATTGCCGGAGGCGGCTTTTATAAGAATCGGGTAAATATACTGATTTTTTTCAAAGTTGTTGGCTTTTTCATAATTTTCTGCTGACTTTGTATACAATCTGCAAAAGTGGACTTTGAAAATTTCAGACACGGGAGCATAGGTGTTTTTGATGTTTTTGTAACATTTGCGCAAAATGCGGGCGGCATCCGAGTAGTGGTTCCCGGCTAGCTGGTAAAACCCAAGCTGCTCATATATGAATGCTTTTTTAATATGGTTGTGCGTAACCGCCGCCTTGTTGATATCTATTTCGACAGAATCCAGGATTTTTTGCCTCAGCATGGCTTTGTTTTTTTTAGTTGGAACCAAGCTTAGCGTTGTGCTCAAAAAGGCAGACATTTTTTGTTTCCCGCCGGTTAGGGCAGGCACAGTAGCTTGCATGCAGGAATTATGCATGCCAAAAAATATAAAGATTTCATAAAATTAAAGGAAAAAAAGTTTTCAAAAAAGAGGGCTTAATCCTCGCCGCCGTTGCGGTGTGCGTTGAGCTCGCGCTCCAATTTGTCAAGCTGCCTTCCTATGCGGTCAAGCGCCTGGCGCATTGACGCCATCTCAAAGCTCATTGACTGCAGATACACCTTGTCAAGCACCAAGGGCGGCTTTTTTATTTCCACTTCCCGATGGATTTTTATGTCCTCTCCCTCGGATAGGTCGCTTTTTATTGCCTCCAAACTTTCGCGCACCGCACGGGATACCGAGGGCGGGCGTGTGCTTGGGGTAAAGGCCGGGGCGGCTGCAGGCTTCTCCTGCCTTTTCGCGGATTTGGCTTTTGTTTTAGGCATTTTTTTCTTTGCTGCCTTTTTTATTGCCTTTTTGGCTGGTTTTTTTATTGGCTTCTTTTTTGCCATGTGAGAGAGCGCCTCCTTGCGTTTTTTGGCTTTTTTTGATTTTATTGGCTTTTTTGATGGCTTATTCTTTTTCTTTTTTGGCTTTGATGCTACGGATTTCTTGCGTTTTGGCGCTTTTTTGGCTTTTTTAGCCATAAAGCAGCCTCCGGGCATGTTTTAGAGAAGAGAGAATAGTCATCTTTGTTTTTGTTAAAACCAAGGTATATTAATCTAATGATTTATGTGCATGTTGTTATTTTTTTAAACACTAAAAAACACAAAGAATTTAGGTTATTTTTCACACATAATAAGGAAAAGAGAAACAAATAAAAGAAAATGGCACATATAGTTATACTAATTAAAACTAAAAAACAAGCAAATTTTTACATATTTTTGCAATTATAATTACTTTCCAAAATATTTTTTATTGCCTTTGCCTTTTGCCCCCCCATTCTTGGCACAGAGAGAAGCTCTTCCTCGCTGGCTTCAAGCACTTTTGCAGGAGTTTTAAAATAAGAGAGAAGGGCATGCGCCATCGCAGGCCCGGTGTTGGGAAGCGCCTCTATAAGCGCTTGTTGCATTTTTGGCAGGGTTAATGCCTTTTTCCTTGCATGCACCCGTAAAGTGGATTTTTTTGAGATTTGCTCGTATTTTGCGACAGAGGAGAGAAGCTGCGCCGTTGCTTTTTTGGTTTTTGTGAAAAATATGGAGGCGCCAAAGTCGCAGAGGGCGCACGAATAGGCGCCAAGCAATGCGTTGCGGGAGAGGCGTGAATTTGGGGCGTCCCCTTCCACTATAAGAAGGAATTTCTCGTATGTTGCGCTCAGGCGGGAGAGCTGCTCAAAAAGGCGCCCGTCTATTATAGATGCCTCAAAGTCGGCCCTGCTTTTTCTCTCTGCCGCGGTGCGCTCTGAGAGAATAAAATCGCCTATTGAGAGGGTTTTTCTCTCTGTTAAAAGCCCGCATTCCTGCAAAAGGGAGGCATATTCTGATGGCTCTCTTGCGTCTATTATTATTTTTGCCTTTTTATCGCAAAAAACCCCTTGTTCTGGTGTTTTTATTTCCTTGTTTTTATCGCCTGCAAAAAAGGCGGGCTTGCATTCTGCCCTCTCTTTGAGGGGAGCGGGAATGCTTTTTGCAACACTGAGCAAAAGCTGGCGCCCTTCAGGCGTAGAATCGGATTTTTCTTGCATAAAATGATGTGCATTAAGAGAGATATGAGGCAATTGGAAGGGCATTTTTCCGCAAAAAAGCCAAGAATGTTTTGGCATTAGTGTGTTAGCATAGATAATTGTGTTGGATGAATAAGATGTTTTTACCTCGAAGTGTCGATAGGTATATAAATTAATAGTTGGCATGATATAGTCATGATAGAAGCATGACATTGTTATGACAATGCCATGAGAAAATTGTGATTTGAATGGCAAGGGCAAAGCAACTTGAAATGGAGCTGTCGGCTGTACTGCACTCTTTGCAAAGGCAAATCACAAGAATTGAAGGAAGGCTTGACAAGATAGAGAGCAGGCTTGAGGATAAAGGTGCAAGCGATCCAAGAGGCGCCTGGGCGGCACCCGCTGTTGGGGCGGGGGGCTTTGCAGGGGTGTCAGTAAGTACTTCATCAACTCCGGCATCCGCTATGCTGGAGAGAAAGGAGATATTGCTCTCAAATGTTGATGAGCAGATAGTTGCGCTTATGCGCGCAAGGGATATGGTGTGCGCAGAAGATGTCAGGGCGCACTTTAAGTATAAGGGGAAAAATGCCGCCTCCGCACGGCTGAACCGGCTTTACGAGCTTGGGCTGCTTGAGAAAAAGCAGGCAGGCAGGGCGGTTTATTACAAAATCAGGTAATTCACGCTTGCAAAACATCAGTTTGGCAAGGCGACCGAAGAAACTTCGGCGCTTGCTTTAGGCGGCAGGCGCCATTTCACATTTTTGGCCGTGGTGACCGGGGACGCTTCACCTCCCACACCGTTTTGTTTCCCCGGTCTCCTAGGTCAAAATCTACCTTTTTTATAGATACTAGAGAAACAGCCGCCTAAAAAAAGGTAAGTTATCAAAAAACATTCTAAGACTAGATTTTTCCAGCTGCCTCAAAAAGCAGGGGTTGCCAAAAAACGTTCTAAGACCAGGGTTTATTCAGCCGCCTAAAAAATAAAATAAAAAAAGAAAAAATTAAATGCCCAGCGCCTTTGCCGCAAAATACATCCCTGCCGCAAACGAGATGACAACCATTACCAACGTCGGGACAAGCCATACCACAACCGCTTTTAGGGTGCTGAATTTATAGGCGCTCTTTATTGCAATTGTGAGCACATAAAATCCGTAAAGCACCACTGCGAGAAGAATCAGTGCCCCGAGGCAAGGAATAAGATTCAAATACAGGAGAATTGAGGTTATTATTAGGAAGGGCGCGGTGTAGAGGGATACAAGGTAAAACAGCTTGTTGAATTTGCATTTTCCGCCCAAAATCGCAGCTATAACATAGTAAATGCCCACGGTTATGAAGGGACCTATCAGGATTGTGAGTAGGTTAAGGACAATCGTTACCGGAAACGAGATCATTGTTTTTGCCGCAATGGCGCTTGATGAGAAGGCGGAAGACAACGATTGCATAAGAAGATAGTAAGGAATAAAGAATACGGAATAAATCGCTCCTCCTATTAGAAAGTGCTTGTAGCCGTCCATTATTTTCAAATTTTCTTTTTTTGCCTCGTTTGCAAAAGTCGGCTTTGGCTTTAGCACAACGTTTTTGTAAAGGTTGAATAGTGCCTTCAAATCCACATTACCACCTGCAAAAAAGATGCATTCTGCCTCTTATAAGCTTTTTTAATCCAAAAATAGCGGGAGTGAAGGGAAACAAAACAGGCAAGCGGGGGGAGTGTCAGGAAAAAATCGGGGGGTGAAGGGAAACAAAACAGATGAGCGGGGGGAGGGTCAGGAAAGAACCTCAAAACTGGGGAGGGGGGTGTCCCCCCTCCGCGGTTTCGGTGTCTTTTTATAGTTTATCTTCAATAGAATAGCCGTGGAAGAGGTAGTTATCACAAGTTCTGACTTGGTTGAGCATGCCACGCTCTTAAGAAAGCGGGTTGAAACTAATTTTAGGAAGGATTTTCTCCTCAGAAAAGGGGCGAAAGAGGAGGATGCCCATGTTGTCGCGCTTACAAAGCAG
>Ga0210057_1000189_pt1 | contig 108809 bp, 103 predicted proteins | sample CryGeyCG2114_010_2_FD_183968 | JGI IMG/M metagenome (GOLD analysis project Ga0210057, IMG submission 183968) | Groundwater microbial communities from aquifer - Crystal Geyser CG10_big_fil_rev_8/21/14_0.10 (SPAdes) (version 2) | ecosystem: Environmental > Aquatic > Deep subsurface > Groundwater...
CTACGAACACCACGAATCAGCGGGAAGAAAAGACTTCGAGCAATCAGCAGCGTACATAAGAGACCAGCAGAACCATCACGGGATTGTGGTTATCGACGACCGACAACAAAAAATGCAAACCTTCACCACCGACCGAGATACGGCAAGACCGAGCGTAGCGAGGGCTTGACGAGGAGGGAGGCGGAAGGGGATTATAAGGGGTCGCAACCCCTTATTTCATTGTCTGCCGTTCAATCAGTTTCATAATATATGTACCTATCCCTTTACCTCTAAACAAAGTAGATATCTGAACATTGCCTACATAAGTAAATTTTTTTTCTTGTTTCAATACATAATATCCTACCCTTTTATTGTTTTTCAAAATTATCTTTGTATTTTTGCTATTAAAATCCCTTCGGAAAACTTTAGGCTTCCATCCGCCCCAGTATTTTTTAAAATAATGGAGCATATTCTTTTTAGTGAGGGTGTAACAATATCGGTAATCCTTTAAATTAGATGTTCTAATTGTGAAGATTGATTCATTGATTTTTATCTTCATATAATAAACGGGACTTTTGTTTTATATAAATTTGTCGGCCCAGTAGGCATATTGGGCCTAATAGAAGTTGTGCGACCATGAGCGATATCAAGAGCTTGTGCGGTGACCGCGAATGGATTGGGTAGGATGATGTAAAATGCATTGTACTAGAAAATCCAAGATAAGAGAATCCGAATCCAAAAAATCAATCCGCCATCATACCCCAATATCCCAGAACATCAACAACTTCCTCAAGAATCCCCAGCGCTTTCCTGTTCAATTTCCTTGACCTCTTCAGCCCTTCAATGTCTGACTTCGCTTTTGCGGCATAATCTCCTGAAAGCCTCTGCGCATATTCGATAGCTCCTGTTTTCCTGTATATCCCTTTGATCTTTTCAAGGTTTTTTCTGCTGAGGTCCTTCCCTGCAGAACCTAGCAGGAATCTCCTCTGTTTTTCATCTGAATTTTTCAGCGCATGGACGAGCATTGGCGTTATTTTTCCCTGCCTTATGTCATTCTGCAGGGATTTTGACCTGTTGTTCCCAAGAAGATCCATGGAATCGTCGATTATCTGGAATGCTATGCCCATATTCCTGCCTATCATCGCGATCCTTCCGGCATCTTTCCCGTCTGCGCCTGCGATCACAGCACCTTTGCTCATCGCGCCTTCAATCATGGATCCTGTCTTCAGCTCTGCCATCTTAAGATAATCGCCTATGCTGCCGTACTTCCTCTCTTTTGCAAGCCTGAGGTCCATTATCTGGCCATTGCAGCATCTTGATGTAGAATCCCCTATTATCCCGAGGATCCTTGTCTTCTGTCTTTCCTGCAGGCCTTCAAGGCCTTTAGACAATACGCTGTAAGTCCTGCCGATCATGTAATCCCCTGCGACAATAGCATTATTGACGCCGTAAATTGAATGCAATGTCCTCCTGCCTCTCCTTGTCTTCGCGCCGTCCATTATATCATCATGGACAAGAGAGGCAGTGTGCAATAGTTCATAGACAGGAGCCAGTTTCGCAGCTTTCTTCAGGTTTCCCCTGAATATGTCGCATGAAAGCAGAACCAATGACACCCTCAGCCTTTTTGCATCGCCGAAGAAAGAATGTCTTGCGAACCTGTCTGCCTCGCAGCCATCTTTGAAAAGCTGAAGCTCTCTGCCAACAATCCTCTTATAGGGTTCCACTTTCTCTGTTGCTGAAGAATGGATCATATCGATCATCTCGCTCTCTAATGTCTTGTAGGCTTTTTCATGGGGTTCTCTCATCGAGAGTATAGTCCCGATGGCATCCTCCACCCTCTTGTTCCTTTTTGCCTCCCTTATCAGCGTGTTCAGGATCCCGTCATCCCAGAAAAGGTTCCTGAGCTTGATGTCCCATCTTCCGTTCTCATCATGGAAATGCCCCCTGGCTTCCCTGTCAAAGCCTTCAAGTGCCCTTGATCTCGCAGCCGGGCTTTTTGCCTTAAGGAAATCACTGCAGTGCTTTGCAGCTATCAATGCGGATTTTCTCGCCTGGTATATCCCTCCTGCATGCAGCGGATTCGCGAAACCTCCTGCATCGCCCAGGAAGATGATATTTTTTGAATAAAGCCTTGCAAGCATAGCTAAAGGTATCTGGCCTCCGCCTGAACTTATTATCTTCCCTCCCTTAAGTTTTTCAGATCCTATCGGATGAGACCTTATGAACCTATGAAGGACCTTTTTCAGGGAGATCTTCCTTGACTTCAGGAGATCCTTTGTCGTGCCCAGGCCTACAGAGACAACGTCTTTCTTTGGGAATATCCAGGCATAGCATCTTGGGATTATGTCCTTCCCGCAATACATCTCTATGGAATTGCCTATCCTCCTGTCTATCTGTTTTTTTCCCAGCCTGATCCAGACATGGTGTGTGACAATGACATCCTTATCAGCTACCGGCCTGCGTATCCCATCTATTCTGCACGGATAGCCTGAGGCATCTGCGACAAGTCTTGCCCTTATGGTTGTTTCTTTCCTCTCTTTTCCTTTATTTCTCTTATCTACTATCCTGATCTCTGCAAGACCATTTTTTTGGATTATGCCCACAGCTTCTGTTTCAGGGAGGAGTATCGCTCCTGCTTCCTCTGCCCTCCTTTGGAGATAATTATCATATACCCTCCTTTTCACTATCGATCCTGTGAGAGTCCTTTTCGGAGAGGATATCTCAAGCACTTCATTTTCAGGGGAGATCATCCTCGCCTTGTCTATTGTCCTCTCTATTATCCCTGCAGGCAATCGCCCGAACTCTACCTTCTCCTGGACAGGGATGCCTCCTCCGCAGGGCTTTTCCCTATCAAGCTTATCTTTCTCAAGAACAAGAACCTTGAAGCCCCTTCTTGCCATCCTGAAGGCGAATTCAGAGCCGGCAGGGCCCGCGCCGATCACAACTGCATCATAAACATCCAATATACCACCCTTTTGCATAAGCGCCAATATGGTTTATATTTAAATATGTTTTGTAATATAATCTCATAATCTCTCAATCCGCATTTCGAAAACTATATATACTTGTTGTACTACTCAGAAAACAGGGTTGGTGGTGGCATAGCTGAGGTGAATGAATGAAAAAATCGTTTTTTATTGCGGCAACCCTATTGTTGGCAGTATTCTCCATCTTTTTCGCAGGATGCAAGCAGCAGCCTGCAGGCACGGATACAGTCAGCGTAGGCAGCGGGAAGTGCGTGAAAAAAGAGGCTTACACAGTGCAGATACCTTACAATGATACTGATTACGAATGGGTTGAGGAATGCCTTGACAAGAACGGCCCATACTGCAAAGAGACCACATACACAGAATTCGACCTTAAGGCGAATTATTTCGGCAAGAAGTGCGATATAAAGATAACAAACAGGGGGAATGTGATAGGAGACTGGACGCTAAGGGCAAAATTCATAACAACTAATGCAGGCGGAGGCCCGATGTCATTGCCCCAGACAAAGTATATAAAGGCAGGCGAGACCGTGCTTTTCGAGTTCTTCTATGACGGAGCTGACACACCTTCAAGCTGCACAAACGTCAATGACGTCGTGCCCACAGAGAAGGTCTGCACATGCTCGTTCATAGGCAAGAAGAGAGTGCCTGTCTCTGTCACAAAATACAACACAGAGACAAGATACAGGGATGTGACAGTGGATTGCTGAATATTTTTTTTCTTTTCTTCTTTTTATTGCTTTTTTTATTATCCTCTTATTCTCTTCTATTGTTATCTGTTATATCCTCGGGCAATCATTCCCCAATCTGACACTACCTGAAAATTAGAATCTAAATCAAAAAGAAAGAGATATAAAAAAATAAAAAAACTATTTCCTCTTCTTCATCGCTACAGCTGTTGCTGCAGCCCCTAGCGCCGCTCCCAAAGCCGTTGCTATGAGCACTGCTTTCTCAGGGTTCTTCTTCACAGCCGCACTTGCCTGGCTGTGCGCCGCATTGAATCTCTTCTTTGCGACAGCAAGCTCTTTCTTTGCCATGACCGCCGCTTTCTTCTTATAGGCCAATATTGCTGCTTTGACCTTCTTGTTCATTTTTGCTTTCATTCCTTGCACCCCATTTATTTTACGATGAAAACCCAGAAAGCCGCAGATTTCAATCTGCGGATGAATGGATCCATCTTTGCCTTCTCTGGGTTTTCAGCGTCCTGAAAATCCGCTATAAATAAAAGCGCCCGATCAAGCCAAGCACTTCAGTGCTTAGTAGGGCGCTTTTGCGGATTTTCAGGACATCACAATTCTCCACTACGATCCCGCATCATTCAATCTTATGATATTTCGTCTTCTCTATGTGTATCTTGAATGCATATGCGATGAATATCATGAACATTCCGACCACAAGGAATCCCCAGTATTTCGCAAGGGAAAAATAATCGTTTATGAAGAAGACAAGCGCAAGGGCGATGAACACAAAACCCATCGCGAAGATCGAAGCCATTATGATGTTCTCTATCACTTTTTTCTCCGTGTGATAGATCGCATCCTGCGCTTTCTTTATGAGGCTGCTTATGCCATCCTTTATGATAGGAAGTATGCTTGCCGAAACCAGATTTGTCAGCTGACCCATGGCGCCTTTGCCCTCTTTTTTCTCTGCCATCAAGGGGTTTAAAGGCGGGGTTATTTAAAAAGTTTGTCGTGGAGCAATGCCGGATTCATTTCAGAAAATTTATATATGCATTTATTTTTGAAACAGATATGCATCTGTTAAAAAAGGGTGATTTCGGCAAGTTTGTAGAGTCCTTGATTTCTAGGCATGAGGTGATCGCTCCTGTAAAGACGGATATCGTGAGATTCAAGGTGCTGGAAAAAGGGGACGGAGCAGAAGGCAAGGTTGTCTTTGACAGCCCGTTATATTCAGCGAAGGAATTCTTCCTGCCGATAAAAGAGCCTTTCTACTATTTCAAGAAGGGGAAGATCTGCGAGAGCATGGAAGACGGCAAGAACGCAAGGAAAAGGATATTCTTCATGAACAGATGCGATATTAATGGCGTCCACAGGAATGACCTCATACTACTGGACGATCCTGTCGACCCTTATTACAGGGAGAAGAGGGATAATGCCATCCTCGTCGAGATCCCCTGCGTGCAGTCGAAAAGATGCTCTTGCGTCGATATAGGCCTGATAGACTGCTATGATCTCAGGATAATCGATCCGGGCCAGGACAATCCCAACTATGTGCTCGATGCAGCCACTGAGAAAGGCAGGCACATGATAAAAGAGATGTACCTCTCGGCATCTTACCTTCCTAAGCAGGACATCCCTTCCCATCAGGCAAGGAACATAGCTGCAGAAAACAAGGAGGTATGGGAAGATTATGGCAAGGACTGCTTCAGCTGCTCGGCATGCACTGCTGTCTGCCCGACATGCACATGCTTCACGATAGACGGCTTCATGAAGCTGAACGGCGAGGAAGGACACCTATACCGGGAATTGGCCAGCTGCCAGCTGCCTGAATTCACAAAGGTCGCCGGCGGCTTTGTCTTCAGGAAAGACAGGGGATCAAGAGGGAAGCAGAGGATTCACTGCAAGTTCCAGTATTTCAGGGAGAAGTACGGCCATAACAGGTGCGTAGGCTGCGGAAGATGCAACGAGGCATGTCCTGTAAGCATAAACATTTTCGAGTATTTCGGGAGGCTGAAATGAGATCAGCAGCATCAGCGAACCCTTATGTCCCTGAGAGGCATAAGATACTGAAGGTAACAGGGGAAACGCATGACACTGCGACATTCAGGATAGACCTGAAGAAGAAGCACATGCCTGGCCAGTTCTTTGAAGTTAGCCTTTTCGGCATAGGCGAATGCCCCATCTCAATAGCGTCTTATTCTGAGAAATATGTCGACATGTGCGTGAGGGATGTGGGGAATGTCACGAAAGCGATGCACGGCAGGAAGAAAGGTAATTATATCTGGGCCAGGGGGCCTTATGGGAATGGATACCCTATGGACGAGATGTACAGCAAGGATATAATACTCATCGGAGGGGGGACAGGCACAGCACCACTGAGGGGAGCATTGCAGTATATCGACAGGCACAGGAATCTTTTCGGCAAAATAATCATATTCTTCGGGTTCAGGTTCCCGCACGACATGCTGTTCAAGAGGGATTTCAGGGAATGGGGCAAAAAATTCAACCTCAATCTCACAGTCGACAAAGTTGAAGATGGCGACAAGTCATGGAAAGGGAATGTGGGCCTTGTCACGGCATTGATCGACAAGGCGCGGATAAATCCCGATTCAGCAGTCATAATGTGCGGGCCTCCGATGATGATGAAATTCGCGATGCAGAGCCTCTCCAATAAGGGGATAAAGGACGAGAACGTCTACATCTCTTTCGAGAGGCTGATGAGCTGCGGCATAGGCAAGTGCGGCCATTGCGAGCTCGGCGGCAAATATGTCTGCAAGCACGGCCCTGTCTTCAGGTATGACAAGGCAAAAAACATGGTCGATTGACAAGAAATTTAATAAACAATTTAATAAACAATAAGTATAAACTGGGATATGACGGGCAAAAAAAGAGACAAAGAGCGTAAAAAGAGGAAAATGATCAAACCAAAAAAACCTACCGTAGGGATATTCTCTTTCACAAGCTGCGCAGGCTGCCAGTTCGAGATACTTGACTGCGAGGACGACCTTCTTGAGCTTTTCAGCAGGACTAATATCACCCATTTCCCGATGGGCAAGGCGAAGAACGATGAGGGACCTTTTGACATCGCCATTGTCGAGGGAGCCATAACGACGCCTGAAGAGGCGAAGAAGATAAAAGAGCTGAGGCAGAAGACAAAGTTCTTGATTGCCATAGGCTCATGCGCAAGCTATGGCGGCGTCCCTGCAATAAAGGATTTCTACACAGAGGAGGAGATAGAAGTGCCTGTCTATAAGAGCACGAAAGTGATAAAATCAATAAGGGCAGACGGCATAGGGAATTATGTGAAGGTCGATTACTACATGCACGGCTGCCCGCCGAACAAATGCGAGTTTTTGACAGTAATGAAGGACCTGCTGGTCGGAAAGACGCCCAGGCATCCTGAATATTCTGTATGCAAGCCGTGCAGGGAGCACAAGAACCCATGCCTGCTGCAGATGGGAAAGCCGTGCATGGGCCCGATAACGAACGGAGGCTGTGATTCAGTCTGCACTGACCACAGGATACCATGCAAGGGATGCAGGGGCCCGACAGAGGACGCGAACATAGATCCTTTGGTCCATCTGTACGAGAAGATGGGCTATAATGATGATGACATAAAGAAATTCTTCATAAGCTATGCAGGCACTTCGAAGGTCTTCAGCAAGATCGTCGGCAAGACATGCGATTTCCTTGCTGAGCAGAAGCCGCAGCAGGCCCAGCAGCCTCAGCAGCCGCAATCACAGCAGGAAAAAACAGAGGTAAACAGATAAGATGGCCAAGAAGAAAAAAGTATCCCTGCTTAAGAAGGCCGGCAGGAAAGCAGGGAAGAAATCCAAGAAAAAAATCAAAAAAACCAGGATGAAACCCATGCCTAAGAAAACTGGAAAATCAAAAACGAGAGGATCAACATCAAAAAAATCCGCTTCAGCGAAAAAGATATCTGCAGGGACAAGGAAGATAAGGCTAGATCACATCACGAAGATCGAGGGCCATGCAAAGCTTTCTGTGAACATCGAGGACGGGAAAGTCAAGAAGGCAAAGCTTGATGTCTATGAGAGCGCAAGATTCTTCGAGAGCCTTGTGTTATGCAGGAGATATGACGAGACAAGCCCCCTGACTTCAAGGATATGCGGGGTCTGCTCGCCTTCGCACGCCCTAACATCCATACTCGCGACAGAGAACGCATTCGGTGTGAAGGTCTCAAGACAGACAGAGATCCTCAGGGAGCTCCTGCTTTACGGGACGATATTCCAGAATCATGCAGTGCATCTTTTCGTGCTTGCGCTGCCGGATTACCTGGGGTATGAGAGTGTCATAGAGATGGCCTCCAAGTACAAGGATGAGGTGCTCATGGGCCTGAAGATAAAGCAGCTGGGCAATGAGCTTGTCACAGTCGTAGGCGGCAGGGAGATACATCCTATAACTGCGGTCGTAGGCGGATTCTCGATAATACCTGAGCAGAGGAGGCTTGATGGATTGCTTGAGAAGTTCAGGAGCATGAGGCCTTATGCAGTAAAGGCAGTGGAATTGTTCTCAAAGCTCAAATATCCTTATTTCAGGAGGAAAAGCCAGGCATTCGCCCTTGTCAATGACACTCATTCTTTCTATAATGGAGAGATAAACTGCGTCGGAGGGGTATGCATACCTGAAGAGGAATACCAGAATGTTTTCGAAGAGCACATAAAGAAAGGTTCAAGCGCAAAAGTTGTCCTGTACAGGGGAAAGCCTTTCTTCAATGGCGCTCTTGCAAGGCTGCTTGTAAATCCAGAAGGGCTGATGCCAGAAGCGAAGAAATACCTCAAGCTTGTCGATTTCAACAACCCTTTCCATAACAATCTTGCGCAGGCGATAGAGATACTCCACTGCTTCGACAGGATAATAGGGATACTGGAGAGCCTTAGAGTAGTGCATGAGGATCCAGTGCCTTTCACTCCAAAGGCAGGAAGAGGCATCGCATATACTGAAGCCCCCAGGGGATTATTGGTGCATGATTACACCTATGATGACAGGGGCCACGTCATGAAATCGAACATAATCACTCCGACTGCCCAGAACCTGAAGCAGATGGAGGATGACCTGAAGAAGTTCCTGCCTCCATTGCTGGACAAGCCCCAGGCTTTCATAAAGCTGCAGATCGAGATGCTGATAAGGGCATATGATCCATGCTTCAGCTGTTCTGCGCATTTCTTGGAGCTGAAGATAAGCAAGAAATGACATATGGTTGATAAATACTCTGTCAATGTCTGATCAATATATAACCCTGTCTTATCAATATATGATCTATACAATCCAAACACAAACTTTATATATATTCTTTATAAAATAAGGCATTATAACGCGTTAGAACAGCCGTTTCGGCAAAAAAGAGGGAATTTGTTGGCAGTAGTCAAGAAAGCAGCAAAAAAGACGCTGAAAAAAGAGCCTAAAAAGGTTTCTGAGCACAATAAAAGCCACATATCCGGCGATGTTTCTGGGCACATCCATCACGATTCCCATAACCTTTCTTATCCTAACCACAATCTTCATCATCCTTCCCATCATGAAGGCCACAAGAAGGCCAGGAGCGGGATAAAAGTCCTCAAGGGATACAGCATCCTGCTATGCTTCATATACATCTTCTATTTTGTGCTTGGCATCTACAAACCTAACCTTCTTTTCCTCGGCGGCGAGGCTAAGAGCTATGCTGCCCTGGTCTTGGATGTGATCCTTGTAGGGGCCCTCATATACCTCATCTATGGCATAACAAAAAGGAAGGGATGGGCGTGGTGGTTCTGCATAGTGTGGTATTCTGCCAGCATAATCAATTCGATATGGTCTGTCTATATAATGAGGGTGAATGTGTACAATATCCTCCACGAACTGCTGATACTCTCTTCAGTCTTCATAGTCCTGATCAATGCGCTGATAATATGGTATGCATATTCAAAACGGGAATATTTCATGAACCCCCATCACGGGGAAAGATTCGAGAAGAAAGACAAGATATTCACATATTCCCTTGTCTGCTTCTGGGTGCTGCTCCTGCTCATAAGCACGAGCATAGGGTATGATTTTTACAAGACTTCCACAAGGATGGCAGATTCTGTGATCGAGGAGCTGAAGGACACGACACCATTGCATGCGATAGAGATATGCGAGACAAAAGAAGGGGCAGAGAAGGACATCTGCTTCGTGGTGTTCGTGACGATATTCGAGAGATATGATCTCACCCCGATATGCGGAAGGATAGAATCAGACCTGTACAGGTTCAGCTGCATGCAGGCGAAGAAGGAATGAGATGTTTTCGGCAGGACAGGAAAAATATCAAAACCAAGCAAAACCAAACAAAATCAAATAAAACTAACAGGCATAACAAAACATAAACAAGAAAGAACAAGGATAATATGAAAGCGGAAAAAAGAGGTCCAGGTTTCAGCCGTGATTTCAGCAGTTTCGGCAGGCCAGCAGGGAAGAAAGGCCAGATAACACTGTTCATAATACTCGGCATAGTGCTCATATTCTCAACAGCGATAATCATCTTCATCAAGGCGCAGGCGAAGGAGCAGATGCCGCAGGTGCCCACACTTACAGAATCGCTGCCAGAAGAGATCAGGCCCGTGAGGGATTATGTGCAGGAATGCGCCTATATCACTGCCAAGGATGCGATAGAGATGATAGGGACGAGCGGAGGATACCTGGGCGTGACGCCTGGATCTGCGCAATACACATCAAAAAGATTCGATCTTGACATAACGGGCATGGATCCGACAAGCCATGAAGCGTTGACTGTCTCAAAAGACTGGCATCTCCCATACTGGTATTTCATGAAATCCGAGAACACATGCACATCGAACTGCGAATTTGACACGAAAAGGCCTCCCCTGCTGAAGACAGAGGGCAGCGATTCGATAGAATCCCAGATCGACGCCTACATAGCAGAAAACATAGACGAATGCATTGATAATTTTGCTGCTTTTGGCGAAGAGGGATATGTTGTTGAGAAATTAGGCAATATAAGCGTAAGGACGATGATAACTGACGCCAATGTGATAATCTTTATCGACTATCCTTTCAGGGTGACCATAGGTGATACATCATCGAAGATGACACAGTATATGGCCACGCTGGATGTCAACCTGAAGAGGATATACAATCTTGCAGGCGAGATAACGACGCTTGCTGCAGAGAACAAGTTCCTTGAGCAGCACATGCTGAATGTCATCTCAGGGTTCTCAGGGATGGATGAGGATGCACTGCCGCCGATGGCAGGCACTGAGTTCAGCTTCACATCGAAGAAATGGCTCAAATCGACAGTGGTAAGGAAGATACAGGACATACTTGCGATATACATCAACCTGCTGCAGGCCACACAGACCGAGAATTTCAGGGTCAATTATTTCCCTGACAACTCAGTCAAGACAGGGCTGTATGCGCAGATGGTGCTTCCTCTTGAAGAAGAGCATTATGACACCAGCGTTACATTCAACTATCTCGGCTGGCCGATATATTTCTATATCTCCCCTGGGGAGATGATAAGCGCAAGAGACGGCGTTTCAGTCCCTATAGCATCTTTGCTTGTGCCTTTCAAGAGATATGATCTTCCATACGACGTGTCTTTCCCCGTCATGGTAGAGCTGAGGGACACGACAGCCTATGCAGGCGATGGCTACAGCTTCTTTTTCGCTCTTGAGGCGAACATAAGGAACAACAAGCCAGTAACAGAGGATTTCGTGGCATTCGAGCAGATGACAGACGTGACGGCTCAGATGCAGTTGTGCAATGATAACCAGAAGACGAGCGGAGATGTCACAATAACAACTGTAGACACGCAGAACAAGCCTCTGGACGGCGCAATGATATATCTCTCAGTCGGAGAAGTCATGTGCCCTATGGGCGAGACAAGCCTTGACAGCGAAGGCAAACTGGCTTCATTCACAGGCAAATTCCCCATGGGCGCGATAGGCACATTGGTAGTCATGCATCCTGATGCAGCGCCTTACACGCGCGAGTTCTTCAGGGCAGGCAAGGACGCTATGAAAGTCGATAAGATAAGGCTGCAGAAGTATGTCGTGAAGAACGCGACTGCAATGAAGATGAACATAAACAAATATGGGGGGGATTGGCTGATAGACCCTGCGCCAAAGCCTCTCGGAGAGAACGAAGAGGCAGTCATCATGCTCGAGAAGGTCAAGGATAACCCCAATGAGCCGGATGTTGTCGCTGCAGCATCAGTGAAAGCGAACGAGAGGAGCGAGATAAGGCTTGTGCCGGGAAAATACAAGATGATGATAACGCTGCTGAAGGACAAGTCTACTATAGTCATGCCGAAACAGACTGTCGGAGGCCAGGAGGTGCCGGAGACCATCGTGGTAGCTAACGGAGTTTTCCCTACAGAATACGAGGCTTATGTGATAATAGACAATTCAATATACAATGCAAAAGAGATAAGGTTCAATGCACTGTATTTCAACTGGCTTGATGTGCCCCAGGCAGAGAGGACCCTGGATGATATGGAAGCATGGGGCAATACGACGCAGTATGCGACAGAGAACATAAACTACCTGTCGCCTGTGCTCAGCTAGGCCTTCAGCCAGGCTTTAGGACTATTCCGAAGTAGAAAATTATATAAACCGAAAGTATTTAACGAGGAAAAATGAGAAAAGATGTGATCAAGTGCATGGCACTATATATGAGCATGCTAATCATAATGCTGCCATTGTACATTTCTAATGTATATGCTGCTGATACGGGCAGCGTGATAAATGTCCTCAGCATAAAAGGAGCAGACGGGATAAAAGGGATAAGGAAAAGCTCAGGGGATTTCACAAAAGTGGATGTAGAGGTCTTCTCTTCAACACCATTGACTGCGCAGAACATACAGCTGAAATCCACAGCCCCGGGGGCAGCCTCGACCACATTCCAGACATGCTCAGACATCTCCCCTTACATGTGCACATGGCAGAGCCAGACAGGGAATCTTCCTGCAGGATCATACAGCTATTATGCGTGCATAGGAAACTGCAATTCATGCTACCAGTCCTCGTGCAAGAAGAAAGCCACTATCTATGTCGATGGCGTCGCTCCAACAGTCGAAACGCTTTCAGCAGACAGGCAGATGACCAATGGGGGCGCAGTGAAGCTGCATTACAAGATAACTGACAGGTCATGCCTGGCATCAGTATGTTCCGGGAAATGCTCGGGCATAAGCAAGGCAGAGCTTTATGACCTTGGCGAAGACGGCACGAAAACCAGCGTTGGCACGATAAGCATAAACTCTGATTCATGCACTTATGAGAATGACTATAATTTCATATCATCTTCTATGGCGAATGGAGAGAGAAGGCTCTGCATGGTGGCCTATGACAGGTTCATGCAGAACTCCAGCCTAAACCTCGGCGCAGGATGCATCGAGATGAAAAAAGATAATTTCCAGCCGTCCTATAACACAGTAAGGCTGATGGACCAGACAGAGAGCTATGATGTGAAATTCGTTGGCGATGCAGGGACAACATCAAAGCTTGTCATAAATCTCACCACATCAGCCCTTCTCGACCTCAAGGACAGGTCATTGACCGGAGACCTCACCCAGATAGGGGGGAGCAATGAGGAGAAGATCCCATGCAGTGACCTCGGCAATGGGAAATGGGCATGCTCAAAACTGGTGAACGCAAAAGCAGTCTCAGGAAGCTCTTCTGTCCAGATAAGCGCTGTCGATGAAGGCGGCAACAACAATACCCAGACGTTCTCTTTCAGCCTCACTTCGGATTCTGCAGCCCCTGTTGTCGATTCGATAACGACGGGCAATGAGATCAGCAAAGTGCCTTATCTCAGAGGGGGCCTTAATGTCATCTATGCGATAATCACTGAGACAGGCTCAGGGATGTCTTTCAGCAAGGCATATTTCGGAGTAGGTGATTCGAACAGGGCCACATGCAGCCCTGCAGGAGACAAATGGGTCTGCTATGCGAACATCACTGCATCAGGCGCCGCCATGGTGGTCAATGTCCATGGAGAGGATGACGCAGGGAATGCATTCGCTTCTGCAAAAAACCTCCTCATAGATTCGATGAAGCCCAGCCTCGGGAAAGTGATATTGACGAACACAAACAGCAATCCTTATTTTGTTACACAGGATGATATGGTAGTAAAGGCATACATCCATGACGACAGAGGTGTAGTTGGCGATTCAGGGGCATATAACATCTACATGACCCCTTCAGGGTTCGCTGACCCTAACCCTGTCAAGGCAGAGAGCTGCGAGAAGAACGAGTCAAGCACTAATGTGATATGCCAATGGACGATAATGAACATGGCTCCAGGCAAGGTGAAGATCAATTTCAACATAAGCGATTTTGTCGGGAATAGCATCTCGATGGACAAGTCAAGATTCAATATAGAATATCTTGAGCCTGCGACAGGCAATTATACATTGCTGCCGGATTCGCAGGTCGAAGTATATGATGTCGAGGGCAAAGCCGCTGATTACTGGACATCTTCCCCCGGGACATCCATGCCCGAGACAGTGGATTCTTCAACGACCGAGCTCATCGAGCACAGCGTCTGGATACCTGTCCAGCTGAGGCCAAGGGCATCCGCAGCATTATTCTCAGTCGAGCTTTCAGGATGCAGCAGCCCTGATTTCAGCAATTATGCAAAAGAAGCTGCCTTGATAAGGCCCACTCCGAGGTCTGACAGGCCTTTCCTGAGGGTCACACTAAAGAGAGGGGCTATCGAGACAGAGCAGATGACATTCGGATGTGCATTGAACATAATCTCAAAGCATAACGGCAAGATATCCCAGGTCGAAGTCGAACCATTCAATGCCACTGTTCTTGTCGTCTCCCACGGCGAATTCAGCAACCAGGTATTGTTCGAGATAATGAGGACAGCAAGAGGATGGCTCGTAAGGGCATCATGGATAGAGCCCATAAGCAAGATCATAAGCCTGTTCACGAAGATCTGCAGCCTCATACAGTCAGTCAGCACAGCGATAAGGGACGTCACATTGCTGCTGCATCTCAAGACAACGATCTGCGAGACGAACCCATTCTGCTGGCCCGGTGCGAAAGCGGCAAGATTCTCATTGAGCGGCATCAAGAAAGGTGAATTGGGATTGTGGGGCGCCACATACCAGTTCTGCGCTTATGTCAGCTGCAGCAAGACGATCTGGGGCAAATGGCTGCAGGGCGACAAGGGATTTGATCTTAGTAAGTACAATAAGCTGGCTGAAGAGGGGAAACTGCCGGGCGATGCCCCAGGCACGCTTACAGATCAAAATCAGGATGCAGTGAATCAATACATCCAGGACAGGTCTCTCGGCCTGTCAGGGAGATTGGAGAGGGGAGTGAACAGCCATCTTCAGGCGCAGGCTCCTGTGAGTGCTGAACAATTAAAAGGGTATGAATCTGCCTATAAAACTTCTGATGAAACATTCATAAGTGCCCAGACTGAATATGATACTGCCAAGAATAAAGTTTATATGAAAATACCTGTTTTAGAAGGTAATTTTGCCCCGACTACAGAACAAATCGAAGAAGAAATAAAAAAGCTTGAGGGAGGGGATAAAATACTCTCAACTTATTATTCAGCACAGACCCAGCGGCAAACAGCACAAACCAAGTTTGAACAAGCTAAAAAAATAGGAACAGACAGTTCAAGCATGAAAGCCCTCTTCTTCGGCACACAATCCGACAGCCTGCAGGCGATGCCCGAGGCAGAGAGGAAGAAATTAGGCATACAGGGTTCAGGGCTTGTAGGAGGGCTGACAGCATGGGGCAATCCGCAGAACAGCCTCATACTGAGCATAGCAACAGGATGCATCCCGGGCATATTCCTGAACCTGCAGAAGGCAAGGCAGATAGAATGCCAGTACCTGAGCTGCATAGTGAACGATGTCCCTGCGGGAATGCCGTTGGCAGCATGCACAAAGGTCAGGAATTTCCAGTGGTGCATGTTCATCTTCGGCGAGATCTTCCAGGTGATACCTTTCCTGGGCTCAATAAAGAACATATTATCGCCTATACTCAGCATGCTTAAGGATCCATTGACATTGATATTCGGCATCATGGGATATGTATGCGAATTCCACCCGTCTGACAGCCTGATGACAGCATGCCACCTGCTCAATTCGATAAACTCCGTCATAAACATAGTGAAGACGATGGAGGAGATAATGAACTCAAAGGACCTTTTCAACCTGAAAGGGACAGACAGCTGCAAGGAGACATTGGCCAAGGCCGATGGGATAATCCAGAAATCGCTCGGAGTCGCAACAGGCACTACAACAGGGGCCGCGAATGTCGCGACAGCAGCGGGATGAGGAGGAATAAAGTGAAGAACATGAAAAAACAAAATATTAATGGAAGCAGGATTGCGGTGCTATTCTTGGTTTCATTTGTATTTTTTATGATTTTATGTTTTGATGTGAGTGCTGTACCTTGTGAGCAATGTACTACCCCACAATGCAAAGCAACATGTGCGAGTGGTTCTACTACACAAAATGCTGGATGTGGTGTTAAACCCACAACAAGTTGTTCTGGGACATGGTCATGTTCAGGCACCAATTGGAGATGTGTTGCATCTTCTTCTGCAAGAAAAACAACTGTAACATTGACAAATGGAGTTTATGATTTTTCGAATCAACAGACAAGGGATATGTATAAAATCTATCTAAAACCTAATGGATTCTGCTGCGTTTATGTCGAAGATGGAAATGTAGTCGGTTTTTTAAAAAACCCAGGTGATACGAATTATATCCTAAAAACAAAAGAGACCAAGGCTGTTGCCGCTTTCTTTTCCAAAAATAGCAGGCTTTATTCATCTTCAACTATACTGAAAAAAGATGTAAAAGTTTTCCCGCCAGCTTCTGCTGCCAACTATTATAATTCAGACGAAGCACAAGCTGTAATAAACAACCCAGACAAGGTTGGTGCAGATGAAGTGCAAAACATGTTAGGGCTGGATATCTCTCCAGAACAAAAAACTAAATTACAGAATATCCTAATCGTTAAATATCTTGATGATAAGAATTACGGGGCTTTAGCGGTAATTGTGCCTAGCTTACCTGAGGATGAACAGAGATTCTATCAGGAGTTCATAGATCTAAAAAAGGCAGAACAAGCAAAAACACTGACCCCCGGGCAAAAATCAAGATTAGCAGAGCTATCGAGTAAACTTCCCAAAATAGCGCCTGCTCAACCCGCCGCAGAAACCAAAAAGATTCCCGAATACAACTCCATATCAGCGTATGTGAAGGTCGAAGGAGAGGACGGGAAAGTCGGCGGAGTCACCCACAGCAATGTCATTGTTGATGATGCAGGGAACACAATCACATTATTCCAGTCCAATGACGGGAAATGGTATTACAAGACAAAGGACTCAAAGGGGGATTTCCAGCCCTGCGATGAAAAGACCTGCGGCAAGGACCCAAACACTTTAGTCGCAAATACCATAACCGCCCAATGCACAAAAGAAGGGAAATTAGACGAAGAATGCCAGGCTAAATTTGCCGGAGCAGCAAAATCCCATGCTGCTTTCATGAATTTCATGATGGAGCAGCAGGAATTCACATTCCAGGAAGGCATCCAATTAGGCTCGAACCTATGGGCATTGGGAGTGAAATTCAAGCTCTGGAGCGAGGCAGACAATCCCATGTCCCAGCTCAACGAGTTCTTCACGAACTCCAAGGTGGGGTTATGGCTCTCAGGGAACTGGGAGAAATCCATCTGCTGGGAGACCACTGATTTCAACAATGCAGGCGACGGAGTCGCTTTTGTCCCTGGCACTGAGAATGTCGGAGCATGGGTTGCAGGAGAATACGTCCTTTACAGGCACCCAAGCCTTTCCAATCCTTCGCAGACCATCAATGAGTACATCTACAGGATAACATCCAGCGTGACCCCTTCAGGCCTTACTATGCATTCCGGCTCTGCAAACTGCATAGACCAGATACAGTTCCAGTACTCTCTTGACGGCCATGCCATTGATATGGATATGGACGGCAATACCAATGATGATATGGTCAGGTTATTATGCGATTCAGCCCCATATTCATTGACAGGCCAGAACACATTGGTGAGGTATTCTGATACTCTCTATGGCCTCGTATGCATAAACTTCCAGCCTATGTTCCTAAAGCCGGCATTCTTTTCAAGTCTTGACGCAGGCAAGCTGTGCGCGCCCATAGTCCCTTCAGGATATGATTATGGCACAGGATGCCAGTGGTGCCCAGGCATATTCACAGAATCCATAGCATTGAACAGCGCAGGGTTGGGGTATGGCAATACCTACGGGACATATGTCTCTCCTGGAGAGAATAGGCCTGGCATAAGCAATCCGACGAGCGCCCCAAGTTAAGCTCAGTTAATTTCTAGGGTATGCCATAATATGCTCTCTTTAGAAATCAATTCTTTAGGCTATTCACGCCCTTATTTAGGATTAAACTGATAGTAAGGATACCTATAGTCGCTTGAGACTTCTGAGTATGTGCCCCATGGCGTGAAAACCCATTTTCCCGCTTTTGGCTGGTACCCTGCTATAAGGAAATAGATATTGTTCAATGGATCCTTGGGATTTATGCTGTTATAGTTTATTATCGGATAAGTATAAACATCTGAATTGCCCGATGATACCTTGAACCTGGTATTTTGGCTGTCTGTTGATGCAGATGCTATGTTATTCGAACCCTCCCCATACCATATCCCTGTCGGGAGAAGCATGCCTGATCTAGGCATATCTGAAGGTTTCAATGTGCTCGTGACACTATTGCCGGAAGTGGAGATTGTTGCCGGAGGAGAAGTTTTTTGTGAAGTCACCCACCTAGTGCATGTTTGCACTCCCTTTCCAGTAATCCATCTAGCACATTCCGTCGCATAAGATTTCAGGCTGAACTTCAGTATATCATTCCTGTTAGGCAGGGTCCTGCCAAGCTCATTGAACAATATATCTGTTTTAGGGTACTCTCCTGCATAACTTATTTTGGTAGTATATTTTATGTTGCCATAATCTGTTTTTGGAAGCCCGGCAGGATTTGATGAATCTATGTTCCAGAACGGGCTGTCGAATTTCGACCTTCCAGTATTATAATAAGAGAACTCTTTCCCTGTTGCTGTCCTTGTCATGGTCGATGTCTTTGTGTCTATCCCTTCCCATGATATGATCGGCTTGAAACTCCCGCCTATCCCGATATAATCCGTCGTAAGCTCGACATATCTTCCCTGCCCCTTGAAATAGATCCTGTTCGGCGACGTGCTGAATGTCGAGTAATCGGTCTTGTAGCAGAACGGCGAGTTAACATACGCTTGTGAGCAGACCCCTGAGATGGTATTCCCTTCCTGCACCACATCCTGGCCTGTGGTCTCGAATCCGACCAATGAATTCGCGTCATAATAATATGATTTTTTGCCAGTGGGCCCTGCTTTTAGGATAAGGTTTGTCGGCGTCGCAGTCTGGGCATCATACTTGAAGCTGAAAGACCCCCCTAGCTGCCTTGTTCTCTTCTTGTTGGCATTGTCGACTATGATGATCCCGTTGCTATAGGCTCCTTCGCTTGAGACCCATCCTGTTGGTGAAACAGCTATCTTCCCGCCATCCCCTATATTTCCCAGGATACTCATCCCTTTGGTCTTCACAGACAGTCTTGCCGGACCTTGAATAGTGATCATATTGTCGTTCAGAGGCGCATTCGTAAGGTCGATCGTTATGCTGCTCCCGCTCGGCACGAAGGACACGCCACTCACATCTTTCGGGATTGTGACAGTTGCGCTTTGGCCCTGTATGGGAGAAGTGATTATTATGTTATTGCCTCCGCTGCCATCATCCTTGATCTCTATGCCATATCTTTGGCCGGGATATTTTTTGCTGTCCAGAGCGAATCTGTTAAGGTCTATCTCCCCGAAAGAGCCGATTATCTTCCCATCCTTGTATTTCAGCGCCCCATTGGGTTTTGTCAGGATCAGGCTCACGCTTGTCGTTGATTCTTGTACGAAATTGGTGAACGCAAGCCTCTTGTCATCATTCTCATTGAAATCTATGTTCTTGCCTGCGTCCGTCTTCAGGATGAGCTTGAGCTGGCCGGATTCGATAGTTTTCCAGTTTATCTTGCTGACATCAAAGCATGCTGTGTCTATGCTGCAGTCATCCCCTGCGCATCCCTTGGGCGTGGTGCAGCCTTCAAATCTTGTTGCCTGATCATCTCCGTAAGGGGCAGGCTGTGAAGCGGCTATGGCTGCAGGGATCAGCATAATTGTAAAAATGATGAAAAGCAGGGCCTTTGTCGTTTTCATAATGCCTCCTCCTCTTCATTTAGCCCTAAGTTTTGCTCTTCGAGACCTGCAGCAGCAGTCACATTCTCCTCTTTGTATGTATTGACGAATATGAACAATGGGTTTTTATCCAGTGTCCGGGTGTAGAACACCATGTTTGACGTGTTAGTGAGGTAGATGTCTATCTTCATGTCGAATTCAGACATGAAAAAGAAGCTTGCTCCTCCGCTTATCTCTTTCTCGGTCGTCTTGTAAGCAGCATCATGCAGATACCCCAGTCGCGAGGGGATCTCTGCAGAGAATTTCTCTATCCTGACCTCCCCAGTATCTTTCTTCAGCGTTATCGGGAATTCCATGTCCACTATCACTGAGTCAGGCATCACGGTGAATCTAGGTTCGAAATTGCCATATTCAATATCCATGCCCCTGCCCTTGAAATCATTGAGGCTGTTGATGCAGCCATTGAGGTTCAGTTTCAGGTACCCTGCCATCTCATTCTGCATCTCTTCAAGCGTGGGCATCTCATTGACACCCAAATAATATCCATGGCTCAATGTCTTGTTCTCCCAGGAATAAGGGTGCCTTGGTGCCAAAGGCCTTCCGCCCTGCAATGCGGTCTTGTTTATCGTTTTCTCAGCCTCCTGCTCAAGGCATGTCTGGACGAACACACCTACTGGCTTGAGCTCAGCGGGGAACTCTGCTGATTCAGAAACTGAAACAGCTTTCTCTGCCTGCGTCTTGGTCATCGCTGAATATATAAGAACTCCGACCATTATGACCAGTACAGCACCTAAGATGATGAACATAGTAAGTTGCGCTTTCTTGTTAAAGGCCATATTATCAGTCTCTTTTGACTTTATAGGCTGTGTTTTGGCTTTTTTATATATAAATGTTTCTGCGGGGTCTTCATGCTTCATTTTTATCCCCTGAATAATTCACGTTGAACATGGATTGAATATTAATATGACAAATGCAGAGGATTATAGGATAATGAACCGCTAACTTTATATACGAAAAACAATAACCCCCTTAATATCAGAATGAAGGAGAAAAAAGAGGCGAAAAAGGAGCATATACACAAGACTGAGCTTGTCGTAGGGCCGAAAGAGAAGCAGAAGCACCATATAGATGCTCCGCAGATGCCTGAGAAGAAGTCAGAAATGCATCCTGCTGCAGCGCACAAGCACATTTCTCAACAATCATCTCAACACGCTCAACACGCGTCATCTTATTCATCCAGTATCCTCCGCAGGAAAGGCCTGATCAGCGAATATCTGGCAAGCTGGAAAGAGGTAAGATCATTAAAATACCTGCTGCTAATCCTTCTTGATGTAGGATTGTATGTCGTGCTCTACCCATTGTTCTATCTGTTCGGACTTTTTGTTGGGAAGATACTTCAGCCTTTCCAGAGCATAAATGTCGACAATCTTGCTACTCAGACGCCTGAGCAATTGGGGATATACCAGCAGTCATTGTCAGGCATAGTCTTGTTCCTGTTCCTGCTGTGCCTAGCATTCTCGCTGTTGTTCATACTGATATGGTCATTGTCCAGGGGGATGATGTGGTCAAAGCTTCTCGACAGGAAGATAACATTGAGGTATCTAGGCAAGTTTTACCTCCTGAACCTCTTATGGAGCCTTGGCTGGGGGGTAATCGCCGCATTTTACAGTGTGTTTTTCTACAGGTTTGCAGGTTCAAGCCAGGTTGTAGGCACTATAATGACTATCGCGTTCATCCTGCTTTTCCTCATCATGACCTATTTCATGTATATATTATACTACATATTCACAGAAGGGGAGAATCTCATCTTCAGGTCCTTGAAAGAGGCGTTTGTGCTCGGTGTCACAAGATTCACATCATTAGCATTGCCTCTGCTCATGGTCATAGGGTCTGTCGTCTTGATAGGGCTGTTCTCTTACATATTCAAGCTTCTGCCCCAGATAGTCATGGAAATCCTCTCTTATATGCTGTTCTTCGGCGTTTTTGCCTGGATAAAGATCTACTGCTCGAATGCATTGAAAGAAAGGATATGAGTTCCCAGGCATAGGATGAAAAGATGAAAAGCAAGAGGCGATAATATGAAAAGGACAATCATGCTTATGTTGGTATTTCTGATGACGGCGATTGTTTTAGCAGGTTGCAGCAGCGGAAATAAGAATTCCGATGGCGTATCGATAACTGCAACCCAGCAGGCCCAGCCGCAGAGCCCATCACAGGACCAGCAGGCACAGCCCCAGACAACAGGCGGCATAACATCATCTTCCCAGGATACGCAGGCAGCTGCAGCAGCAGATATAAAGATAAAAAGCTACAGGTTTGATCCTGTCTCCCTGACGATAAAGGCAGGCACTACAGTCAGATGGACGAACGAGGATTCAGCGCCGCATTCCGTGATACTAGACAATGCAAAATCCCCCTTGCTCCAGAACGGCGGGACTTATCAGCACACATTCGCCGAGAAAGGGATCTATGGGTACAGCTGCGGGGTTCATCCTTCGATGAAAGGGGAGATATTAGTGCAGTAAAATGAAAAGATGGAAATGCTCTGTCTGCGGGTTCGAGTATGAGGGAGAAGCTGCCCCTGAGGAATGCCCGAGATGCAGCAGCTCTTCTGCAGAATTCAAGGAGTTCTCTGAAAAACAGAAAAACCAGAAGCTCTCTTACGACGGGAAGAAGTTTGATGTGCTGCTGATAAACGGCAGCAGCCACAAAGGACACAATACCAGCATACTTGCCGATATCGCAGAGCAGGAGCTGAAGAGAAAGAAGGTCAGCTATAAGAGGTTCAACCTGAACGAGCTTGATGTCCAGCACTGCTGGTGCTGCTATAGCATGAGGGATGATGCATGCACTTATCCCTGCAGGAACCAGCTTGATGACGTGCCTGCCCTGCATGAGATGCTGATAAATTCAAAAGCAGTTATTGTCGCATCGCCCATAAACTGGAACAACATATCAGCAAGGCTGAAGGATTTCCTTGACAGGCTCACGTGCATAGAGAATCTCCCTCTGCTCGGCAAAAAAAGCCCGACTTCCGGGAAGACATTGGGGATCATTGTGAACGGCCATGAGGACGGAGCCTTCAAGACAGCGATGGACATCTTCATCTATTTCCAGCAGATGGGCTACATCCTTGCGCCTTTCGGCTTCGCCTACAAGACCCACGGAGCAGACAGCAATTCTGAGACTGACAACGCATTCTTCAGCAAAAACAGGAAACTTGAGAATGAGATCAAAGGCGTTGTCAATAATGTTGTTGAGATGATGAAGCTTGATGCTGAGGGCAGGCTGAAAGATGGGATAATTCAGGTTTGCGAGTAAAAATAGGCATATGGTTTATAAAAAATGAGGCAATGATGCCCAGGGAGTGAAAAAATTCTGAACAACACTGGGTGTCTTGGGCTTTTTTAGGATTTGATTGTTCATTTTTAAGCGTTGTTTTAACTTTTTGCTCAATTATTTTTGAGTCTGTGCTCTTTTTGTTTCCTCTAAAATTATCCCGGAGATTTCCCGGAGATTGTTACGAACAGGAAATCGTGGATTTCCTTAGTTTCAAAGAAAAAACCTTTGAAACCAAATCTCGAACGCAACAGCAAGGACCACTCCCTCACTCCGTTCGGAGTGGTCCGAATAATCATGCACAGTTGTGCTAGTCAAAGAAGCGGCCGTGAGCCATATAATGTGGTTGTGCGGTCATGGCGAACGGAATGTTGAAAAAACTGAAAGTTTTTGAAACTCAGAAAACCAAAGGTTTTCTGTTGTTGATTTTGGAATAAAATCAACTAAGAAAATTCGCAAATTTTCTGTTGATGGTGGTCGTGATGCAAAAAAGAATTAATAAAAACAGCCAAGAACAAAACAATCAGATTTCCACTAAAAAACTAAATCTCACATTCTCATTTCTGCCCATAGAACAATTCCTTCACATACTCCAATTCAGAGGCCTCATCAGGGCCCTTGTCGTCCCTCAGTTTCACGAGCCGCGGGAATCTCAGCGCATATCCTGATTTATACGACGGTGATTTCTGGATCTCCTCGTAGTTTATCTCAAGGACTATCTTCGGCTTTATCCTCACTTCCCTGCCTTTCTCGTCTATGACAAGCGGCTTCAATAGTTCAGTCAGCTGCTCGAATGTCGCGCCAGAGCCTTCAAGCTCTTTTATCCCTGTGCCGACTTTGCCTATCTCAAGGAACTCGCCTGTGTCTGCGTCCCTGCATGCAAGGACAAAAGAGCTCATCCATCCGCTTCTCTTGCCAGTGCCCCACTCTGCACCCACTATCACAAGGTCCAATGTTTCCATGACCGGCTTTATCTTCACTCCATAACCCACCCTGCTTCCTGGCTTGTAGATCCCGTCAAGGTTCTTCGCCATAACCCCCTCTTCGCCCATCTTCAGGCTTTCCTCATAGAATCTCTGGGCCGCCTTTGGGTCAGAAGTTATGAGCTGTTTTGCTATGACTATCCTCTTCGGCGCCTGCTTCAGGATCTTCTCTATCAATTCCCTCCTCTTCCTGAATGGCTCTTTCATCATGTTCCTGCCTTCAAAGCTGATGATGTCGAATACGTTCAGCTCGACAGGGAACTGCTTCGCCATCTTCTCGATGTCATATTTCCTCTTTATCCTCTGGGAGATGCTCTGGAACGGCAGGTATCTGCCCGTCTTGGGGTCATATCCTACTGCCTCAGAATCAAGTATGAATTCCCTGCCTTTCACATTCTCTTTCACATAGCCCACCACTTCAGGGAATTGCTTAGTTACCTCTTCCAGTCTCCGCGTATATAATATCACCTTGTTGTCTTTCTTATGCGCCTGGATCCTGAATCCGTCATACTTATACTCGAAAGCAGCAGGTTTTCCGACGCGTTCAAATGCATCCGCAACATCTTTGGCTTTCTGGTAGAGCATCACTTTTATGGGATTCCCGACGCCGAGCCCTATCAGTTCAAGGCCTTTCAATCCTTTTGCCTTGGCTGCCTCTGCAACCCTTCCGAAATCATTGCATACATCATAAGCATTCTGCACAGCCTCGCTTATCCTGTTGTATCTCTCCCTGTCCTCGGGCTCGATAGATTTTTCCTTTGGATTGTAATTGAGTTTTGCCTCTTTCCCGAAGAATGCCCATACGATCGCATCCCTCAATGTGCCTGAAGCGACTCCGACCCTCAGGTCCTCGAGCACAGTCCTTATGACATACCTCGCCTCGATCGGCTTTGCGCTGGCGAGAAGCTCAGCTATCAATTGTATCTTCCTGTCAACAGAACCCTGGCCTTCGAGCGTTGCAAGAGCCCTTATATTGTCAAACACCTTCTTTATGGTGAGCTCGCCCGAGAAAAGCGTCTTCTGTTTTTTCTTCTCGACAAGCTTCTGGGTCACATTCCCCAGATCGCCTATCCTCTTCCATTCTGATTCAGCATCCTCGATGCTCATCCCTGTCGCGACATTTATCGCTTTCAGCACCATCCTTGACGCAACGCCTATCTTTGTCTCATCCCAGTCAGCGAAAACCCTGCCCTGGAGCAGGAGAACTATGCATTCCATGTCCTTTACATCCGTTTTCTTTAGGAATTCAGAAATAATATGTGTTTTTTCAAGCCTCTTTGTTGTCGATTCAAGGGCTTGGTAGACATTCGCAAGCTCTATATATCTCATAGGCCAAAATAAAGGGTTTTAGGTATATAAATTTTGTTGAATTTGCGATTATCTGCGTTCATATGCTCAAAAGCCTATTACCTCCTTAAACCACAGAAAACTTTATAAATAAGCCCTTTTTTGTTTAACCTGATGGGGGGCTTATATTAAGCTCTGTCCATGCGTTATAATTAAGTTAAAAGGCTTTTAGGAGGAAAATAAAAATGGCAAGAGGCAATAAAGTACACATAAACCTTGTATTTATAGGACACGTAGACCACGGAAAGTCAACCACAGTCGGAAGGCTGTTATATGATTCTGGCAATGTAGACGAAGCTACGATGAGAAAGCTTACAGAAGAGGCGAAGAACCTGGGAAAAGCGGGCTTCGAATTCGCTTTTGTCATGGACAAGCTCAAAGAGGAGAGGGAAAGGGGAGTCACAATCGACCTTGCCCATAAGAGGTTCGAGACAGACAAGTATTATTTCACCATCATAGACGCTCCAGGCCACAAGGATTTCGTCAAGAACATGATCACAGGCGCTGCGCAGGCAGACGCAGGCGTCCTTGTAGTCGCAGCAAATGACGGCGTCATGGCACAGACAAAAGAGCACGTTTTCCTTGCAAGGACACTGGGAGTCAATCAGCTAATCATATCTGTCAACAAGATGGATATGAAGGGATATGACCAGAAAGTGTTCGAATCAGTCAAGGCAGAAGTAGAGAAGCTGCTCAAGACGATAGGATATGTCCCTGAGAAGATCCAGTTCGTGCCTACAGCAGCTTTCCCCGGCACAAACATAGCCAAGAAGCAGGACAAGATGGCATGGTACAAGGGACCTACATTGCTTGAGGCGATAAACAACCTTCTTCCCCCTGATAAGCCTACACAGCTTCCATTGAGGCTGCCTATCCAGGATGTATATAACATCACAGGAATAGGAGTCGTTCCAGTCGGAAGGGTAGAGACAGGAATAATGAAAGTAGGAGACAAAGTCATAATTGTTCCAGGAAGGGAAGGCAAGGGAGTGCATGGAGAAGTCAAGACAATCGAGATGCACCACGAGCAGATGGCCCAGGCAGAGCCTGGAGACAACGTAGGATTCAGCGTGAAGGGCATAGGAAAGAAAGACATAGCAAGAGGAGATGTCCTCGGCCCAGAGTCAAACGTTCCTTCAGTGGCGACAGAATTCACGGCACAGATGATCGTATTGAACCATCCGACCGTCATAACTGTCGGCTATACTCCGGTATTCCACGTTCACACAGCACAGGTGGCATGTCAGGTTACTGAGATAACAAAGAAGCTCAACCCGGCAACAGGCGAGACATTGCAGGAGAAGCCGGACTTCATCAAGAACGGCGATGCTGCGATAGTCAAGATAAAGCCTATCCAGCCTTTGTGCATCGAGAAGCAGAAGGAGATACCCCAGATGGCAAGGTTCGCTGTCAGGGATTCCGGCGCAACAGTCGCTGCCGGCATGTGCATAGATCTGGTAAAAAAACAGTTTTAATTTTTTTATCATCTTTTTATGCATGGTGAACCTGGCTTTATCATGTGGCAGGCAAAAGCAATGTCAAAACAGGGCATTGTTCGGCGATACAAATCATAAAGTGATCTTATGCAAAAAGCGAGAATAAAACTGGCGAGCACAGACATAGGGAAGATAAACGAGATCTGCGACTACATTAATGGCATCGCTGAGAAGACGGGCGTAGAGATAAGGGGTCCGATACCATTGCCTACCAAACGATTGAAGCTTACGACCAGGAAAGGGCCATGCGGAAATGGAACTGCCACCTGGGACCACTATGAGATGAGGGTCCATAAGAGGCTCATTGACCTCGGTATAGACGAGAGGGCACTGAGACTGATCATGAGGATACCGATCCCTGAAGGCCTGCATATCGAGATAGAGATGATGGAAAGTTAGTTTTGTGTTTTTATTCTAGTATTATTGAAGCGCACGGAATGGGACTTGTGAACCTAGTGAGCAAGTGCTATGCAATAAACCCTAAATCAAACAAAAATAAAATTAAAAAATTTACTTAAAATCCACAGACAGATAAGCCCCAGGCATCATCGTCCTCGGGTTTGTCGCTGCGTTCTCTCCGTTCTGGATGTTGTTTATGTCCATCGCAGGCCCTAATGACAGGATTGTCCCTGAGCCAGGCATCTTATATGTTACTCCTAATCTGATCCTGCTGCTGTTAGTTGTTGTCTGGCCGTCAGGGAATGTGAACAGCTGTTCCCAATTAGTCCTCCAGCCGAAGTTTCCGCTCAAAGGTCCGCTGTACCCTAAATCGGATTTCCATTCAGTATTTGGATCCTCATTGATCTTCCTGGTCGCAAGGGTGTAAAATAAGAAGCCGTTCTTGGTCCAGGTGTACTGTATTCCGAATCTTTCCTCTAAAGGGGCCCCTGTCGTAAGCTTTGCAGCGGCGACTATGTCGAATCCTTTGAAAATTTCGTAATTCAGATGCATAAGAGTCATCGAAGGCCCTACCATGTTATCGTCGGTAGTTCCATCAGCGTCGCTGTTCATGTCAATTGGTGTCCTGTTTCTCAGGAAATAGTCCAGTTTCCCTTCTATTGTGCCCCATATCTTTGTGTCAAGGGTCATGGTCTGGACATCCTCATCCTCGCCATACATTGATTCCACATTGACTCTTGGTCCTGCTTTTGCTGGATCCATTCTGCCTAGAATGAGGTAACCTGCAGCAACTGTTGTCATTACAAGATCTTTCAGTGTTATCTCTGATGTAAGAACCTTGCCGATATAAGGTACATTCTCAACAGTCTTGTTCAATCTTTCCCTTATTTTTCTTATTGACATTTTCTTTCCTCCATAGCTTCCGCTAAATATGTCCTCTTTTACAATCCTAGAACTACCCCCTATGCAAGGATAACAGGCTTATATAAAAACTTTATTTCCCCCTTAGGGGGTTAAAATAGAAAGATTTATATAGGAAAAATCCTAAATCAGCCTAATGGAAACAAGAATGCTGCTGGATATAGGCCTTACAGAAGGCGAGGCAAAGGTTTATATGGCCTTATTAGAGGCTGGAACGACCACTACAGGGTCCATCATAAAGAAATCGGGCATTTCTGCCTCCAAGGTATATGATATACTGAACAGGCTTGCAGAAAAGGGCCTTGTAAGCCACATCATGAAGGCAAAGACAAAGTATTTCCGGGCAGCAGACCCAGACAGGATAATCGATTATCTTGATGAGAAAGAGAAAGAGATTTCTGCAAAAAAAGAGGAGATGAAAAAGCTCATCCCGCAATTGAAGGCGAAGCTTGACACTGGCGGGAAAAGGGAGGTAGAGGTATTCGAGGGGAAGAAAGGCATCGAGAACATCTTCTGGAGCATAATATCAGAGCTGAAAAGAGGGGAGGAATATTATGTCATGGGCGCGAGCTATTCCTTCGGAGACCAATATATAGTGGAATTCTTCAAAAAATACCATGCTGAGAGGGCTAGAAGAGGGATAAAAGTAAAGATTATGTTCAACTATGATACAAATTTCATAATTGATGAGATAAAAAAGATTTCAGAGATAAAATTAATGCCCCAGGAGATAAAGACGCCAGTCCAGATTGTCGTGTGGAAAAACAAGATATCAATAATCCTCTGGCAGAAGAAGCCGATCGCATTCACTATCGACAATAAAGAGGTGGCTAATAGTTTCAAGATATATTTTGACTCGTTATGGGGCCAGAACATAAGGACCTATAAGGGCTATGATGCCTTCAAGAAAGTCTGGCTTGAGATGCTCCAGCAGGGCGATACACTCTATCTTATCGGAGCAAGGGGGTATTTCTTTGACAAAAGGCCAAAAGACGCAGAGGACATTGTGGAAGCCGCGAGAAAAAAAGGCATGAAATGGAAGAATGTCGTCGATATCGAGACAAAAGGGCACAGGATAACGCAGATCGAGTTTGCTGAAACCAGATACTTCAAAGAGAAGATCACTTTCCCGGGCGTGCTGTGGACGTGCGGCAAGAGGACCATAATCGTGAACTGGGCAAAGGGAGAGCCCATCGCGACAGTCATTGACGACCCTGATATTGCAGATACATACAGGAATTATTTTGAGATATTGTGGGGGATGGCGAAGCCGGGGTAATTTGCATATGTTAACTAAACTCTCTTGTTTTTTCCTCAAAAATTAACCCAGCCGCCGCAAAATTGATGTCCCACCCGCCCTATATCCCAAATGTGCTCGCTTGGATAATATGATGGCACAACCATTAAAATTGGCGCAGTTGTGCAGGTCAAAGAAGCGTCAGCGAGCGATATCTGGGGTTGATTTGATCATTGCGAGCGGAATGAGGATAATGCAAAAAAGCATCAGATTACACAAAAATCTTTATAAACGGGCCAAATACCCCCTATTCATTGCCGCGGTCGCATAACCCGGTATTGCGCAAGCCTGGAACATATACAGCCAGCTTGTTTCCTTCGGGATATCCCGGAGCCTTTTAAGAAAAGCCTCGGGAAAACATAGCGGGCGTAAAATCGCACAGCGATTTTAGCCCACTTAGACCCAAATGGCCATCTTTAGGCGGGAAATTCAAATCGGGGGTTAGGCATAACCTGAGTGAAAGTCCGGGCCGCGGCGTATTATTTTGACCCAAAACTTTAAATAAAGGAACCCTAAAAACAAGGTTTAATAATGCTAGCGGGGTGAGAATGAATGGTCAGCAAAGCGAAAATGAGGAGAAGGCTGAAAAGAGCCGCCGTAAAGAAGAAATACTCAGACATAAAAGCGACAAAGAGCAAGAGAGTTGATGACAGGGTAGGTCATATTACGGGTCTTGAGAAGCCTGAAGGGCTTGTGATAAACGAAGAGGAGATCACAAGGAAATATGTCAGGTCCTTGGGCAGGTACAAGAACAAGAATCTTGAAGATTGAATCGCATTATTTATTATTATTTTTTTATTATTCTCACTCTTTCTTCTGCATCAGATCAATATCTTAGCTATCACCATATAGGATCCTGCAGCGATAAGCGCAGAGATAGGTATTGTGAGCAGCCATGCCCAGACTATCCTTCTTGCAGTCGCCCATCTGACTGTCTTGAAGTTCTCAACAGTGCCAACTCCCATTATCGAGCCTGCGATGACATGCGTCGTGCTGACAGGGATTCCCAGCCATGCAGTCACAAGCAGCACTATCCCTCCTGAGCTCTCTGAGCAGAAGCCTTCGAACGGCCTCAGTTTGGTTATCTTCGTTCCCATTGTCTTGACAATCTTCCATCCGCCGAAATATGTGCCGAGGGCGATTGCAGCATGGCATGAGAGTATGACCCAGGTTGATATCTCAAACTCTTTTATGTAGCCTGCGCTGAAAAGCAATAATGTTATTATCCCCATGCTTTTCTGCGCGTCATTCGTGCCGTGGCCTACGCTGTAGAAGAATGATGAAGCTAACTGCAGCCTTTTGAATATTTTATTCAATTTCAGGGGATGGTGGTTCCTGAACAGGTTTATTATCAGGATTGCAAAAAAAGCAGCTCCTATCATGCCCATGACTGGCGCCACAAAGATGAAAAAAAAGACCTTCATTATCCCCATAAAGTTCAGGTATTTTATCCCTGTCGTCACAAAAACGCTCCCTATCAGGCCGCCGATGAGAGCATGGCTGCTTGATGTAGGAAGACCCATCACCCAGGTTATAAGATCCCATATTATCGCTCCTGCAAGCGCAGCAAGTATGACATAGATGGTTATTGCAGATGGATTCACGATCCCTTTCCCTATCATCTTCGCTACAGCTACGCTGAATACAAATGCGCCCACAAAATTCGCCAATGCAGCCATAAGGACTGCCTGATGCGGCTTGAGGACCTTTGTTATCACTACTGTCGCAATCGCATTCGCAGCGTCATGGAAGCCGTTTATGAAATCAAACAATAATGCAGTGAATATGCCTATCAATACCAGAGTCGCTGTGCTAACCATGTTTGACCACTATCTTTCCTAGAATTGCCCCCACTTTTTTGCACATATTTATCGCTTCTTCTACAGATTCATATATCTCCTTGAATTTGAGGATATCCTTGGGGTTATGATTGTTCTCAAACATCTCGCCTACGCATTTAAAGAATAATCTGTCCGCTTCAACTTCAATATTATGCAGCTCGCCTATCGCTGCCTTTATCTCATCATACTTTTTCAAGTGGTGCATGGAATTCTTTATTATTGTGCAGCATTTCAGTATCTTTTGAGAGAATTCAGACATGGGTTTTGGCATCTTCGTGACTTTGTATATGAGTATCTTAGTCGTAGTCTCGTGGATGAAATCAAGTATATCATCCATGCCCTGAGTCAGGGCGAATATGTCTTCCCTGTCGATTGGGGTTATGAATGTCTCATGCAGGCTGTCGATTATCTTCCTTGTTATTACATCCCCTTTATGCTCTATCGCCCTTATTATGTTCCTTCTCTCTATTATCTCATACTCCTTGAAATTGTTGAAATTCGAGATGAGAGTATTGAATTCATCAGCGCCCTGCAGAAGTATGTCTGATTGAGCAACAAGCATCTTTATGAACTTGGTTTCCCTCGGTAATAAAAAATCCAGTATGCCCCCCATAAACCGGTTTCTTTAAGGGGTGTTTTTAAAGTTTTCGTTTTGGAGTAGTAACTTAATGGGGATATAATCTCTCTTTTTGCATCACTTTTGTACCATAAACTTCCTTCTTTCTCAGCCTCACAACAATCTTTATATACAAAACCTCAAACTGAAGCATTATTGCGGCTGTAGTCTAACGGTAGGATCCTGCCTTCCCAAGGCAGTAATCCGGGTTCAAAACAGACGTGGTCCACAGATCCTGCAAAGGATCCCAAACCCGAGGATGCGTTGCATGCTCACTGTTGAAAGTCCCGGCAGCCGCATATTACTTAGTAGTTGAATGCGCCCACAAAATTTATATATGAGAACGTCTTATTAGAGTTCTATGGCTGAGAACGATATATACGACAGCAAGGGCAAATTTGAGTCATTCAAATCAAGATTAGATGAGTATCTTGAAGCTCCTATGGGCAAAAGAAAGTATCAGATAAAGAGCAAAGGCAACATCAAATATTTCGATATTCTGTTCAGGAAATTTGAGGCAAGGGATATTTCTTTTATCAGAAGGATGAGGCTGATGAAAAATTTCATGATCATAAACCATGTGATAAAGAAAGACCTAAAGGGAGTTTCAAGGGATGACATTGACAAGCTGATGGCTTATTTCAACAACCGGAATTTCAGCCCAAAGACAAAGAGGGATTTTGTCATAGACCTCAAGTTTATCTGGAAGCAGATACTGCCTGAAAAGGATGAGAAAGGAAGGATAGATGAAACATTGATACCTTATGCTGTGAGGCATGTAAATGGAAAAGTGGATAGGAGCAGGGAGAAATTAAGAGGAGACAGATTTTCAATAGATGAATTTGAAAAGCTGATTTCTGCCTTCAGCGATGATGTGAGGATGCAGGCATTATTGACATTGGCTTTGGAAAGCCTGGCAAGGCCGCAGGAACTTCTCTATGTCAAGATCAAGGATGTGGAAGTCTTTGATAACTATGCGAAGATATGGGTTTCAGAGCATGGCAAGGAAGGGACAAAATTCCTGCGTTCCATTGATTCGTTCAGGTATGTTGCAGAATGGTATACAAAGCATCCATTGAAAAGAGATCCTAATGCTTTCTTCTTCATCACTACCGGAAACAGGAGCAAGTACGAGCAGCTTACGCCTTCTGCTGTCAATAAGAAGTTAAGGGAAAAATGCAGCCTGATCGGGTTAAGGAAACCTCTTACTTTCTATTCTCTGAAAAGGAACGGAGTTACGATAAGGAGACTTAGAGGAGACAGCGATGTCAATATCCAGCATATAGCAGGATGGACTTCTACAAAACAACTGAAGACCTATGATTTAAGCAATCAGGAGGATTCTTTCAAGCTTGAGCTGGTCAGGAGAGGGATAGTGAAGCCGGACAAGAAGTTCAATGAATTCCAGCCTTTGAATAAGAAATGTATCTTCTGCGGTTTTGATAATGGATTGGGAGAATCAATCTGCGCAAACTGCAAGAGGCCATTGGACAGGGAGATCATTGAGAATGAGATGAAGGGCAAGGAAGAGGAGAACAGAAGGCTTAATGAGAAGATGAACATGATGGAGAATGCAATAGGCAAGCTTCTTGTGATGGCCTATAAAGACAATCCTTCTGAAGCTAGTGAGTTAGCCAAGAAGTCATGGTTTAAGCTTGTGAAGGTTAGGTAGGAAAAAGATTATCCTGAAAAATGACAACTGAACCAAAACTCACAATCGAGCTCGTGCCTTCCACAGTCTGGTACTCAAGCATGTACCAGTATTACAAGAAAACAAACAATCCTAAGAAGTGGTCTGAAATCAAAGAGGCATTGTTTGCCAAGGAAGGGTATAAATGCTGGACCTGTGGGAAAGAGACAAGACGTTTGGAAGCGCATGAATTCTGGGGTTATGATGACATTAATCATATTCAGAAATTAGAGGCAATCCATCATCTTTGCGGCCTATGCCACAAGATCAAGCATATCGGCCTGTGGCTTCATACTGAAGATGGCGCAAGGATGCTCCAGAAAGAGAGGCTGACAAAAGAGGATGTCGTTGGTCATTTCTGCAATGTGAACAGCTGCCCTAAAGAGGACTTTCATAAACACGAGAATGAGGCGTTTAAGGTTTGGAATGAAAGAAGCGGGCATCAATGGAAGCAGGATTTTGGGGGATATAAGGCTTAAATCGCTTCTCTTTCCAGCAATAATTCAATGGCTCTGTTGAAGGCCTCATTTATATCCTTGTATTTGCCTAATCTCACAAGTCCATAAATCTCATCCAGTTTCGTGTTTTTTATCGCTATTATTTCATCCATTTTCCTTGTACAAAAAGAGCAGTATAGGGATGCCTTGCTTTTCTGCGGTTACCTGTTCAATCCTCTGCCCCAGTTCGCCGTAATTGGGGTATAATTCGGCCCTGTAAAAGATGCTATTAGGCTCCCTTAAATCAGGAAACTGCTCTATTATCCTCCTCTTCAGCCTTATGGTGTTGTTAGTCCTTGTCTTATCATCATAGAATACATGGCCGTCTGTTATAATGGGCCTGTTTGATGGTTCGATCATCGTTTGGGACATGGGCCTATTAAAGGGAAAGAAGTTTATATATTGGTGGGATACAGAAAAGGTACCATTTTTGGTACCTAATTGGGAAAAATTTTTAAATTAAACCGCCTTACGATACCAGTTAAGGGGTGTTTATATGAAAAACTTAAAATCAAAAACTTTAATGTTAGTTTTCCTATTAATATTATCTTCTTTTCTATTTAGTGCATGTAACCCTAATAAACTAGTTATATCTGGGGACAAATCCGAGATGAATCTGGATATTACTGAAATGCAACCTTATTCAATAACCATATCAAACCAAAGAGGCACGACTAAAGAAAATCCTTCTTTTTCCAATATAGATATAAAGATTGAAGGTAATACTGATCTTGTGGATTTAAACAATAAGACCATAGATGGCAATAACCTAGCTGGAGGAAACTCTACTAAGGCTACCTTTAATATCGTTGGGAAAAAAGCAGGTTCTGGCACTATCTCATTTTATGCTGAATCTATTGAAGGTAAATCCGAGCCAACCTCACTTAAGATTTCAGTAACCAAACCCTCCTTAGACATTTCATTTGGTAATTTTTTTGGTGGCCTAAACCCAGGTAAAAAGGAATCAAGGGAAGTTAAACTAACCAATAATGACAAAAGATTGTATCAGTTTGGGAAGGTAAGAATAACTTCTAATCATCCTAACTGGGTTAAAATAGAACCTGGTGAAGGATATAAAGCAGAACAGCAAGGAGGTGTATTAGAATTAAATAAAGCGCTGGATATAGAGAACAGAATTCCTTTTTATATTACGGCAACACCTGATGCTAATACTGCCACTTTCACATTGATTTTATCAGTATTATATAGTCATGATGGATCTACATATATAGAAATAAGCCAAAACACTAAAGAAATGAGTGTAAGTTGAAAGCTACTTTTTAAGATAAAATATATAAGTAGGTAGTACTTCTCAATAGTAATGGAAGAAATAAAACTTCAATTGTTAATTGCATTTATCCCGCCCATCATTACTTTAATTGGCGCGTTTATAATCCTGGCCATAAGAGATATCTGGCTAAATAAAAGGAATATTGAGAGGGAGAATAGGAGAAGGGTAATAGAGAATAAACTGATTTATTTATATTCCCCTCTTTATGCTAATTTACAGATAGGGACTGCAATGTTAAAGAATAAAACCTTTTTTACGACTACATCAACTAATGATAAAGGAAAAGAAGGAAAACCTAAAGAATTGATTGATGAGATTATTTCAAAATACTTTTTCTTAGCAAGTAAAAGATTACAACCTTATCTTGCTAAATTATACGGTGTTGGTTTTTACAATATAAAAAAAGAGGATGCGGATAAATTAATGGAATTTCTAGAAGAAGATTATAACATCTTAAGAGATGAGTATTATGGAAAAAAATGAAAGTATAAAAATAACTAATATAAAAGAAATAAGTTATAAAGATTTTGAAGACATGAATTTAGAGTTTAAAGATTTAACCTACCCCATGATGGTTCAGCTATGGTGTGTTAGCGATATCCCAGATGCAATGATAGCAGAGAAATGTAAAGTCAAAAAGGAGAAAATCGTTTATCTTAGAAAAAATAAATATAAACTCACGTTGTATAATATTTCTGAGCATATTAGAAATGTTTATGGGATAAATCCTACAATAAGGGAAGAGGCAAATGCCATAGTTGCATACGCTTTTAGAAATGGATATATAGAAGACCTTCATGCTGGAAAACATTCGGATATATTAGAAGATAATTCTTATAGTAGGATTACAAATGAAGAAATGAGAAAGCTTATGATTGAATGCTGCCAAAAGATGGCACAATTATTAGAAATGAAAGAAAAAGACCCTAACAAATATTACCTATTTATATCACAATATCACAATATGTTTTGTAGTAATTGGATTAAATAAGAGATATTCTAAATTTTATTTTAGATATTTTGTACAATTAGCCCCACATTCATATAATCTAAATAGCCACTGAAGATCTCCTGTTGGGAAAGCAAGATTTAATCTTGTCGAGGTAAACAAATCTATTAAAAATATGATCAAGGTCACTACAATAAAAAAAGAGTACATTAAGAATAGAGTCTTAAATCTAGATTCTTTGACTGATAGGGTAAATATTATGTCCCAGAGTAATATTATAAATATTGCCCACAAAGTTATCTCAATTAGAACTAAATCTGAATATATGCCTGCCATGTTAATCTCTTTCTTAGCCGGAATTTCTAAATTTAGATATTTCTCTTTTGAGGGTAAATCACACCAACTTACTGCCCCAGAAGCTTTTATCTTAACAAAGAATACATTATAAAACTTAGGTATAGCATTTATTAAATTAGGTGTAGATTGATTTCCACAGATGCCATACTTCTGAAGCCCATTATAATGAGCATTCTCGTGAAAATGTGTTGATAATAAACCTAAATATGGTGGAATAACTATTAATAACAAGACCCCTATTAACAAATGAACAACCCATTTCTGATCTTTTTTGACATCAAGATTTTCCTTCATAAAAGCTATAATCTTCTGTTTTTTTGCCCATATCTTTCTCTTAATAAAATCATATACGGATTTCAAGATTTGATACACTGCATAAAGTAAAAAGATGTATATCCCAATCTGGGTTATTTGATTAATAAAATTTCTTGTTTCATTAGCTCCTTGTAAATCTTTCATTAATTGTAATCCTGCCACAGCAAACAATAAGACCGTAGCCCAAAAAAGATTATTTGTTGCCTTATTAAGCTGTTTTTGACTTAACATAGCAAAGAATAATTTAATCGTTTCACTAAATTGTATAGTTTCTTTCTGCGCTTCTTTCTTAGTTAGGTATTCTTTAACCTTTTTATATTCTTTATAAACCTCATCTAAATCATCATCTTTTTTTTCATCCATATTTATTATAATATATGGGGCATTAATAAATTTAACTAATCAACTATTTATAAAACCACACCAGCACAGGCAAAACACCCTTTCTTGCTATCTCTTCTATTCTTTCCTTGAATTTGTCTTTGTTCAGATACAATTCCATAGAATAATCAGAAGCAGCAAACATCGAGCTTAAAGGCCTCTTTATCTCAATCCTTTTCCTTCCATCATTATTTATGATCCTGCCCTGTACCTTTAATACCTCTTGAAAGGGATTGACGGCCTCCATAATAACACCAATCCCTTATACAGGTTTTGGGTTTTTAAACGTTTGGTTGATTAATCAACTATTAGTTGATTTTGGGCAGAAAAAAACGAAAGATTTAAGTAGTTTCACTACAATATGAAAATATATCATAATTGTTTAATCTTTGACAAGACTTCTTCAACATTCCCATTATGGACTAAGAAGAAATGGAGTTTGCCCTTGCCCAGTTTTTCCCATACTTTAGCAACCTCTTCTTTGTATTGGGTATCTTCATTACTTACCCTATCCTCTCCTTTCCATTCCAATGCTAAGATATTGCCTTTATTTGTCAAGGCTATAAAGTCAGGATAGAACCTATTCTTCTGCCAACCATATAGATAAAAAGGGTCTTTCTTCTCTCTATTTCTTATCCAGAACTTTATGTTAAGTAGGGTATCCAAATCCAATCTTTCGACAAAACGCTGTTCTTCTTTATTGAGCTTGTCTATCCGATTATAATAATTCCTATTGAATTCCTGCGGAATTTCCTCAGATAGGGTAATCACTTCAGGGAATTTCTCAAATTCTTTAACCTTAATCTTGCTTTCCTTTAGGAATTTATCAAATCTCTTCTTTGAGTATTCTGTCAAGATCGAGTTTATCAATTCATCAAGTTTCGCCAATAAAACATAACGATTTACAGATAAATCGGATATTGTATATCCTTTTATCCTATCAATGGCTTTCTCTAAGAATTTAACTTTATCTTCTTTGTCAAGCATGGTAAATCTTAGTTTCTTGTCCAGCCATTGGATAATCTCATTTTTTGAGCAGTGTTTATCCTTATAGGTTATCTTTAGAATCTGTTGTGCTCCTCTAAACCATTTATCATTCTCTTTGATGTCAATTATTGCCCTTCCATCTGCATCATAATGGACTTTAAAGTCAAAATCTGCGTCTTGTTTGTGCAATTCAAAATCTTCCCCTATAAGCTCCTCAAAATTCAATTCTTCATCTTCAAGAGACATCAAAGGAACAGCAAAATCTTCTTTTACCCTTCTTTCAACATCAAATTCATATTTCTGCCTTTTTTCACTCGCATTTATTAAGTCATATTTGCTATACCCATTGCTCTCAAGGCCAGAGATTATTTGTGTCGCAGCCTCATTGAAATTCCTTGCTGATGCAAAAATATAGCTTCTGTTCAAGTCCTCATTCTCTTTTCTTTTTGCATAAGGCATCCTCATTATCCTACCGATTATTTGCTCTACTGCAATCTTTGAGCCTATGTTTGCAACAGAGATAAGAAGATAAGCGAATGAACAATCCCAACCTTCTGCTAGAGCATTTACTGTTATGATATAACGGATTTTACAGCCTTTGGCGAATAAATCAATCCCTTCTAAATCATTGGTCTTTGAAGTCTTTATTGCAATCTCTTCTGCTGGGATTTTCCTTTCTTTAATCAAGAATTCCTTAATCTTGCTTACTGTGATTTTGTTCTCATCTTCTTTTTCTTGTTCTGCCTGGAGCAAAGCAATAGGCCTTATCGGCTCTTTCTCTTTTTTGGCAATCTTCTCTAATTCTTCTCTTCTTAATACGCCTTGAAGCATTGCAGCCTGCCATTGGGTGTGGCTCTCTAAGACTAATGGAAGCTTAACCATCTCCTCATCTTTAAGCTCAGAAGAATGGATATCAACCAAAATATTACTTTCTGCTCTCGGTGTTGCTGTATATTCAATTACAAAGCTTGGATTTAATTCCTTAAGGAATGTTATTGAGAGTTCTGTTTTTGTCTTGTGCCCTTCATCTATGACAATTAAGGGATTGCTTAATCTTATCACATTAGCCAATGATTTTATTATCCCTGATTCATCTTTCTCCAGAATATCAGATTCTTCTATGTTCTCAAAATGATTGATCAAAGCCCCATTCTCCTGATAAACCTTATATTTGGTTTGCAGTGATTTCTCTTTCCTGAAAGCATCAAGGCTTGAGATGATTATGCAGAGATTATCCTCGACATCCTCTTTCCTTATCTTTAATGCTTCCTCATTTGAGAATATCTTCACATTGTTATCAAAATACTCATCCAATATCTTTCTATGGATATCCTTTCTGTCTTTAAACTTCCTTAAAGTCTGGCTTTTGATGGCCTCAGAAGGTACAAACCACATGACAATGCCCCTACCCATCTTTTCTTTGAGGAATGAATCCATAATATCTGTTATGGCATTGCAGCCAACCAATGTCTTGCCCCCTCCTGTCGGTATCTTTATGCAGATAAAAGGCAATTTCTCTCCAAAGAATTCGTCCTTATACGCTTCTCCCTTCACAGAGATGAAAGCGTGCTTAGGGCCAAACTTCCCAATCTCAGCGAGATATCGCTTGATCTTATCTAATGTTTTTTGCTGGTATTTTTTGAGTTCCATATTAATACACCTTGACCTCGTAAGGAATCTGTTTGAATTGGATTTTTAGTTTATCCAAAGTCCTACTATCAATAAGACATTTATCTGCATAGATGACCTTTTTCTTGTCATTCTTGTTTATCTTTTTCAGAAAATCTTTGTTGAGGATATTCTTGCCTTTTTCCTTGAATAAGAGATAAAATTCAGTCTCGTTATAATCACCAATTAAATGCCTATCAATTGCTTTCTTATCCAGATTCGTGCTTGTCTCGGTAAAATATATATAAGTTGCGAGTTGCTCAAAAGTGCATTCTTCCTCGATATGACCTTCTTCATTGAAAAGAGGTTTGTCTAATTCGCAGAATTCAAAGCCAGAATTATATCTTTCATTTTCTATTGCTCTCTTAACTCGTTCAGCAGTTACTTTTTTTGCAATCTCATCTTCTAATTCGATTAAAATAAATTTTCTAGTACCAGAATCATCTTTATTAATAGATAAGACTGCGTGGCCTGTAGTTCCTGCACCAGCGAATGAATCTAAGATAATATCATCTTTATTAGTTGCTATTTGAAGTATTCTTTTTATTAATCGTACGGGTTTTGGTGTTTCAAAAGGCAGATTCTCTTTATTAAAAATAGCTTTGAGTTCTTGCTTTGCTTCCTGATTATCTCCTGCAAATTTTCTATCCCACCAAGTTATAGGGACAGTTCCCTGTTGTACCTCACTTAGAAATATTTTTACTGCGGGAACATTCTCTCCACTTTTTCCGAACCAAATGCGTTTATCAGCAATCCATTTTTCCACAGTTTCTTTAGAAGTTACCCAACTTCTGCCTTTAGGTGGTAGTACTTTTCTACCAGAAGGTGTTGTTATAGGATAAATATCTTTAGCAGTCATTCTTTTAACAGATAAATCGGCCGCTTTCCAAGGCCCTCTTGAATCATTATCTGGATTCTTATATCTTGCATCTTGTTCCTCACTACGAGGAATAAGATTTCTATTCCATCCGCTATTTTCTTTATTGCCGTTTCTTTTTTTCTTAGCATAAACAACAATAAAATCATGCATATCTGAGAAGTATTTGGCATCATTTTGTGGGGAATATTTCTTTTGCCAAACTATATTCGCAATTAAATTATTATCACCAAAAATATCATCTAATAAAACTCTCAAATATCCTTGTTCATTATCATCAATACTAATAAAAATAACTCCTTTATCACTTAATAAATCCCTAAGGAGTTTTAATCTCGGATACATCATGCAGAGCCATTTATCATGCCTGCATAAATCCTCAGCTTCTCCACCTACCACCTTACCCAGCCACTTCTTAATCTTAGGAGAGTTTACTTTGTCATTATAGACCCAATTCTCATTTCCAGTATTGTAAGGCGGATCAATATAGATACATTTTATCTTGCCCTGATAGTAAGGCATCAATGCTTTAAGAGCCTCTAAATTATCTCCATGTATTATTAGATTCTGAGAACTTTCCCCAACAGAAGCGGATTTGACTTTCTTAAGAAGCCTAAATGGAACCTCTTTATCATGGTTCACTACTGCTTCTTTACCTATCCAGTTTAATGTCGGCATTTAAACCCCCTTAATGTAATCCATTTACAACGTATTTACAATACATAAACAAAAAGTGATATATAAAGCATTCGTTAATAACCCATTGACAATGGTTAGTAAATACACGAATGTAGCACTGCCAGCAGAGCTGATCCAAGAGATAGATGGGGTTGTGAAGGAAAGCGGGTTAGGTTACACCTCAAGAGGCGAGATTGTAAAAGAGGCTGTGCGCAGGTTTTTGAAAGAATTGGCAGAATACAAGAACATTAAGAAGAAATAAGGGAATGCTTCTTTTTCATAGAATAGGATATTCTTGTTTTACTTTGATTTTTTCTACATATCAACCCTGATCATATATGAAAATATACCCAATCCATACATCCAAAAACCAAAATTCACTAAGATAATACAAACATTTATATATTACTTCTCCATAATCCATCAAAAAACTTAAATAACATCTAAAAAACTTAAAATGGCATTGAATTATTTTGAAATGAACGAGAATGAGAGCAAAATACTCCAGTTCCTGGCCAGGAAGAGATGGTACGGGCAGGCTATGATAACTGAGCTGGGCAGGGAGTTCAAAAAGTCATGGAACACCATATCCACTGCCGCCAAATCACTGGAGAAGAAAGGCCTGATAGAGAGGGATAACGGCTCATTGAAGATAGTGAAAGACAACAAGGCCAATTACCATTTCAAGATGTTCATTGATCATCTTTCTATCCTCAGCCTTGATGAGAAGGCAAGAAACATAATATCAGACACCTATTCCCATGCTGAATCTGTGGCAAACAAGGCAGGATCAAGACTTCTTTCATTAGTTGTATTTGGCAGCACTGCATCAGGCGAAGCAGAAAAGGAGAGCGATATTGACCTGCTGATCATCCTTGAAGGCCCAGAAAAGAAAGAAGAACTGGAAAAGCTTAAAGGAGAGGTAATATCCAAAAGACATATAGAATTCGGGAATATAAACATCATTGTGATGGATAAAAAGGAGTTTGAGGCAGGCTATCTTGATGCTGATGACCTGATTGTAGGGATATTGTCAAATAACCTCATTTTTTATGATGATGGATTCTTATGGGTATTCATGCAGAGAGAATTATTCATGCCTTCCCGCAAGACAATATTCATCAGGACAAATCAATTGGAGAAAAATAAGGAAAAATTATTAGAATTAATCAAATTAAATGACAATGAAAAATTAAAGGAAGAATTCTATAATTATCTTATAAACGAGGCGAGGATAGAATTATTAAGAAAAAAGACTCCTGCAATAACAAAAAAAGATGCAATAAGCAAGATAGCAAAGTTTAATAAGGAGCTGTATGCTGAGATAATGGATATAGACAAAGGAGACATAAAAAAGAAAGTGCTGGACCATGTTAGCAGATGAAGTCAAGGCAAGGGTTGACAAACAGATATTGCTTGTTGAAGGGAAGCTTAAGGATATAGAAGGCCTGATAAAAGATGGCAAGAAGGATTTGGCAGTATACTGGCTCTTCAGCGTGTATGAGAATATCGTTGAGGCAATACAGGACATAAAAGACAACAAAAAGGATTTCCAGCAGATAAAGAACCATTCCCTGAAGATAAATCTCCTTAAGATACACACAAATGACAAATATGCGGAATGCCTTGAAAAACTGAACAAGGCAAAGAACATAGGCGCTTATGGCCATTATGCAGATGAAAGATATTCTGCGCCCATAACTGACAACGATGTCCAGGACTGCTATGCCAATGCCCGAAATCTGCTTGAAGATCTCAAGAGCATGAGAAAGACTGCTGATACTAAAGGGTTGAGCCATCAAGGTTCAAAATAAGGCGCTAATCAGCCCATATTACCCACCCAGCATATATGAAAATATATCCCCTTTATATATCTATCTGGCCTAGATTCAACTAAATACCACTAAAAAGCGAAAGGTTTATATATTAGTTAGGCCTAGAATCAACTATGGAAACAAGGGATATTCTTCAGAAGTTAGCCGGAATTCAGACTATTGAGTCGGTTAGGGATATACTCAAAGTGAACAAGAAGAAAGCAATATACTACATTTACAGATTAAGGAAACAGGGTTACATAAAGACAAGAAGGCAAAGCAATAACAGGAGGGTATACAACATCTCATTTGAGAACAAATTGGGCGGAAAGAGCTATTATGAGATAATAAACCAATATTCCCCCATAAAGATAGCAACCCCTATAATCTACAAGATATACGGCAAAGAGCCAAGTTTAGAAGAGACTCTGATCTATGCAATAAAGACAAAAAGCTTTAGGACGATACAGGCATCTTTAGCTTTGTTCAAAAAGATAAATAACTGGGTGGAACTATACAAATTAGCAAAAGAAAACCACATAGAACGGCAGGTTGGGGCCTTATATGATCTTGCCCATAGAATAATGAGAGTAAGAAAGATGGCAAAACAATTCAGAAACAATTCCCTGCCAAAAGAAGGATTTAAATTTGGATATATCATTCCTGAACTAAAATCAAAAGATTTTAAGGAAATCGAGAATATATGGAAGATTTACCTTCCTTTCAATATGAAAGATTTGGAGGAATACAAATGATAACCCTAGAACAACAACAAAAGCTATTATTAAACGTATCAAGAAGGTTAAAAAAGAAAGTGACTGCTTATGCTATTGGCGGGACAGCCATGATGTTTCTAGGGTTCAAAGATACCACCCTAGATATTGATCTTGTCTTTGAAAATGAAGAGGATAGAGATATATTCAAAGAAGCAATCAGATCATTAGGATATCAGGAAATGGATGGCATCAAGGTCTACGGCGTAAAACGGAACAAACCTGAGATGTTCAAGCTGGAGGATGAGCGTTTTGATCTATTTGTCGTGCAGGTGATAGATTTTATATTCTCAAACAATATGAGGAAAAGGGCTGAACAAATCCGCCAATTTGAAGACAACCTTATCTTAAAGATTGCAGACCCCCATGATATCATACTGATGAAATGCGCTACAGACCGTGTTAAGGATAAGGACGATGCAAGGAAGATAATCAATTCTATTAAGATTGACTGGAATATACTGATTGAGGAATCCAAGCATCAGATAAAGCTAGGAAAAGATAGGGCCGTATTTGATTTAGGCTGTTTCCTTGAAGAGCTGAAGAATAAGATGAAGGTAGATATCCCTAAGGAAGTATTGGACAGGCTGTTCAAGATGGTTGAAGAGCAGGCCAAGAAGAAGCAGAAAGATTAAGGCGGTTCAGGAGATGGTTCATTTTTACACCAGTTGGTGTACTAAAACACCACTGATATACAAAACTTTTCTTTTTCAGGCCGAGCAGGGTCTGCGAGGCCGTCTTGGTTCAAAACATGATGTAAATAAGACTTATATTACCCGACCATTTTGAACCTCGAAACGCTTGTTTTCGGGGTTTTAAAGCCATTTCACCCAAATCCTTTCGGTGCATTTGGGTGCAGTCAGCTCCAAGACCTTTTCCTTTGCCCGTTTAGGCGATAAGCAGAAGCTCTTCTTTCCATCAACAAGATGGCTATACCTGCTCATGACTTTCCTTGAGCAGACAAAAATCCACTGGCTGAAGTTCCTTTCCAGCCATGGGATTTTTGCTGCCAACTGCTCAATCTTGTTAGTGCCTGTCTCAATCTCAAGCCCCAGCTTGTAATCATTGCAGATATAAGCCACATCAGCCCTCTTGTCTCCCAAGCCGTATTCTGTCCTTGAATTGGGGCGAAGCTCTGCAAAAAGATGCTTTGCAGTGAAATGATAAGGGCTTTCTTTCCTGTTGTTCTTTATGTAAAATCCGCCTATGCAGAGATGGCCGTCAAGCTCAATGCCTCTGTAATGCTTAAAGCCCTGTGCTATTGCCCTTAATCTTTCTTCCTCGCTTAAATCTCTCACACGATAAAAGGATTTTTCCAGCTTTTTGCCATGCCGTTCTATGATTGATTCTTTTATCTGGATTTTGCTGTCCTTGATTTTCTGCTCTTTTTCTTGCTCTCTCTTTTTAGCCTCTTCATACTCGGCCTGTCTTTTGGTTCTCTCTTTTTCTTCCCTTTCGTTATTTTCCTGCTTTATCCTCTCAGAGATGATCTCTCCAACTTTTCCATAGAATTTACTCAGGTCATACTTTGAGGTTATTTTCTCTGGCAGTAAAGAGATGGATTTCTTTATTTCCATTAATCTCTCTTTTGCATAATTTGAGGAATAATGGCCGAAATTTGTACCCAAAATCTCTTTTAGCTGTTTCTCCTGTTTTTGCAGCTTTTCCTCATCTGCTCTCTTCTTCTCTAAATATTGCTTCCTTTTCTTGTAGACTAAGATTAAGAGCATTACAGAAGAGATAATAAGGATAACCCATATTCCAACTTTAATCCAGTCTATCTCTTGAAAAGGCCTTAAAAGCTCATCTTGATAAGATTCAAACCATTTGTATAGGGCAATAACAACTGCGCAAATTATTACAAAATTCTCAAAAGAGTTATTTTTGGTTTCCATCTACATACTGCCTTAAGTAACTCGAAAAATATTTAAAGAACCAGGGTAAAAAAGTTATAGGAGAAATCATAAGAAAAACATTATAAAATCGGCTGCGCATTAAACTACTAGGTGCTGTGCACGGCAGCCGCATAAATAATCCTTGATAAATTTTATAAATGGGGGGGCAGGTTAAGGATAAAAATGAAAAAATTACTGATAATCTTGACCATATTATTGGTTCTAGCAGGCTGCAGCAGGCAGGAGGAACAGGGATGGAAAGAGATCCCCATAGACACTTCCAGCTGGCTGCAGGAAGACAATACGACAAACACGGGAGGTATTACAATGCCGACAAAAGTGCATGCAGAGCATATATTGGTGAAGACGAACCAGGAAGCGAATTCCATACTGTTCGACCTGAACAGGGGAGCGAATTTTGAGGAGATTGCGAAGAACAGATCGCTCTGTCCGAGCGGAAAGAACGGCGGTGATCTGGGATGGTTCGGAAGAGGGATGATGGTAAAAGAGTTCGAAGACGCAGCTTTCGCGACGCAGCCAGGGAAGATCTCAGGCATCGTGAAGACGCAGTTCGGGTATCATATAATCAAGGTGCTGGAAGCGAAATAGGCTCGAAATATTAATAAACTCTCTACTAATTACTGAGTCACACAAAAAGAAGGTGAATAATGCCGAAAAAAGCTCCCATATACCTCTGGACAGGCCAGGGCTGGGGAAAGACCACTTCTGCACTCGGAGCTTCCATGAGGGCCATAGGCCACGGCTATAAGGTAATAATCATCCAGTTCATGAAAGGCAGGAAGGATGAGATAGGGGAATACAAGATAAAGGATCTTCTTGGCAGGAATTACGAGATCCACCAGTTCGGCAGGAAAGGGTGGGTGAACCTTGCGAACACGAGCGAAGAGGACAGGAAGCTCGCAAAGGAAGGCTTCGAGTTCGCGAAGAAAGCCGCAAAGAAGAAGCCTTTCATACTTTTCCTGGACGAGATAAACCTTGCAGTCGCTGCTGACATACTCAATGAAGATGAGGTCCTACAATTCCTTGATGAGATCCCCCTTGAAGTGCATGTCTATATGACCGGCAGGTACGCAACACCCAAGCTCATGGTCAGGGCCGATTATGTGAATGAGATAAACATGATAAAGGGTCCGAAGAAGCTTACAGGCGAGAAAGGGATAGATTATTGAAACGATTCATGCTTCGAATAAATCAAAGAATGAGGTGATTCCATGGCAAAATACAAGATAGAGCATGACAGGGACGGCTGCATAGGCTGCGGAGCCTGTGTTTCGACGTGCGGGAAGAATTGGGAGATGAAGGATGATGGAAAATCAAAGCCCAAAAAAACAAGCATCGATGACAAGGATTTCCAGTGCAATATGGATGCTGCCAAGGCCTGCCCTGTGAACGTCATACATATAATCGATGAGAAAGGGAAGAAGATGATCTAGATGAGAACCTGTCCCAAATGCGGCTCAGAGAAAGTGAGCCTTTTCAGATATATGGGTGTGGAATGCATCCGCTGCACTGACTGCGGCTATGATGAGTCTGTGGACATCGATACAACACCTGACAGCAGGTCCTCACAGAAGGCAAAAGGGCATTTCTCACCTTACAAGGCGGGCGGGAAAGGAAGGACAGCAGCGAAAAAATGAAGCGGTTAAAGCAGTGAAAAGATGATATGGGTCATATTCGCATCAATCGGAGCATTCCTGGATTCAACATACTACATGCTGAACAAGAAGCTCGTGCAGAAGCTTGACATCTATTTTGTTCCTGCGTGCGTTTTCTTCTTCACATTCTTGGCCACCCTGATTATCTCACTCGCAAGAGGCCTGCCTGATTTCAATGCGACTTTCTTCATCGCAATACTCATCACAAGCGCACTTAACATAATCGCGATCATCCTTTATCTTTCTGCGCTGAAAACGACCGATATCTCGTTATGTATACCTTTGATCTCGTTCACCCCTCTATTCCTTATCCTGACATCATACCTCATCCTGGGGGAATTCCCAAGCTATATGGGTATAGCAGGCATTTTTCTCATAGTCTTCGGTTCATACATCCTTGGGTTCAGGAAGGACAAGAAAGGGATTTTAGCGACATTCAAGCACCTTTTAGGGAACAGGGGCGCGCTCTATCTCTTCATTGTCGCCTTCATATTCAGCATTGCGCTCAACTTCGATAAACTCGCGGTCTTGAACTCAGATACTACCTCCTCATTGGCCGCAAAATCCCTTGTGCTTTCAGCGTCATTCATGGCAATCTCCTCTTTCAAGTCAAAGAACAAGCTGGTCATGTTCAAAAGCAGCTGGAAAATGCTGCTTATCGCCGGCCTTGTGCTTGCCGTCATGGACATATGCATAAACATAGCCTACACAATGACACTTGCATCCTATGTCATTGCCATAAAACGAATTTCCATCGTCTTCAGCACGCTTTACGGCCATTTCCTGTTCAGGGAGAAGGGCGCGAAACAGAGGTTTTTTGCTGCCCTTTTCATGCTTGCCGGGGCCGTCATGATAGCTTTATCTTAACAAAACTTTTTTAAATGAACTCCTTTTAACGCCTTCCTACGGGCTCATGGCGGTCAGAAATGGTTACGCTCATTTACTGAAAATGGCTTTGCCATTTTCAGGCCTTGAAAATCCGTAAACGTGATTTTCAAGTCATACACAAACTCAAGTGGGGCGTAAAACTCCGTTTTAGCCCCACGACAGGCCTTCTTTTCCGAAATCTTTATAAAAACCCAACTTGTTTTCCAAGGTTACGGGCTCATAGCTCAGTCTGGTAGAGCGCTCGGCTCTTAAAGCACGGAGTGACCGAAAGGTCGAGGGTTCAAATAGCTGGCGCTTGCGGCAGTAGGAAGCGCCGCTTCGAAAGTCCCTCTGAGCCCGTTTATTATCATAGGGCTCGTGGTCTAGCGGCTATGACAACACCCTTACAAGCAGATCATGTTTTGTTATGAAAGGTGTAGGTCGCCGGTTCGAATATGCTTGAGAACATCAGGCCTTGAGCAGCGGAAGTCCGGCCGGGCCCATCATGATTATTTTTGGATTTGGATTCTTATATTTTGTATGTTTTGTTTCCATGCCTTTTGCACCCTAAACCTCAATCCATTCGCCTCCACCACACAACTAACCTATATGGCTCATGCCCTCTTCTTTGCTTTGCTCAACTAAGCCGCCAACCACCTACATTAAACTATTGGCCGATAGTAACCTTTATATCCAAGTATTATATTCTCAGACCCATGGGGGAGCATTATGATGTTATAATTATAGGCGCAGGTCCGGCAGGACTTGCAGCAGCTTTTGAACTTTCTTCAATCAGCAATCTATCTATCCTTGTGATGGACGAAGGGCAGTCAATAGATGAAAGGAAATGCGCCTCTGTGGAAAACCTCTGCATAGACCACAGGACATGCAACATAACCCATGGCTCGGGAGGGGCCGGACTTTATTCTGACGGAAAACTCTGCCTTGATCCCAAGATCGGGGGTGACATATCAAGGTTTTATGATGAATCAGAAACCAAGGAAATGATGAGAAGGGTCACTGACATGCTTTCCATGGATTCAGAGCCGATTCGTCCAGCCGAGCCCGACAAAAAGAATATATCTTCATGTGTCAATGCGTTTAATGATATAGGCCTTGGTTTCAAATACTATGATGTTGTAAGGATGGGCCTTCAGAGTAGGGTGAAAAGTGTTGAAGCCATTGAGAGATATCTCCATCAGAAAGGTGTGAGATTCTTATTTGATACCAAGGCAATGGGCATCTCCTCTAACGATAGATATGCTGTCAGCACAGGCAGCGATGAGCTTTCTTGTGATTATCTTGTTGTTGCGCCTGGAAAAATCGGCTCCAACTGGTTTGACATGCAATGCAGGAAACTTGGCATTCCCCTAGAAAATAACCCTTTACTCCAGGGAGTGAGGCTTGAGATGCCAAGAGATATAACTCTTAAACTCTCCGAGATAACAGATAATCCACGGATAAGCATGGAATTTGAAAACGGCGATTACATAAAAACACACTGTTTCTCTGACAAAGGAAGGGTTACTATCGCTGACTATGGCGGCATGAAACTTGTTGAGGGGAATTACCTGGAAAACGCAGAATCTGGGAATTCATCTGTCAATGTTGTCATGAGGCTTAATCTTCCTCCTTATATAACTCCCTTCACATTCAGCAGTGGATTCATACAGCTGGTAAACTCTTTCGGCAAGGGAAGGCCGGTTGTGCAGACAGTAGGGGATCTGTCTGATTTTTCTGAAACAAACCCTTCTGCGCTCGAAGACATTGCGCTAAAACCTACATTGAATGACTGCAGATGCGGGGATCTGAGCAAGCTCTATTCTGCATGGTTCGCTGACAGGTTCTCAAAATTCATCCAGAGGATCGATCTTGTGCTGCCTGGCTTTGCTGACAGGAAAAATCTGGTTTTTGCACCTTTCTTTGAATGGTGGATGAGGAAGGCCGATGTTGACAGGCATTTTGAGACAAGAAGGCCGGGCCTATATGCCGTCGGTGATGGCGCAGGGCTCAGCCAGGGGATAATCGCAGCCGGAATGCAGGGAATAGCGTGCGCAAGGGGAATTTCTGATAAATCTTCAGGGCAGAAAAGATTTTTTTGAAGAAAACTTTTATTTGCATCGCTACAACCGCTCCCCTATCCAGCATCGCTGCAGGAAGGGGACGAGAGCAGTGGTTTCGTCCATTGACACCGACAACTAGGACCATTTCGCTGCGCTCAATGGTCCGAATAATTCATCAATCGTCGAGGGGCTTTGCGTAGCAAATGCCCCTCTTGCGTTTGCGCTCCAGATGCGCGTAACCATCTGGGGCTGGAAACCATTGTGGTTTCCCCGCAGATATTGTTGAATTTTTTGTAAGAACATGACTATCTCATCCGAATTAAAGCAGTTTCAGGCGATATCTTTATAAATAAAAAACCAATCTCCCCGTCAAAAGGGGTGCAGCATGTGGCCTTTCAGCAATAAGCCGAAGCAGAGCGAACAGTTCAGGAAGAACATAAAGACCTTGATAAGCAATATCAGCAATCTGGAGAAGCAAGGCATGAAACAGGAAGAGATCGTCGAAAAGCTCAGCAAGGCAGGATGGAAGCCCCATGTCATAGAGCTTGTCATGCACAAGCTGCATATTCCGAACAGCAGCGTGGAAAAGCTTCAGCAGTATGTAGACAAGCAGAAGCTGAAGGCAAGGGACCTTGAGGAGATAAAGGAGACCCTTATGGAAGCCGGCTGGAACGAAGACCTTACTGATGTGGCGCTGGGATTATGATGGATGCTTTTGAAGAGAGATACGGCGAATTTCGAAGAGGCGGTTTTAACGACCCGCGTTCTGATTTAGGGAGTTATTATAAGGCAAGAAGATTTGAATGTTTGCGAAATTCTGCTCAGAATGTGCAAAAAATGCCATACATTCAGCCGGAACTGCACAAGTTAGTGGTAAATACTATAGATGATGTTCTTGTTATCTCTGATTATCTAGTCTATCCAACACCCCGTAGAGATTGCTGATCCTTCTTATCCTGAAATCCGCCTTCTGCCACCTGTTCTGAGGCTTCAATCTTGAATATCTGCCGTGGGCATGGATCATCCTGGCTGTCTTCAACCCCAGCCTTTTCCCGCCTTCTATCTCTGAGTTTGGCCTGTCTCCGACAAGAAGGATCTCATCCTTGCGCACCCCTCTCTTCCCTAGCCATCTGATTATCTCTTTTATATGCATGGGCTTGTTCGATCTGCCTATAGTGGTGTCAAGGACAATCCTGTCGAAATATCTCCTTATCCCCAGCTTTCTTATCTTGCTGTTCTGCTGTCTTGCAACGCCATAGCTCAGGAGGACAAGAATCCTGCCGTCCTTCTTCAGCTTCTTCAGCGTTGGAACAGTATCTTTGAACGGCCTTATCTTCCCTATCCTTACAGTGTGGTATCTGTGATGGCCGATAAGCCTTATCTTCTCTGCATTTTTCCTGTTTTTCTTGTCCTTGTACATCCCGAAATGCTCAAGAGCTTTTGTCGTTATGTTGACATGCTGGCCGTACCTCTTAACTAGCATATCTCTAGTTTTTGCTGCATCAGATTTTTTTATCGGCAATCCGTGCTTTGCCATCTCTTCAAGCGCAGCTATCTGGCCTTTCTTCACAAGCTGGCCAGTAGTGTCCCAGAGGGTGTCGTCCAGGTCAAGTATCAATGCCTTTATCCCTTCTCCTTTCCCTTTTGCCTTCTTTTTTTCCATCATCACACCTTACTTCTTCTTTTTCGCAAAAAAACTCTGCAGCTTGCTCTGCTCTTTTGACTCTGTCTCTTCTGCGATGTCCCTTCCCAGGACCTCAAACAGCTTCTCGACTCCAGGTATGACCTGGTTGTCGATGTAATAATCAGGATCATAATCCTTCTGCGAGACCTCTCCAGGAAGCCTTGCCCTGTCCCTTATCTTCTCCTTGCCAGCGATTATCACATACTCTATCGTTGTTCCAGGGCCGACAGGGATTCCCTGCTTCTTCATCCTGTCAGCTACAGCCACATGAGGGCCATACTGCTCGTATGCATCTATCTCTTTTGTCAGCTGCGTGTGTATTATGACCTTGTTCAGCCCGATCTTATTGCTCCTGAGGTCATTTACTACCTCCTTGACATAATCCATCGCCTTGTCGATGTCTTCTTCCCTCAGTATGATATTTATCACTTTTTCCTGCACTTCTTTCGCGATTAGGCTCCAATTCCTCCTGACAAGCTCAAATCCTCTTATCTTTATCGAATCATCATCAGCCAACAGGGCATATTTTTTCTTTGCCCCATAACCGGTAACCTTTGCGGAGACGAAAATCCCCCTCGGGTAGAAACCCTCGAACTCAAGCTCCATGAGCTCAGGCAGCTCCATGTTTATCTTTTCCACGAATCTCAACGCATCATCCCTCTTCTTGCCCTCGAGCGATAGGAATATGCTGTCAGTATCAGAATATAGGACCTCGAAGCCGTTGTCCTGGGCCTTCTTTATCACCTGCTGTATGTAGAACCTGCCCCATGCTGTCACGGCCTCTGCGGATTCGAATGAATACCACCTTGAGGCATAGAATCCCAGGTAGCCGTAGAAGGCATTCGCCAGTATCTTCAATGAGTATGATCTCGCCTCTAGCATCTTGTCCTTCTTGGATTTCAATATCTCCTTGACCCTCAGCCTTCTCGTTATCAGCTCCTTTATCATCCTTGGCAGGAACTCCTTTGGGTTCCTGCAGAACCATACCTTCTTGCCTTCGACAGGCGCATAATCCCTCTCGTTCTCAGGGCATTTTGCGTTAAGTGTCGCAGGGCTTATGTTATGGGACGCTATTATTGTGGGATAAAGGCTCCTGAAGTCAAAGACAGCTATGTCCTTATACATGCCGGGCTTAGGCTCGAAGACAAAAGCCCCCTTGAATCTCTTTTCGATCCTCTCTTTTATGGAATCATGCTCCGGCCTGTTAGGAGCCAGCACATTGAAACCAGGGGCTTCCTTGAGCAGGTACCACTCGACAAGCTGGCTGAAGCTCATCCTTACAGTGTCGAAGAGCGGCAATGATACTACCTTCACGAGCTCAAGGATGTTCGGAAGGACCTTATCGCATAGCTTGAATGCGAGCAGGGAATCATGCAGGTTGTATTCACAGTATGGCTCCAGCCTCTCATGATGGTTGTCCCATGCGTCTGCGAGGCCATCCAGCTCGACTTCTATCTTCTTGTCCCCGAGCAATTCTTCGGCGACAGAGCTCAGGTCATAATAATCTGTATCAAGAGAACCGCCCATCACGAACTTTATGAACCTGAATATGTCGACATGCACCATCCCGGTTATCTCAACAGCCTCATTCCTGCCTCTTCCGAGCTTTATGCTGGAATGATCCCAACCAAGGTCAAGGTCAATCTTGTATTTTTCAGCCCTTGTCTTCATGTAGGGAAAATCGAAACCATCAGAATAATATCCGACAAGTATATCAGGATTATACGACCCTACTTCCTCCTTGAATCTCCTTATCAGGTCGGCTTCGCCGTCCACAAACTCGATGTAATCATGCTTTGTCTTGAATCTTTTCCATGTGATGACTTTCTTGAATCTCTCGCCATAAAGGGAGACCATCACAATGGGGTATTTGTCCGGGAGTATGTTCTTCCCTTCAGGATTGTAGGTCTCGATATCAAATGCCAGCGTCTTTGGCTTTAGCGTGTCATCGCTGACATGCTCTATCTTTGCAGCCTTGATTATGTAATCGCACTTCACCCTTTCGATTGTCTCTTCGCCTTCGACCTCATGCAGCAGCGCAGGGGTTATCTTCTTGTCTATGAGGTATCTTCTTGCGAACTGGATGTCCGCCTCAAGCACATGGCTCACTTCCTTCCTTTTCCCCAGCATCTCCCTGAAATGCACTACTGCTGCAGGCTGGTTGACTATGATCTTCACTGCCTCAACATCATCTCCGAGGAACTTCTTGCCTTTAACTTCTGTCTTCTCGACCTTGAGCAGGTCATTATCCTTCTTCTCGCTTAGGCCTTCTGCATATTTCCTGAACTTCTCTATGCTCTCGCCTTTCCTGAGCAAGACCCAGAAATAGGGGTGAAAACTGTCATCTATCACGCAGATCGTCTTGCCATCAGCCGCTCTGCCGAATACAAATATGACTGCCTTATTGTCCTTGACCTTATAAGTCACGTCCAGCGGATAAAACTGTATTTTGGGCATATTAAGGGGTTAGGGGGGGTTGGTATTTAAAGGTTTAGGATGGTGATTTGATGGATTTTATGGGATTTAAGTATGTCAAATAGGAGTAATTTTCTAAAGTTTAGGATTGAGGCAATATAAAACAACAATATTTGTGGGGGAACGCCGTTCCCCCCATCCCCCTCCTATACTTTGCTGGGCAAGTGCTCATTTGCACACCAGCTCTAGAACAAAGCAGGAAGGGGACGGGGGAAACCATTTAGGTTACCGACCGGAGCTGGTTACGAACAGAAAACCTTCGGTTTTCTTAGTTCCAAAACAAGTTTTGGAACCCCATCTCGCACGCAACAGCAAGGACCATGCTCAAAAATCCAAAGGATTTTTGGCACGCTGAAAACCAAAGGTTTTCATCGCTTCCTCGCTACGCTCGGAGTGGTCCGAATTACTTAAGTAGTTCGGACCATTGAGCAAAGCGAAATGGTCCTAGCTGGCGGGATCAAGGAACAAGACCCTTGGGGCTGGAAACCATTTAGGGTTTCCCCGCAAATAAGGTAGTATTAAAGTTTAGTAAAACCAATTGATCTGAAACTTAAGAATAACTAACCAACTTATTTACAAATCAAAATAATATCCTTCTCTTCCTCAACCTCATCTTTTATTTCAAACCTTTCCTTAATTTCCTTTAGAATAACCCATTTTTTCCCAGACCTCTTCAGAAAACTCAATGCAAAGACGCAGTCTTTCTTCCCGACTCTTTTCATCTCATCCAATCCTTTGCCCACATCATGGAAATTCTGCAATGCTGTTACTGAAATAACAACATCAAAAATCCAATCTTTGAAAGGGAGATGCTCTGCCTCTGCGCAGACCGGAAAATCGGGCTTTTTCATGGGCTTAGATACGGATCTCTGCAGAAGCTTCATCGCCGGATCCGCTCCGAAAACAACGCAGTCAAAATCTGAAGTTATCCCTGTGCCGCAGCCGACATCCAGCAGTCTCGAGCTTTTCTTTATTTTTCCCTGCAGGGCCTTTTTTATGATCGCAAGCTTCTTCTCCTGCTCCTCCTTATGCAGCTCCTCGTAGCCTGAGGAGATGTTGTCGTAGTAGTTTTCGGGTTTGTTCGCCATCATGCTTACTGATCAACCGCAGCAGTAATATCTTCTTGATGCGTGGAATTCTGGCACACTCAGATCAAATGATCCATCATGTATCCTGCATTCCTTCCCGCTTTCGCTTGGTAGTTGAGGAAACCATGTATCTATCCATCTAGCTTCCATGGCCACAATGGCTTTGTTCCCTGGGCATTCTATGCCCCTTATTTTTGCAACATCAAATCCTGCGGAAGCAGAATACTCACAATAGACATCCCATTCTGTCCAAACACAATCATCGAAAGCAAACTCCCCTCTTATGATGCCAGTAACTTCCAAGTCGTCATCAACGACAACTTTGTTTGCTGTTTTTCCAGCTATGACATCCGCATAAAGCAGGTCATGGAACGGCTTGTCAGTGGTCCATGCAGGTGTGGTTGTCTTTGCGATCACAAACGTGACGCCGAACAGCAGGACAATAAGTCCTGCCAATGCCCAGAAATGCTTCTTTTTCATATTTATCTCAATCTTCATTTTCTCACCTTTTATTTCTTGCAGATATCTTATTGAAAATTGTCGGGGTTTAATACCTCGGACTTCAGTCCGACAATTGTCAAAAACCGCTCTCAATGTATTAAACAATACCTGCTCATCGCAAACTCTGTCGGCGGTTTTTGAGCATGCTCAGAAATCGCCTTGCTGATTTCTGACATTTCAAGACTAAAAACTCGCCTATCAAGGCGAGGAGCGTAATACTCCGGCAACGGAAAATTTTCAATTTTCCTAGTTCCAAAACCTTCGGTTTTGTAACCTTTAGGCCGGAGATAGTCACCGAGCGAAGCGAGCGTGACTATGAAAATCCGCAGATTTTCAGTAGCTCCAAACGGCGAGTTTTTATTATTATGCCTGCAATCACTATGCGGCTTTATGCGACCTTATGTGATCTTCTCCGCTTTGCAGCATATCTTCGTATCATATTTATATGAATATCCTGCATGTGAATTGACAGGCTGCATGAATGAGATTATGGGCTCCTCTTCGCCAAGGCATATCCCCTCCCTTGCCATGCATGAGATCCTGTTTCTCTTGGCGGATATGCATGCCTTCTCTGTGAAATATGGGCCCGTATTGCCCGGGTCATCGACATGGCCGTTCTCAGCAGACGAAAGCCTGGCAAAGACGGCGCCATTCCCTGTGCATTCTCTCCCCACTATATCCGGCTGCTGCGTTAAGTAGAAGGCCACTATATTGCAGCACATGCTGTGCCTGAAACCTGCTTGATCAGGCAGCGAGGCATGGGCATTCTCATAATATGAGAGCTTCAGGACTTCAGCGTAAGGCTCTGTGCATCCGGCATCCGGCAATGAGATGACACAGCTCAATCTTCCCTCTGTAGGGCAGTAGCACAGAGGATTAGGGTCATATTGTCCTTGTATCTCATCGCATTGCTCTTTCTGGACATTCTTGAAGCATGAGAAGTCATAGCGGTTATAGCAGCAGCCGTTCTCTGCCTCCTGAAGGCCTGTTTTCTGGAGTGCGAAGTTGAAAGGATAGTCGTCTTTCACGAGCTGGTAGACCCAATCGGCGCCCATCTTCTCCCTCTCCAATGTTATGAACAGGTCAGGATGCTTCTGGTACCATTCTGTTATATTGAACTCTTTCTCCTGCATCTCTGCATTCGTGATATATGTTGAAAGGTCGTATAATATCCCTAGCGGAAGCTTTATTGTGGACTGGAATATGTCTATCTTCTCGACCTTGTTCTCCACGCTAAGCTCAAGCGGATAATCCAGCTCTATGACAAGGGCAGTCTTCCCGAGTATGACCTTCACCTTCCTCTCACCCTCTTTTATGTCAATCCCCTGGTCCCTGAAGCTTTTCAGGTCGATGATGCCGTTAAGGTTTTTAAGTATGTTATCTGCGAGCTGCTGCTCGATGTGCTGCCTTGTTATCATCACATTCTTGCACGCTTTCGCAGAACCGGGATCATCCTTATGGCAGGTGTAAGCGACCTTCGTTGCTCCCGTCCAGGTATACAACTCAGGTTCAAGGAGGCCTCCATGAGCGCCGATCTCCTTGATGACATCAATGCTTGCCTTGTCTATGCTCTGCTTCATGTAGAAACTCAGAGAAGGAATCACGCTCTTTTCAAGGACATTCGTCTCTTCTTCTGACGCCCTGCCTTTTGCTCTCGAAGAATAGATATAGAGGCCGAATACTATCACTGTAAGCGCAAGAATGCCTATTATTATATATACTGTCTGGCCTCTTTTTTTGAGCCGGAGATGGTTCATGGCAATATCCTTTGTTGCAGGTTATAAAAATGTTGCGCTGAGGATAGATGAGGGGATATAATAAAAACTCGCCGCTTGGAGCTATCCCCTGCCTAAAGGCAGGGGTATTACGCTCCTCGCCTTGATAGGCGAGTTTTTAGTCTTGAAAATTGTCGGACTGAAGTCCGAGGTATTAAACCCCGACAATTTTCAATAAAAAACAGAACGATCAGACATCAAGATTGATCACTTTCTTCGCATTCTCCTCTATGAACTTCCTTCTCGGCTCGACTTCATCTCCCATCAGTATCGTGAAGATCTTGTCCGCCTCGACAGCGTCCTCGACCGTCACTTTCTTGAATATCCTCTTTGTCGGGTCCATAGTGGTCTCCCAAAGCTGCTGCGGATTCATCTCTCCAAGGCCCTTGTATCTCTGTATGTTCAGGCCCTCATCGCCCATCTCTTTCACCATCTTCTCTTTCTCGTCATCCGAATAGACATAGGCCGAATTTTTGCCTTTGCTTATCCTGTAAAGAGGTGGCTGGGCTATGTAGATATACCCGGACTCTATCAATTTCGGCAGGTATCTATAGAAGAAAGTCATAAGCAATGTCCTTATGTGTGCACCATCGACATCCGCATCAGTCATTATCACGATCTTGTGGTACCTTGCCTTGTTTATGTTGAATTCCTCGCCTATGCCTGTGCCGATCGCAGTTATCATCGTGACAATCTCATTGTTGGCATAGATCTTGTGCAGCCTTGCCTTCTCTACATTGAGTATCTTTCCCCTCAACGGAAGTATTGCCTGGAATTCACGGTTCCTTCCGCCCTTGGCCGAGCCGCCTGCGCTGTCACCCTCCACAATATACAGCTCGCATTTTGAAGGATCCTTGTTCGAGCAGTCTGCAAGCTTCCCCGGCAGATTGGATCCTTCAAGGACGGATTTCCTCCTTGCCAGTTCCCTCGCTTTTCTTGCAGCTTCCCTAGCTTTTGCCGCATTCACGCTCTTTTCGATTATGATCCTTGATATGGCGGGGTTTTCTTCCATATAAGAGCCAAGCTCTGTCGTGACAAGGCTGTCCACGATTCCTTTCACCTCTGAATTCCCGAGCTTCGTCTTTGTCTGGCCTTCGAACTGCGGTTCAGGTATCTTTATCGATATCACTGCAGAAAGCCCTTCCCTCACATCATCGCTTGTCAGCTTGAAGTCCTTCATCAGCCCTTTCTCTTCCGCATATTTGTTGAGGACTCTTGTAAGCGCCGTCTTGAACCCTATGAGATGGGTGCCGCCCTCCCTTGTGTTTATGCTGTTGGCGAAAGAGAAGACATTCTCCTGGTAGCCGTCGTTGTATGCGAGCGCTATCTCAAGCACGATCCTGTTCTTTTCTTTCTGGAAATAGACTATTTCATGCAGCTGGTTCTTGTTCTCATTGAGGTATTTCACAAAAGAGATTATGCCCCCTTCATAATAGAAATCGCTCTCCTTCTCTGTCCTCTCATCCTTGAGGGTTATGTTCAGGCCCTTGTTGAGGAATGCAAGCTCCCTCAATCTTGAGGCAAGCGTGTCGAAATGCATCTCTGTCGTCTCAAATATCGTGTTGTCAGGCCAGAACGTGACTTCTGTTCCGTTCTCATTCGTGTCTCCTGTTATCTTCAGCTCATTCATGGGGGCCCCTACCTCATAATCCTGCTCGAAGACTTTTCCGTCCCTCATGACCTTCACATGGATCCTTTTTGACAGCGCATTCACGACTGAAAGTCCGACACCATGCAGCCCTCCGCTGACCTTGTAGGATTTATTGTCGAATTTTCCTCCTGCATGCAGTTTTGTCATCACGACCTGCAGCGCAGGGACATTGAATTTAGGATGTATCTCTGTCGGGATGCCCCTTCCATTGTCTATCACAGTCACAGAATTATCCTGGTGTATCACGACTATTATCTTTGTGCAGTAGCCTGCAAGCGCCTCATCTATTGAATTGTCAACGACCTCATAGACAAGATGATGCAGCCCGTCAAGTCCTGTTGTGCCTATGTACATGCCTGGCCTTTTCCTTACTGCTTCTGTGCTCCCAAGCACCTGGATCTCTTTTGCAGTATAGCTCTCGCTGCCTTTTCTTGCCGAATCCCTCTGGTCTTTTGTCTCCTTTGCCTGCTTATCCTCATATTTAGGGTCGTTTTCAGCCGTTTTCTTGCCCTGTTTCTGCTGTTCTTTGTCTTCATCCATATTGATTTAACCGCCTGATTAATGCCTGAAAATCGGAATGATATAGGCACTGCATACTGCTTAAATTCCATCCCCAGAAGCTGTCTAGGGGTGTGTTTTCTCAGCTAAAAAAAGACGTTTTTCTTTATAAATTTTTTGATTACTGAATGGGTTTATAGGCCGTAATGATGCTGAATTTTGCGTTTTTAGGGGTTTGAGCTTTCCTGTCTTGTTTCTTGTTTTCATTATCACTAATAAGTAGTAAAGAAGCGAAAGATTTATATATCCGTAATATGATATAATATTATATATGGAAAAGCTTACAAAAATAGAGCCGCGCATGCTGAAGATAAGGTCTGCTGAAGGGAAACAGCTCGGCAGGGTTTACAAACTGCTTTGGGATTATTATGGCTCTCTTTCTAAAGACCCCCAGACCTTGTGCAATGATTTTTATGCCCAGAAAAGGACAGAAGAATTGGCAAATGATAAGAAAATAAAGGTTGTATATTATTCTGATGAAATCTATAAGGACCCGAATGCGAGAATGCTGGCTGCCTTCTGATGAGAAAAAAACCATCGAGAACGCACTGTACAGGCATATTGAAGGAAAGGCTGCCGGGAGCAATAACCCTCTGATAAGGACATCGACTGTGGAAAAGATCGCTGATGATATGTTAAGCAGGGGATTTTTCGTAGTAGGCATCATAAAAAGGGAAAATTACAATATCTACCTGATGGAAAAGGAGATCTGCGGAAGATGAAGCATCGCCTAAGCATCAGCGTGGATGAGGAGACAGTAGCATTGATACAGGCCAAGCTGCGCGAAGGCCGGAATGAAGGCCATTTCAGGAATAAATCGCATATTGTTGAGTTTGCTGTGAAGAGGATGCTGAAGGGGGGATGAGATGACAAAACCGACTTCAAACCCCATCAAACAATCTCAGCGCCCTGTCCCCTAATGTCAGAACAAAATTAGCCAGCTGCGGCCCCCTCTCTTTCTTCAATAAGACCAGGTAAGCGGCCCTGAAGAATTCCTTCGGATCAAGCTCAGCCTGCTTGCAGATGTTGTAGAACTCGTCATGCAGTTCCCTGTCCGTCCATTCTTTCTTCCTGACGGTCTTCACTACCATCTTCAGCGCGTCTTTCTGCTTCTCATTAAGCTTCGCCTTTATCTCGTCGGAAACCTCGACCTGCAGTTCGAACTTGGCATCATCAGGAGCATAGCTGTTAAGCCATGTCTTAGCCTTTTTCAGCCTTTCGATGAGCTCATCCTTGTATTCGTCCTGCCACTGGCCTGTTTTCCTGAGGCTTCTTATGATATCCTCCTCTTTCGTAAATATCTGCGAGACGACAACAGCATGCGCAAAGCTCAGCTTCAGGGGCTTGTGGACGACCTTGCCGTGGGAGATCTCGAACAGCCTCCTGTTGTGCTCCTCTTTCTTGGCCTTATCAGGATCCTCAGTCTTCTCAGAAGCATAGATCTCAGCCATCCTGTCATACTCATTGTACAGGTTAGTGAGGTCTTTCCATGAAAAACTCCTTGTCTTCATCAGCCTCTTGTTGTAGAACATCCTTAACAGTTCAGGGCTTGCGACCTCGAGCCATTCCTTCGGATAGACAATATTCCCGAGCGAAGCTGACATCTTCACTCCGTCAATCATCAGATGCTCGTAGAATATGGGCACTGGATGAGGATAGCCCAGCACTCTTTCGCAGATCTCTGCATTGACCCAGAACGCCGAATTAGGGACCTGATATTCTTTTCCTGCGCCTTCAGAGCAGACGTTCCAGTGCTGCCATTGCGATGCCCATTCGCTCTTCCACATCATCTTGCCAGTATCTTTCAGCGGGTCAGCGATCCCCTTGTGCCCGCATCCTACAGCCTTTGTCTTCTCGAAATCATAATCCTTGCATACATAATGGACCTTTCCATCCTCAAACTTCTCGATCTGGGGCGTGACGACTTTCCCGCAGTTCGCGCATATCGGCGTGAAAGGGCTCCATCCCTGGGGCAGCGGAGAATCCCTGTACTTTAGCAGGATTTCCTTGACAACATCTATATTCTCAAGGATTTTTTTTATCTGCTCCCTGAAGCTTCCTTTCTTGTACTCTTCCCTCATCGAGAATTTCTCCATCTTCATGTCGACGAACTGGTCGATGACCCTGAGATAGATCTCCTTGTGATGGTCAGCATAGCTCTTATGGCAGCCGTCAGGATCAGGTATGTCAGTTACAGGCATCCCGAGATATTTCACATACTCCTTAGGCACGCCTTCAGGCACTTTCCTCAATGGATCCATATCCTCTGCTGTCCAGATGAGCCTTGATTTCACGCCTGCGTCCTGCAATGCCTTGTGGACAGTCGCTCCTCTTATTGTGTCGCTCAATCTTCCTATGTGGAGAACCCCTGATAATGACGCAGATGTCTTTACCACAAACTCCTTGAACTTGGGTATCTTATCTTTTGTATAGCGGAAATCCTGCCTGTTTATGATCTCATCAGCCAGCTGGTCTGCCCAGAAGAGGCTCTGCTCTTCCTCACTGCTGCTGCCTTTATCATTTCTTGCGACTTTTTCTGCCATTGCAATTAAGAAGAAACATGCCTATTTAAAGTTTTGCGTCTTTGGGACATAGCCCATCAATTGTTGAGAATCCGTTTTATGGTCTCTCTCCCTTTACTCACACATGGGTCTTCCACTCTATTACAGAAATACCCATTTGGGGGGCAGCATATAGGTTCAATGACTGCTTCTACGCCTAAACTCCTTGCCTCTTTTCTTATATCATCAAGCAGATGTATTCTGTCAGGTGCAGTTATCACCCCTATCTTCGGGTTTTCCCCTCTTTCTGAAGCAGCAAGAAGGATTGTTGTTAAGACCTCAGAATATCCTGGGCTCCCCTGATGGATTATGTATGCTGCATGAGGCCTGTCTGTGATCGTTTCAGTTGCGCCCTTTTCAAAACCCACATCATCGACCCTGCTGACCGAGACAATACCGAACTCACCGTAATTATTCAGGGCACCCAGCAATCTTGACCTGTTTTTACAGCTTCTTTGCGTGTCCCTGTCAAAATATAGGATAACTTTTTTGTCGTTGCTCTGGTCGTTCATGGTATCGCTCATCAATTTCACCCCTAAGCCCAATGTTTTTATCAGGAATTTACCATCATATTTAAATTTTTCTTTTGGGGGTAGTTAAAACTGACTACATGAAACACAAAAAAAGGGTTTCCTGAGCGTTTTTTTGCAATTAACCCTCTAAAAATATTTACCACTAATTAGTAAAAAAACATCGAAAACTTTATATATCATTAATAGTTATTAATAGCTCCATGAAGCACGTAATCAGCGTATCTGTTGATGAGGACACGATTATAATGATTCGTGAAATTCTCAGGAAAGGGCCTTTCAGGAACAAGAGCCATGTTGTAGAGGAGGCTGTGAAGAGGATGGGTTCCGGAGGCTCGCAATGAACCTTGAACAGGCGATAGCAGCAGCAGAAAGGAAATATCCTGAGGAGACGGCTGTCAAGATAAAAGGTATGATGGAACAGATGGCCAGGATAATGCCCTTGCTCAATGAACACTGTAAGGAAAAAACCTCTGTCTTAGGCCAATCATTGGACACAATCCTGTCCTATCAAGGAGATAATGCCCTCATCGTTGCAAATTACTTCAATAATTGGATACATACATCTTCAGAGCAGGCGACTGTGCCGATAGAGAAAAAAATAAGGATGCTTGCAGAATATATAGGTCTTATGAACCGTATTTTCTCTTCTGAAAGCGTTTTGAGGCTTGCAGATATGGACGACAAGAAGAAGGCTGCAGCGTTCATAAATTTCATAGGCTACGCCGCATACAGGACAGGGGACGAGGGTTTTACCGGCTTAGTGGAAGATTTTTTGAATGGCCAAACAACTGAAAAAATATTCAACCTGTACAGCGATGAGGCTGCTAAGAAAATCTTTTCAGTAGCATTAGACATGCTTATCGATGACATAAGATTCGGGCATTTCTCGATGAATGGGCCCCATTCTGATGAAAAAAATCCCAGTTTCAGAAGATTGTCTAACATCCTGCGTTTATTCCTCCTTGGAGAGACCAGGGACACCGTTAGGTATTACGAACAGGAATTCGGGTCGGATAGCGAGGAATTCAAGGACATCATCTCACTGATGTCCTATATGACCTATAGGAAACACGACAAAAATTCAATAAATGCCATATCAGATATAATCTACAAGCACAAAGAGACTTTCACAGCATTATCCGACCGTTTCATCGGTAAATATCTTGTTATGTGCGATGAGTTATACAAATGCCCAGGTTCACCTGCCGAGTATGAGGAAGGAGCCCACACGGCAAAAACCGCAATCAGGCTTGTGAAAAGCTTTTACAACGCCGATCCAGAGCACATAGGGAGGTTATTGAATGTTGTCATCAAATCAAGCAGGGGCCTCAGGGATTTCATTGTGCATATGAGGCGGAATTTCAGCAATTCCACAATCTGTTCTAACCTTGGCAATCTCGAATATCTGGCAGACAATTCAACTGAACTGAAAGATAACATCCTTGACCACCTGAAGAATAGATACTATGAAATCCCCAGCATAGATTACATAAAGAATCTGCTGAAAGTGCTTAAAAAGAATGAATGCCATTCATTTGACGAACTCGAATTATGCGCCAGGATAAACATATCTGATTATGGAGTATTGAATCAGCTGGGGGATAGAGGGAGACAAGGCGTAACTTTTAAGCTGTTTGGCGAGAGCCTGGACCAGCCGAGAGCCCTTAAGGTCATCGATCCTGACAATGTCAATCCAAAAGAAGCTAAGATCCTGGCCAAGCTTGAGGATAAAGAGCTTGAGAATGTGGTGAGGATATACGATGCAGGCGAGGGCATTGCGACATTCATAGGCAGCAAAGGCAATGAAACCAGATACTGCATAATGATGGAATATGTTGACGGCAAGACATTAGGTGAGATCGTTTCAGAAACGAGATTGAGCCATAGTGATGTCTTGGACTACAGCTCCCAGACCTTCAATGGGATCTTAAGCTTGAGAAGCAGAGGCATAACCCACAGGGACCTTGGATGGAATAACATCAAAGTGAACACTAAGGGCATAGTGAAAATCCTTGATTTCGGCATCGCAACAGATGAACAATTCCCCGTGCAGCAAGGCAACAGATGGCGTGGAGCTCCGCAGGGGAAGGCCAGCCTGGGATTGGATGTGATCGCCCTTGGTCTGATCATGTACGATATGTTTGCCGACAAGAATCTTATTACCGATGAAAAAGGGGAGAAGATACCCAATTCAACGTACCTCAACAGGCTCGCTGATATAAAGAAGGACTTGTACGATGAGAATGGCATGCTCAAAGACGGATACTCCCAGAGAATCGATAAAAATGTGCCCCAGGAATACAAAGGCATAGTTTTCGCATGCATGGAGCATTATGAAGACCTGGATTTTATCAAGGAAAAGTTCATAGAAGCAAAGCCTGACCTCAAGTACCGCTTCATGAGCAAGGAAGAGCTGATCAAGAGGGTGGCGGAGCTAGAAGATGGGAAGAGATGATGCAGAATAAGAAAAAGAATTATATTGTTGCGTAATGAAGTAGGTACAAAAGATGAGCATCGATGATACCCTAAACGGAGACTCAGAAGAAGAATACGACAATAGCTTCAGTGAGAAGGGCTTATTGCATGTCCTGTTGGCAGGCATCCCTCCCAGAATCGCAAATAGGTACGACATAAAATTCGATGGCCATCAGATATCCTTGTTGCACGCCAAAGGGGTCTCTTATCAGCAGGCAAACTCTTACGGCAACCGTTTCAGCGGCAATCATGTGATGGCATTCATAAATATGGGCTTTTCTGCCGCAGATGCCAACAGGTATAAGCCAGGATTCACTTTCCTCGATATATTCTTTTTTGCAAGGGAGGGCGTCCCTGCTGATCAGGCGAATAAATATGATTTTGACGGCCTCACAGCATTGGAGCTGATAAAAAAAGGTATCTCCCATGAAGAGGCAAACCAGTTCTCAAGAAGTTTCAGCAGCGAAGACATATGCGAATTCATCTCCAGGGGCCTTAAGGGAGAGGACGTGAATTATTATCATCCATCGCTAAAAGCCGCCGAAGTCCTGAAATTGATAAGAAAAGGAGTGCTGCCCCAGGACACAATAGATTATGATAGCCGTTTTGGGAGTGAAGATAGATTGAATCTTGCTTTTGCCAAGGTCCCTTCAGAGGTTGCCAATGGATTTGACATCCAGTTCTGGGTCGAGCACATCATAAAACTCCACCAGCAAGGCGTCAAGCCAGAAATTGCAAACAGGTTCATCAAGATAGAGAAAGGATATACAAGGAATAACCCTATTGATGTAGATAAGGAAAGTTTAAGCCAACATGAGTATAATGAATCTCTAAGGAAGCATAATGTTTCTGCTGTCATGAAACTTTTTGATACATTGAAGGAAGAGGAAATGCCCCTTGAAGGCGACATGTTCTTTAAGCCGGTGATGGACAGCTATCCCGGCAAACCCCCGCGTTTCAGCCTGAAAGATATAGTAGACTTGTGCAAATCGGGAGTTTATGCAGATACAGCATACTCTTACAATCCAAGATTCAGCGTCGAAGATATCCTCAGATTGCATCTTGAAGGGTGCTCTCCTGCAGAAGCTGAATTCTATGACAAGAGATTTGACGGCGTGGAGATACAATTCCTTTACGGATTGGGGTTCACACCTGAAAAGATAACCCTTGAAGACGACTGCAGGGAAAAACTTCATAAGAACAGGAATATGCAAAAGCTCCTTGAGCACGTTTTGATATCATTCAAGGATGAGCTGAAGAGGAATAGGAGGGAGATTGTCGATGAAAAAACCCAGCCATTGAAATATGGCACCAGCATAACCTTGCTTGGCACAGGCTCTGATGGCATTGTCCTGCTGGACCAGTCTGATGTGCTGGGTGCACTCATACTGGATCTTCTGGCAAACCAGACCGAAGATGGCGGGTCGGCCGACATCAAAGAGAGATTGAATGATCTGAACAGCAAATTCGATATCAACGAGCATAGGTTTGCATTGAAATATGCCACTAATACCAGATATGAGGCTGAACTTTTTTTAAGGCTAAAAGACCCGCAGCATGTGGTAAAAGCGATCAGTTATTCTGAGGAAGGGGGTTATATAAAATTAGAGTATGCAGAAGGCAACAGTCTTGAGAACATACTGAAGAGATATAAAAAATTGCCGGCAGATAATGTTGTTGAATACGGCTCGCAGATACTCTCCGGTCTGATGGAATTACTCAATGCAGGCATACCTTATCACAGGGATATAAGGCCTGCAAACATACTGATAAATGAAGAGAAAGCCAAGGCGAAAATAATAGACCTTGGCAATGCGACAACAGACAGGGATGCAGGCCAGATGGGCAACAGGGCTTACGGCGGGCCGAATGACCTTGTGTCTTTGGGCCAGGTGCTGTATCATATGGCGACGCTGAAGCACATATTCAACAGATCAAGGTCAATGTCAATAACTTTGGCAGCAGATGATATAAAAGATTACAGGAATGAGGTATATCAAAACCCTGCATTGCTGCAGATGCACCTGAGAGAGGTTGACGAGACAGTCAAAGACGCTAAAGTGAGGGGGCTGATCAAGGCATGCCTCACAGCAGGCCCAGATGACCATGAGAGGATCGCAGGGATGTTCAGGGATATATCTCAAATCCCCCATCGACCAATATAAACCACAAATATAAACCAATAGATAAAAAGATAAAAAATATTAGGCCGCCTTCTCCACATACCTGTCCATATTCAAAGCGATGAAAGTCTCGATGAAATCATTGCTCGTGTCAGTCATAAGCTTGCATTCGCTTATCACCCTGAGCTCTTCCTCGCTGAACTTCTCTGAATTGATCTTCTTCACCAGATCATACCTTCTCTTAATCCATGAGTCTATCCCTATCACGTCATAATTCTCTTTGAGCACCATGTCGAACTGGTCTGTGAATACAGCGAATATCTCCTTCAGGTATCTCTTTATCTTAGGGGTTATCTTCTTCATCTCAAAGACCCTCTCGCTCGTATGCCTTATCTTGTCGATTATCTTGTCTATCACCATGAACAGCCCGAACAGCCTGTTTTTCTTCTCTTCTAAGATATCGGAGAAATTAAGCAATCTCAGGCAATAGTAGATGAATTTCACGATATTGTCATGGTAATCGTATGCTCTGCTGTGGAAACCAGCGAAATTCCCGTCCAGGGCCGAGACGAACTCCTCAAGGAACTCCTTTATCAGGAAATAGACCCTGTTCTGCACAACCTTGTCCTTTTCGAATTTCTCATAAGGGATCAGGCTCTGTATGATTATCCTCTCTTTCGTCTTCGATATTATCTCCATCCCTATGAACCTGTCTATGAGCTTTTTTATGTATTTATTCACCTCTATATTGCAGTCATGCTTGTAATCTGAGAGTATATTGCTCTTTAGCTGCACGACAATCTCTTCGACACCGCTTACATAGAATTCAGCGAAATACCTGTCAAGCAATGTCCTGTTCATGTTCCCCATATCAAGAACCACCTGCTTGACGCCTCTTGCGCCTTTCTCGTTCTCTTTCCTAACAATGAGACTAGGGCCTTCCTCTTCAACATCCATCTCGTCGCCCCGCTTTATGTCATTCTTTTTGACCCACTTGCTGGGCAGGCTTATCATGAATGTGGCAGGCCCCTGTTTGACTACTTTCCTTTTCATTTACACGCCTTCTTGTATGCAAGTTCTATATCACTATCCCCATATCACTCTTCATATATCACTTTAAGGCTCCCTCAAATGAGGATATGGGACTTATAAACTATCATAAGCCCTTATAAGCCATTGTTGGAGGTAATGCAAGCTAATATAAAAATCTTTCTAAATATTCGAATATAATAACTACATATTATTATATTAGCAAAAAGTATATATATCAACTACTACATAATAATTACGGAAAAAACAGGAAAAATACGGTGGCGGAATTGATAGGGATGGATGAAAAGAAGATCAAGTTGATACTTGAGCTGAGGAAAGACGGCAGGAAGAGAGTCACAGAGATATCGAGCAAGCACAAGATCCCTGCATCGACATTGTTCGACATAATCCACAACCTTGAGAAAGAGGGGGTAGTCGAGCACAAATCCCTTGTGGATTTCCATAAGCTAGGGTTCCCGATACATGTGATAATCATAGTGAACACAGGCAGGGACATGATAGGTCCGCTGAAGCAGCATCTTGCTGCGCAGAAGAACATAAACACATTGTTCCACCTGAGCCATAGTTATGAGGTGGATGAAGGTTATGGCTGCATCATAGAGGGCATATTCAGGAAGCAGAAGGATGTCGAGGAGTTCATGGGCAGGATGGAAGAGAGCATCGAATTGCTTGACAAGAGGATCTACCATGTCATCGACGCCCAGAAAGAGAGGTTTTTGACAGAAGAGGATCATTTTCGTTAGTTCCGTTCCCGGCATATCTTCCAGGACGAGTTTTGCAAAAGAGGTCTGATTGATTAGATGATTGGATAGCTTAGCTGCTGCCAGCCACAGCACTAAACATCAGACGAAGGCAGAACAGAATGAAAAACAGAATGAAAAAAACCCGGCAAAATGAACCCGGCAATGATGACAGGAGAGGGAAACTCCCCGAACATATAAGGATAATCAAGGAAGGCAATAGGCAGACTTCGACGCCGGCATTGGACATATTCAGGAATTACAGGAAACTCGTGAAATGGTGCACGCCTTCTGTTCTTGAAGAGGTCATGGAGAGCTACAACCCTTACAGCGAAGGGTCAATCTCGATAAGGGCGACAGGCAAGCTCCAGGATAATTCAGGGGTGTATGCTGAAACACACAGCCTTGCAGCAGAAGCGTACAAGAATGTGGACGGGCATTCGCATTATGGCTGCGAGGGCACGACAGGCGCAAACAGGGTATTGTTCGATCTCATCTCAAGGATATTCCTTGATGAGGGCGGCAGAAAAAGGGTCTTGTCGGCAAGGAACGTGCACCAGTCCGTAGTAGTCAGCGCAAGGGATAAGCAAGTCCCCGTGGATTATGTAATGACGAGATTCGACAAGGAGAGAGGTTTATTCCTTCCGCCGACAGCCGATGATGTGCTCAGCGAAATAAACAATGATACGAGGGTAGTGTTATTGAGCAATCCGACTTATGAGGGATTCAGCTGTGATCTCAGGACAATAATCGAGAGGATAAAAAGGAAGAATGACCGGATCCTGATATATATTGATGAGGCATGGGGGGCCCATTTCCCGTTCAATGACAGGCTGCTGATATCAGCGATAGAGGCGGGGGCGGATTTCGTCGTGCAGAGCCTGCACAAGCAGGGCGGAGCCCCTAATTCAGCGAACATCACTCATCTAAGCAAGAGAGTGAAAGATGCATACCTGAAGGAATATCTGAAGAGTTATGCGGAGAACACTTCCACAACATATTCAGTGCCTTTGGTCGCAGCCATGGACCTGACAAGGAAGATAATGTACTCAGAAGGCAAAGACAGGCTGGATTATATGATGGCCTATGCTGATATGTTCAGGGATGCTGTCAGGCACATGAAAGGGATAGACATCATCGATCCGACAAAATTCCCCTCTGTCCACTCTTATGATCCCACTAAGGTCAACCTCTACATGACAGACAGCAGGCTGAAGGGGGATGATATCGCTGAGAGGCTTGAGAAACATTTCAGGGTCGTCACAGAAAAAGAGGAGAGAAGATCATTATGCTTCCTGACAACATTCAGCATAGGGCTGAGGGAGACTGAATTCACAATAAATGCTCTTGAAGAAACGCTTGATGTCTCGCCGAGGGATTTCATGGACGAGAAGGAGCCCCTCAATCTGCCGCAAAGAGTTGAAAAAAGATATGAGACTTTCGAGGCGCAGACGATGGACAAGGAGCAGGTCCCCCTTGACAAGAGCAACGGCCGCGTTTCCGGCGAGAACATAAAATGCTACCCTCCAGGGATATACATCGTCCAGATGGGCGAGGTCATCAACAGCCAGCTTATCGGATACCTGCTATCCCAGAGATGCAGGGACCATTTCTATGCAGAGGACAAGTCGCTAAGGTACATCACTGTGCTTAAGGAGAGATGACTTAAGGAGAGATCATGATGGATACTGAAAAAAACAACCAACCTGAGAATAAGGGTGGCGGCCAAGGCGAAGACAATGCCAATTCAGGTAAAAATGGCCAGAGCAACAGCAGTTTTGTCGGCAATGACGAGAACGCATTGATGCAGGAGAGGAAAAAGAAGCTTGAGGAGATGATTGCCAGAGGGATAAATCCCTACCCTTACAGTTATGATGTTACCCATAAGGCAGCCGAGCTGAAGGATAAGTACATAGGTCTTGCGCAAGGGGCGATGACAAATGACAGCACTTCTATCGCCGGCAGGATAATGGCGATGAGGAGGATGGGCAAAGTAACATTCCTTGACATCGAGGACCAGACAGGAAGGATGCAGGCATATCTGCAGAGGAGCGACCTCGGCGATGAGAATTACAGCATCCTGAAACTTCTGAACATAGGGGATATAATAGGCGTAAAAGGGAAGGTGTTCAGGACAGACAGGGGCGAATTGAGCGTCAAGGCTGAACAATATGCTTCACTGTGCAAATCGATCAGGCCATTGCCTGACCAGTATTACGGCCTGAAGGATCCTGAGTTCAGGTACAGGAACAGGAGCATAGACATGATAATGAATCCGGGAGTGAGCGAGGTTTTCAAAAAACGCAGCCAGGCCATCCAGAGCATGAGAAGCTTCCTCGACAGAAGAGGGTTCATCGAGATTGAGACCCCTGTATTGCAGCCGATCTATGGCGGAGCGAGCGCAAGGCCTTTTACAACAAAGCTGAACGCATTCAATATGGAAGTATACCTCGGCATTTCGCCTGAATTATACCTCAAGAGGCTTGTTGTGGGCGGCATTGAAAGGGTATTCACGATATGCAAGAATTTCAGGAACGAAGGCGTTGACAAGACCCATAATCCTGAATTTACCATGATGGAATGCTATGCTGCATACATGGATTACAATGACATGATGGAACTGACAGAACAGATGTATGCAAGGATATTCAATGATGTCCTCGGGAAGACAAAGGTCAATTATCAGGGAACAGAGCTTGATTTCACCCCCCCGTGGAAAAGGGTCACGATGTATGACAGCGTCAGCGAGCATACCGGCATCGATGTCGCCAATATGACAAAAGAGCAGATCAAGGCAGAGACCGAAAGAATGGACTACAATAAGCAGATGACTGTCGCAGAAGAGGATACAAAAGGAAGCCTTGTCGAGGAATTGTTCAAGATCTATTGCGAGAAGCAGATCATACAGCCGACATTCATAACAGACCACCCGAAAGAATCAACGCCCTTATGCAAGATCCACAGGGATAACCCTGACCTTATCGAGCGCTTTGAGCCTTTTGTCTTCGGCATGGAGATAGGCAATGCATATTCTGAGCTCAACAACCCCATAGTGCAGAGAAGGCTGCTCGAAGAGCAGGACAGGGCAAGGATCGCCGGGAACGAGGAGGCCCATCCCATAGATGAGGCTTTCCTCATGGCGATAGAATATGGCATGCCGCCGACAGGGGGCCTTGGCCTAGGCATAGACAGGATGGCCATGCTGCTCACGGATTCAAGATCTATAAGGGATGTCATAGCATTCCCTTTTATGAAACTGGGGTGAGAGAATGAGAAATAGACATAATGGAACAGCAGACAGGACTGAATAAAAAATGGGCAGATAAGAACAACAGGAGGGACGAACATGAGAGGATATGCAGTAACAGTACATATAAGGAAAAACGAAGTCGATATGAGGGATAGTTACAGGAAGATGAGCGACTCTCTGAGGGATATGGATGGGAGATCAGACGGCCTTTCGCTTGACCTGAATTATTTTTCACAGGGGCAGCTCATGAATGTAAAGGCATCGTGCAAGTCATTGCAGGACAGAAACAAGGTTGACAAGCTTGTGGAGTACATGCTGGGGTACATACCTACCCAGGCTGTCGAAAATGTAGAGAGAAGGGCAGAAAAAGAGAGGCAGCAATGAACAGCGACAAGAATGCGCAGGACTTTAAGCCAGATACTATATTTGTAAAAGGCGAACAAGGGATGGAGATAATAACAAATTTCAGGCAGACATCCAGCTGTTTCAAGGTCTATGAGATCGACCCGGCAATAGGCTGTGATTTCGGATGTGTTTACTGCTCGATGTATGCGCAGGAGAAGGACATGGAGCACAGGCCCGTCAAGGTTTTTGTCAATTACCCCGATTACCTCGCAAGGTTCATATCAGAGAATAAGGATAAAGACCTAACATTCAACTTCACACCAAAGAGCGATGCTTTATCGCCTTCGCTGATCGAAACGGGCGTGACCCAGAAGATACTTGATGTGCTGACAGATAACAAGAACAGGTTCTATATGCTGACCAAGTCAGGCATCCCCAGGGATGATGTCGCTGAGAGGCTGATCAAGGCAAGGGAACTTTGCCAGATAATAATCTCTTCGGGCCTGCCTAATGAGCGGTACAGGGCGCTGCTCGAGCCGAATGCACCATCTATAAGCGACAGGATGGAGCTTGGCAAGTTCTGCAAGGAGAACGGCATACCTATATCAGGGATTGTTGCGCCTTATCTGCCCATAGCTTCAGACCTGGATGCGGATCGCTACAAAGAAGAGGTCATCGAGAGGTACGCTGAAGCAGGCATAGACCATCTCTCTGTGCATCTTCTGAAGCTTTCTTTGGATTGCCGTGACAGGATGAGCAGGGCCATTGGGGGTGATAATCAGGGACAGCACGATCTTAGCAGGCTCTATGATCCGGAAAAATGCAAGTCCATAGAATGGACACTGCCGGGAGGAAAGAAGATCCTGAGGTATTACCCTCTGGAAGAGGTAGTGAAGAAGGACCTGACAGCCATGAAAAGGCTCGCAAAAGAGAAAGGCATGACAGTAAGCACATGCGTAGAAGTGATGAGGCTAATTGGTGATATGGAATTCAATGATGATGCCGGTAATAAGGGATTGACCTGTGTAGGATTCAGGAGATGATGGCAATGCCAAGGGTGCATCTTAGCGTAGGTTCGCAGCAGGAGGCAGACAGCATAAAGACCAAGATACCCGGATTTGTCAAGCTGATAGCAAGACCGCCCAACACAATAGAATGCCTGATTGAAGTCGATAGCAAGTGCGACAAGTGCGCTAAAAAAACAGCAACACTCTATCTGCACGACAGGGAAGAAAGGCGCACTGATGAATTCAGGGACAGGGTAATTGCCGGCATGAAGTCATTGTTTTTGGCAGGTGAAGCGAATATTGTCTTCATAAAAGAAGAGAACTGGATAGAAAAAAGCAAAGTCGAAGAATTGTGCAATAATTGTCAAGGCATACGAAAAGGCATACGAAAATGAACCAAGCCCAATTGATCGATGCATGCTGGGAGATCGATAAACTCTCTCTGGAAAATTATATCAGCAGCATACTCGCAATTTTCAATAGGAAATGCCCGAAGGATGGCGGCCTTGCTGCTCCCACAGGAAATGAACAGGCCGGCTTGACAGAATCTGGCTTGACAGAATCTGAGATCAGCAGGAACCTATTCCGTGTGCTGACATCAAGTGAGTTTAATTATCTTGGCAAGGGAAGATCAGCATGTTACAAGGAAGGCATTGAAAGGGCAGTGATCTCTTCTTTGAGGCAGAATAAGCCACTGGATATCTATCTGGATCTGGGGGGAGGGTATCATGCAAGCATGGACCTGAAGAACCCTGTGTCTGTCTTTGATACCGGCCTTGGCGAATTGCTTGTGCTTCACCAGATCAAGGCTTTTGCAGAGAGGGCAGATTTAGTCTACCCTTATGGCATAAGATTCCATATAATCATAGATAATATGTGTGCGAATCTTGTTAATGGCATCCCTCTGGAAAGAACATTGGATTACTGCAGCAAGTTCAGGTCATTGATAAGCTCTTTGGGTATGAGCGATCTTGCAGATATCGTCGCCGAATCAGAGAATTTTGACAGGGCATCATATGATCGTGCAGTTATCGGCAAGAAAGAAGCGAGCTTATGCCTGCCGACAAGACAGCAGCACGAGAATGTGATGAGGTTTTCAGGCAAGAAGTGCACATTAGGGGAATCGATGATGATGATACAGAGATATAAGGGGATAATCGAAGTTTCTGAATCATTGCTGGCCAATATGGTCAAAGGCAGCATACATCTCACCCAGAGGCATACTGACTCGACAATCTGCTTCAGGGCTTTTCCTGGCGGAGACTCAAGGATACAGTGCGGCCAGGTCGTTGTAGGTTATACAAAAGAAACAAAGGAATACCCTTTCCTTCTTACAAGCAGATGCTTTGAGAAATATGGGATCAAACCTGTCGCTTTACCATCTTTGCCTGATGAAATCCCTTATATAATTGTCGCAAGAAGGAAGATGTAGTGAATTAAGATGAAGCAGGATATAGCGGAAAAATCCCCTTATCGACGAATACAGCCTGATTAATCCTGCCAGCCCTAATCTAAAAATCCTTAATCTAGAACTTAAGTTTCCTTATCCTCTCAGCAGCTTTCCTGCAGTCGCTTATGCCCGGCACAAGGGCGAACCTGACAAAATTCCTGCCCGGATTGACCCCGTCGATCTCCTTTGAGATCCATTCTCCCGGAGTCACAACTATCGCTGTCTTAGGGTCAAGAAGCTTCTTTGCGAATTCCACAGACGTCATCCCTTTGGGCACCCTCTGCCACATATAGATCGTGCCTTTGGGCTCTGATGTCTCAAGGCCTGCAGCAGCAAAAGCCTTGACAAGGATGTCCCTCTTTTTCCTGTAGTCATTCTGGAGCTTTCTGACGTGATTCTCATCAGACAATGCTGCTGTCGCTGCGTCCTGTATGAATGTTGCTGTCCCTGAATCTATGTTCGTCTTGAGTTTCTTGAATACGGATATTATCCTCTCGTCTCCTGCGACCCATCCAACCCTGTAGCAGGTCATATTGCTCCTCTTTGAAAGGCTCTGGAAGACAATGACGCCCTCCTTCTCCACTTCAAGGATGGACATTGGCTTCTCATCATAATAATTCTCTGTGTAAGGCTCATCAGATGCTATTATCATCTCCCTCTTGCGGGCCCACTTCACAAGCCTTTCATAGAACCCCCTGTCTGCGACTGCAGTAGTAGGGTTATTGGGGTAATTCACCCAGATTATCCTCGCCTTCTTTGCGATCTCTTCAGGTATGGCATCAAGGTCAGGAAGGAAACCGTTCTCAGGCAGAAGATTCATGAAATGGCACTTGCCTCCTGCAAAAATCGTGCCCCTCTCATAAGGGGGATAGCCGGGGTTCGGCATAAGGACATAATCACCTGGCTCTATGAATGCGTTAGGGAAATTGAAAATGGCCTCTTTTGAGCCTATTGTGGAGCATATCTCCTTTTCAGGATCAAGCGCAACGCCGAATCTCTTCTTGTTCCATACAGCGATCTTTTCCCTGAAGGATCTGTCGCCTATATAACTGGGATAGCCTGATGACTTCCTTGCATCAATGGCTTTCTTGCATGCCTTCCTTATCATCTCTGGAGTGGGGTCCTGCGGGTCTCCGACTCCGAAATCTATGGGCTTTATGCCTCTGCTTTTCAGCTCTCCGACCATCTTGTCGACTTCTGCAAAAGCGTATCCGCCGAGGCTTCTTATCTTTTCATTCGGATTTATGTTCATTTTGAGTTGCCTGTTTTTGATTTGCCTGCTATCCGTCTGCAACTTATCCTGCTGTCATCATATAACTCTACGATACTTCTTCCCCTATTATAAATATTCTGCGTTTCCTGTCATGAATACATGGTCTGTTGCGCTGTTCCATCTTATAACAAGGTCTCCTCCGAGCAGATGGACCTTCACATCACCATCTTTCCTTGATTTTCCGTTCAGTACAGCCGCAACAACGCTTGCGCATGCCCCTGTGCCGCATGCCATGGTCTCTCCTGTCCCTCTCTCCCACACCCTCATCTCAATCTCATCATCATCTATCATCCTGATGAATTCCACATTCGTCTTTTTAGAGAACCTCTTATCCACTTCTATCCTTGGCCCATCGCCGAGCACAAGGCTGTCAGTTATCCTGTCAACGAATATGACGCAATGGGGATTTCCCATCGAGACTGTATTTATAGCGAACTCCCTACCCCCAATGACAAGCCTTTCATTCATTTTCCCGGGCTTGGGCTCGTCCATGTCTACTTTCACCATGTTCTTGGATATGATCTCAGGAACCCTCAATCCTGCAAGGGTTTCGATATTGAACATCTTCTTCTCCGTCATCCTGCTGTCGAAGACATACCGCGCAAAGCACCTTATGCCATTGCCGCACATCTCTGCCTCTGAGCCGTCCCTGTTGAATATCCTCATCATGAAATCATTATTCTTGTTTTTCGGAGGCATCACAAGGATTATGCCGTCGACATCCTCTTTCCTGCACAGCTCTATCGATGCAGCCTGAGGGTTCTCAAGCGGTTCCTCCATATTGTCAAATACAAGGAACTTGTTCTGTGTGCCGTGCATCTTTGTGTATTCCATTCAGATCAACCTTTTGTTTATTATCAACTGGTTGTTTAGCCCTTCCATTCAAAAACACCAAAAACAAAACACCGAAAACATATCAATCCATCACTGCAGTCCTTGTGATATCCTCGAATGTCTCCCTTCTCCTGATTATCCTTGCCTTTCCATTGCTGACAATCACCTCAGCAGGCCTCGGCCTTGTGTTGTAGTTGGATGACATCGAGAAGCCATAGGCTCCTGCATTGCATATCGCCAGCACATCCCCTTCTGTTATCCTTGCGATCTGCCTGTCCTCTGGGCCATCCTCATTCCTTGTGAATACGTCACCGCTTTCGCATATGTTCCCTGCAATTACTACCTTTTCTTTCTCGCCTTCTACATTCGATGCGTTGATTATATCATGGTAGCTGCCGTACATCGTCGGTCTTATGAGATGATTGAACCCTGAGTCTGTACCTATGAATGTATGCTTAGGGGTGTGCTTCCTGTTGTTTGTCGTGACAAGCAGGAATCCTGCCTCTGCCACAATATACCTGCCAGGCTCGATGATCATCATGAGCTGTTTCCCGTACTGCCTGCAGAAATCCTCGAACAATGCAGAGATCTCCCTGCCGAATCTTCTTATATCCATAGGCCTCTCATCCGGCCTGTAAGGCACGCCTATGCCTCCTCCGAAATCCACGAATTCAAGATTGCTGAATCCTTTTGCAGCATCCAGCACCATATTCATGGCTTTCTTGAATATCGCAGTGTCGAGTATGCCTGAGCCTATATGCGAGTGTATGCCTGCTATCCCAAGACCGTATTTTGCAGCAGTCTTCCTTATCTCATCAACCCTGTCGAAATATATCCCGAACTTCGAATCCGGGCCGCCTGTTATGCAGTGGCCATGATGGCCTGCGCCCACATCAGGGTTTATCCTTATGGAAATATTTGAATTCCTGCATAACCTGCCATATCTTTCGATCTGTGACAATGAGCCCAGATTGACCATTATCTTTCTCTTTATGCAGAACTGAAGGTCCTCATCAGTGGCATTATCTCCTGTGAACAATATCCTGTCAGGGCTGAACCCTACCCTTAATGCCATCTCAGCCTCATAAGGAGATACAGCGTCTATGCACCCCCCTTTCTCAAGCACTATCCTCATTATTGCAGGATTTGTGTTTGCCTTGCAGGCATAATATATCTTTTTATCAGGATAGGTGATATTCTTATCCAGGTCATCAAACCTCTGCCTTATCATGTCTTCTTCATAGACGTAGAGCGGGCTGCCGAATTCCCTTACAAGTTCCTCTGCGGACATCCCGCCTAAAAACAGCTTGTTCTTCCTGGTTTCCATCTTATGGCCCCTCTTGTCTATATCATAATATATTATATCATAGCATATTATAGTTATAATCTGCTGAGCATCGCTTCAGCGATCTGCACCGCATTCGATGCTGCCCCCCTCAGGAGCTGGTCTCCGCATACAAAAAACTCGATGCCGTGCCTGCCGAATATCAGGCTCTGCCTTATCCTGCCGACCTCGACATCATATTTTCCTGTCGCAGTCAGGGGCATGGGGTATATATTTTTTGTTATATCATCTTTGACTGTGACACCTGCTGTCTTCCTCAAAATATCCCTCAGCTCTGCAGGATCAACCGGCTTTTCAGTCTCTACGACAATGCTCTCTGAATGCACCCTCATCGTAGGTATCCTCACGCACGTGCATGATAGGGGTATTTTCTGGTCGCCGAATATCTTCCTTGTCTCCCAGACGACCTTCATCTCCTCTTTTGTGTAATCATTATCCTGGAACTTGTCTATGTGGGGGATCAGGTTGAATGCGATGGGGTATTGGAACACCTCATGCCCCGCTTCTTTGCCTTCAAGATAATTCCTTGTCTCCCTCACCAGCTCTTCCATGCCTTCTGCCCCTGCTCCGCTTGTTGCCTGGTATGTCGATATGATCACCTTTTTCAGGCCGTAGTTCTTATAGATGACCCATAAGGGTATCGCGGCTATCGCGGTCGTGCAGTTGGGATTTGCAATAAGCCTTGAACTGCCTATCGAACCCGCATTTATCTCCGGCACGACAAGAGGCACAGTGTCATCGTACCTGAAAGTGGATGAGTTGTCTATCACTATGCACCCTGCATCTGTGGCTTTCTTAGCATTCTCTTTGGGCCATCCCCCCCCTATAGCAAAGAATGCGATGTCTATCCCCGAGTAGTCCGCATTGTTCGCATTCTCTATGGTCTTCTTCCCGAAGGGAGTCTCCACTGTTTTCCCTGCAGACCTTTCTGACGCAAACAGCCTTATCGATGAAAGAGGGAACTTCCTGTCATGAAGCACCTTCTGCAGCTCTTTTCCGACAGCTCCTGTCGCGCCGAATATCCCTACCCTTGGTCCGTTCTTGTTTTTTGTTTTCATTTCATCATCTTGTTGTTTTTATTATATCCTTATTATGCTTTCACGATGCCGGTTGCATAAGTACATCCAGTGTCAGATCATCTCCAGATACTTTCAGATTATCTTCATGTCCTGCATCACTTTCCTCAGCTTCTGCAGGTTCTCGGGCCTCATCTCGCACATGGGCAGCCTATAGCCGCCTGCAGCAAGGCCTTTCATGTTCATCGCTGCCTTTATCGGTATCGGATTCGTCTCTATGAACTCTGCCTTGAAGAAGGGCAATAGCCTGAAGTGCAGCTTCCTTGCCTCTTCAGTCTTTCCCCTGAGCATAAGGCCGCAAAGCTGCACCATCTCTGCAGGCAGCAGGTTCGAAGCCACAGATATTATCCCTTCGCCTCCGAGCGCCATCAATGGGAATGTGAGGGCGTCATCTCCGCAAAGCACAGTCATCCCAGGGACCTGTTCAAGCACATCCATCATCTGGCTTATGTTGCCTGACGCCTCTTTGACAGCAGCGATGTTCTTCAGGCCAGCAAGCCTTTTCATAACGCTTGTCTCGATGTTCTTCCCTGTCCTTCCTGCTATATTATACACTATTATAGGTATGCTCACTGCATCATTTATGGCCTTGAAATGAAGGTATATGCCCTCGTCAGTCGGCTTGTTGTAGTAAGGCGTCACGACAAGCAAAGCGTCTGCACCAAGCTCCTCTGCCCTTCTCGATTCATCAACGCACTTGGCAGTATCATTGGTTCCAGTGCCTATTATGACTGGAGTTTTCCCCTTCGCCTCCTCTACAGAGACCCTTATGAGCTTCTCTTTCTCCTCACGGTTCAAAGTGGGCGATTCCCCTGTCGTGCCCATCACGACGATCCCGTTTATCCTGTTTTTCAGCTGGAATCTTATGTTCTTCCTGAAACCTTCATAATCCACTTCTCCATCCTGCGTGAATGGAGTGACCATCGCAGTCATGGCTCCCCTGAATTCTATCCTTGGCATTTTCTTACCTCCCTATCACTTAACCTATCACTTAATCGTGCGCTTTTATGCTTTTATGTTTTCCCTCATCTTATCAGGTCCTTCATCATGCTGTCTATGCTGAAGAAGCCCTTTTTTCCGTTGATCCATTCTGCAGCCATCACTGCACCGAGCGCAAAGCCTGACCTGTCCCTTGCAATGTGCTTGAGCTCTATGGTGTCTGCGGCGCTATCGAACCCGACAATATGCGTCCCTGGTATGCTGCCTGCCCTTGTGCTCGTCACATGCAGGTGCTCAGGCCTTATCTTCTCTCTTGAGGTCTCTGTGATCATCTCTTTCTTCCTCTCGACATTCTTGAGGATTATGTTTGCGATAGACCTTGCTGTGCCGCTCGGGCTGTCAGCTTTCTGGTTGTGGTGGAATTCGTGGCAGAATATGTCATATTCAGGTATGTTGTTTATCATCATTGAGGCGCTCTCGATTATCCTGAAGAACACATTCACGCCTATGGAAAAGTTCGATGCCCATATGAGGCCTACCTTGTTCTTTTCCGCGATCCTTCTCACTTCGTCAGTCTTGTCGTACCATCCTGTTGTCCCGAGGACGATGTTCTTCTTGAGTCTTGCGAGACTCTGCACATTCCCGATGACCATGCTCGGATGGGTGAAATCTATCGCCACATCAACCCCTTTGAGGGATCTCTCGCTGATCTCCTTTGCTGTTGCGCCCTCTGACTTAGGGTCGATTATCGCCTTTATGCTCAGGCCCCTCTCTCTTGCGATCCTCTCTATCTCATGGCCCATCTTCCCGTATCCTATGATTGCAATGTTCATTTTATTTTCACCTTCTCATCAATAATATATTCGTCAAAATCCTCCTGCATTCTTATGTTGCCTCTTTCAGTATAGGCATTGTCTCTGTCGATATGACCCCTTCGATCGACCTTATCCTGTCGATGAAACTGTTTGTCTCATCGAGGGAAGGCGCATCGACAAGGCACATTATATCCGATTTGCCTGCTACTTCAAAGACGCATGAAGCGCCCATATGCTTTATCCTTGCTGCAATCTTCTCGCTGCTCACACCCGTCCTTACGCTGACAAGGATCAGCGCATTGGCCTTATGCCCCAACTCCAATGTGAACCTCTTTATCACTCCTCTTTTCAGGAGATTCCTGACCCTGCTCCTGACAGCGCCTTCAGATACGCCAATCTGTTCGGCGATTTTCATGAAAGACGTCCTGCTGTTCTTGCTCAGCATCCTGACTATCTCGTCATCTCTGGACGATTTATTGCCTGTTTTTTCTGTTCCTGGATTCTCTGACCTTGAGGCCATATCAACACTCTCCGGACAACACTCTCCAAAATGATTTCTCTGACCGATTCCTTCAACCCCCTCTGCCTCTCCCGTCTGCCTCATGCCCGTTTATACTAATTTGTATATAAATATTTCGCTTTTTTACGATTATTTTCAATTAAATTACGAATTTCGTAAAAGAAGAGAGTTAACAAATAATCATAAAAATCATGGATCGATCAAATTATGGATCAATCCTGGCCTATCTGCGTTTCTCTATGAGTTCCCTGTGCAGTGCGACGACTATCCTGTCAGCATCCCCCTCGTCCACTATGAAACCCATGTTCACCTGCGAAGCGCCCTGGGATATCATCTCGACGTTTATCTTCTCATCGCCGCAGACTGAGAATATCTTTCCTGAGACGCCGGGGATATTCTTCATGCCCTTGCCGACTATGCATACTATCGCCCTTTTTTTCCTTACCTCTATGCTGCCTATCTTCTCCAGGTCCTCTATGAGCGGCCCTATATCATCCTTGCTCCCGACACTGACTGACACAGAGATCTCGGATGTAGAGACCATGTCTACGGCGATCTTGTGGTTCCTGAATATGTCAAATATCACTGCGAGAAACCCATACACCCCGAGCATCCTTGATGAGACTATCCTTATTATCGTTACGTTCTTCTTTGATGAGATCGCCTTGAATATGCCATGTTCAGCATCTCTTGCGCTCTTCACTATCCTCGTGCCTTTGTGCGAGGGATTATGCGTGTTGAGCACGAGGACAGGGATGTTATTCTCTGTTGCAGGGATTATCGTCTTAGGATGCACGACCTTTGCCCCGAAGTATGCTAGCTCTGCAGCCTCCTCAAACGATATCTCATCTATCGTGACAGCATTCTTGACTATCTTCGGATCAGATGTCAGTATGCCGTCCACATCAGTCCATATCTGGACCTCTTCAGCGTCAAGCGCTGCGCCTATTATCGCGGCAGTGAAATCAGAGCCTCCCCTGCCGAGAGTGGTTATATCCCCTTTGTGGTCCTTTGCGATATAGCCCGTAACAACATTCACTATGCCTTTCTCTTTCAGCAGAGGATTCTTTTTCAGGTTCTCATAAGAGCAGCTGTCGATCTCCGCTTCTGTGAAATTCGAATCAGTGACAAGGCCCACATCATAAGAATTCAATGCCCTTGCATTCATCCCTTTTTTTGTCATGTAAGCTGCGACTATCTTCGAGGACATCCTCTCACCGAATGACTGCACATGATCCAATGATCTTTTTGTCAGGCCTTCTTCTGCGATAGTCTTCAGCACTTCCAGGAGCTCAGAAAGCTCGTCATCAACAAGGCCATCATCAAGCCCAAGCCCTTTGAGCAGGTCATTATGCTTTTTCCTGATCGCAGAATCGTCTATCCTTCCCTGCTCTGCATCCTTCGCGCTTTTTATCAATGCGTCAGTAATGCCTGATAATGCGGATACTACCACTATGGGCGCTTTATCCAGCCTTTCTTTAACTATCTTATGGACGTTCTGTACAGCTGCAACGCTTCCTACAGATGTCCCCCCGAACTTCATGATGATTGTCATTTTTATTGCGTTATCAGGGGTGTTTAATAAATTTAACTCCGAAATCCGTAATTCCTGTCCTTATGGCCTCCAACTGGCTCTGTCCTAAATGTAGGTTAGCAGCAATATTGTGAGGCTCTATCGATAAAAACAGCCTCAAGCGGAAGGGGACGCCCCATCCGGGGAGGTGCCGCTCTTCAGTTTTTACAACCAGAGCCGAGCCGCTGATTGTCAAGCGCAGCTTGACAATACTGATAATCCCAGACGAGCTTGCGAGTCGGGATTATCTATTCTAACCCGAGCGAAGCGAGATTTAGGACAGAGCCCCTCCAACCGCAATCTTTATATCTGCATACTTATTTCTGAGTAGCATGGGGGAAAAATATACATCTGTTCTGATGGAGATAGCTAGGCATGGCCTTTTTGACGAGGTGAGAATATCCACCCCTAAGCTTTCCGAGAGGATAGGCATGAGCCAGCAGTCCGCATCGAGGCTTCTGCAGGAGATTGAGAAGGAAGGTCTTGTCAGGAGGAAGGTATTTGCCGACGGCCAGCTCGTCAGGCTGACTCCTGATGGGAGAGCCCTCCTGAAGCAGAAATACGATGAATTGAGCGGCATATTCTCAAAGAAGAAGATAAGCTTCTCAGGGAAGCTGATCACTGGCCTCGGCCAGGGCGGCTATTTTGTGGGGCTTAAGGGATACAAGAAGCAGTTCAGGAACAAGCTGAATTTCCTGCCTTATCCCGGGACATTGAACATAAAGGTGGATGTGAAGACAGGAAATCTTGTGAGGAAACTCCCGAATTTCATCCTTATCGAAGGGTTCTCAACAAAGAAGAAGACATTCGGCGGATTGAAATGCAGCAAGGCGAAGATAGATGCTAACGGGAAAAGCATTGTGGGGGCAGTCATCCTGCCTTTCAGGACAGTGCATGGGGAGGATATTGTGGAGATTATCGCTCCGGATTATCTCAGGGAGAAGATGAGCCTTAAGGATGGGGATGAAGTGAGGATTGTGGTTTAGTATATAGGAAGTTCCCCTGTAACACCATCTATCTTCTCTTCATCATCAGGCCCTATCCCGACGCACGTCTTTGTGCCGGGAGTGATCACTGTTTTTCCCGCATCTGTTATCAATGCAGTCTTAAGGCCGTAATCTTTCGCAAGCTGCAGGTATTTGAGCAATTCTTTCTCATCAGCTACCTTCAGGACAACCTTCTTCGCCCCATTGTTCCTCCACTGCTCGACAATCTTCTTGTCAGAATAGAAAGCGGCTTCGACAGAAGCATGCGCGCATTGCGCTCCAGCCTTGCCTACCGGAAGGTTGAGGTCTTTTCTCAGGAGAATCACCTGCTTCAGCTCCTGGTCTCCGGGAATTTTCTTCATGCTATCAGAATAAGAAAGCGCAAATAAAAAGCTTGTGGTTTTTCGTACAAACCTTACAACCCATTCAAAACCTTAGAAAACTTTAAATACTTCGGAAGATGATTATATGATATGCCATCAAAAACAAAAATATTCTTTGCATGCATCTTATTGATGTTGCTGGTGTTAGTATCCCTCCTCATCCAGGGCTGCGACGAAGGCACAACTGTTGTCAGGAATGATGGCTCAGCCCAACCGGCCGGAAGCGATACAGCACAGAGTCCTGGACAGAATCAGGGAACAGGGCAGGCATTGCAGCAGAACCAGACGCCAGCCGTGCAGGAGCAGCAGCCTGCAGCAGAAACAGAAGAATATACATCTCCTCCCCCTTATACCCTTGAGAAGCTGAATGAGTTCCTCCCTACTATGGATTACCTCATAGGGACCGATGCGCCTTCATCTGATGTTCTAGCTGTAACGAACATGAAGACTTACCTGATTTTCAAGAATGTAGAGACAGGCGAGGCAAAACTGACAAACGAGGTCGAAAATTACAAGAAGGCGGATTATATAATCGTTGGAAGCCCATGCAGCAATCCTGCTGCAGCAGACATGTTCAGCAAGGATATCGCCCAAAAAGGCAGCTGCAAGATCTTCCCTGACGGAGAAGGCGTAATAAAGCTGAAGGCAGTATCAAACAACCATTTCATGCTTTATGTGGGTGGCAATAACATAGCTGAGACCATGAAGGCGATGAAAGTCGTCCAGTATTTCAGCAATTATACCCTCTCAGGAACAGAAGTTAGGGTGAGAGGGACAATTGATGCGCCGTTGATAAGCGTTGTGCAGAATTAAGGCGTTCTGGGATAATGAAGGCAGGTGTTCTAAGATGGAATGCAAAAAACAGTCCAACATGAAGAGATGCGCATGCACTTACCCTGGCTGCCCGAGGAAAGGGATATGCTGCGAGTGCATACAGCATCATGTCTCGAAGAACCAGCTTCCTGCATGCTGCTTCCCGAAGGAAGCTGAGAAGACCTATGACAGGAGCATTGAGGCATTCGTCAGGTCGCGCGGATAGCTCTTAATCTGTTAATACTAGACTTTGATCTGCATGCCATCCCTGCTAGAATAAGAATTTCTGAATATCCTCCTTGCTCTTTTTTGCGCCCTGTCTCTTGCCTTGAAATCCTTGTAATCATCAGCTCCGAAATGGGCCATCACAAGCTTTTTCGCGCCCGCCTCTTTTGCAATCCTCGCGCCCGCCTCAGGATTGAGATGGGGCCATTCCTTTCCGCTTTTTCCGGCTATCGCGCATTCTGCGATGACAAGGTCAGCATCCTTTGAAAGCTTTATAGTGTTATCGCAGTATCCTGTGTCAGGACAATATGAGATTATCTTCCCGTCCAGCTCCAGCCTTATGCCTATGGTCGGGTCGGCATGTTTCATCGAAAGGAATTCTGCATCGAAAGGAATTTTTCTTATATCTTTTGGCACTTCGATGAACCTTATTTTGAACGGCAGGTCTTTTAAGGGCATAGTAAAAGGGTGATTGATTAGCCTTTTCAGGAGTTTCTCCCCTCCCTTCTGCGTAATTATGCTTATCTCTTTTCATGAATTATACATGGGGAGAGTATGCAGACCCACCACATGATCCAGATGGAAATGGCTGAGAAAAACATAGACCGGCTTTTTCTTTTTTGCATATTCATTAAGTTTGTAGATGCCTATGCCTGCGTCAAGGACAATGTAGAATCTTGAGCTTTCTATAAGGATTGAGATTGTGTTCCCTGTCTGTGTGTCGAACCATCCGTTCGTGCCGAGAAATGTGACTTTGACCATATCAGGGATTTGCTCCTCCTTTGTCCTCTTCAATGGAATTTGTTATTATGTATTTCGCCCCGTTTATAGCGACTGCGAACCCTATGCCTTCAAGGCCGGATATCTTCAATGTGTTCACGCCTATGACATCTCCATTCGCATCCACAAGAGGACCTCCTGAATTGCCGGGATTTATCGGGACATCTGTCTGTATGTAAGTGACCCCATTGATGCCTTCCCTCTCAGCAGAGCTGACTATGCCTTCTGTGACGCTGAATTCGAATCCGGCAGGATTGCCTACTGCGATAACTCTTTCTCCTGTGTTAACATCGCGGGAATCCCCCAGGCTCAATACCTCAAAGCTCCTGTCTGTGATCATCCTGAGTATGGCTATATCCAATATTGTGTCATAGGCGACAAGCTTTATGGGATAGAGCGTCCCGTCATATGTGAATACCCCTGCATTCGTCACTCCGCTTATCACATGATAGTTTGTGACTATGTATCCCTCCTGGTCGACGATGAATCCTGAGCCCTGCCCCTTGTTCGTCTTTATCGTGACTACAGACTTCACCACGTCCTTGACGATGCTTGAGAAATCAGAGCTTGACACTTTTATGTTCTTCAGCTTGCTCTCAAGGTCGCCTATCTGCTGCTGGCTCTCTGTGAGCTGTCCGCTCAATGCCTGGATCTGCTGCTGGCTCTCTTTCTTGGTCTTGTTAAGGGATTCTGTGACAGCATCTATCTGGCTGCCGAGGTTCTGCTGGAGCAAAGCATCGCTATCTTCAAGGCTTTTCTTTGTGTCATTGATCTTCTGGTTCATCTCTGCTACAGAGCCTGAAAGCTGTTCTGAGAGAAGACCTATCCTCCTGTATGTTGAGTACTGCATATAGAATATGGAGCAGAATAATATTGCAATCACAGCTAATATGATCACGATGTTCTCTTCCACTCCTTTTTTGATCTTCGGATCCATTTTGATGAGGACAAAAATGATAGCCCCGGGCGGACTTTCGTGGATGTTACACGCCGTATGCACCGCTTCTTCGGTGGGCTAAAAACGAAGTTTTTATGCCCACCTTGCGTTTGCGCTCGAGATGCGCGTAACCATCTCTTTCGAACCGCCGTCAACGCTTCCAAAGAGCGCTATCCTTGGCCGCTAGACTACGGGGCTTTGTTTTCAAAAGCCGATACTCGGATAAATGTATTGAAAAAGGCTTTTGAAAAGACTGAAAATCAGAGGCTCATCTGCGGACTATGTCCTTGATTCGCACTCGATTTTCAGTACTCAAAGCCCTGAATGCCTAATTATTTATAAATAATTCTGTTTTAACAGCTTTCCCATAGCTTCCATCCAAATCGCACAAAACAAAAACTATTTATACTGAGTTTTATTACTCTCCCTTTACTCTAATCTTAAGAGCTAATGGCTCACTAGGAGGTGTTATAATGAAGAAAATATTGATTTTGTTGTTTACGCTTTTTCTTTTGATTGGCGTTCTGGGCTGCGAGAAGAAGCCTTCGACAGTGATAGGCTCGAATAACAACCAGCCGGTGGCAGCAGGAAATGATACTGAGGCACCGACAGGGACACAGCCAGTGGTTGATACGAGCTCTCCTGCAAAAGACCTCAATGTTGAAAGGGTCTATTGGTCGACAGTGAATCCCGAGCTGAGGGTTCCGACCGATCTGAAGATAATCGTCGTGAATGTCGGCAGGGAAGCGATAGACGGCTTCGATTACAATATAAGGATAACAAAGGACGGCACAGAGTGGAAGGACGAGACAAAGACCTATGGCGATATACTTTATCCCAACAACAAGACAAGGATAGAACTTACATATACCTTTGAGAGCGAAGGAAAATACAGGGCAGAGATATTCGTAGACAAAGACAACAAGATCGGCGAGAAGAACAGGTTCAATAATGTCGCCTTGTCGCCTGACGCGAACGCAAAACCCGCCTCATCGACTCCGAGCGGAAGCGGCTCAAGCAGCGATGAAGATACAGATAGCTCAGACACAGGAAGCTGCTCTGATTCAGACAGCGGAAAGGACGAGTTCACGAAAGGGGAATGCGATGACGGCATATCTGTCCTTGGCATAAGCGACTATTGCGCAAGCTCGACCATAGTCAAGGAATATTACTGCGACGCAGACAGCAGGTGCAAGACCCAGAATATGGAATGCGATGACGGCTGCGAGGACGGAGCCTGCATCTGAATTTTTATTGATTTTTTATTTTCTATATTTTTATTTTAATTTTTTTATATAATCATCAATGAAAAATCTACAATTTTCTTAGTTTCAAAAGCTTTCAGCTTTTTCAACATTCCATTCGCTTCCACCGCATAACTTCCAGACATAGCTCATGGCCGCACAACTGAATTCTGACCAACTCCCCACTATTAAAAATGACTGTGCTCTCGGCTTGTTCAATCAATCACATTTGGCCGTAAGGGAGGGTGGGACGGCGATGCGTGTGCGATTGGGGTAATTTTTGATGAAAGAGATGCAACAATTTTCCATAAAAAGCCAGACATTCCCATCAAAAACCCAAAATTACCCCAAAATTCCCATAAAAACCGTTTAATACCCTATAACCCTCAAAACCCCTCTTTCCAGCCAGTCTTACGCCAGTTTAATGCCGCAATATTTATATATCCAACCGATATATAAAGCCTAAAAATGGGTGATAACTTAGTAACTACGGATGTAGATAGGCTTATAGGCCTTGTGCAGCTCAAAAAAGAGATTTCTATCGATGATGCGGCAAAACAGCTTGGAGTTTCTTCTAAAACTATCGAATCACTGGGGGATATGCTCGAAGAGGAGGGCATACTCCATATAAAATACAAGTTTACAACACCTTATCTCATATATGAAAAGCCCAAGACTAAAGAAGGAATGGCCCAGAAGGAAGAAGAGGAGATGTTCATAGAGGAAGAGCTTGACATAAAGAGAGAGTTCTTCTCAAAAGCTAAAGCAAGAGGCGCTGACGAAGCCAAGGCAATGGCCCTCTGGGAGGATTATTCCAGGAAATACAAGGATAACCTGAAAAAACAGTTCTTCGACAAGGCAAAGGAGAAAGGGTACCCCCCGAGAGATGTAGAAAAGATGTGGAAACAGTTCGAATCGGAGATCTAAATATGGAGATAGACGAATTTTTAGACAAGCAGATAGGCAAGGTCAAGGAGATCAAATCAGAGGATGAGTCAGGGTTGCCCCTTGAGATAAGGGAAGCTCTCGAGCAAAAGGCATCCCAGGAAGCGCAGCTGGGGGCGCAGCCTTCCAAACCTGAAGAAGCCAAAGCAAAACCTGCATCACCTAAAGAAGCAGGCGCAGGAATACCTCTTCCGAAGAGAGATGTCAGGCTCGGATTAGAAGATGATATTGATTCCCTGATCGCACAGGCCAATGCGATGATATCAAAAGGTGATTTTGAAGGCGCAAGACAGGTCTACCTCAGGATAAAAGAGGTGAAAGAGGAGCTCCCGCGCAGGTTCTCAAAGCAGGATGAGAAAGTCAGCGAAAGCCTGATCAACCTCAACGAGAAGATCGCCGATGGTTTCGACAGGACACTGAGCACAGAGTTCAATGAGAAATTCAACAGGATAAACAGCCTCCTTAATGAGGCATATTCCTATATCCAGGACAACAAGATTTCCAGCATGCAGTCGCTATCGAAAGTGGAGGATGTCTACCAGCACATAAAGCAGCTTCATATGTCTTTCCCGGAAGGTTATGTGGAGAAGAGAGTGATGATAGAGGACCAGATGCTCAAGCTGTATAAGATCATAATAACGAACAAGAAAAATCTGCTCTATGGGGATTTCACAAGGAAATCTGACGAGATAATAAGGATGATGGGCGTCGTCGCTGATGACATAAGGAACAACAACTATCAGAAAGCCTCAAAGCTCTTCAGCAATGTGACGAAACTCTATAAGGAGCTGCCTAAGGGATTCCTGAAGGAGAAGACAGATCTTCAGAGCCAGATACTTGACATATACCAGAAGCTTGTCTTGGGCAGGGAAACTACCGCGCATACAGAATTCGACGACAAATCCGGCCAGATAAGGGTGCTTTTCAGCCAGGCCTATGAGCTTGTGAAACGCGATGACATGAAAGGAGCCACGGGGCTTTACAACCAGATAGCAGAGATATACTCCAAGCTGCCTGCAGGATATTTCTCAAGCAAGTCCGAGATTGAAGTGGAGATGATGGAGTTCTACCACATCCTCTCCCTGAAAAAGGACAAGAATCTCCTTGAGGAGACAAAGGCTAAAGTGAACCAGATAGACCTTCTGCTGCAGAGCGCAAGGAACTACATCACGCATAAGGAGACCGATTTCGCAAAAGAGGTCTATGGCGAGATCATCGACGTCTATAATTCGCTTCCAGAAGGATTTTTTGACGAGAAAGTGAAGGTCCAGAACAAGATAATCCGGATATACAAGGACCTGCTGGCAAACCTGCATGAAGTCATAGTATCAGTCGAGACAAAGAGCGACAAGGCGAAATATGATCAGCTCCTCTCTCTTCTTGTGGATATCCACAGCCACATAATGAGGAAAGAGTTCAGCGACATAAAGAGCAAGTACATTTCAGCTTACAAGATCTACCATGAGCTTCCGCTTGGATTGATAGAGGAGAAGAAGAGCCTCTACACAGAGCTTTACAGGGTCTATGAGGAGCTCAGGCTTTACACCACAGTAGACAAGCTCGCAGAGCTCGCAGACAACAAGCAATACAAGGAGATGACAGATCTCCTTGACAGGGCAGCAGAGGAATACAATCTGCTATCGAAGAGATACCCGCAGGATGCTGAGCTTTTCAAATACATCCAGTCGAAGTGCCTCGTATACCTTGACATGCTCAAGAGGATAAAAGACGAGAAGAAAGAGATGAATGGTATTGATGTGAGGAAGAAGATAGAGAGGGTGGCAGCCGCGAAAGAAGGGCTTTCAGGAGAGCTGCCTGTGCAGAACCCTGCATTGGACTCAGCAGAGGATCCGGCGGTGCAGGGCCAGGCAAAAGGCAGCATCATGGAAAAATACGGTCCTGAAGGCATGAGCTGATCCCGGGATCTCAAAAATCTGACCAGGATAAGCTGACCAAGATAAAATCAATGCAAATCAAAGATATCATCAAAAAATACATCAAAAAATACATCAAAAAATAATCATCAAAATCAAAAAAAGAGGTGGGTAATGCCTGAAGAGAAGGCCAAAGTCATAGACAGTTACGAGATCAAGCTGGGCAATCTGCTTACAAAGATAGTTATATACATGAGGGCAGACGAGTTCGTCCCTATCTACCATCTTTCTATATCAAACATAAGCCCTACAACAAAGATGCTCCTTGAGAAGATAAGGAGGGAATTCATCTCCAAGGTCGCAATAGGGATGGAGCAGTTCGAAGGGGAAGAGGGCATCGAGCTGATAAAGAAAAAATTCGAGAAGGAGATAAAACTGCTTCTGGACAAGTACATCTCAAGCCTCGACAAGGAGACAGAAGAGCTTCTCATAAGTTATATCATAAGGCAGAACCTCGGCCTTGGCGACATAGAAATACTCTTGAAAGACGCCAATCTTGAGGAGATAGTCGTGAACGGATCAAAGGATCCTGTATGGGTATACCACAGGAAGCACGGCTGGCTGAAGACCAACATAATGATGCCCGATGAGGCGAGGATAAGGCATTATGCGACGATGATAGGGAGGGACATAGGGAAAGAGATAACATTGCTCAATCCGCTGATGGACGCCCACCTTAAGACAGGGGACAGGGTCAATGCGACACTCATGCCCATCTCAAATTTCGGGAACACTATGACAATAAGGAAATTCTCTGAGAAGCCGTGGACGATAACCGATTTCATAAAAGCGAACACCATATCATTCGATGCTGCAGCATTGATATGGCTGGGCATACAGAATGAGCTCTCGACATTGATAGCAGGGGGCACAGGCTCAGGAAAGACATCCACATTGAACGTCATCTCAAACTTCTTCCCTCCTAATCAGAGGATAATCTCGATAGAGGATACCAGGGAGCTTACGCTGCCTAACGAGCTGCATTGGGTGCCTATGGAGACAAGGCTGCCTAATCCTGAAGGGAAAGGAGGGGTCAGCATGCTTGATCTTGTCGTCAATGCATTGAGGCAGAGGCCCGACAGGATACTTGTGGGAGAGATAAGGAGGCAGAGGGAGGCAGAGGTCCTCTTCGAAGCAATGCATACAGGCCACAGCGTCTATGCAACAATCCACGCTAACAATGCCAAGGAGACCGTGGACAGGCTCACCAATCCTCCGATAAACATACCCAAGACAGTGATATCTGCATTGTCATTGATACTCGTACAGAACAGGAACAGGCGCACAGGCAAGAGAAGGACGCTGCAGATAGCAGAAGTAACCTCTGCAGGGGACCCTGATGTGGTCATACAGCTTGATGTCCATTCTGATACTCTCAAGAAGGTGAAGGAAGCCAAGAGGACATACGAGGTGCTGAACCTTTACACAGGTATGAGCGAGGCCGAGATAAAGAAGGACCTTGCCGAGAAGACAGACATATTGAAATCGATAGTAAAAAGGGACATAACTGATGTGCACCAGATAGGCATGATAATGGCGAAGTATTACACAGGAAGGCTCGATATCAAGAGCATATGATAAGATGATAGCAGATGATGGATTGTAGAAAAGATTCCCTCTCTAAATTTTAGGATTGGTTAGGCATATCTTTAGGATTGATTAGGCGTCATGGAAGGTGTTTCCGATCAAACTTGCAAAACAGTATGTGGTAAAATTCCCCGGAATAAAAAGGAAGCTTAAGATCGCCCACATAAAGGATTCTCCTGAGGAATTCGTGAACAAGGCATTCAAGTCGGCCCTGACTCTGTCCATGTTCATAGGCATAATCTTCTTCTTTTTCATCAGCGCACTCGGAAAGTCCATTCTGCACCTGGTATATATCTTTCCTGTCCTATTGCTGATATTGTTCTCTTTCATGATGCATACTCCTGATGTGTACATAAGGAAGAGGCAGAAAGAGATAGAGAAGGAGGTGCTTTTCGCAGGGAGATTCATCCTTGTGAAGATAGAATCAGGTGAGCCTTTCTTCAATGCCCTGATAGACGCATCCAGGGCCCATGGCGCAGCAGGAAAATACTTCAGCGAGATAGTCGATGAGGTGAACCTTGGCACCACGATAGAGAAGGCGCTTGACAATGCCATAGAATATTCCCCTTCTGAGAACTTCAGGAGGATACTGATGCAGGTCAACAATTCCCTGAAGACCGGCATCGATGTCGCTGATACCCTCAGGTCCATACTCAAGCAGATAGCAGACGAGCAGATAATCTCGATAAAGGAATACGGCAAGAAACTGAATTCACTGGCCATGTTTTACATGCTCATAGGGATAGTTGTGCCGGCCCTTGGCGTGACGATGTTCATAGTCATATCAAGCTTCCTTTCGATCAAGCTGGAGTTCAGGTATCTGCTTTTCGTGGCATTCATGCTGATGTTCCTGCAGTTCATATTCATCTCGCTGTTCAAGTCGATAAGGCCTATGGTGGACATATGACCTCTCTGGTGGCAGAATGAAAGGAAAAAACACATTTTCGCTGGAAGAATGGGGGAGAGCGCTTGTCCCTGAACGGTTCAGGCCCCATCTGCACGAATACATAATGAAAGCAGGCATGAGGGATGTCAACTACTCTTTTTTCGGGACGCTGTTCTTCATAAGCCTCGCATTCGCGCTGGGATTCTATTTCTGGATCCCTTACCCTTTCCTGAAGGCGAAATCAGTCGACCTCCTGGGCTCGCTGGTATACCTCGGCCTCGGGTCTTTCATATTCCTTTTTGTAGGGCTGATGCTTCTGTCCCTGCTGGTGATGTTTGCCGTGTATTTCTACATAGACCTCAAGATATATTACCGAACAAAGGAGATTGAGAGGATACTCCCGGATTTCCTCCAGTATGTGGCGAGCAACCTCAAGGGGGGCATGTCTTTTGACAGGGCATTATGGTCAGCGATAAAGCCGAGGTTCGGCGTCCTTGCGAACGAGATAGAGATCGCAGCAAAGAAAGTCATGACAGGCGAGGATGTGGAGGATGCGCTCACAGAATTCACCAAGATGTATGATTCGCCCATGCTCAGGAGATCATTCAACCTGATAACAGAAGGCATGAAAGGAGGAGGCAAGATAGTATACCTCATCGACAAGGTAATAGAGAACATAAATGAGAGCGAGACGCTGAAGAAAGAGATGGCCGCTTCTGTCATGTCGTATGTGATCTTCATCTCTTTCATAGTAATTATCGTAGCGCCGGCATTATTCGCGTTGTCTTTCCAGCTCCTCACCATAGTGAACCTGTTCGCAAGCAGATTGGGCAATGTCGGAGGATCCAACCTTCCCATAAAATTCTCCAATGTATCCATAAAAAGCGAGGATTTCAGGACATTTTCCATGTTGTGCATACTCATAATCTGCTCATTCTCCTCGATGATAACCTCAATCATAAGGAGAGGGGACATCAAAAGCGGAGTGAAGTTCGTTCCATTGTTCGCTTTCCTGGGGTGGGTTGATTATAACATATTCATGTATGTCCTGAGAGGCATGTTTTCATTCATCGGCTGAACGTCTTTTTGCAGGAAAAAACAGCGAAAAGCATAAAAATGAAGGCAGTATAATGTGATCATGGACCCGAAAAACCCCCGTGCCGGAGAACAATCCACAAGAAGCATGTTCTGCATATTGCTGTTGTATTTTCTTACCATCTCCCTTATCTCCCTCATTCTTATCCCGCACATCTGTCTTGCTCAGGAAGAGGAGGAGAGCAATGAAGACAAGATCTTTGACGGATGGGTGACAGAAGGCGAAAGTTTCCAGGTCTCAGGCCTTGATGTGTATGTCAGTTCAGGGGATGTAGGCGGCGACGGGATACTCAGTTTTCCCCAGAAACTGCTCGTCATAAAATCAGGGAACTGCGCGATGGTAGACAGGCTCAATGTCTGCATAACAGAATGGGAATATCTCAGGGGCGGTTCAGTCAAGATCCATGGTGATGACAAGCAGAAGTACCATATCATCGTAACAATACCTGCTCCTAAGCTGTTCATATCAAGGTCTGCCGAGAATAGCGACCTTGAAGTAGGCGAGACGACAAGGGTCACGGGGATCATAAGGAATGATGGCACAGAACCCGCTCTTGGCATAGTCTATACTGAGACTGTCCCCAGCCAATTTGAAGTCTCCATCACTAACAACATAGACCAGCGGGGCAACAGGCTCGTATGGACAGGATCCCTCCCGCCGGGAGAGGAGAAGAAATTCGCATACAATCTCATGGCAAGATCAACATTTGAAGGGGATATCCCTGCAAAGATACAGTACAAAGTCCATAATGTGGCGAAGGAATTCACCGATGATATGCATATAGAGGCCCGGCCCCTGATCAATATAGGCCAGAAGAGGGACAAGAGGGACCTGCAGTACGGCGATGAGGACAGGTTCTACATAACCCTTGAGAACAAAAGGTCAGAGGATGCTGATGTCGAGCTTACTGTGAATGTGCCTAAAGCCTTTTACGTTGTCGCGACGCACATAAACGGGACAGCCTCATCGAATATCCTGACATGGAAAGGGGCCATTGCAGGAGGCCAGAGCCAGGAATTCATAACAAGGGTGAGGGCAGATGATGCAGGCATATTCAATATCAATATCACTGTCCATGGCATATTCAAGGACAGCAAGACCGCTGAAGCATACGAGCAGATAAGCATGAATGTCAGCATAAAGGATGCAGAGCTGTATTTCATCCCAAAGAAGGTAAAATTAGGGGAGGAATCGACAGTGAAGGTCTACCTGAAAAACCCTAATACATACGCTGCATTAAGCGACATGGACATATCGGCAAGCTCTGATTATTTCAACGGCACGATCCACCTTGACAAATTCAATCCATTGCAGTATAACGACGTCCTGGCTTTCAATATGAAACCTGAAGCGCAGGGGAAATTCAAGTGCACGGCTGAGATCACTTACAAGGCCGGAAGCAGGAGATTCACAGCTAAAAAGGTGGAATCCCTAGAGATAACAGAAGAGAAGGCCGTTGAGGAAGAGCCGCCTGTGCAGAATGAGACGCAGGTTCAGAACGAGACGGCTGCCGGCGGAGACCAGGGAAAAGGAAGCTTCCTTGCGACATTTTCAGGCAAGGAGCTCTTTGCTGTCAGATACAGCAGCGAGAAGATAGGATCGATAGAAGAGAACATCATGAAGGTTTTTGACTTCAGGAAAGCCATTTCAGAGGCGATTGCGAAAAAAAACAGCAATAATTAAAAAGAGGGAAGCAATAAGACACCAACATGCGCACCAAACCAAAAAGATCACAGGCAGCGTTGGAATTCCTCCTGAATTACGGCTGGATAATCCTTATCGTCCTCATATTGATCGCGGCACTGTCATATTATGGCGTCCTTAATCCCAGGGACATAATCCCTGAGACATGCATATTCAAGGCAGGATTCGATTGCATGGACCATGCAGTGAACAGGTATGACAGCGGGACAAACGGGGTTATCAAGCTCAAGCTCATGAATTCTCTCGGCGAGACAGTGACTATAGCCGGCATGAATTTCTTTTCAGGAGGCATATCCCTGCAGTGCATGGATCCTGCAGGTACAAAACTGACACCAGGGAAGGCTGAAGAGATCTTTTTCGAATGCCAGGGCGATTTCCCTGAGAAAGAGAAACTGAAGTTCAAGGTAGAAGGCAAGTATTTCACAACTGACCCGGCCTTCACAAAAGAGATATACGGCGAGCTCACATCGAAGATCACGACGATACCTGCGCCTTCACCGTCCTTTTCAGTCAAAGCCATACCTTTAAGGCAATGGGGTGTTGTGAACACAGATATAACCTATCAGGTTGAGATAACAAACAAAGGGAATGTCCTGGATAATTATAATATCTACAAAGAAGGCGACCCAAACCCTATACCTGTCGGCCAGGTCAAGCCCGGAGATACAGTGACAAAAACATTCACCCAACGTTATTCCAGCACAGGAACCAATCTACAGACAAAGGTGACTGTGAAATCATTCTATCAGGACATACCTGAGCAGAGCGTTACGTTTTTGACAACTATAACCCCTCTACCTACTTATGATTTTACGATTGTTATCCTGCAGAAGGTCAAGTTTGTGCCTGTAGGCGGCACTGCAGAGTATTCAGTGATATTAAGAAGCACAGGTTCCTCTGGGAAGATGGTTTTGAGTTCTACACCTTCACAGGGGATAACCCTCAGCGATAACAATTTTTACCTTGCAAGCGGGATGACTAAAGAAGTAAAGATGACAGTCACTCCGACAAGCGCTGTTACTGATATAACCCTCATGGGAACTCTCGAGACAAAAACTAACCAATTAACAGGCATAAAGACCATAATCGGATGTGAGGGATATACAATGAGTGACCCTGCAAACTACAAGGTTGATTTCTTCAACAGCAAGATTAATTTTGGAGGGGCGATAGCCACAAAAGAGAATTCAGCATATCCTGATTATGTACTCCCTGCAGCCTATAAAATAGTATTGACAGGCAGTCTTGGGGCGGATACCCTAACAACCACTGACCCTGTAAACATGAAATTCAACATAGTGAAGACAGGGCTTGTCAATACAATAGAAGTGACCCCCATGTACAATGAGGATTATAGTTATGGCACTTCATATAAAGAATGTACATCAAAAAAAGCCACACTTAGCAATGTTAATAATATTGATACTAATGGGAAGACAATCCTTGAGATATGGGGAGTTTGGGATGATGACGGTGCACGAACCGGTGCTACTGTTGAAACTGACAGCCAGAAAGTCTTTTCAGGCGAATCTTATCTGAACTACCCCAAAGGACCTGATAGGGCATTGACAATAGCCGGTGGTGCAGTTTCGCTGCAAGATATGGACTATTTCACATTCGCTGTTTCCGGATATGCCCCTGCACCGAACCCTTATGGGGCTTATTTTTTCTTATTTTTGGAAGGGTATCATTATATGGTTGGCACACATCCTTGCGCACTTCCGGGAGTTTGGGCTGGATGGGGGGCATTGGGTGGGCCTCTTCCTGGGGCAAACTGGCAGATAGTCAATGTTGATCTGGATACTCCTAGGATTTATCCATGTACAACCCTCTATGCTCGACCAATATCGACCATAAGCGCACTTACAGTCAGGGTTCCCTACTACCCTACAAATATTTATCTCGACGCATTATATTTTTATAAAATCGTAAAATAGCCCCCAAACGGAGACACCAAAACTTATTTAAACAATGCTCCATCTCTTACTTTTTTAATATGGGTGTGGTAAGGAAAAGACAAAGACTTGGAAGTTCTAAAGCCGTAAGCTCTGCCGTAAGTTCTAGGATCATGCATGGGAAAATCCCTGGGAAAATCTCATCCGGGCTGCCATCGCTGTCATCCAGACACCTTCCCTCCAGGCCCAATTATAGAAATTATAAAAAAACATCTAAAAAAACCTTCCGCAAAAACCATCATCCTGATCCTGCCCATCAAGCCCATCATCCTTCGTATCCAAACAATGTCAATTTCAAGGGAAGATCGATCATATCAATAAATGACCTCACAAGGGAAGAGATCATACATGTCCTAGAGACAGCAAGGAAGATCGAGGCTATGGGCGAAGAGAAGAAGAGGAACCTTCTTGCAGGCCATGTCCTTGCGACATTGTTCTTCGAGCCCAGCACAAGGACGAGGATGAGCTTCGAATCCTCGATGAAAAGGCTTGGCGGAAAGACAATAGGATTTGTGGATCCCACGACAACATCATTTGCAAAAGGAGAGACTCTCCATGACAGCATAAAGATGATAGAGAATTATGTCGATGTGATCGCTATGAGGCATCCTACTGAAGGCGCTGCAAGGGTTGCAGCTGAATCTACAAGGAAGCCTGTGATCAATGGGGGCGACGGCGCCAACCAGCATCCCACGCAGACATTGCTCGATCTCTACACGATAAAGAAGACCCAGGGGAGGCTTACCGGACTGAATGTGGCGATGGTAGGTGACCTGAAATATGGGAGGACAGTCCATAGCCTTGCGATAGCATTATCACATTTCAACTGCAGGCTTTTCTTCGTCGCTCCGGAATCATTGAAGATGCCCAAGACATATCTTGATATGCTGGCAAAGAAGGGGATAGAATTCTCAGAGCACGAGAAGATCGAGGAAGTGATAGATAATATAGACATATTATACTCTACAAGGATACAGAAGGAGCGTTTCCCCGACCCGACAGAATACCAGAAGGTGAAGGACATCTACATACTGAAGAGATCCATGCTCGGCAATGTTAGGGAGAATCTAAAGATAATGCACCCTCTTCCGAGGGTTAATGAGATACATCCTGATGTCGACAAGACGCCTTATGCATACTATTTCCAGCAGGCTGCCAATGGGATACCTGTGAGGCAGGCTGTGCTGAGCCTTGTGCTGGGGGCGCTGAAATGAATGCAGGAGAAGCAGGTGAAGATGAGGCATCAAGAAAGGAATTGAGGCCCTACAAGGTTTATGCTATAGAGGAAGGCGTCGTGATAGACCATATCCCTCCGAAAAAGGCATGCGATGTGATAAATGTCCTCGGCGCACTTGAAGGTGATTCCATAGTCACGCTTGGCGTCAATCTTGACAGCAAGCAGATGGGAAAGAAGGATGTAGTGAAGATCGAGAGAAAAGAGCTCTCATGGGAAGAGCTGATGAAGATTGCGCTCATAGCCCCGGACGCATCACTGAACATCATAAAGGGCCACAAGGTCGTGGACAAGCTGAAGATAAAGGTGCCTGCGATGTTCGAGAAAGTGGTGAGATGCCCAAATCCGAACTGCATAACGAGGCATGAGCCAGTGGACACGAAATTCCACACAGTCAGCGAGAGGCCCTTCAGGCTCAGATGCCATTTTTGCGAGAGGGTCTTCGAAAGGGAAGAGGTCAGTCTGATTTAGATTATTATATATTCAATAGTTATCTTGCAGTTTCAAAAAACATTTAAACAAACCAAGAACGCAAATTTAAACATATTATTAAACATATGATATATATGATATGTGGACCATAATGAAATATAAAATCAGCAAAGGGTGATAAAAATCGTTAAAGAGATCATAGGAAAAGTGGGTGATTATGGCAGGACATTCACAGAATTTGGCCTTCTACCAGGTTATACTCCTGAAGGATGCAAGCTGACAGACGTTAATCTTGAGGCAACTCTTGGCAATCTCCTACTTAAGATACCTATGTTAAGCGCAGCTATGACTTCTGTCACAGCTTATGAGATGGCTCTTGCCATGGGGAAAGCCGGAGGCATAGGCATTCTTCCTGCAAAACTTTCGACTGAAGGCCAGGTGGATATAGTATCAAGGATAAAAAAGCACGATCTTGCTTTTGTAGACCCATTGACAGTTGACGAGAATACGAGGATAGATGATGTGGTAAGGCTTATCGAGACGCATGGTTACTCAACAATACCAGTCGTGGATAAGTTCAGGAATTTCAAAGGAATATTCACACAGGAAAAGTATTGGGAGATGAATGTAGGGGCCGATGCAAAAGTAACAGATGTAATGATGCCTTATGATCCAAAGAACAGAGGTAAAAACGCCAATATAGAGGTTTGTCATAACCCTAACATAACACTTGATGCTGCAAAGAAAAGGCTGAAGGATACAGACAGCAAGTACATAGTCATTCTTGACAGGAAGAGCGGGCTGGTCAAGATGGCATTCAAGCAGGATATTGAGGATATAAAAGTGGGCGTTGCAATCTCGACCTATCCTGGATGGAAGGAAAGGGTGAAAGCAACAGTGAGAGCAGGAGCGAACCTAATTGTCATAGACACTTCTGACGGCTACACTGCTTTTGTCGGGAATACAATAAAAGAGTACAAATCAATGGGTTTTGATGTGCCCCTATGCGCAGGGAATGTTGTGACTTATGACGGCGTTTTATACCTCATGAAGATGGGAGCAGACATAGTCAAGATAGGGATGTCATCAGGATCCATCTGCTCTACACAGCGCGAGAAAGCGACAGGAAGGGCACCAATGACGGCTCTGATTGAGGCCGAAAGGGCAAGAAAAGACCATATGGGCCATGGAGGCAAATATACCCCATTAGTGATGGATGGAGGTGTTGCGACATCTGCTGATATGATCATAGCGCTTTCTATCGCAGACGCAGTGATGCTAGGAGGCTATCTTAACAGGTTCTATGAGGCTGCTGCGCCTAAGCTCGACAAGGATAAGAAACCTACTACTGATGAATCAAAGATGGCACTTGTTGAGACATGGGGCGAAGCCTCTAAAAGGGCAAAGAATCTCGGAAGATATGGTCATGTCCATCAGAGAACATTCTTTGAGGAAGGCGTTGAAGGCACTGTGGAATATAAAGGCAGGCTGAAGCCCAACCTTGAGAAAGATCTGCTTAAGATAAGGGCGGCATTGAGCAACGCAGGCTCAATCAACCTTGGGGAATTCAGGAAAAATGCAGTCCTAGAGCTCAACTCACCTCATTCGACAATGGTTGTGAGCAGACCTCACCATGTAGAGGAGAAAAATAGCTGAATGGTGGCAATTGGCAAGCTTGATCGATACGCAAACAAATGTATATGAAGCGCTGAAAGACACGCCGATACTCCCTGAGCTATCTTTCACTCCTCCTTCTCTGGATTTCATCGTTTCATCCCAAGAAGAGGTTCTTTATCCTTTAATATTAGATAGTGATGTAATCATAATCGGCGGCGCATATTTCGGAGACGAGGGCAAGGGGAAGATAACTGATGCTGTCGCAGGGCATCCCTTGATAACTATGATCGCAAGGATGAACTCAGGGGAGAATGCAGGCCATACTGTCTCGCGTAACGGGAAGAGGTACGTGTTCCATCTCACTCCTTCAGGGATAATGATCCCGGACAAGATCTGCCTTATAGGCCCAGAATGCGTGATGGACCCTATCAATTTCATGGAGAAAGAGATCAAGCTGCTGGCTGATGCAGGCGAAGATTACAAGAAAAAGCTTTTTGTGGGCGATGTCCATATAGTCGGGCCCCATCATAAGATACTGGATTTCGCATTGAGCGCTGCAAATTCATCCACTCTCATGGGGATGTCCTATGTCCATGCTTCAAAGGTCATGAAGAAAGGCCTGAGGCTTGACCACCTCTTCAATGGGGATGTGCAGAAGAGGAGGATTGAAGGCGAGCTGGAAATTTACAGAGGATTCATGAAACAGGCAGGCAAAGATGAGAGACAGGTCCTCGAGGAACTGATCCAATTTGCTAAGACCAGGAAAATACCTCATCACCTCTTTGAGTTCCTTGAGGCAAAAGACAAAACAGCTTATATAATCGACCTGTACATGAAGAATGTCGTAAATAATGAGATGTTCCCTGAAAGGCGGGATGCCAATCGCATGATAAACGATGCGCTCGGAAGAGGAGAGAAAGCGCTGATAGAATCCCCCCAGTCATTCTGGCTCTCTAATGCAACAGAAAAACACTGGACTTCCTCGACATCAGCGCAGACGCACGCAGCAGGCGTCCTCGCAAGCACAAGGATAAATCCTTCAAGATACAGGATAATGGTGATAAATGTCGCCAAGACTCCGGCAGATTCAAGGGTGGGCATAGGCTCTAACCCCTCATCATTCGTGCCGCAGGACCATTTCTCAAAGCAGAAGATATCCTCTCTTGATGACCTGGGCGATGCTTGCACTGATTTTGACGCAATACAAAGATCATATTTTGGGTCAATACAGAAGAACGGAATACTTAAGCCGGTCATGTATAAGGATGCGACAGGAGAATATTCCATATCCTCTGCAATGGCGGCATCATCATCAAGGCTTTTCGGCGAGAAAGGCGCAACGACCGGAAAACCTAGGGTCACAGGCATATTTGACTGTGTAGCTGCAAGGCAGGTGAATGATGCGCAGGGGCCTTATCTTTCCATATCTGCTGTAGATAGGGGGGATTTCCAGGATCATGTGGGCATGACAGTGGCTTATATATTCCATAAGATGGACGGCAGCCATGAGGCAGATTGCAATGGAAAGACATACCGGAACGGCGATATCATAAGGATAGGGGACCCTTATCCATGCGACAATGTGCTGAAGCACTGCCACCCTATTGTAAAAGTGATGCGGGGCTGGAAAGACACGCCGATAGCTGCAGGAAAGAGGAATCCTTCTGATACATTGCCCGATGCAGTGCAGGAATTCCTTTCAGCGGTAGAGCATTTCACGGGCTTCAAGGTGATAAGCATAGGCAATGGGCCCAACACGAAGGATATGATATATCTTGGGAGGAAAGATGCCGGGAGGAAAGCGGCCAACTGAAAAAATTTATATACCTCAATCTTAACTTCTTTCCATGCTCTACAAACCGCGCGAAGACAGCCACCTATTGGTCAAATACGTGAAAAGATTTGCATCAGGCAGAGTCCTCGATATAGGCACAGGCTCAGGCATACAGGCCATGGCTGCTGCCAAGCTGAAAAGGGTGAAGAGCGTTCTTGCAGTCGATATACAGGAAGAGATCGTGCAGCATTGCATGCGGCATTGCAGATCGGAGATAAGCAGCAGGAAGATATCATTCAGGCAGTCTGACCTGTTCGGGAATATCGCAGAGGATGAGAGGTTCGACACGATAATATTCAATCCGCCTTATCTGCCAGAGGATGCATCGCTCAAGGACATCACTGTCGAGGGCGGGAAAAAAGGATACGAGACGCTGGAAAGATTTTTTGACGGCATGAGCAGCCATCTGAAGCCCGAAGGCACCGCAATCATAATATTTTCATCATTCACAAATAAAGACAAGGTGGATGGGTTCATAGCTGACAATCTCCTTGAAGCGAAGGAGCTCGATAAGAGGAGGATATTCTTCGAGGAGCTTTATGTCTACATGATGAAGAAAAGCGCATTCCTGAAGACACTGGAAAAAAAGGGAATCAAGGGCATAAGAAGGCTTACAAAAGGGAAGAGAGGTCTGATCTTCATAGGGCAATCCGCAAAAAATAGGAAAAAGATTGCAATTAAACTGCAGAGGAAAGACATCGGCGCAAGAGGGACAGTGGACAGGGAGTCCAGGATCCTTAGGCTGCTGAACAGAAAGAAGATAGGGCCGAAAATACTTTTCTCAGGGAAAGATTTCTTTGCCTATGAATTCGTCGAGGGCATATTCATACCGGAATTCCTGGAGAAAGCAGGCAAGAGAGAGATAATAAACATACTAAATGATGTTTTCCTGCAGTGCCGCAAGCTTGACATGATGAGGATGAACAAGGAAGAGATGCAGCACCCATACAAACATATTGTTGTCTGCAGAGAAGGGAGCAAGGCAAGAGCGGTCCTGCTAGACTTCGAAAGGGCCAGGAAGACAGGAAAGCCGTCAAATGTCACGCAATTCTGCCAGTATGTCACATCAGGGAAATTCAGGCATCTTGCAAGCGGAAAGATAAGGATTGATGAGCAGAGATTGAGGAAGATTGCCGCAGGATACAAAAAACAGCAGACAGACGCAAATTTTAAGAAACTTCTGAAGATTGTGGCAGCTCAATAGGCCGTAAAGACCCTGAATTCAGCGTTATTAGGACTTTAAGTGGGCTCTCCGGGAAAATCGGAAATTCTTCGGTAAATCTGAATTTTTCCGTAAGATTTCCGGAATATGGGTAAATCTTCCGCCTTTTGCGGAAAAAAATTCTTTTTTTCATAAGAACCCATATTAAAAAAGAGAATATATCTTAAGCAATGAAACTCAGAGAAAAACTCAAGGAAATAATCCCTAAGATCAATCTTGAGAATATAATAGAGGACCATGATCCATACGGATCGGATAAGGATGGGCCATGCGATGCAGAAGATAACATAAAAGATAACACTGAAGGGATTGAGGAGAAAACAAATCATGGGGTGCTTGGTTTCCTGGGAAAACACCGCATAGCAATTGCCATAATTGCCCTTTTTTTCCTTAAGTGCAGTTATGGTCCAGTGCAGGCTTATATCCACACGACCAAAGCGACAAAATTGCATCTTCAGCAGAGAGATTATCCTCATGCAGAAGCGGAATACAAGAAAGCTATAGGGTTTGACCCTCAAATCCATTCTGCTCACAATAATCTAGGGCTTCTGTATTACGAACAGGGGAAACTTGACCTGGCAGAGATGGAATATAAGGGGGAGATAGCACTGAACCCCAAGTGCAGCATGGCATATTTCAATCTTGGCCTGCTTTACATCGGCCTTAAGGATTATAAGAGAGCAGAGCAAAACCTTAAGATCTCATCAAGCCTCAATCCGGATTATGCGCCTGCACAATCTTACCTGAGCAATGTTTACAGCCTGACAGGCAGGACTGATGATGCAGGAATGCAGTTCAGTATAGCCAAAAAACTTGAGGGAGGGGCTAAACAAAGATGATCACTCTTTCCTGGATCTGCTCATCTCGACATTTTTCTCGGCCTCTTTCAACGCAGACCTTGCGAACATCTCTTTCTCTCTCCTGAGCCTGTTTATCTCGCTGTTCTTCCTCTTTATCTCCTTCACAAACACATTCTCGACCCTCTTTGCGGCCCTTACCGGAATGAAGACATCGCTGATGACATAGAAAGTGAGCAGCAATGCGACAAGAAGCAATACAAGCCTGAGCCAGAAGACTATGCTTGTGAACTCAAACTTAGTGGTATGCTCATATAGAAGCGATACAAGGATGAGTATCACAAGGCCGTACCATATCTTGAGGAGCTTTATTTTCTGCATGGTTCTGCTATCGAATGGCAGCAGGATATATAAAGTTTTTTGGGAATGCCCATGATTTTGCTCCTTTACCCCACTTTTTGTCTCACTCGATCTCTTTCAGGATATGCTCTTTTATTATCTTTTTTGCGGACCTTTTCATGACCTTGTCAGGATCGTTGAGCAGTTCCTTCAGTCCGTCAGCATCAAAATACCTTATCTCTTCGACTTCGCTCTTATCAATCCTGAAATCACTTATAGGGATATCTTTCCTTACAAGGAATATCTTTACAAACTTGTCATTGGTCCTGTCTGATTTCACTGTCTTCAACCTCTCAAATCCGATCTCCCTGAAGTCATGTTCTCTTAATCTCACGCCAAGCTCCTCTTCGAATTCCCTCAATGCCGCCTCTTCATAGGTCTGGGCTTTCGGGAAGTGCCCTGAGCAGGAATGATCCCAAAGATGATCGTCTGCCCTCCTGTGTAGAAGGACCTGTTTTTTCGGGTTTATGACATAGACACAAACTTCACGGTGCAGCAATCCTTTTTTATGGACGTCAATCCTTCTTGCCTGCCCTATGACCCTGTCTTTCTCATCGACAACCGCGACAATCTCGTCAGGGTCGTGAGGTATCTTTTCCATGATATCTGGTTTATGAGAGAGGTTTAAATATTTTCCTGATTCAGCACACAATAACACAATGCAAAAGATTAATAAGGCTGCAGGGCATAGTCTGCCCATGCCATCTAAAATCAAGGTCATAAGCAGAACAGAGAAGATCCAGCCTGCATTCACATGCAGGTACTGCGGCTCGCATGATTACAATGTGCTTTCTGCGATTGGAAGGGTTGCCGGAAGGTTCGAGAAGAGGCATCTGTGCCTGAAGTGCAGGAGGGTCAATGAATGTGAAAATTAGATCTTCTTGGTTTTAATCCATATTGAAGTCTAAACAATATATTTATACTACCTTCCATATCATTTGTTAGAGAGATGAGATGGTTTCACAATTTTAATCGCAGCCGGGAATTCTGCGCGGTCTGAGCGATTAGCGAAGACCCGCAGTTGAAAGGCTGCCGCAGTTTTTATATTCTCATTATTCTTCAGAAGCAACCATAGCCGCGCGCCGCTAGCGCGGCGCCTCAAGGCTATGGAGACTATAACATGACAAGCATAACTAGCGGGAGCTTTAAATCTATCGGTCGCGACACGCGCAACAACTGGGTCACAATGATGTTCGTGACCAAATATCGCTACAATTGTTTCGGCAAGCAGTCTCATATCGATACGTGCAC
>Ga0210057_1000190_pt1 | contig 108207 bp, 96 predicted proteins | sample CryGeyCG2114_010_2_FD_183968 | JGI IMG/M metagenome (GOLD analysis project Ga0210057, IMG submission 183968) | Groundwater microbial communities from aquifer - Crystal Geyser CG10_big_fil_rev_8/21/14_0.10 (SPAdes) (version 2) | ecosystem: Environmental > Aquatic > Deep subsurface > Groundwater ...
TGGGAGGATGAAGAACATCTTGCTTTTCTAAGTATTTTTCCAAATACAGAAGGATATTCTATTGTCATTCCTAAAGATCATTACTCGGGTTATGCATTTGATTTAACCGATGATGCACTGTCTAAACTAACCATTGCAGCTAAAAATGTGGGCAAGTTAATTGATGCGAAACTGGATGATGTTGGCAAAACTGCTCTTATTTTCGAAGGATTTGGCATTGATCATGTGCATGCTAAATTATTTCCCATGCATGGCACTAGAAAAATAGCCAAGTGGGAACCTATTATAGCCCATTTAGACAAGTACTTCTTAAAATATGAAGGTTACGTATCTACCCATGACTATGTAAGAGCAGAGGACAAAGACTTGGAAAAACTGGCGAGAAAAATTAGAGACTAGTGATTACCATCTCTTTTTCTTACTATCTTTAGGCAGATTAAATTGAATTTCTAACTTATTGACTCTTTCCATAGCACTTTCAAAGATACCTTTAACTAAAGCTAAGTTAGATTGTGAACCTGCAATCCAGTAATAGAAAAAAGCCAGTAACACCAAAAGTAAAATCTTGCGAAACATTATAGATAACCCATAGCGTTAATTTTTTTGCTAAACTAATTTTTATTTTTTGAATAGTTTTTTTTAAAATTGATTAATAATAATAAGGGTATTATGAAAGAGTTGTCAAATAGGGCCTTATTTTAAATGTCATGCATAGCGCTTAGTAATTTTAAATCAAAAAAGCCTAAATACGAGCTGGAACAAGACAAGATCTTACAATGGCTTGCTCTAGCTCACACTTTTGCTGAAGCAAAAACAAATAAAATAACATTATTCAGCGAAAAATTTCATGCATTTCGTCAAGAAATACAAGAAAAATTTCTGCATGTCGGCTGTTCTTCTGAGCATATCAATAAAAGAGGATTTTCTCTGCCCGATTATTTGCATAACAACTGGCATGAAATGGAGGTTTTTTGTCTTCATGAATCTTCTCAAGGAGAAAATATTCAAAAACGATCTAAGCTTTTTGAAAAAATAGCAGATGAAGCTTTTGATTTTTTTTATCCAACAAGTTCTAATCCCCCTGATGGAATGATTCATGTAAGTTGCACTGGATATGTGGCGCCGAGTTCGGCACAAAAAAAAGCCTCTTCTCATAAATGGCTTAATGCTACTCATATCACTCATGCATACCATATGGGGTGCTACGCCTCAATTCCAGCAATCAGAATAGCTTCAGGCTATGTTTACTCCCCTTTAAGCAAAGAGAAAAATAGAATAGATATTATCCATACAGAAGTTTCTTCCATTCATACAAACCCGCTTATTCACGCAACAGATGAGCTAGTAGCCCAAAGCTTATTTTCCGATGGGTTTATTAAATATAGCGTTAGCAATATACCACCTACTCATAAGCCTTATTTACAAGTCTTATCATTACATGAATCCCTTATTGAAAACTCATCTAAGTATATGAGCTGGAACCTAACTCCTTGGGGATTTAAAATTTCTCTTGGGAAAGAAATTCCTGTTCTTATTTCTAAGAATATCCACCTTTTCCTAAGCGAGTTGTCAAAGTCCGTTAACAAAAAAACAAGTGACTTATTAGAAAATGCTATTTTTGCTATTCATCCGGGAGGCCCGAAAATTATCGCACAAATACAAAAACAGCTTAACTTACAAGATAGTCAGCTTACTGCAAGTAGAGCTATCTTGAAAAAACGAGGGAATATGTCTTCTGCTACTCTCCCTCATATTTGGCAGGAAATTTTAGATTCCAGTGATTACCCAGATCAGACGTTGATTGTAAGTCTAGCCTTTGGTCCTGGTCTCAGTATTTGTGGTGCAGTACTTAAAAAAGAGTGTTAGATGTTTTTATTGGCTTTATTTCCTTTTATTATTCAAGCAGTGGCCATTGGTATTGATGAGGCTTACTTTCACTATAAAAGAGGCCTGCCTAAATGGGAGAGAATTGGACACCCTATTGATACATTATCCGTTTTATTTTGTATGTGGATGGTTCTATTTGCAAGCTTTAATGCTTATAACCTAAAGCTTTATATCGTGTTTTCTGTCATTTCCTGCTTAATGGTGACAAAAGACGAGTTTGTCCATAAACATCACTGCCCTGCTTCTGAAAATTGGCTGCATGCTCTTTTATTTATCATTCACCCACTTACGCTATGTTCAGCTGGCATGATATGGGCCGCGCATAGTTCTCTTTCAGCTCCTTTGTGGATGAAACAAGTTTTTGATCATCCTTTTTTATTTAATAAATTTTTGTACATACAAGCAATTGCTATGACAGTATTTTTGTTGTATCAGATTATATTTTGGAATGTGCTATGGAAAAACAAAATTGTCATCAAGTACTAATTAACAATGCTTTTTATGACGACCTTAAAGATGGTTGGTATGAGTCTACCGATCATCCAGTGGCTCTTTTAAGAGCGGAAAATAAGGTTAGAGTACCTTGGGTCATAGAAAGTGTGAAAGCAAATTTTTCTAAATCCTGTCATATTTTAGACATTGGTTGTGGAGCTGGTATGCTCGCTAATGCACTAGCTTTAGAACAACATAACGTGACAGGTATTGATTTATCTAAGCCAAGTTTAGAAGTTGCCCAGAAATATGATAGAACCAATTCAGTTAAATACAAACAGGCAAGTGCTTACGATCTCCCCTTTTCAGATCAGTCATTTGATGTAGTTACAGCAATGGATGTCTTAGAACATGTAGAAGATCCTTTTAAGTTAATTAAAGAAGGTTCCAGAGTTCTCAGGCATGGAGGCCTTTTTTTCTTTCATACTTTTAATCGAAACTGGCTTTCTTATTTTCTGGTGATAAAAGGGGTAGACTGGTTTGTTCCCAATGCAGTAGCTAACATGCATGTTTATGATCTATTCATTAAACCCAAAAAGCTACAAGAAATGGGTTTTAAAAATGGACTAAAGCTAAAAAAAATTATGGGATTTAGGCCCAAAATTTTACAAAAGCCTCTGTGGAATATGATTTTCCACAGAGATATTTCAGAAGGTTTTTCCTTTATTTTTACCAAAAGCCTGTCGACAGGCTACTCAGGCTATTTTATAAAACAATAGTTATGCAGCATTGTCTGCCAGTAAGTTGCCTACTCTTTGTAGATTCGTATGGCAAATTTCTTGGAGATATCTTCCTGCTGTATTTGGTTGAATCTGCAGTCTTCCATGAAGATCTTCTGTAAATGTTGATACGCCAAGATTTACTTTATCTGCATTTTCCCATTCCAAGTTACTTCGTAAAGTCCAATAGAAAAATCCAATCATTCTATCTTTGAACTTATGTAAGATAGGAAGTATCCTTTCGTAATATTCTCTTTGTGATTTGGGGTCATCTACAACTTGGGCATTTCCATGACGCTGAACTTTTGTGTCAGATCCCGTCTCTGTAATAGCTACATCTACTCCAATGTCTACCGCTTCTTGTAAGGCATCATCTAATGTTTCAGGAGAAAAAGCAGGCCCGAAACTTAAAACTCTACTATCTTCTCGGCAAGTAGCTCCAATGGCCAATCCTAAAAATTGTTTAACGTTGTCTCCTGGATAAGTTTTACCTATGCTAAAACCAGCCTTAAATTGTGGATATCCATAAAACTGCACGCCAATAAAATCCAGCCATTCTTTAGGATTCCAGTCATCAACTTGGAATTCCTCGCTTGCGAGAAAAGGTACTTCGAATTTAAATTTTCCAGTCTTAAAGAAGTTATAAATGCATTTGTGGTAAATTCTTGAAATAGAATCGCAAATATATTTTTCTAAAGGATTATCAGGATTAATAGGGGCAAACTTTAACCATTGATGGGTAATCCCGATTTTCTTACCTGGGTGAGCTTGTTTAGCTTTTTTGTATATTTTGCAGTGAGTAATTAAAAGATTTCGGATTACTTTTCCAGCTGTGGCAAAATCACCTGTGACTCCAGGAGGATATACTCCCCTTACAAAACTTTGTGTGGCATAAACACCGGGTTCATTGAAAGTCATCCAATGATCCACTTCGTTAAATTCATCAATCATGCGTAAGCAGTAATTTTCAAAGGCCTCTAGCTTTGTGGGATCTGTAAACCCAGGAGAGTCTTCCGTCTCAACAAAGTGGTGTAAAGTAACCCAAGGAGTGATGCCAGCATCAATCAATCTTTGTATGAGAGTATGGTGTTTTTGAATAGTCTCATCATTAAAGACTCCTGGAGAGGTTTCAATAATGGATCTTTCAAGAGAAAAGCGGTAAGCATTCACATTCATCTCTCTTAAGATTCGTACAAATTCATCCGGTCTATCTAAGTAATCGATAAAAAATGTTGCAAAATGACGTTCATTTTCTACCTTTATATGCTTAGTTGTTAACCAATTTTCATTCTTTGTGGAATTCCAGTTACTGCGACCGGGTTTGTTAGAATATTTGGTGCCATATCCACAACTTTGAAAAAGAGAGTCTGAGGGCCCAAACTGATTAGGTAGAGCTTCAGCAACTTGATCTTCTGTTAATTCCGGGAAGTTAGGTGTTGGAGAAGATCTCCACCATGTTACCTTAGCTGCAAGGTACCCCAAATAGGCATAGGCAATTCTGATCGGAACAAAAAATGCTCTAGGGGCCAGTAAAAAAAGATTTTTTGCATAGTAGGCAACTTTGTCAAGAGTCTTATGGGCAGCATAAGTAAGGGTAGTTCCATCTTTACTTAATGTAGCTGGGTTGCCATAAGGTACAAAGCTATTTTCTAATCTCAAACTTTCTAAAAGTGTACTCATTTTTTAATTCCTTTAATTAGTAATTTTTCCTATTAAACAGCGGTGGTCAGAAGAATAATCTGCTGTCATTTGATGAATATCAAACGCAGGTAAAATATCGACTATAACTTCGCTGTTACTATTTTTTTCTATAAGGATATGATCTATTGTATAACCGTCTTCTAAAGAGACTTTTTCTCCACCATAAACTTTTTTTATGGGAAAAGAACTTGGTTGATCCAATTTAGGATCAAAATCCTTAATTAGGAACGAATAGTATATGCAGTAATCTAAAAATATTCTATTTAAAAAATGGAGATGTTCCTATATCTAGATAATTACTAATTTAAAAAAGGTTAGCTATGACTAAAATTATGTTTAAAAATAATCCTATTAACACAAGTGGGAACCTTCCTCAAAAAGGAGATACAGCTCCTAACTTCTTACTTATCAATAAAGATTTGAAAGAAGTTACTTTAGATCACTTCAAAGGAAAGAAAAAGATCCTTTCTATCAATCCAAGCTTAGATACCTCTGTTTGCCAAGAGACAACAAAACATTTTAATGAATTTGCAAAAAAGCATCCTGAAATTTCTATTTTAGTGATAACTAAAGACCTTCCTTTTGCGCAGAAAAGATTTTGTTCTGCAGAAAATTTAAAAAATGTAATAACTCTTTCTGTTATGCGCTCGAACGACTTTTTAAAAGATTATGGCGTATATCTTGAAGATGGTCCTCTCCAAGGACTTGCTGCTAGGGCTGTTCTTGTTTTAGATGAAAATCATAGAGTTATTTTTTCGAAATTAGTAGAAGAGATCACCAATGAGCCTGACTTTGATGAGATAGAAAGGCATTTAAATGATTGACTCTACCTGTTTTTGTTTAAAGAGTTTAACAACAGTAAATAGCCAAGCAATGAAAATAACAATCAATCCTATATTTACAATTGGCATGATCTTGGCAAAGGCCATCCCCTGTAAGATAAAGATGAAAAAAGAAGCAAAAGATCTTGCTGTTCTATAGGCAAATATATCAATGACAGCTTTGGCTTTAAATTTCTCATCTGTACTTAAGGGTACGTAAAGCATCTCTCTGGAAATTCCAAAAAGAGAATGGTCAACTGACTTGATAGCTACTAAGGAAAATGAAATCATTGCAAAAGTTGGAAATAAGAAAAAAGTTACCGTATTTAACAATAACAGCATTGGAACTAATAGATGGTTTCTTTTTAGACCTATTAAATGGATTAGCATATAACCGCCAAAAAACTGAAAGCATGAGGTTATAATATTAGTAAGTCCAAAGAGTCTTCCGCAGTATTGGGTTCTTAAGTCTTTTCCGGAAATATTTAACTCAAGATATTGGTTAAATTGATAGTCAGTCAAAGAAATAGCCAACTGCATAAAAATAACCAAGCTTAAAATTCCTACTAAATATTTGGACTTTTTTACAGATTGAAAAAGTTCTTTAGTGGAAATATTTTTAAAAGGTTTTTCTATAAGATCAGGTTCATGCTGAAAAGAGCTTTTAAGATAGGCCTTCCAATAAAAAAAAGCTGCTAGAAGATAAATGGGGGCTGAAAAGAAAAAGAGTTTTTCTGCCCCTAGGCCAACAGATAGGAAGCTGGGAATGGTACTACCGAAAATAGAGCCTATACCTCCCATCCCAAAAATGATTCCATAGATATATTTAGCTCTTTCTTTAGGTATGGTTGCGTGGATGAGCGACCACATTTGCTTAAACATGAAAAGGATATAAATATCTTTCAAAATGAACTGAATAAAAATTAAATAAGGAACCCTAACGACCAGCAAACCAGTTAGAAAATTTAAAGAAATTATTGAGAAGGTAAAAGTCAAAAACATCTTTAAACAACCTAATTTAGATAAAAATCGGTTGTAGGTATGAATAAAAAATAAATTTACAGGCACGGTACAAAGCCAAACAAGAGGAAAGAGCCTGGTTGAGAGGTTAGTGATGAAAATACCATTACTGGCAGGCCTCGTAATACTGTACTCTAAGGAGATCAAAAAACCTAAGGCCATCATACAGAAGATGAAAATCTTTTCTTTAGAGGTAAATTTGCTAAACTCTCCTTTTATAGCCGTAAATCTTTTAAACATAATAATCCAATCTCATATTAATAATAAGTATTTTGGTAGCATCCACTATTTATAGCAAATAATAAAAGATTACGATGAAAAAATATAAAATTTAATAAAAATATAATTTTCTGAATAACAGAGGTTGGCTTTGAACCCTCCTTCCTAGGAAAAGCCAGGCTCAGGTATTATAAAAGAAAAATCTTGATAGAAACTATGCTAGAAAATTTTTTGAAGCAATTATATTTATATAATTTTGTAGTCAAAATAGGATTTTTGTTTAATGTTTTTCTAACATTTTAACAAATATCATGACTGTTAATAGTTACCAAAACACTATCCAGCTGCCTCCAGATCTTGTTTCTATAGTCTTCTGTTATTTAAATGTAGCAGAGCAGGCTATTGTGCGAAGGGTATCTTCAATATGGAATGAAGTGCCTCAATCAAATTTAGGGAAATTTGCCCAAATAAACTCCATAGCAATTCTTTCTATATATGCACTACAAATATTAAACCAACATAGCTCAAATCACTTAGTAAAAGTTCAAACAGCAATTCAAAATACAAGTGCATTCTTATTTCCAATAGTTGATAGATTTAATCAACAGCTAGACCCCTCGGATAAAATACTTAGCAAGTATTTAAGCAAGGTTCTTAAAGTAAAGCATATAAGTGATCCGCTTGATATGATTGCTTTTTTGAGGAGTTTTTCCTTAAAAGCTAGGCAAACCATTCAATCTTTGGATTTTTCATCTCATTCAATTACAGACCTTCAGGTTTGTCACCTTTTATGGTATTGCCCCAAAGTGAGTTCATTAAATCTTTCTATGACTCGTATTATTGGAAATGGATTTGCTAATGTTTTTGAAAATAGGTGCTTAAAAAAACTTAATTTATCCTGGTGTGAAAATTTACATGAAGACACGATTCAAGCATTTTTCACTCAAATTGTTGCTCTTGAAAAGCTTGATCTTTCGCATACATATTTAACAAAAGTTTGTCTTCCGAAACCGAATCTTTTGAGAACTCTTTATTTAAATAGCTGCAAAAATCTTCCTGAGAAAGCTCTTTTAGAATTGCTTTCTCAAACCTCATTATTGGAAGAACTTAGTTTGTCTCAAACTCATATAAGTAAGTTGCCTCTGCCAAGCCCGAATTTATTAAAAAAGCTTGACCTGAGCCAGTGTCCCCTAAATGAGGAAGCTATTCAAGAATGTTTCCTGCAGGCTTTTGCCATAGAAGAACTAGATCTGTCATGTACCTATATTACAAGAATAATACTGCCTAACCCTCACCTACTTAAAAAATTGAATTTAAGCGGTTGCCAAAATCTTGATATGGATGCTCTTGCTGAGTTGCTTTCACAGACCTCTTCTTTAGAAGAGCTAGACCTGTCATATACAGATGTAATAAGGTTACCCCTTAAAAATCCAGGTTCCTTAAAAAAACTAAATTTAAGCGGCTGCAAATTCCTTGAAGAAGAGGCTTTTTTAGAATTGCTTTCTAAAGCTACCTCATTAAAAGGCTTAGACTTACTTCATTCAAACATATTAGAAAAAAACTTTCAGTCGATTAATTTATTTCAAAATCCAAAACTTCTCTTGTCTATTTAAAGTACTTGTAATCAATGCAAAGATTTAGTTTGCTGTTTGGGCTTTAAAAAAGGTAAGAATTATGACTACAATGCTAACTAACCGTCAAATGATCATTAACCCTCATGACATAGCCAATCAAACTCGCAGTATTTTCTCTATATTTTCAAGTTATTTAAGTGTAAAAGAGCAAGCTATTATTCAAAGAGTATCTTCAAAGTGGAATGCAATTTTTCACTCAGATGAATTGATATTTACAAGAGTTCAATCCATAGCAATTACTGATGAAATCTCCATAGAGGCTTTATGTGAAAATAGTTGCCAGTTACCAACTATTACAAAAATATTCCATGAAATGACCGACCCATCTGGGAAAATTTTAACAACTTATGTCAATCGGATGCTTCGAGCCTTTCTCGATCAAAAACCTGAAAATATTAGAAGTTTTCTAGAAAAGCTTTCTGATAAAGTTAAAGCTGCTGTTGAATTTTTAAATCTATCACATGTTCCAACTACTGAAGAGGCTTTAGCAATCACTTTAAATAGCTTTCCCAATGTTGAAACGTTAGATTTTACTGAATCGACCTTCAATGGAAATGCTTTAATGAGCGCAAGTCTTGCATTAAAAAATATTACCATGAATAGTTGCCAGCATATTACCAATGCTGCCCTAAAAGCATTTTTTGAAAAAAATAAAAACCTGGAGACTCTCAGTCTCTCAGGGGCAAAGTTTATCACAGGAGCAGCTTTCGAAAACTTTGATCTCCCTGATTTGAAAGAACTTGACCTGGCTGGTTGCGAAGGAATTGAGGAAGAAGCCCTCAGAGATCTACTTGGTAAAACTAAAAAACTAGAGAGGCTTAATCTAAGTAATTTAAGTATAACAGGGCTTGCCTTTCAAAACTTTGACGCTTCTAACTTGAAAGAGCTGAACCTATCTGATTGTGATGAAATTGAGGAAGAGGCCCTTAGAGAACTACTCAGCAAAGCTAAAAAGTTAGAAAGACTTAATTTCAGTAATTTAAGTATAACAGGACTTGCCTTTCAAGATTTTGACGCTTCTAACTTGAAAGAGCTGGACCTATCTGAGTGTGATGAAATTGAGGAAGAAGCTCTCAGAGATCTACTTAGCAAAGCTAAAAAACTAGAGAGACTTAAACTTCATGATACAAATATAACAGGAGCTGCCTTTCAAGGTTTTGAAGCTTCTAACTTGAAACACCTTGAACTATCTGAGTGTCGTGAAATTGTAGAAGAAGCTCTTAAAAAGTTACTTAGCAGAGTTAAAAGATTAGAGAGGCTTGACCTTGCTTTCACACCTATAACAGGTATTGCATTTCAAGGTTTTGATCCCTCCTATTTGAAAGAACTTGACTTATCAGACTGTAACATTCTTGAAGAGGAGTTTCTTGAGATGTTGCTTAGCAAAACAACACAGCTAGAAGAGCTTGATCTTTTACAAGTAGGTCTAGTGGGTGAAGCATTTCAAGATTTTGATGCTTCTAGCTTGAAAAAGCTCGACTTGTCACATTGCGAAGATATTGAAGAAGAGTTTCTCGAAGAGCTATTTAGCAAGACAACGCAACTAGAGGAGCTTGTACTCGCTGATAATACAGTAATAGAAGGAGAAGCTTTTCAAAATTTTAATCCCTCCTATTTGAAAAAACTTGATTTATCAGGATGTATAGAACTCAATGAAGACCTTTTACAGGACTTTTTTAATAAGGCTAAATCATTGTTGTCTATTAACTTTACCTCTACAAACATAACGGGGAAAGCATTTCAAAATTTTGATCCCTCTAACCTGAAATTTCTTTTTTTAGGGGGCTGTTATAACCTAGATAAAGGAGTTATTGAAGTATTTATCAGCAAAATAAAAGAGCCAAAAACACTGGTGATAAGTGGCTCTTTTGAAATTTCTATAAATAATTAGCTTTGATTTATTTGTTTTGCTTGGCACTATGCGCCAAGCAAATTGTTAACACAGTATTTTAGTTTACTCTTTGAGCTTAGAAAAAATGGTAAAAATTTATGCCTACAATTACCCCAATAGCTGTTCATCATCAAGTATTAGTAAACCCTTGTGATATAACAAGCTATGCTCGTGACATTTTTCCTATATTCACAAGTTTTTTAAGTCCACAAGAACAAGCCATTGCCCAAAGAGTATCTTCAGCATGGAAAAAAGCGCTTTTTTCCCAAGAATCTATTTTTCCTCGAGTTCAGTCTATTCTTTTTTCTGATGAAAATGTAGTGGCCAGGTTATGCGAAAATATACATAGTTTTCCTAAAGTTACAAGAAAGTTCCATGCAATATTAGATCCATCAAGCGATACATTATCTGACTATGTAAGTATGGTTCTACAGGTTCTTATTATTCAAAAACCTCATAATATTATTGATTTTTTAGAAACCATTTCCCAGGAAGCTAGGGATGCAGTTCAATATTTAGATTTTTTAGGTATTCCAATTTTAAGTGAGTACTTCTCTGCCATATTAACTTCTTTTCGTAATATAGAAATTATAAACTTAGTTGACTGCTCCACAGATGGGAATGCCTTGACAATGATAAGAAGTAATAATAAGTTAAAGAAAGTTTATTTAGATGGTTGCGTGGACATCCAAAATGTAGCTTTAAATATATTTCTTAGCAAAACTAAAGAACTGGAAATTCTAAATCTTTCAAAAACTTGTGTAGCTGGATTGGCATTTCAGAGCTTTTCTCCTTTCCATTTGAAAGTACTAGATTTATCCGAATGTTGCCACCTAGATGATTCAGGTCTTGCGCCTCTTCTTTTGCAAGCAAAGCAAATAGAGGAGCTTAACCTTTCTGAAACAGAAATAACTGGAGAAGCATTTCAAAGCTTTGACTCCTCTAATTTAAAAATTCTTGTTTTAAATGCTTGTATTCATCTGGAGCAAAGGTTTTTAAAATGTTTACTCAGTCAAGCAAGACAGCTGGAAAAACTTGACCTTTCTTACACAAGGACAATCGGAGAATCTTTCGAAGGTTTTAATCCTTCCAATTTAAAAATGTTAAGTTTAATCCAATGTAATGATTTTGAGGATTGGGCTCTTAAGTTACTTCTCTCGCGGGCAAAACAGTTAGAAGAGCTTACCCTTTCTTATACAGGGTTTACTGGAGAAGAATTAGAAGATTTTGAGGCCCTTAATTTGAAGAGACTAGACTGTTTTAGCTGTACAAATCTTGAAGATGAATTTCTTAAACGACTTTTAAGTAAAGCCAAAAACCTGGAAGCCCTTAATCTCTACAATACACCAATAACAGCAAAAGCTTTTCAAGGTATAGAATTGCCTAACTTGAAAGAAATCATCGTAAGAGAGGTGGGAAAGCTTAGTTTAACATTTTTTAAAGATGTGAAAAGTCTGGTAGAAAACTTTTTAATAAACAGTGCTTAACCTTAGCTTAAATCACACTTTTTTGTATTCCAGTCTTCTAAAATACTCATAATAAGCATCTCATATTCTGGAGCAATATAAAGCCAAGTATTTTCACTTGTCGGAATTTGAAATAATAGCTCTGATGCTTCTGAAGCCTGCTGAATATTTAAATGTCTTCGAGCAACCGGGAACGATAATGACTGTTTATTATAAGTCGGTTTTTGCATTTCCCATGTCATTTTGTCTTTAGAAATTTTGTGCTCTTTTCGCAGTGCTTCTAGCTCTTCAATGCTAATAAAAGAAGGTATTAAAAAAGCTTTAAATCTTTCTTTTCTATAAATAATTCGTTTAGCATCTTCGTGTCCGGGATATTTTTTTTCTAAAGCAGCTTTTTTCATGCTTGCAATTACTTCTATATCGCTTAGGTTTAAAAACCTATCAAGTGAAGTAAAGTCCTCTTGAGCAAAAGCTTCCTTCATGAATCTTCGAAGATGAAAGTTATAAGCTTGCACAGATGAGTATTGGTAGACTCTTCTATGCATAAAATGCCTAGCTAAAAGGAGCGCTTCACAGGACTCTAGACCATTTTCATCAATTCCAAGCTCCAGTCCTTCATTTTTTATATCCTCAGAAGGCAGAATTCTAAGCATTTCAATGAGTTGGTGATAGTCAAAGAGGCCGTAAGCAACTCCTGTACTTTTTGCATCTCGGAGTAAATAATCAATTCTATCAGCGCCAAAGAAATCGCCTGTGATGATGTCAGAAACAAGCTTTTCCCAAGAAGAAAATGGAGTTTCAAAGTATTCTTTCCATTTTTTTTCTCCAATAGCGATTTTAGTAACATCCTGGATAAAAGCCCTCCCTTCTAACGAATAAATAGGCTTATCCTTAATTTTTTCCCAAAGAGACTCTAACTCCTTACTTTGAATAATTTTAGCTGTGATTTCTTCATGTCCTTTTTCTAAAAGGTCCTTTTCAGCTACATGGGAAAACGGCAAGTGCCCTAAGTCATGGCATAAAGCTGCCATTCTTAAAACTCTTCTCCAATAAACATATTCTATCGATCCTTTTCTAGGAACTAGATGAAAAACATCAGGTCTAACTGTTTTACATAGCTTATCAAATATTCTGGTAGATAGCTCCATAACTCCTAAAGAGTGCTCAAATCGGGTATGAGTAGCTCCTGGATAGACCATAAAAGCTATTCCAAGCTGGTGGATATAATGGAGTCTTTGAAAAAAAAGAGAGTCAATCAACTGTTTTTCAAATTCATCAAAACGGATAAATCCATGAATGGAATCATAAATTTTTTTTTCTGAAAATAAAAAATCCTTAACCATGATATCGCATCTTTTTGCTTCTTATATATTATAACAAATGAAATGAAAAGAGTTTAGTCCTGAGTTAATGCTGGCGCGTATGGCTTTCATATATATAAGAAGGAGCAACTTCTATAAATTCAGCTTTTCTCTGAAGTTCTTTGATATTGCGAGCACCTCCATATGTCATACCGCTGCGAATTCCTCCTAAAAGGGTCTCAATGACTTCTTTAGCACTTCCAGTAACTGGCGCCCAAAAGTCAATTCCTTCAGCGACTGTTTTTTCTTTTAGCCCACCATAAAACTCTGTTTGAAAATCTTCACTAGCCTGCCCCCTATACTTGGCTTCAAAACCTGAAGGTATTTTCTCGTTTTCTCTTTTAGTTGCCGCACTTTCATGTGTTAGGGCAAATAGTTTTCCGATCATGACCGTGCTAGCACCTGCAGCTAAAGCTAAAACGACATCTCTAGATGTTCTTATCCCTCCATCTGCTATGAGAGGCACTCTTAATTTACCTGCAATGTGAGCACATTCAGCTATTGCAGTGAATTGCGGAACTCCAAATCCAGTAACTATCCTTGTCGTGCAAGCAGCGCCGGGGCCTATACCTACCTTTACTGCATCAGCTCCTGCATTTACAAGGTCATGATAAGCCATGGGAGTACAGACATTACCAGCAATTACCTGGATATCAGGATGAGTTTTTTTAATTTCTTCAATATGTTTGAACATTCTATCCGAGTGGCCATGTGCTACATCGATACAAACACCTTTAGGACCTAGATCTAATAGTTTTCTAAGTTCTTTTAAATCTTGGATACCACAAGAAATATAGGTGTTTTCTTTAAATTCATTGACCCACTTTAGCTGGTCTTCCTTCGAAGTAAATCGGTGAAAAATTGGAATAGAGCCATAAGATAATAGAATTTCAGCTAAAGGTTCATTAATGACTGTATCCATATTGGATGCGAGTATAGGTATTTTAATCTTATGATTTTTGGTAAGCCAACTGTCTAGCATAGGCTCTGTTCTCGAAGGAATATTATTAAATTGAGGGATTAAAGCTACGTCGTCAAATGTATAACCGCGTTTCATGGACAACCTCTTAAAGTATTAATTTTAACTATTACAGGAACTCTTATTTTCTTAAATAATTGAATATAGATATAGTATTTAACATGATTTCTATAGTAATGCTTTTCAAAAATAATCAAGAATATATTGCAGATACTCTTGAAAAACTCAAAGCTTTTAATGAAGTAGTCTTAATTGACACTGGATCGAGCGATGAAACTGCTGCAATTGCCCAAACTTTTAGCAATGTAAAAATTTATAAAAGACAGCTGGAAGGATTTGGGTCGCTGAGAAATGAAGGAGCAGCTCTTGCCTCCAATGACTGGATATTAGCATTAGACACTGATGAGGTGCTTTCCGATGAGCTGATAGAGGAACTGATGAGAATTCCTTTTACCAATAATGCTGTCTATGAAATACCATTTAAAAATTATTACAAAGGTAAATGGATTAAAGCATGTGGTTGGTATCCGGAATCCCATGTGAGATTGTACAACAAACGATATACGAGTTTTTCTTCAGATGATGTGCATGAGAAGGTTCTCATAAAAAACTTACAAAAAGTTCCTTTGAATAACTTTATTCGCCATACCTCTTATAGAAAAATTCAAGATTTTTTAGTAAAAATGGATCGTTACTCTACACTTTTTGCCAAACAAAATGTAGGTAAGAAAAAATCTTCTTTAGCGAAAGCTATTTTTCATGCTCTTTTTTCTTTTTTTAAAAGTTATTTTTTAAAAAAAGGCTTCATAATGGGAAAAGAGGGTTTTATTATTTCTACCTACAATGCCAATACTGCTTTTTATAAATACTTGAAACTAGCTGAAGCCAATAGAAAAGACAGATGTTGCTAACTTTTTTATATCACCAAGTAGGCCTAGGTAAATACACCAACACTTTAAGTCTTTTAGACAAGCAATTTAGTTATTTGTCTCAAAACTTTCCTATTGTTGTTCCTGGGGACCTATTGATGCCTTTTTCTACTAGTATCTGTCTTACTTTTGATGATGCTACCGAAGATTTTTACCATGAGGTTTTTCCCCTTTTAAAAAAATATCAAATCAAAGCCCTTCTTGCAGTGCCTGTTTCGCTAGTAGAAACACCTAATTACTGCAGCTGGCAAATGCTGCGGGAAGTCTCTCAAAGCAGACTTGTAAAAATTGCATCTCACTCTATGAGTCATGCTGTTCTTACAAATCCTGAAGTCGATTATTGCTTTGAATTAACCGCATCTAAAAAAATCCTGGAAAATCAACTTCAGACAAAAGTTGATACTTTTGTTTATCCTTTTGGCAAGTTTAGTCAAAGTATTCATAAAGAAGCTAAAAAGCACTATCGCTATATAATGCGGATAGGCTCTTCCTGTAATTTTTCCTGGAATAATTTTCACCATTTACATTATCGAATTCCATCAGACAACTTAAGTCACTATTTAGAAAATTTAACCCTTTTAAAAAAAATAAAATACTTCTTTAATTTCTTAAAAAACACGATAAGACTTCGATGATCAAAATTGATGGATCGCAAAAGTCCGGCAGTGGAACTATTGTACGGTATGCAATAGGCCTTGCGAGTTTATTATCTAAAAATCTCCACCTAACAAATATTAGAGTTAAAAGAGAAAAAAAGGGATTACGACCGCAGCATCTCAAAGCAATTGAAGCATGTTGTGAGATGACTGGAGGATCTTTAGAAAAAGCAGAAGTAGGCAGTCTTGAAATTTTTTATCATCCCGGAAAAACTATCAAAGGGGGAAGGTTCAAGTGGGATATAGGGACAGCAGGATCAGCGACCATGCTAGCTCAAACAGTTTTGCCGCTTGCAGCTTTTGCTGAAAAGTCTTCTCAGATTGAAATCATAGGTGGTCTTTTTCAAGATTTTGCTCCTGCTGCCTTTCACTTGGAACATGTTGTTTTCCCCCTTTATCGAAAAATGGGTCTTAACGTCCATTTAGAGATAGTAAGACCAGGATATGTGCCGCAAGGAGAAGGAATAATTCAAATGTATGTGGACCCAGTCAATGGTCCATTAACCCCTCTTACATTGCCTATACAGGGAAATATTGAGAAAATAGAAGGTATTTCTTTTTCTTCCCATTTAGAAGAGAACAAAGTAAGTGATAGAATGGCTGAAAGCTGCCTATCAGTTTTAAAAGAACAGGGATATAATGCTGATATCACATGTTATTACGATACAACAGCTAAGCAAAGAGGAGCAGTCCTTACAGTTTATGCAACAACAGATGCTCATTGCATAATAGGAGCTGACAAAGCAGGAAAATTGGGAAGATCATCGGAAAATATAGGGAAAACAGTTGCTAAAATGTTACTTAAAGACTTAGCAACTAGTGCTACTGTTGACAGACATACAGCAGATCAGCTTATTTTATATGCAGCTCTTGCCAAAGGAGAGAGTAAGTACCGTATTCCTTTTGTAACAGATCATGTCTCTACCAATCTATGGCTTGTAAAAAGCATGATCCAAACAAACTATTCTTTAACAGATAATTTATTAACAATAAAAGGGATAAATTATTAATTAAGCTCGGTATCTAGCTGTTTTCCTAGCTATTTTTTTTGGCTGCTTTACAAATTGCTTCCCTTTCTTGGTTCCTCGATTTTTAGCTCGGCTAGTCGCAGCCTTTTCTCCTGAAGTTAGCGATTCTCTTGCTTTTTTAGGAAGGTACCTGCTTTTTTTAGGTTTACCTACATATCCCCAATCTTCTTTTGTCCATTTATTTAAAGAAAAAGAGGTACTTTTCTTGCCTTTATACTTTCCTCCAGCTTCTTTATAGAGTTTAGCTGCTAGTTGAGCTTTTCTAGCAGACCATTGTCCTGGTTTGCCACCTTTATTAGAAGCTTGCACTTTATTTTTAATTTGCTGCCAAAGCTTTGTGTCCGTTTTGACGGCGATTTTCCTCATACTCCCCTCCCCTTATTATGTTCATTTTAAAGGAAATGCCTTTTAAGAAAAAAAAATTTTATATATCACTTCAAAAAAAGGCTTTTGTGTGCTTTATGAAGTGGTGGGAATTTCCTTTAGAAGAGATTTATCAAAAGTTGAAAACAGATCCTCAAAAAGGATTAAGAGAAAGCGAAATAAAAAAAAGGCTAAAAAAGCACGGAGCAAATCTTCTTCCTAAGAAAACCAAAACATCTATCTGGTCAATTTTGTTTCGACAGTTTGCAAGTGTCCTTATTGTCCTTCTTTTTGCTGCAGCAATTGTTGCTGCTATTTTAGGAGAGATAATTGATGCTGCGGCAATTTTAAGTATAGTTATCTTAAATGCTATTTTAGGATTTGTCCAAGAATACAAAGCAGAAAAATCTTTAGAAGCTCTACAAAAATTGACTGTTCCACTGGCTAAAGTACTTAGAGGTGGAGCAATACAAGAGATTTCTTCTGAGGAAATCGTTCCAGGAGATATTCTCTTATTAGAACAAGGAGATCATGTTTCTGCAGATGGTAGAGTTTTAGAATCTTCTCGCCTAGCGGTCAATGAAGCTGCCCTTACAGGAGAGTCTTTACCTTCTCAAAAAAATGCAGCTGTCATTGAGAAAAAAGAAGTTCCGATTGGTGATCGTTCCAATATGGTTTTCATGGGAACATCTGTCGTTTCTGGAAAAGCTAAAGTACTTATTACCGAAACGGGAAAAAGCGCTGAACTGGGGAAAATAGCCTCATACCTTCAAACCCAAAAAAAAGAAAAAACTCCCTTACAAAAAAGACTTAAGAAGTTAGGACATTTATTAATTTATATTTGCCTTGGCATTATTGCCGTAATTTTTACAGTTGGGTTGCTAAGAGGATATGCATTTATTGATATGGTGCTTATCTCTCTTTCTTTAGCCGTAGCTGCAGTTCCAGAAGGGTTGCCTGCTATCGTGACTGTTGCCTTAGCAATAGGCGTTCGATCTATGGCTAAAAGGCAGGCATTAATTCGACGTCTTTCATCAGTTGAGACTCTTGGTTGTGCGACTGTGATTTGTTCCGATAAAACAGGGACATTAACACAAAACAAGATGATTGTAAGGAAGATCTGGGCTGGAAATAAAGAATTTGAAGTTACAGGCGAGGGGTATGAGCCTAAAGGTGCGTTTTTATTAGATGGTAAGGAAATTCACTTAGAAGATCATCCAGAGCTCTTTATGAGCCTAAAAATAGCCACTCTTTGCAACAATGCCTATCTTGAAAAGAAGAAAAAGAAACACAGCATTATTGGAGACCCCACAGAAGGTGCCCTTCTAGTTGCTGCCGAAAAAGGGAGTTTAATCAAAGAAGATTTAGAAAAAAAACACCCTACAGTAGAAGAGCTTCCGTTTGATTCTGAAAGGAAAATGATGAGTATTTTAAGGAAGGCGAATACTGAAGCGGTTTTATTCGTAAAGGGAGCCCCTGATATTTTAATTGAAAAGTCGAAGGAATTATATCTAGATAAAGAAGTAGAGATCCTATCTTCGCAAAATAGAGAAAATCTATTATCAATCAACGAAGAATTGGCCAATCAAGGAATGAGGGTTATTGGTGTTGCCTATAAAAAAAATAGATTTAATTCCCCTATTAGCTATGAAGATGAAACAGACTTAGTGTTTGTTGGCCTTTTCGCTATGAGAGATCCACCAAGAAAAGAGGTGAAGAAATCTATTGATCTATGTCAATCAGCTGGCATACACACAGTTATGGTTACAGGTGATCACAAAGTGACAGCGATGTCCATAGCTAAAGAACTGAATTTAATGGAAGAAGGAAGTGTAGCTATTAGCGGCTCTGAACTTGAGGAAATGGATGACAAAGAGCTAAATAAAAAAATTAATCAAATTTCTGTTTTTGCTCGGATCAGCGCTGAACATAAGCTTCGTCTTATCAAATCCCTCAAAAAAAATGACCATGTAGTTGCTATGACAGGAGATGGAGTCAATGACTCTTTAGCTGTGAAAGAAGCAGACATTGGGATCTCTATGGGAATCACCGGCACAGATGTGACAAAAGAAGCATCGGACATGGTTATTTTAGATGATAACTTTGCTTCTATTCAAAATGCAGTGAAAGAAGGTCGAGGTATTTATGACAATATTCAAAAATTTATCGGTTATCTCTTATCAGCTAATTTTGCAGAAATCCTCATCATTTTTTTAGCAATGTTGTTATCTTTTAAAGACCTAAGCGGAAATGCTTTTGTGATTTTAGCACCTATTCAAATTTTGTGGCTTAATTTGATTACAGATGGATTTCCTGCCATGGCTATGGGAGTAGATCCAGTGGATAAAAGAGTTATGGAAAGGCCTCCTAGAAATCCTAGAGAGTCGATCATTCCCCTTTCTTATTTCATTGAATTGATTATCCTAAGTTCTTTTGCCACTATTGGCACGCTTGTTGCTGCGTATTTTGGTATACAAAATAGTCCAGAATTAGCTCAGACTATGGCTTTTACAACTTTAGTTATTTTAGAACTAGTTATAGCTCAAGTTATTCGGTCTTTATATTATGCAAGTCTCTTTTCTAATTATTGGTTCTTACTGTCCATTATAGGCTCATTTGTTATTCATTTACTAATATTGTATATTCCCCCTTTTCAAACCGTTTTTAAAACAGTGCCTTTGTATATCTATGATTGGACAATTATCGGTAGTATTACCATTGCAGTGGCTTTGATATCGAGCCTCTTTGTTTATATAATTCATAAAAAAAGGGCTAAGTCATGAAAAGAAAATCTCTCTGGCTGGCACTACTTCTTGCTTGCATTCCCTTAATAGAAGGAGTTTTCCAGCTTTTCCCCAGATGGATGATTCGCCAAACATCCTTTCAGCTTTTATCTCTAGGCAGTGCAATAGGCGCTGCAGGTTACATACTCTTCAGCCTTTCTATGATTTTTGCCGCAAAAGTTAAAAGAATGGAAAAAATTATAGGACCACTCGATCAAATTTATCACTACCACCATTATTTAGGGGTCACAGGAGGAGGAGCTATTATTTTACACCCTTTAATACTGGCATTTAAACAATATTGGAATGGTCATAGTTTTTGGGGATATTTATTTCCCTTTGAGCACAGAGTGTCGCTGATGCTGGGAAGTATTGCTTACTGGCTTTTTATTTTTATTTTACTGGTCACCCTTTTAAGAATTTTTCCTTATGACAAGTGGAAAATTATTCACAAAGGAATGTCAATTTCTTATTTATTAGCTTTCAGTCATTTCTTATCTGTCAACAGCAGGTTTTCCTATTTTATTGTTACACAAAGTATTTTGTATCTTTTATCTTTTGGGTCAATTTTAGCTATTTTTTATCAACAAATTTACTACCCGTTTTTTTTAAAAAGACAAAAGGCTGAAGTTGTTCGAATTGATAAATTAAGTAGTGAAATTATGGAAATTCACCTAAAAGTTGTAGGAAAAGGCTTTTCCTACAGGCCAGGTCAATTTGCTTTTTTTCGATTTTTTAAAGCTAACCTGACTAAAGAGACCCATCCATTTACCCTTTGTTCGCACCATGAAGAAAAACATCTTCGCATTCTTGTTAAAGATCTCGGCGACTTCACACACAAGCTGTACAAAAATTTGACAGAAGGAACAAAAGCAGACATAGAAGGGCCTTGGGGTACTTTTAACTATAAAAAAGGAGGCAAGCAACAAATCTGGATTGCGGGAGGCGTTGGAATTGCCCCTTTTTTATCATGGGCAAGAAGGATGCACATAGAAAAAGATACAACAAGGAAAGTCGATCTTTATTATTGTTTTCATGATAAGAAAGACCAGGTCTACTTAAAAGAATTTGAGAAAATTCATCAAGGGATCAAAAACCTTAAAATCAGGTTTATTTGTACGGCGGAAAAAGGACATTTAACGGCAGAGCAAATTCAAGAAATAAGTGAAGATTTTACTCATAACGAGTTTTTTATGTGTGGGCCTAAAAGAATGACTAAGGATTTCCTAAAGCAGTTTAAATCTTTGGGAGTTAGAAGTAAGCACATCCATTATGAAGACTTTGAGTTTTTTTAGATCCATGCTATAGATCCTAAAAAGGGAGCTAATATGCTGGACGGAATGATTTATCTTTGGTTTTTTCTAACAGCATTATCTGTATTTTATATTTCTTATGACCTTATAAAAAATACCCCATCAGCTAAAGTCATGAAATTGGCATGGTTTTTAGTTGTTTTATACACAGGTCCTATTGGGTTGTTTTTGTATCTTTTAAGTTGCAAAGAACCTCTTTTGGGGACGCATGAAGGGTTTATCAAACCTCTGTGGAAACAGGCATTAGGTTCGGAAGTTCACTGCCTTGCAGGCGATGCAACCGGTATTATTGCAGCTGCATTTATACTTTCCTTTATGGAAATTTCCATGCCTTGGGAAATTACCTTGGAATACTTAGCTGGATTTGGTTTTGGCCTTTTTATATTCCAAGCGCTTTTCATGAAAAGTAGTATGGGAAGATCTTATTTTCAGGCGCTTAAAACTTCCTTTTATCCTGAGTGGCTCTCCATGAATATGATTATGGCAGGTATGATTCCTGTAATGGTAATTTGGAAGAATTTGGACTCAGCTTCAGCGTCTCCTACAAGCCTTCATTTTTGGGCTATGATGTCTTTAGCTTCTCTAATAGGAGGAATTTTAGCCTATCCAATGAACTATTGGCTTGTTAAAAAAGGTCTAAAGCATGGGATGATGACCGTTCGAAAAGAAAAACCGGATCATGAAATGCACCATATGAAAAGTCACATTAGTAGAAAATCTCTTTTTTCCATGATGTGGTATTCCGTTATTACCCTTTTTGCAGGGACTCTTTTAGCCTATATTTTCCATTAATATTTAAGTAATTGAAAATCAGACAATTAACTAATTAATAAAAAATTAATTTACACTTAATCAAGTATTATTAATAGGTTATTAAAATAATTGTTACATATTTTTTAATTTTAATAATTAAAGGTGTAATAATTATGTCAGTAAATAATAGTAATTACTCATATCAACGAGTGAACGATGAGCCAAGTCCATGGGATTATTTAATAAAACGCCAAGAGCCTTCAACAAGTGAAAAGATGAAATCGTTTGTTTCATCTATTTTTGGAGTAAAATCTGAATGGATTGAAAAAAAAGTTCCATTTGAGGGAACTCTTTTATTTAATAGAGAGTTTTTGGAAATTTTAGAAGATTTACAATTAACTCCAACAGCTAATGACCACTTTCATAGATCAGTCCCTGTCGGATCGATTCTTCATAAAATTTATGAAAATACTCTAAAATTCGAAACCTCGAAACAAATGGAAAAAAGTATTGTTTTTTTAAAAAAGTTGTATCTTAGCATCAATCCTAATGTAATTAAATCTGAACATATTACAAAAGCCTTAACTCAAAAAAACGATCTTCTTTTAGAGTTAATTTATTTAATAAATCCCTCACTTTATTTAACCCATCTTATGGGGAGATATCATGCACGGTTTAATCCTCAATTCATTTATCAAACAAATGCTTCAGAAAAGTTACATGCTATTGCGAAAAGACTCTTATCCCCTATCGTGGAAATAAAATCTGAACAATTCTTAAATACACAACCTGAAGATATAAATACCGTAGAAGACTTTCTAGCGACTTTTAGATTTTAATTATAAGGCAGCATTAGCTGCCTTTTTTAATTAGTTCATTCTAAACATAGAACTTTTCTATTAAAGTCTGTATGCTTTACGCCTGTTAATATTAATTGGAGTTGAAAATGAACGAAATTAGAAAAAAATGGCTTATCAGCTTTGTTATTATTTCAACCTTCACATTCGTGCAAACTTTATTTATGCAAGGATCGATTTTTAAGCTGGTATCGATTGTTCTATTATCTTTTGGAGCTATTACTTATTACCTTGGCTATAAAAAGCAAGGAACCACTTGGCTTTCTTTAGTAATCGGTGTAAGAGCTATAAGTGTTTCTATGTCCTTTATGCAAATTTCTTATCTGTTATTTACCAAGCAATTCTCGTCTACGATTGAAGCTGCTACTTCTTTTTTTATGTTTTCACCAAAAGTATATGCAGCCTTTTGGATTGGAGGAGTATTTATAGGCGCTTATTATACTTATAACTGCTATCGATTAAAAAAGATGAATAATCAACAGAAAAATGCAGCTTAAGTCCTCTTTTTCAAACTTCATGAGCATACTGAAAACTTAGAGTATGCTCATCTTTTCAATCTGAAGTAAGTTTTTTTATAATTTTTTGAGAAATAGCTATAAAGTCGTTATGCAGTGATTGAATAATATTGTCTCTTCTTTTTTTACTAACACTTGCTTGGGGTCTCGCTTTTTGAATATTTTCACATATGTCTTCAATGGATAACCCTCGCGTCATTTTGGCTAAAGCGGCAGCCAAGGCTTGAGCACTTCGTCCCTTTCCCGCCTGACAATGGAATAAAACAGATTCACCGTTTTGCACGGCTCTCATGACGATAGGAGTTATTTCTGATAGTATTTTAGGAGTAAGATTTGCTCTATCTTTTTGAGGAAAATGATGAAAGGAAACTCCTTTGTCTTCCCACTTAGAAGGAGTCATAACTTCAGCCATAAACTTAGGTACTTTTTCCATTTCCCAGTCTTCTACAACTGAAATGACGTGTTTTACTTTTTGAGATGCTAACCAGTCTCCATGCTTTTTTAAAGGGAGAGCACCAAGGTAAATATCAGCTCCATTATAAGTTGCAATTTTATCAGTATGAAAGCGAGCTGCAGTAAAAATTGAGGATCTTCTCAAGTTAGTATAAAAGATCCAGTTACCAACTGATTTTTTTGCGTAATCATCCTCTTTAGGTTGCTCAAATGACAAATGGTATAACACTGATAACTCTAACTGCAGTCTACCCCATTGCCAAAAGGCATATCCACCTGCTAGACAGGCACCTGCTAGGTAAGAGGAAAAGGCAATGATGGGAAAAGAAACTAATCCAATAGTTTGAACTAACCGACTATCAAGAATATCCCTAGTCCTAGACTTCCAGGTAAATTCTAATTCATTATTAGTAGTTTTTTGTATTTTATTCATAAATATGCCTAAAAAAAGTAACAACTATTATAAATATACTCATATAAAGTGTAAATAGTCGCATATTAACAGCAGAAAATGTGAATAAGATTTAAATCTATGTACGTTAAAAATTTTTTTTGATAAAAGTCTTGCCGTTTTATTAGAATTTACGGAGGTATTTATGGTAGTGGTAAAAATGTTCGATGCAATAGAAGTAGTATCCATGACAGGTATTTTAGGTGGCATGCTTTATTTTAAGAAGCCTAAGAATATGAATAAAAAACAAGAACTTTACATGACTAAATTAGCTATAGCCTATATTGCATCTAGTGTATTGTCTTATTCTTTCAGGTCTTATGATAATTCGAATCTTGGTAAAGCTGACCGGGTTATCTGTTCTATACATGCCATTTCTATTGTTCTAGGATTTGTAACTCCTAAAGAAGGAACAATAGCAAAAGTAAGTAAACAGGCATGTTTGTTAGCTTTTTTGGGAAGTAGTATGGCTCGCTGTCCATTTAGAGTTAACAGTCTTTTTAACTTCCTTTAGAGAAGTTTTAACTGTAATTTAAAAACACGTTTTTTATAAAATTTTCATCATTTTTAAAAAAAAGGAGAAAAAATGAACATTGCAAAATTGTTTGATGCAGCTCAAGTAGCTTCAGCCTCTGTTTTTTTCGGCAGTTTGGTGCATTGTATGGCTAAAAACAATAACCAATCCAACGGAGATATAGTTTCTAATGGAAAAATTATTGAAGAGTCAATGAAAGCACTATCTTATTCGGCAATTACTTATATGACAGCTAGTTTAATGTCTTATCCTTTCAGATCATATGATGATTCAAATTTTGGTAATATTAACTGTGCGATTAGTACAGCCCAGATTATTTCTACTGGATTGCTCATTGCTATGGGAAACTCAGATTCACAAAAAATCGGGAAAATAGGACAGGTATTTAGACAGGTAGTTGATTTAACATGTTTAGTAAGCCATGTATCGGCTTTTCCTCTTAGAGTACTTAATATTGGATGAAATCCCCTCTTGTATAAGAAGGGATTTTTGAGACCTTATTACATTATAGAACAGCAGGTAGATCTATGCTGATTATTATTTGCTTGGCTTTTTAATATAGGATCAACAACTTCTGAAACTTGAGTGGTGTCCTTTTTTATTTTAAAAATTTTATCTAGTCTTACAGGAATCTGAGTTGCACCCGAGAAAACTGCCTGGAAATTTTGAAATGAAGAACTTCGCTGCCTATAAAAAGTTGTATTGTCAGCATGCTCAGGCGGTTTTCTATTTACTGGGATAGTTCCTACAGTCATTTTTAACTCCTATTATTTAAATTTTTAGTAAGAAGCTAAAAATGTTATTTACTAACTTTATTATTTACAACGTATTTTTAGTGAAAACTAGCTGCTGCTTAGGCTCTCCTAAGAGAGCCTTAATTGTTTTTAGTTAATTGGCTTTCTAGCTAAGAAAAAATAATTGGGTGTAAAAATATCAAGCTTTTCTGCTTCTATAAAAGCTGCAGCTCCCTCCTCAAGATAAGCAGCTACTTGACAGGAACCTTTTGGCGCCAATTTAAGTTTTTCAGCAATAGCTAAAGTAAAATCAGTTATTTTTCGAATAAGCTTTTTTCGGCGAAGTCTTTTATATAAAGGCCCACACCATGAGTGACCCGGAGTACATACATCTCTAGCTTCTAAAAGCTCGAACCCAGCATCTTTTAATGCCTGATTGACTTCTTCAAAGGTAGCTGTTTTTTGGGTTTGCGTTGAATGTTCGACCATTTGGATGGTTTTGTAATGTTCGGGATTGTTCTCGTCATAGTTTGGCTTTACACACCACTCATATCCTCCAAAAAAATGACCGGGTTTCAAAACTCTGAACATTTCTTTAAAACATTCAGTTTTATTAGGTGCGTGACAGGTAGTCTCAAGGGCATAAATGGCATCAAAACTATTATCTTCAAAATCCATTTTCATAAAGTCACCGTAAACAAGCCTACATCTGTCTGAAAGCCCAGCTTTTTCTACATTTTTTTTGCCTTTTTTTATCTGATAATCACAAATAGTAATTCCTGTAATATTACACCCTGTAGCTTTAGCAATATTGATCATAGGTCCGCCTACGCCACATCCTGCATCCAATACTTTCATTTTAGGTTTTAAATTGATCGCATTAGCCAAGTTCATTTCATATTTTAAAATAGCCTCTTCATATGTTTCCCCTTTTCCTTGTGGGGCATAATGAAAGCACTTACCCCAGCCTACTTCATAAAAGTCAGTAACAAGGTCATAATACTTAGCTGCTACACTGACATCTTTAGGATCTGTTTGATTAGGTACATAAGTGGTTACTTCATCACATTTCTGACGATCATAGACTTCATCACGATCTGACATAATATATTTTCCTTCTTTGTTTTATTGAATTTTATAGAGACATAAAAGGTTTTTTTATGGAGTTTCTCAGTTAAATTTTCAACCTTTTTCCTAATTTTTTTATATAATAATTAGGGATCACAAAGTAACTAAAGAAGCATTATCAGGACTTTGGCTTAAGTAATATTTGTTGATATGGTCTAAAGTTTCTTTTTGGTTTGCAAAGGCAATAAGATCTTTAGCCTTTTCAATAGAACACCAAATGTACTCATCATGTTCATAAGGAGAAAGGGTAATTTTCTGCTTATGATCAGCAAAAACTAAAAAATTGGCGCTAAAGCCAACCTCATCATTTATTTTTTCATAAAAATGAGTCACGCTTACATTATGCGCCTTTTCTACACTTAGTCCTGTTTCTTCAATGACTTCCTTCTTTACTGTTTTTAATGTGGAATCACCCTTTTCTACTCTTCCAGTTACTATTTGCCAAATGCCCCCTAAGTAGTCCCGAGGAGATCTTTTAAGCAAAAGCAAAAGTGGCTCTGGATTTGCGTTAGGGTCAATAATATAAGCTGCAATAAAATTAGGCTGAATCATGTGAGGAAAAAATTTTACTTAACTAGTTAAAGATTATTGGGATATATGTAGCATTTTTCAGTATGAAAAAGCAAATATTCTGATAAAATATCATTGCACTGCACTATAAATGCAAAAGAATTTAGAAGAGAAAGGAGAAAGTCAGGAAGTCAGTTGAGTAGAAACTCTATGATAATTGCGAAGTCCTAATTTCATAAAAAAGTCGTTACGAAGTTGTATAAACAGCCATGTAATCCATCCACAGTTTTTTTCATCACTCAATAAGTGTTCATAGACTCTTTGCAGTTCATTTGTTATACATCCATATATCTGCCTATTAGCTGAAATTGGATTTTGCTTCATAAGGTCTTCTACTTTATTTGCAAGGTCATCTACCTTTAAAGATCCTTTGCACCCAGGAAGATGTAAAGATCTTTTACCCCAAAAAGAAATTCTAGTAGAGGTTGCCTCTATAATTGGTAATAACTCTTCAAATGTTCCTATAGTAGAGAATAGTGGTTGTATTTCAAAAGTCTGAGCATGCTCAACAGTTGAATTTCTAGCAGAAGCAGCCCAATCCTCATAAGGCACATTTGTAATTTCAACAAAAGCTGTATCTAAATCTACTGGATCTACAAGAGGAGCGGTATAACTTGGAGTTGGTCTTCGTCGTATTAAGGGGGGGAAGTCAATCTCAGCATCAGGTCCTTGCGGGACACCATTAGAATTTTCAGAGGAACGTCTATTACCGCAGACAACACTTTTTACAACGCTACAAGCCCGCCTAAAACAAGAATTATTTTCAGTTTCCTCATCTGCATCACTGTCTAAATTATAATTTAAACCACTATCTTCTGTAGGTGTTGCTGAATTAACTATTTCAGGATTTTCTACCATTATGGGATTTATTCTTGCTCCGAATTGAATATACCCGAGATCGTAGTTTCCATGGGCATATCTTAAATATTTATAACCTTTCCAAAAATCATATTCAGCATCTCCAACATATTGAATATTGCTTTTCGTAAATAAAGGCTTAATAAGATTCTTAAAATATTTATAGCTTCTTGTGTGCTCATCTTCTCGTCTGAACCAATCAAGTATAGTTCCATCATGTCTGAGCCAATCAAGGCCTTTTGTGATGACATTACTGCTTTTGATTTTCAGAAAGATCTGTGAATAAACATGCATCACATGATCGGAAATTTGCGTTCCTAGTTGTCTATTTTCTTCGGTCCAAGGCACTTTCCTCATAACGAGTTCTTTTACTTTATCTGCTAAGTCATCTAGACTTAAAAATCCTTCATAACCTTCTACTGTTACATATCTATCACCTAATAACGAAAGATGAGCAGAAGCTTTCTCAGCAATAGGTGCCAATTCTCTAAAAGTTTTAATGCTGTATAAGGTTTGCTGGATTTTCATAAATTCCTAATTTTTAAGAAATATATTACTTAAATAACAAGTAAATTTAAACTTATTTGCTTCGCAGTTAATTAAGGATATTATTTCATTCAACGTAGACTTAGGATTACCATAGATTTTTTTTAATTAGCAAAATTCTAATTTAAAGTTGATGTTATTTTTCCATTTCTTTAGATTCCCCCACAATTTAACTAAAACCTATCAAAGCTGTAGTTGTGTTCGAAGCTATACTGAGCTAACCAGACATGGAAAGCAAGGCACTTTAAAGCAATTGCAGCCAAAATGAAAAAGAAAATTGATTCGGATGGTGATATGCTTGAGAGGGCTGACTTATTGCTAGGGCGAGCTTATACAAGAGCAAATGGTGAGGGGGTTCCTGGCTGGCTAAAACCTTTTGTAGATTATACAGTCATGTAAGCAGCTCTTCCCTAAGCTTAAAATTATTCCCGATAGAGAATAGGGATCTAAAAAAAACTTCTTCAAATTATTAAAAATAACACAAAAAAAAATAAGGTATTTTTATGACAACTACAAATAATATTTTTAATGCTTTAGCCTATAGGGCTATAGGTATTCAAACACCTGCTTATCGAAAATTCAGTGAACGTGCTTCAAATCTTGCAGATTTAGAGCTCGATCTAAGGGCTAAAGTCACTAAATTAAGTAAAATGTTACAAGGCGATCAATTCATCAAAATTCTTAATGAAATTGAAGTCAATTTTTCTAAGCAACTTAGACTTGTTATATTAAGTGGTTCAACAAGTAATAATCAAATGCGTATTATAGAGAAGATACATGAAATTTTTTGTGACCGTTTGTTAAAAGCTTACCAGGTGGATGATGAGGCAGAAAAAAGCGCTGAATTAGCTAATTTAGCCGATATTGTTATAGGGAAAAATTATTTAGGTTTAGCGAAATCTATAACTAAAATCATCCCTGATGAGAAAATAAGAGCTGAAGTTGAAAGAAAAATACCTTTTCATTCTCAAGTTTAAAAGCTAATAGTGTCTTTTTAGAGCCTTAGTACTTTAAGGCTCTTCTCAAAAAGATATAGTCTATCCAGCAAATACATGTAGCATTGGCGATTTCTAAAACTCGAATACAATAATAAAAAATTAAGGGACTTTAATCATAAACTAGCGGCAGACGGATTCGAACCGCCGACACGCGGATTATGATTCCGCTGCTCTAACCAGCTGAGCTATGCCGCCTAAAAAGAAAGAAAAATAGCGGGGAAAGGATTCGAACCTCCGACCTTTGGGTTATGAGCCCAACGAGCTAACCACTGCTCCACCCCGCGATATAAGAAGTTAATATCTTATCAACCAATTGTTTTTATGACAAGGGGGTTTTACTTTTTGGGGAAATAAGTTCACTTAAGTGGGCATATGTCTTTTCACAAGCCCCCTTTACCTCTTTAAAAAATTGTGGATTAGGTAAATATGGCTTTGTTATAACATCCCTTACATCGTTTAATAAATTCTTTAGGTCTGTTTGCTTTCCTAAGTCATATCGATTAACAATCTCTACTAGTTCTTTTTGACTTTGCATATATGGCCCAAATATTACAGGAGTTTGATAAAGACAAGGCTCGAGTATATTGTGCCCTCCTATTTGAGGTATGAAGCTACCTCCCATAAGGGCCAGTTTGCTAATGGAAAAGCAGGCAGGTAATACTCCCATTTTATCAATAAGGATAAGGTTATTACTCTGATAGGATTCTATGAGAGCTTTTACAAGCTTGAAACGCTCAGGATGCCTAGGAGCTATGAGAATTTTAACCTTAGGAAAAAGAGGCTTAAGAGCATTTAACAAAAGCTCCTCTTCATTGGCATGTGTAGAGGCTATAGTAATGACAACTTCCTCTTGGATATTTAATTTTTTTTTCCAATCTTGGATGTTGACGGATATTTTTTTCTGATCATATTTAAGGTTTCCGCCAATAGAGATCTTTTTTTCCGGAATACCTATAGATAAAAAATGCTTTTTTTGTTCTAAGTTTTGAGCAGAAACATGATCTATTCCTGAAAAAAGCTTTTTAGTAACAAAAGGAACCTTTTTTAACCTGTGTGTAGACCTTTCAGAAAGCTTGGCGCTAATAGCAAAAACTTTTGCAAAAGGTTTTGCATATTTTATGAAGTTATACCAAAAATCTGTTTCAACAAAAAATACGTAAGAAGGCTTCACACGGTGTAAGGTTTTTTGCATTACCCATGAAAAATCTAGAGGAAGATAAATAGTGAGATCTATATTTTTGTCTTTTTGAGCTTGCTTTTGTCCTGTTTCAGTAGTAGTAGAAAAAAGGATAAATATCTCAGGATGCTTTTTTTTAAAAAGCTCTAAAAAATTAAGTCCTGCTTTGGTTTCACCTAATGATACAGCATGAACCCAAGCCACTTTTTTATTTTGAGGAATTTTTTGTAGCTCAGGAATGAGTCCCAACCTGGAAAGAAACGTTCCTTTATACTTTTTGAATCGAATCCTTTGGTAAAAATACTTAGGAAGCGAGCATATAAAGAACAGTCCCAATCCAAGATTGTAAAGCATTATTTCACAACGATACTTAATAGCTTATTAGGAACAAATATAGTTTTTACAATTTTTCCTGTTAAGTATTTAGCAACGTTTGGATCCTGTAAGGCCGCTTGCATAATTTCATTTTCCGTTTTCCCTGTTTCAAACTGCATTTTAGCTCGAAGCTTTCCATTTACTTGAACCACATAATTTGCATGCGTGTCTTTTAAGTATTTTTCTTGTACTTTTTCAATCGGAGCAAAAGCCAATGGCTCTTTTATCTCTAATACTTCCCAAAGTTCTTCAGAAATGTGCGGAGCAAAGGGATAGAGCATTTGCAATGCCATCTTTAATGCTTTTTTAGGATAGGCTTTGAGCTTAGTAAAGTCATTGATAAACTCCATTAATCTAGCAATGGCTGTATTGAACTGCATGGCTTCAATGTCGGCTGTCACAGTGTGCACAAGTCGGTGTGCTAGACGAAGCCCTTCTTCTGTTTCTTCTTCAACTACTTTATCAGAAAAGAAAAGATCCCAAAAACGATTCAAAAATCTTTTGCACCCATTAACAGCGTCTGTATTCCAAAGTTTTTCTCTGTCAAATGGCCCCATAAACATTTCATACAACCTTAAAGAATCTGCACCGTATTCTTCTATGATTTCATCAGGAGTTACACCATTTAACTTTGACTTTGACATTTTCTCTTCTTGTACAAGAAGCTTTTCGTGGGAATCTTTCTTGAAAAATGCTCCATTTTCTTCCATAACGTCATCTTCAGCAACATAATTACCACCTTCAATTTTGTAAGATTTAGCATGCACAAGACCTTGGTTTCGATATGTTTTAAAAGGTTCTTTAGTGTGCACCAAGGAGCAATCGTAGAGAACCTTATGCCAAAATCTAGCATAAAGAAGGTGTAATACAGCGTGCTCGGCGCCCCCTACATAAAGGTCTACAGGCATCCAGTAATCTTCCGACTCTTTAGACCAGGCTTCTTCTTTATTGTTAGGATCGCAAAAACGAAGATAATACCAGCATGACCCAGCCCATTGAGGCATAGTATTTGTTTCTCTAACAGCTTTCTTCTTAGTTTTTGGGTCAATGATTTCTATCCATTTTTTCTCTTTGGCAATAGGGCTTTCACCTGTTGGAGAGGGCATATAGTCTTCAATTGACGGTGGAGTTAAAGGAAGCTCGTCGAGCTCTAATGCTCTTTTTGACCCATCTTCAAAGTGCAAGATAGGAATAGGTTCTCCCCAATATCTTTGTCGAGAAAAAAGCCAGTCACGAAGTTTATAATTAATGGTTTTTTTACCAGCACCATGGTTTTCTAGCCATTTAGTCATTTTTACCTTAGCCTCTTTCATGCTAAGGCCATTTAAACTCAAATCTTTATGACTACTATGAATAACTGTGCCATCTAAGGTCCAGCAGCGCTTGCCTGACGCAACCTCTTTTTTTATTGTTTCAGGTGGTGCATCTTTTCTTTCTTCTTCAGATAGCAAAGATACATTAGGCTCATACACAGGTAAAATGGGAAGTTTGTATTTACTGGCAAAAGCAAAATCTCTTTCATCATGAGCAGGAACGGCCATAACAGCTCCTGTACCGTAACTCATCAAAACATAATCAGAAATCCAGATAGGAATCTTTTCGTGTGTTACAGGATGCACTGCAAATCCACCTGTCCAAACACCCGTTTTATCCTTATTCAACTCGGTTCTTTCTAGATCACTTTTTTGAGCAACCGTTTGGCGATAGTTCCTAACATCTTCTAATTTATCTTGTGTCGTGATGGTATCCACTAATGGATGTTCTGGTGCTAATACAACGTAACTTGCCCCCATCAATGTATCTGGTCTAGTAGTAAAGACCTCGATTTTTTCTTTGGTAACCTCTTCTTCAAAAGATATTTGGGCACCAACACTTTTACCAATCCAGTTAGTTTGTAATTTTTTTAAATGATCAGGCCAGTCTAATTCTTTGAGATCTTCTAGTAATCTGTCTGCATAAGCTGTGATTTTTAAAACCCATTGCCGTAAAGGCCTTCTTTCTATAGGAAAGCCACCTTCTTTCGACTTTCCATTTTCTACCTCTTCATTGGCAAGAACGGTTCCTAAGGCAGGACAGAAATTCACATTAATAGTGGCTTCATAGGCAAGCCCTTTTTCATAAAGCTTGGTAAAGATCCACTGAGTCCATTTATAATAGTCAGGCTCACTTGTAGTAATCTCCCGGTCCCAGTCATAACTGAACCCTAAAGAGCGAAGTTGTTTACGGTATGTGTCAATATTTGCCTGTGTAGTAATTCTAGGATGAGTACCTGTTCTGATCGCATACTGTTCTGCCGGTAGGCCAAAACTATCCCAGCCAATAGGGTGTAAGACATTAAAGCCTTTTTGTCTTTTATATCTTGCTATGATGTCAGTTCCTGTATATCCCGTAACATGTCCCACATGCAATCCAGCACCAGATGGATAAGGAAACATGTCTAATACATAGTATTTTGGTTTAGATGAGTCTGTTTTACAGGAAAAAACTTTGTTTTTTACCCAATATTGCTGCCATTTTTTTTCAATAGACCTATGGTCATATTTTCGTTTAGTCATATGAAATAATTGATTTAGGTGATTTAAGCGACAATTTTATCTTTCATATTAATAACTTGCAATGATTGATAAGATTAGACAGGTAGGAGTAAGGTGTTAAAAAAATATTTACATTAAAGCAACTTCTTCTTTTTTGGAAGGTGGATCTACCCAAAGACCATGGGATTTAATTAGGGCGATTAATTTTTCATCTGCATCAGAAAAGCTAATGTTTTTCTCTACACACTTTTTTCCCACATACAAATCAACCATGCCTGGTCTTGATCCTACATATCCAAAATCAGCATCTGCCATTTCTCCTGGCCCATTGACGATGCATCCCATAATGGCAATTTTTACACCGGGAAGATGTCCAGTTTTTTTTCTTATTCGGGCGGCTACCTCTTGAAGGTCAAATAATGTCCTGCCACAACTTGGACAGGAAATAAACTCTGTTTTTATTGTTCTCATTCTGCAAGCCTGCAGAAGATTGAAACTAAAGGAATGCAGCTCTTGAATACTTACTTTATGCTGAAGACAAATGCCAGCTCCGATATTATCGCATAGAAGACTCCCCACTTCACTGGAAGCGGCAATTAAAAAATCGTCCCAACTTTCTAGGTAAGAAAAAGCTAAAATAATAGGTATCTCAAAAGAAGATGCTTTTAACCAGCTGTGAAGCTTTCTAGCTGAGTGTACTTTCAACTCCAATGGATCTAGCAAAATGACTTTTGGTTGCATTTGTGTAATTAGAGAAAAGGCACTTTCATTAACTTCTTGTACGTGCAAAGCGTCATGTCCTATTTGGTAATCTGCCATCAGTGAATTTTCTGCTATAATTTTTATATTTTCTGCAGCCAGCTCTTTTAGCTTTAGCAGCGATTTTTCATCTTGTATGTCCTCTACCCAAACAGCATCTATCTTTGCTTCTTTTTGTAATAGCCCTAAACTTTTCAACAAACTGTCGTTAAGAAGATCTGACTCTTGCAACTTAATAATGACAGAGCCGCTTCTATGTAAAAATGGAGTTTTGTTTTGGAGTTCTTCCGATGAAGGTATTTTAATCAGTGTTTGTCTATTCGAAAAATTGACCAACCTTTTACAAGGATCAATTTCTAAATGAGGGTCTTCTGTTAATGATACTCTAATAGTATCTCCCAATCCTTCTAAAAGCAGAGATCCAATACCTACAGCTGATTTAATACGTCCATCTTCTCCCTGTCCTGCTTCAGTAACTCCTAAGTGTAAAGGGTAATCCCAACCTAACTCATCCATTTTTTTTACTAAAAGGCGGTAAGCCTTTATCATTACTAAAGGATTAGAAGCTTTCATAGAAAAGATCATGTCATGAAAATCATATTTTCTAGCAATTTCTCCATATTCGATAGCAGACACTACCATCCCCTCCGGTGTGTCTCCATAAGCAGACATGATTCTATCCGACAAAGAACCATGATTAGCACCTATTCTTATAGACTTTTTTAATTGCTTACATTTTAGAATAAGAGGAGCTAGTTTTTCTTCAATTTTTTCTAGAGCAAATTTTTCTTGAATAGCAACTGTTTGAAATATAGCTCGCCTATCTGCAAAATTCCCTGGATTTATGCGAATTTTATCTACAAAATCAGCTACTATAAGGGCTGCTGGAGGGTAAAAGTGGATATCCGCTACAAGTGGAATATCAATATTTTTTTGAACAAGAAGATTTTTGATTTTTTCACAACTTAACGCTTCTTTCTTCCCTTGAACAGTGACTCTTACAATTTCACAGCCATGAGCTTTTAATTTAGAAATCTGTTCAACAGTTTTTTCAATATCGTTTGTATTAGTTGTAGTCATAGACTGTATGCGAATAGGGTTTTGCCCCCCTATTTTCACACTGCCTACTAATACTTCACGCGTTTTACGTTTTTTTGCCTTAAAATCTTCCATAATAGAGTTCAGATTATATTACCCAGGCAGGTTAATAATCAAACTCGTTAAAATCAGGGTTAACAATTCTTTCCCCAGTATGTAGTTGGTCTATACTTTGCATGTCTTGATCAGTAAGAGAAAAATCAAATATTTCAAAATTTTCTTTAATATGAGGTAGTGAGGAACCCTTAGGAATTACCACAACTCCCTTTTGTATCAGCCATCTTAAAGAGACTTGAGCTGGAGTTTTACTATGCTTATTGGCTATGTCCACAATTACTTTATTCCTAAATACCTTTCCTTGAGCAATGGGACTATAGCCCGTGACTGTAATATTATGATCTTTACAAAACTTCAACATGTCAGCTTGGTTTAAAAAGGGGTGAAATTCGATTTGATTTACAGAAATACTTAACCCATCATCGAAAATATCTTGAATATGGTGAATTGTTGCATTACATACACCAACACTTCTTACCTTTCCCTTTTCTTTAAGCTTATGCATCTGCTCTAAAATTAATGAAACGGACTTGGCTCTTTCTGGCCAGTGAATTAAAAACAGATCAAGATAGTCCATTTTTAATTCTCTTAAAGAAGTGTCACATGCTTTTTCTACTAAATTAGGGTCATGAAAGTCTCTCCACAACTTGGTTGTCATAAAAAACTGATCTCTTGGAAAATCCCCTATTCCTTCACTTACCTTTTCATGGTTCCAGTATGCATGAGCTCCATCTATATGCCGGTACCCTACCTCTAAAGCAGTTCTTACAGCTTTAACGCAGGTATCACCTTCTAACTGCCAAGTACCAAACCCGATCGCTGGGATTTCTACCCCATCATTTAAAGTAACAATCGGAACAGTTTGCTGTTTTTTTTGCTCACCCATAACAATACCTTCAAATTATTTTTTAATTTTGCAACATAGCATCCATAGATTTTGGCATCCAGATTAAATTCATTTAAGCCACCTTAGTGAATCCTCTTTTTTCTTGAAAAAATAACGCAATAACACATAAAACATGCAAAAATTTTTTTTACAACCATCAACGGTGAAATATCATGAGCTTCCCTAATTTCCCTCAAAATAGCGGCAAATTATCTTCTCAAGTTAGCTTTAACCTCGAAGAGTCAAGAGAAAGCACTTCGTGTATGGAAATTATTTCCAATCGACTTAAAACTGCTTATGAGTATTATCAAGTGAGAAGAGCTACTATACGTTTATTTCATGCAATCGATAATGACAATACAGATGAAGCTATTCAAATTATTGCCAGCAGAGTGTTTAAACCAAATCATGTTTACGCAGAAACAACTGCTTTATATAAAGCTATTGAAAAAGGAAGCCTTCCAGTAATAGAAAGATTAGTAGATGCTCATGCAAATGTTAATCAGTTTGTGGGAAACTCCCCCCCACCTCTTGAAAAAGCATTCCTCAAACAGCAACCGCAAATTACCAACTTTCTACTCACCTGTGATGAGATTGATTTTACCCTTATAGATACAGTCATTAAAACTGAATTATTTCATCAAGCCCTTAATGAAAAAAACATAGATATTGCCATAAAACTAATACAAAATGGTGCAGATGTTAATGAAGAGGTAAATGATACATTCCCCTTATTAATAGCTATAAATAAAGAAAATTTAGATCTTCTAAATGCTCTAATTGCTCGATCTGATTTAGAAATCAATAAAACAAATAATGAAGGAGAAACTGCTATTTATCAAGCCTCTGAAAAAAATCAGGTTGATATAGTAAAAGAGCTTTTAAACAGTGGAGCTGATGTAAATATTCACAATAAACATGGTATCACTCCATTGATTGCAGCTGCAGCCAAAGGTAACTGTGAAACTGTAGAATTACTGCTTGGTCACCCTGACACAGATGTAGATCTAAGAAGTCGTCACGGTGATAAAGCTATTCACTGGGCAGCTTATTTAGGACACCTTGAAGTTGTGCAAATTTTTGCAAACTATGGCGTAGATATCCACTCTCCAGGATGGCAGTGCAAAACCCCCATAGAACAAGCATTACACAACAATCACCACAAAGTTTTTTGGTATCTACTTGATCGAATAGACTTTTGCGCTATTTCTACTTCTATTAAGGCAGAATTATTACACAAAGCACTTAGCTCAGAAAAAGTAGATACAGCTATAAAACTAATACAGAATGGTGCTGATGTTAATAAACAAAATAATGGGGACACTCCCCTGCTGATAGCTGCAAAAAAGGGCTATTGCGATATAGTAGAATTACTACTTACTCATCCCAAAGTAAACCTGGATTCAAAAGGTCCTTTAAATAAGGCTATTCTCCTGGCTGCCAGCAAAGGACATTTTCAAGTTATGCAAATGCTTTTAAAGCATGGGGCTGATATCAATGTCTCAAACTGGAGCAAAAAAACCCCTTTAGAATTGTCTTGGGAAAACAAGCATTATGAAGTCGTTAGACAACTACTAGATAGCATCTATGTTCATAGTATTTCTATCGCTGTAAAAACAAGGCTATTACATAAAGCTCTTAACAACAATAAAATAGACATTGCAATCAAGCTAATACAAAGTGGCGCTGATGTAAATGAAACCCTCGAAAATTCAATCTTAGTTCCCTTATTAAAAGCTATAGATTTGAGAAACTTAGATCTTGTAAAAGCATTAACAAATAGACCTGACTTAGAAATAAATAAGAGAAAAAATTTTAGTGAAACAGCTCTTTATCTGGCGTCTTTAAAAGGTTTACCCACTATAGTAAATGAGCTTCTAAAACATCAAGTTGACGTAAATATACAAGACCAAAATGGTTATACTTCATTAATGGCAGCTGTTTGGAAAGGTAATTCTGCTATCGTAGAAATGCTGCTTGCTCATCCTGACATAAATGTAGATCTAGAAACTAGACAGCATGATAAAGTCATTCATTGGGCAGCCTGGTCAGGGAACCTTGAATCAGTGCAGAGAATTGTGAACTATGGTGCGGATATCAACTCTCCTGGATGGAGCAATAAAACTCCCCTAGAACAGGCATTAGACAAAAATCATTGTAACATTTGCTGGTATCTGCTTGATCAAATAGACTTCCGAGATATTTCTGCTGCTACTAAAGCTAGGTTATTAAATAGAGCTATAGAAGCAAGAAAAATCGATACGGCAATAATGTTAATACAAAATGGTGCTGACATTAATGAAAATTTCGAAGATTCAAGAGATCTATTCCCATTATTAGCGGCAGTGGTTTTGGGAGATTTAAATCTTGTAAAGGCATTAACAGCTAGACCAGATTTAGAAATAAATAAGAGAAATAGCCTCGGTGAGGCAGCTCTTTTTCACGCATCCTCAAATGGTCTAGCTTCCATAGTAGATGAGCTTTTGCATAGTGGCGCTGATGTAAATATACAAGATAACAATCGTAATTCTCCTTTAATGACAGCTGCAGGAAATGGTCACTGCGATGTTGTAGAATCCTTGCTTGCTCATCCTGACATAAATGTAGATCTAGAAACTAGACAGCATGATAAAGCTATTCATTGGGTTGCTTGGGCAGGCCATCTTGATGTTCTGAAAATGTTTGTAAAATATGGTGTAGATTTCAATGCCCCAGGGTGGAAGGGTAGAACGCCGATAGAACAGGCGTTGCACAACAACTCTCTTGAAGTCGTTTGGTATTTACTTAATTTAAATAACGACATACCCAGAAAAGAATTTGCCAACTTGTTACTTGAAAAAATTAACAGACTTGATCTTGTAGATGAAATTTTAATGAATATCTTTCTTAAGATCTTTTTTGGAACAACAAAAGCCAATAAAGAAGCACTTAAAAAAGCCTTTGAATCTCTTGCTAAAAAAACTCCATTAGAAAGTGCAAAATTCCAATTCATAAGGAAATGTTTAGATGATGGCGATGACAAAGTTACTTACGAAAGTGTAGATAAAGCACTTAATCAAGTTCACTTTTCAATACCACAAGAAATTACTCGAGAAATTAGTAAGTTTTCAGGGATTTTATTTTAAGATCCTAAGTTTTTTAGCGTAAGATAAATTCTTGAATTAATTAGCTTTTTGAATGTAAACTTTCGTGGTATTAATTTTTTTTACATAAAACTATGTCGGTCCCAAATGCTTTATCTCGAGCTGTTGAACTATCTCCAGTCTTTCCTGAAAATAATGATAGACAGATCGAAGAGATAGAAGAAAATACTTCATGCCTTGCTTCTTTTATATTTAAATATAAATCTAAACTATCATCTTGCTTGACAAAAAAAGCTGCAGAAAGAGTTTTTCACGCAATTGAGATAAATGATGCTAAAAATGCGTTAAAAGCAATTCAAAGTAGTAGATTTGACATAAACTATATTCACGAAGGTACAAAAGCCTTTCATAGGGCGGTAGAAAAAGGAAATCTTTCTATAGTTAAAAAATTAGAAGCTGAAGGAGCCAACATCAACGAACTCGATCAAGATGGCCTTACCCCTCTTGAAAAAGCTTTAGCTTTATCAAGGTTTGAGATTGTCTGGTTTTTATTAAGCCTTCGCCAAATTGATCTCAGCCACATTCCTAGACCAACATTAGATTTGCTACTACATAAAGGCATTGAGCAAAATAAATATTTCGCAGTACAGAAACTAATAGAAGCTGGCGCTGATGTTAATGGAGTAGATCAAGATGGTCTTACTCCGCTTGAAAAAGCATTTGAAAAACTGCATTTTCGAATTGTTAAATATCTATTAACCCTTAATGAAGTTGATTTAGGGCATATTCACTTCGAACTCAAAACAAATTTACTTCATCTAGCTGTTGAAAAACATGATATCGATATTGTAAGGAAACTAATAATGGCTGGCGCTGATATTAATGGCTTAGATGAAAACAACCAAAGCCCTCTCCAGAAGGCTATTGATGAATCAAACTTCGAAATTGCTTACTTCTTTTTATCTCATAGCCGAGAAAGTCTTAATTTTATTTCAAATAAAGCAAAAAAGACTTTATTTCTTCATGCTGCTCAAGAAAATTACGATGTTACAAAAATGCTTTTAGAATTTGGCATGAATGTAAATGAAAAGAATGTTTTTAATGTTTCCCCTTTAATGCAAGCTACTAAGGCTGGGAGATTAGATATTATGGAGATGTTGTTACAAGCTCCTAATATTGATGTCAATTTACGAGGAAGCTTAGACAATAGGACAGTCCTTCTTTTTATATTTACTGCCCCACCTAACGCAGTAACTAGAGCTGACATGCTTTTAAAACATGGTGCAAACATCAATGCGCAAACAATTAATGGCACAACTGTCTTAATGGAAGCTGCATCTAAAGGTGACTTCCCTCTGGTACAGTTATTACTAAATCACCCCAATTTAGATATAAATTTAGCTGATAATGATCGTAACACTGCAATTTTTTTAGCTCTAAATAGCCAGCATTTTAATATTGTTTGGCGTCTACTTGATGAAAAAGCCATTGAACTAGATGCAAAATTTAGTGCTCTGTTAATAGAAGAAATAAAAAGATCAAATCATTCCAGTGAAATATTAATGAATATATTTCTTAAAAGCTTTTTTAAAACAAATGCAACAAATAGAAAAGCTCTAGAAAAGGCCTTTGAATCGATTACCGAGAAAGATCTATCAGAAAATGGAAAACTGCAGTTTATAAAAAAATGTTTAGACATGAAAATCAGCTATAGAAGTGTAGACGAAGCGCTTAATGAAGTTTATCCATTTATACCTCAAGACCTTACCCTAAAAATCGCCACATTTTCAGGCATTGTATTTTAAACCTTTTCTTGAAGATATGCTACTGTACTTCCCCAAGCAAATTGAACAGGGATTTCTTTTAGTATTCTATAAGATGCCGCGTCATACTCAGTTAAAGGGTAACTAACAGATAAGACCTTAGTTTTCGGTGCAACTTTTTTAAAGTTTTTAAGAATATTATAGACCTCATCATCACTCAAGCAGGTTCCACATAAATAAATAAAAGTTGCATCGGACACATCTATATGCATCATATTACCTTTTACAAAGCGTAGATTTTTCAGTCGAAATATTTTAGTAAGAAAGTCTGCTATAACACAAAAAAAGGGAATTTGTTCTACTCCAACTGTTTTGCAACGTTTAAAGGCATGCATCCAAAAACAGAGCCTACCCCTTCCAGCTCCAAGCTCGTAGAAAATATCTTGTGAGCTGACTTCACTTATCCTTATCATTTTTTCGAAAGTAAATAATGGCGTTTCTCCATATTGATGAATATTTTCTTCCTTCTTCTTAAGAAGAAACTTTTTCGATATTCGAAAAGGATTTTGAAAAAGATAAATTATTTTTAAAACACTATCTAAAAAAGCAAATTGAAGGTTTTTATAGTACCTATAAATATTTATAACTTCTTGGATAAAGTTGAAAATTTTAATCTTTAAAAATAGCATGCTACCAGTTTAAAAAAAGACCCGGTTCTACCGCAACAAATTCACGAAAAGGTAAACTAACTTTTTTCATAGCAAGATAAAGGTCATAGGGTGGCAATTCTAATGGCTCGTCAGACAATTTAAAGGTTTTCCAGTGCATTCCAATGCTAAATTTAGAAGAAACTTCTGTATGAATGCGAACAGCTTCATCAGGATTAATATGCACCGTTTTCATAAATTCTCGAGGACAATAAGTCCCAATGGGTATTATACCTAAGTCAATGCCATTAAACTTCTTTCCAATTTCCTTAAAATCTTTATCGTTGTATCCCGTATCCCCAGAAAAATAAAATTTTTTATTTTCTGTAAAAGACTCAACAACATAACCGTTCCATAGTGTTTTATTGATATCAAAAATAGTTCGTCCAGAAAAATGCTGCGCTGGAACAGCTGTAATAGTAGTACCATTACAGGAAAAACTCTCCCACCATCCTAGCTCGTAAATATTCCTGATATTTCTTTTAAGAAACCAGCTTTTTAAGTTTTTAGGGACAACCCAAATTGCACTTGGATACAAAGCATTTATTTTAATAACTGTTTTTCTATCCAAGTGGTCATAGTGGTTATGAGAGATTAAAATGCAGTCCAATTGAGGAAGATCACTTAATTCAAGTCCAGGTGGGTGCTTTCTTTTTAAACTACTAATTGGCAGGGGTGAGCAGTACTTAGATAATATGGGATCGGTTAAGAAGGTAACTCCTCCGACTTTTACTAAAAACGTACAGTGGTTAACCCAACAAACTGAAGGCAGAGCGCTATCGAATTTTTTTTCTACTGGATAGGAAAAATTATTAGGTGGCTTCTCTCTTCGTTTTATTTCATCATAAAATCCTAGCTTCCATAAGATGACATGCCAAAAACTTCTTTTAATTTTTTTAATATGAGGATTAGAGAATTTTTTACTTTTACGTAAAATTTCTGAATTTTCTAGATCATGCATCAGCTTCTTGCTATTATAATTCTTATATTTATGAAATATAAAACAAAATAATTTTTCTCTAGTATAAACCTATGAAAATAAACGAAAATGCAAGCACCACCAGTCAGGTAAAAAAACTTTTTAATCTGTCTTTACCTTTGATGATCTCGTCTTTAGCCACTCTTCTCATGATTTTCGTGGATCGTATTTTTTTGGCGAATTACTCCATTGATACTTTAAATGCAGCTGTTAGTGCGGGAACTTTAGCATGGGCCTTCTTAGGAGGATTTGGCATGATAACAGCTATGAGCCAAGTCTTTGTTTCTCAATATAATGGATCCAATCAGCAAAAAGAGGTGGGAAAAGCTGTTTGGCAAATGATTTGGGTAGGCATTTTTTCCCTTTTCTTGTTTGTTCCTATGGCATTTTTTGCCGCCCCCTTTATTTATAAAAACTCCCCTCACCAGATCAGCTACTTTTTTTGGCTGATGATCTTTGCTCCAGGTTATGCCCTTATGACGGCCTTATCGGGATTTTATATTGGTAGAGAGAAAACCAAACTCCTTATTTTACTAGCGCTTGTTGCAAATCTCATAAATATAGCTTTGGATCGAGCTTTTATCTTTGGCGTAGAAGGGGTAGTTCCTGAAATGGGGATAAAAGGTGCAGCCATCGCTACCTGTACGGGTTACTTAGTACAGGCATTTATTCTGTTATTATTGTTTTTAAAGAAAATCCATAAAGAAACGTACGGAACCAATCATTGGAAGATTCATAAACCCCTCTTTTTAAAAAGCTTGAAGGTAGGAGCCCCCCAAGGGATATTTTATGGCTTAGAAATTGTAGGATGGGCCGTTTTTTTTGAAATGATGTCTAAAGTTAGCTTTTTGCACATCACTGTCTCGTCTATTTGTCAAAGTATTATCATTCTTCTTTCTTTTTTCATGGACGGACTAACTAGAGGAGTAGCCTCTATTGCTGGCAACTTTATTGGCGCTAAAAAATATGATTTGATTTCTAAAGTCTTTAGAGCTGGTATTACCCTTCAGATTGGATTTAGTTTAATTCTTGCCTTATTACTCACTTTAGATCCTAAAGTAACACTATCCGTTTTCTTTCCTGTAACCAACTCAGAGTTTGTAGCTATTCAAGATGGTTTTTCTGAGGCGCTACAAGTGAGTTTAATTTTTGTCTTTTTCTATATAACATTTGAAGGTTTTAGATGGGTGATATCGGGGCTTCTAAGTGCTGCTGGAGATACTTTATTTTTATTAATCGCTGGAGCTGGATCTGTGTGGGTATTTTTGCTGCTTCCAGTTTACTTAATTGTTGTGAGATATTCCCAGCCCATTGAATGGGCTTGGGCTACTGCCTTCTTCTATAGTGTAATCACATATGCAATCTATTATTTTAGATATGTCAAAGGCAAGTGGAAAAACATTGTGTTAATTGAAGACTCTCAGTTAGAAGACTGAGTTGCTCTATTATAAAAACACATATAAGCGTCTTGCTTTAGATTCTCTATACTTTCAATAGACACTTCATTTATACTTTTATCACTGCATTCATACCACCTGTTATTCTTTTTGACATAAGAAACATAATGGCCACTTTCTGTTGTATCGCCAAAGTGCACAATAAAGCTGCTTAAATTATAGGCAAGATCATCGTTGGATCTTTCTATAACTAACTCTTTATTAAGATTAAGATTGAACGGTATGTTAAGCGGGTTTTTAAGTTTAATCGATTCATATACAGCATTCAAGGAATATTGAGAAAGACCAAAAAGAGATAAAAGGTAATTAATGGCTTTCATCCACCATGGAAAATATGAGTGTTGTTGAAATCTCTTAGCTGTCACTGTAAAAAATGGAGGGATTTTCTCGAAGCTTGTTGTCTCCCAGTTTCCTAAGGGATTCAAGACATGCAAGTAAGCATTTTCCAACATCTTTGCCAAAGGTGTTGTAGAAATATCTTGACATTCTTCACTTTTTAGGTCTACTGGAAAATAATTAGGTACTAACCCAGGTCCAGCCACTCTTTCTCCTGAGCTGGAATGGTAAACCTGACTTCTATTAGCAGCTTTACCTGATAATAATTTAGCAAAACCTTGCCACACGTCATCAGGATCATATTGATCTCTAGAAGGTGGCATAAATGGGACAACTGCTGTCAAAGCTTCTCGAAGAGGCTGTAGGTTTAATTCTGATTCTGTAGCATAGCTACGTTGCATATTCTTTAACTCTTTGACAAGAGAGCTTATTTTTTCTTTTTCATCCTGATTTTCAATGACAATAGACCCTACTGTATTTCCTATAGCAATAGAATCAGGGTTAGGAAGTCTCTCAATTTCATCGATAATAGCGCTTTGATGTATAAGCGATTGAAATAAAGAGTTTAGAAAACAGTTATTACCACTATTTATTAAACTAACCGGCTTTTTGATTCCAATAGATTTAACACTGTAATCGATTTGAAGTGATGTAAAACGATCTCCACTAGCATCGGTTATTCTTCTCACCAAAGATGTGTTTAAAAATGAAGTTACTAATTGTGTTAGACAGTTATTATCTCTTCTTCGACAGCAAAAAATGTTATTTAGCATGTAAACCTTTTTTATTAAAAAAATGAAGCAAAAATATTACATTCATTAAGACTTTTTTTTCATTAAGAAATAGATATAGGAAAAGAGTCTGTTAGTTTTTTTTCACCCCAAAACTGCATGGGGCCAGGTAATAAGTAATGATCCTCAATCATCCAAGCAGATCTTTTGTTAACTAGCCTCTTAAAAGTTTCTGTAGAAGTATCGATCAAATATTTTTTTATGACAGGCTTTTCTTTACCATGTCGCTTTTCTAAGTTCATAAAAGAAACAATAGGAATGCCTTTTATCTCCCAGGAATCACTTGGTTTATTGAGGTTTGAAACACAGCATATATAACCACTTAACCCAGAGTAGATAAGTAATGAGGCAGTATATCCTAAACAATAACAATAATCAGCATCAAAATTGCTGGGCATACAGCTTCTTCCTTCATAACCGAAGAAATGGGTAACCGCATTAAATTTTCCTTGAAAACTTTTGTCATGCTGTAGTTCTTTTTTGAGCATTTCTACTAAAAGATGCTCAGTTTCAATTTTAGAAACTTGCACGTTGCCATGCGGATCTCTATCTATCAATAGCTGTTCTTTAATTTTTTCAGGAAAAATACAAAAACAGCTCTGGCTTTCCTGAGACAAATGATTCGTTACATAGTCTATTTTTTCAGAAGGTTCAGATAATTGGTTAATATGAGCTAAATGTTCTTTCCCTGTCGCTAGCAATTCATTTAGCTCTTTTATAAGAGCTTTAACTTCTGGGATAAATTCAATTAAACCTTCAGGGAGTAGAACTACACCATAGTTTTTTTTATTTTTAGACCTTTCAATCACAAAAGATGCTAAATCTTGCACAATTTGTTTTAAGGTAAGTTTTTTTTCTGCAATTTCTTCTGCTATAAGGACATAATTAGGTTGAGTTTTTAAGGCACATTCTAATGTAATATGAGAAGCAGACCTTCCCATAAGTCTAATAAAGTGATAATATTTTTTAGCAGATAATGCATCTTTGCAGATATTACCTATTAATTCAGCATAAGTTTTGCACGCTGAGTCAAAGCCAAAAGACATTTCAATATATTCATTTCGCAAGTCGCCGTCTATCGTTTTAGGAGCGCCTATTACTTTGGCCTGACATCCTTTTTCCGCAAAATACTCAGCTAAAACAGCAGCATTGGTATTGGAATCATCCCCTCCAATAATTAAAAGGCCATCGAGTTCCAATTGTTGTGTTGTTTTTAAAGACTTTTCTAACTGTTCTGGTGTTTCAATTTTTGTCCTACCAGATCCTAACAGATCAAATCCTCCCTGGTTACGGTAGTCTTTAAGCAGGTCCTCAGTAATTTCAATACTGTTATTGTCAACAATTCCACTAGGTCCATTCAAAAAACCTATTAACACATTGTCTGAGTGAATTTCTCTTAAGGAATCAAAAAGACCTGAAATAACATTATGCCCGCCCGATGCCTGTCCACCAGAAAAAACAACTCCCACTCTTAATGAAATCTCTGAAAAAGATTTATCATCTTGGTCAAACTCTACAATTGGCTGATTGTTCGCATGGGGGAAAAGTTTTTTAATATCTTCATGGACTTTAGGTACATTGCCTTTTTTGATAGATATTTTTTTAAGATCCTGAAGCACTGGGGGCATTTTGGGTTTATAATGTAACCGAAGGGTAGATAAAGGACTTTTTTCCATTTATGACTCTCAATTTTTTTTAAGTTTAACGAAAATAATTGAATTTCTCAAGAGAGGCCTTTCTTGATATTAATATCCTATACCATTTACCCTTTATCTATTAAATTGGAAAATTTTCATGAAAACAGCAGCTATTATACCAGCCAGACTAGAAAGTAGTCGATTTCCGGAAAAGCTGCTTTTCCCCATATTGGGAAAGACATTAATTCAACGGACTTATGAGAATGCTAAAAATTGTTCAGATGTAGAAGACGTTTTTATAGCAACTGATAATAAAAAAATAGCTGACCACTGCCTTGGGTTTGGTGCCCAGATATTGATGACAGATGCTTGCGAAAATGGAACAGAGAGACTTGCTAAAGCACTTATGCAATATAATTTTTTAAATCAATATGACCTGATTGTAAATATCCAAGGAGATCACCCCTGTCTTCAAAGCTCGACTATTTCTTCTACAATATCTTGTTTAGAAAGTGACTCTGAAGCCATGGTTGCAACAGCTGTTATTCCTTTAGAGGATCTTTCAAAAATTGCATCCCCCCACACTGTTAAATGTGTGTTTAATCAGCAGAATAGAGCCCTCTATTTTAGCCGCTCTACTATTCCATTTGCAGCTAAAAAGTGCTATCAGCATCTCGGCCTATATGCTTATCGAAAAGATTTTTTGGAAAAACTCCCCTCTTTTCCTTCCACTTTTTTGCAAAGACAGGAAGATCTAGAGCAACTTAAAATATTAGAACTAGGTTACATTATAAAAATTACCATCGTAGAAGATGTGGATATCGCTATCGACATACCTTCCGATGTGACAACATTAAAGAATTTCTTATGTCAATTAAATACATCTTTATAACAGGCGGAGTAGTCTCTTCTTTAGGCAAGGGGCTCACTACAGCAGCTATAGGAAACTTGCTTGAAGCAAGAGGTTTAAACATTGCTATTTTAAAATTGGATCCATACCTCAATGTGGACCCAGGAACAATGAACCCATTTCAGCATGGTGAAGTTTATGTAACGGACGATGGCTCTGAAACAGATCTCGACTTAGGGCATTACTACCGTTTCACCAAAAGTCCTCTTTCGAAAGTTTCTAACGCTACATCTGGTCAAATTTATGAAACAGTCATTAAAAAAGAGCGTAAGGGTGAATACCTTGGAAAAACCGTTCAAGTAATTCCTCACATTACCGATGAAATAAAAAATCGCATTACAGCAGTTGCCAAACAGTCTCAAAAAATAGATGTTGTACTTATTGAAATTGGAGGCACCGTAGGAGATATAGAATGCCTTCCTTTCTTAGAAGCTATAAGACAGTTTAGATACGAACATCATGATGACTGTGTAAATATTCACTTGACATATGTTCCTTATTTAAAAGCTGCTGGTGAAGTAAAGACAAAGCCGTCTCAACATTCAGCCATGATTTTGCGAGAAATTGGTATCATTCCTGATATGATTTTATGTCGTTGTGAGCAGGCTTTAAGCGACGAAATTAAAGAAAAAATTTCCCTTTTCTGCAATGTCTTAAAACAAGATGTTTTTGATGAAAAAGATGTTGACTCAACTATCTATGAAGTTCCCTTAGAGCTTCATAAACAAGGATTAGATGAAAGAATTTTAACACTGCTTAGCCTGCCTGCTAAGCAAGCTGACTTGAGCGCTTGGAAAGAGATGGTAGCTATTGCTATCAAGCCTAAGCAAAAACTTAAAATTGGTGTAGTAGGTAAATACGTTGACCTTAATGACGCATATAAGTCTATTTATGAAGCGCTGTATCATGCATCAATTGCAGCACATGTCGATTTAGATATTTGTAAAATTGAATCTGACAAAGTTGATCATGAGTCTCAATTAGAAAAGTGTGATGGCTATTTAGTTCCAGGTGGTTTTGGGCAAAGAGGCTGGCTTGGCAAAATATTTACAGCTAAATATTGCAGAGAAAACAACATTCCATTTTTTGGTGTATGCCTCGGCATGCAAATTATGATCGTAGAGTTTGCAAGAAATGTGCTTGGAAAAGGAACTGCTCATTCTGTAGAAGTTGATCCCCATACCGAGTTCCCTGTCATATCTCTTATGGAAGAACAAAAAAAGATTGAAAAGTTAGGAGCTACAATGCGCCTCGGCTCTTACCCTTGCCTTTTAAAGCCTGAATCCAAGGCCTATTTAGCTTATGGCAAAAAAGTAGTGCAAGAACGGCATAGACACAGATATGAGTTTAATAATGAGTTCAAAGAAGAGTTCGAAAAACATGGTATGGTCTTTGCGGGAACTTTAAATGAAGGATCCTTATGTGAAATCGCTGAAATTTCTCATCATCCTTGGATGGTAGGGGTTCAGTTTCACCCAGAGTTTAAATCTAAGCCATTAGAACCTCATCCACTATTTACCAGTTTTATTAACGCAGCAAAGGAAGCTAAATGGGGAAAATCTTAAGTATTGATTTTGGGCTTGCTAGGATTGGCATTGCCATTTCAGATGAAAACAAACGAATGGCACTCCCTTTAACTACAGTCCCAGGGGGTAAAACAATAGAATCAAGTGTATCGAATGTTTTAACCCAACTTTCTGACACTCTGCAAAATGTAGAAAAAATCGTAGTGGGACTTCCTTTAAATATGAATGGGACGGAAGGAGAAATGGCTCTATTAGTCAGGCAGTTTGGCACTTTACTTGAAGAAAAGACTGGAATAGAAGTTGCCTACTTTGATGAAAGACTCACTTCAAGTGCAGCTCATAAAGAATTAAAAGGAATCAAGACTTCTAGAAAAAAAAGAACATCCAAAGTAGATCAAATTGCTGCAACTATGATTTTGCAAAGTTTTTTAGACGCGAAACAATAAAGTGTGTAAAAAAAAAATTACATTCGTTATTCCATAGTAAAAAAGCAGTTATGCCATGAATGCTCATCCTTTAGAAGAAGAAGGCCGTTCTACCAGGAGTATTGATCCCTGCATTGTTGTCATTTTTGGGGCCACTGGAGACTTAACGGCAAGAAAGCTTATGCCGGCTATTTACAACCTTGCTCGTGAATCCCTTCTACCCGCAAACTTTGGTTGTGTGGGATTTGCAAGAAGACCTAAAAGCCACGATGAGTTTAGAGAAGAGATGAAAAAACAGGTATCAGATCATTCTCGAGTAAAGCCCATTGAGGAAAATATCTGGTCCAACTTCCATGAAAAATTGTTTTATCACCAGTCAGAGTTTGATAAGGACGAAGGCTATGAGAAGTTAAAAGGCTTTTTAGGAGAGCTAGATGCTAAGCTAGGAACTAAAGGAAATCGAATTTTTTATCTTTCTGTTCAGCCAAAATTTTTCCCTCTTATTATTGAAATGCTTTCTAAGCATGGGTTGATTTATAAAGAAAATGAAAACAATTGGTCTAGAGTTATTATTGAAAAACCTTTTGGAAAGGATTGGAAGTCATCTATGGATCTTCAAAATCATATCCAAAAGTTTATCACCGAAGAGCAAACGTATCGGATAGATCATTATCTAGGAAAAGAAACCGTTCAAAATTTATTAGTGTTCCGTTTTGCCAACTCCATATTTGAGTCTATATGGAACTATAAACATATTGATCATGTACAAATTACTGTCGCAGAAGATTTAGGGATTGGAAATCGCGGCGAGTTTTTTGAAGAAGAAGGTCTTTTACGAGATATAGTGCAAAACCATATGATGCAGCTTTTGTCTATTGTGGCTATGGAACCACCTATTGACTTAAGTGCAAAAGGAATAAGAGATGAAAAAGTAAAAGTACTTCAATCCATTAGGCCTTTAAGTAAAAATGACTTTCAAAATAATTTGGTAAGAGGTCAATACGGCAAAGGATTCATTGAAGGAGAACAGGTCAAAGCCTATAGGCAGGAAGAAGAAGTTGATAAAAGCTCTAACATAGAAACTTTCGTTGCTTTAAAACTCTACTTAGATAACTGGAGATGGACTGGTGTTCCATTCTACTTAAGAGGCGCTAAAAGACTTCCTAAAAAGGTGACAGAAATTGCTATTATTTTTAAAGATGCTCCGGGTCTTCTTTTTAAACATCACAATAGCAAAAATGACCCTAATGTTTTAGCAATTAGAATTCAGCCGGATGAGGGCATTTCTATGAAAATGAATTGTAAAGTTCCGGGGCCTTCCTCTCCTGTGCAGCCTGTAAAAATGGACTTTCGCTATGGAGCCTACTTTGGAAAAACTCCACCTGAAGCCTATGAGCGTTTGATATTAGAGTGTATCCTAGGAGACAGCACTTTATTTGCACGCGCGGATGAAGTAGAGCAATCCTGGAAAATTTTTACCCCCATATTAGAATACTGGTCAAAAAATCCTCCGAAAAACTTCCCTAATTACCCTTCAGGAAGCTGGGGGCCTAAAGAAGCTGATGATTTAATGGCCAGAGATAATAGGAACTGGAGAATTCCGTAAAAAATGATCTCCCAAAAAATTATAGTCCCTTCAAAAATTGAACAAGAGCTCTTTCAAATTTGGGATTCACTTGCCAAAAAAAATAAAACAAGAGCCTCTTTATTTAATCTTATAGTTTATACTAAACAAAATGAGCGCTGTGACAATGTTCGAAAAATTGTACAGTCTATTGTAGAAAAATTTCCTTGTCGCGTTTTATTTATTACTCATGATGATCAAACAAAGAAAAACTTTTTAAAAACAGCGATATCTGTTCTTTTTCAAAAAGAAAAAGATTCTGATACTGCATGTGATAGTATTGACATCGGTGTTTCCGGCAGTGATGTTGAAAAAGTCCCTTATTTATTATCACCTCACTTTTTGCCAGATCTACCCATTTATCTTCTTTGGCCTGAAAACCCGATAGAAAGTAAAGGACTATTTGAGAAACTTAAAAAATTTGCCTCAAGAATTATTTTTGATTCTGAAAGTTTTGAAAGTGTTTATCAATTTGCCAGATATACACTTCAAATGTCAAAAGTACATCCATCTATAGATTTTGCAGATATTCAATGGATTTATATGGAAAATTGGAAAAACTGCATTGCTGCAACCTTTTATTCTGAAGAACGACTGAAAAAATTACAGAGATCAAAAACAATAGAGATCCATTACAATGCAGCACATAATTTGAGTTTTGCTCAAAATGTTACACAAGCTCTCTATTTTCAAGGCTGGCTCTCTTCTAGACTAGGCTGGCACTTTTCAAAGGGGGATAAAAAATCTAAGACTTTAATCATCTTATATAACGAAGACACTACCTTCAAATTAATACCTAATTACAATAAGGAGCCAAAGGATTTTTCCAAGGTAATTATTACAACAAAAAATAAGGAAGAATTTCATTTTGTAAAAAAAGAAGCAAAGCAAGAAGAGGTATTAATAAAAGTAAACACACAAGACCAATGTGAGCTCCCCTATACATATTATATGGGCAATATCGAAATGGGAAGCTTCTTATCCAATGAACTTACCTATAAAGGCACCAGTACCCACTTTTTGCAAACTTTAGATAAATTAAATAAGCAATGATTGATAGTAACTGTAAAGGAAGAATACAAAGTTTAGATGACAGAAAAAACATTGTCATCTGTGGTGATAAAGACAAGACGATAGAATTTTCTGTAGATCACTGGGTGGAACTCTCTAGGCAATCAATAAGAGATCGAGGTAAATTTGCAGTAGCACTCTCTGGGGGATCCACACCCAAAGCAATATATCAAAAACTATGCACTTCCCCCATAAAAGAAAAAATTCAATGGAAAAACGTTTTACTTTTTTTTGGAGATGAAAGGTCAGTGGCTCCTACAAGCGCTGAGAGCAATTATCACATGGCCATGGAAGCTGGATTTAAAAATGTCCCGCTACTTAAACAAAATATTTTTCGAATGCAGGCTGAAAAAAACATCAAAAAAATGGCTAAAGATTATGAAGGGTTGATTAAAGAAGAAATTGACGGCATTTTTGACCTTGTCATGCTAGGGATGGGAGATGATGGCCATACCGCGTCCCTTTTTCCTAATACACAAGCATTAAAAGAAGAATCAGCTCTAGTTATAGAAAATGAAGTTCCTCAAAAAAAGACCTGGCGTATGACGTTAACCTTACCTTGCATTAACCATGCAAGAAATATCGCCTTTTATGTAATTGGAGAATCCAAGAAAGAAATGGTAAAAAAAGTTTTACTCCCCTTGCCTGGATCAGACACTTATCCCTCTCAGCTTATTGGAACTAAAGAAACCAAAGCCCTTTGGATTCTAGATGACCAAGCAGCTTTGTTGCTCAAAACATCTTCAAAATGATATCTTATATGCCTTATGTTAGTGTTAGGAATAGAATCAACTTGTGACGAAACAGCTGCTTCAATAGTAGAAAGCGGTGAAAAAATACTTTCAAATATTATTTACTCACAATCTGATCTTCACAAGAAATATGGCGGTGTATTTCCAGAACTTGCTTCTAGAAAACATGTTGATGTTATTACAAATGTCATTGATGAAGCCATACTTCAAGCTCAGGTTAAAAAAGAAAATATAGATCTTATCGCCGCTGCTAATGGACCTGGATTAATAGGAGCCTTGTTGGTAGGTGTCAATGCAGCTAAAGCGTTATCGTATGCTTGGAATATCCCACTAGTTGGCGTCAATCATGTAGAAGCTCATATTTATGCTGCCATGATGGGGCAACAAAAAATATTTCCCTCTCTAGGAGTTGTCCTTTCCGGCGGACATACCTTTTTAATTCTCATGCATGATTTAAAAAGCTATACACTTATTGGAACAACACAAGACGATGCAATAGGCGAAGCATTTGATAAAACGGCGTCCATTTTAAATTTACCCTATCCAGGAGGACCTGAAATTGAAAAGCTAGCTGCAGGCGCAGATGAAAATAAATATTTATTTAAAACACCATTTCTAAAGGATCGCCCTTTTGATCTTTCCTTTAGCGGGATAAAAACTAAAGTTTTATATACCGTAAAAGGACAGGGAAAAAGCAAAAAAGATCCAGATCAAATTGATGGGGAAGATAAAAAGCACCTAGCGGCCTCATTTCAAAAAATAGCTTTTGATTCGGTAATTCAAAAAATGGAAAAGGCGGTTAAGACTCATTCCTTACAAGCAGTTTATTTAGGAGGAGGGGTGACTCAAAATAATACTTTAAGGAAAATGGTCCATGCCAAGTTTTTAAATTTCCCTGTATTTTGGCCCGCATCTGCACTGAGTTTAGATAATGCAGCTATGATCGCAGGGCTCGGATTTCATAATTTTCAAAACCAAAAATTGACAACTCTTTCAGATCTTGATGTAAAAATGCGAATTCCCCTTGAGGATTTGAGTAAAAATTAGTAAAATCTCACTTTTAATCTTTAATTGGTGGAAAAAATGGCTAGAAAAGGACCGAGAGAAATTACTAAACTTAAAAGTACAGGAAGTAAAGAAGTTTATTGGACAACTAAAAATAAGCGCAATGTCACTGAAAGACTTGAGCTTAAAAAGTATGATAAGACTTTAAGAAGACATGTAATTTTTAAGGAATCAAAATAATAGTGTATGAGCTTCGCCTCGCATTAAGGTATTTACTTCCTAAAAAAAGAGCCATATCTACTTCAATAATTTCTATAATATCTTTTATAGTAATTTCTTTAGTAGTTTGGCTCTGTTTAGTTTTCCTTTCAGTAACTTCTGGGCTGGAAGAAAATTGGCTCAGCAAACTCACTCAATTAAATGCCCCTTTAAGAATTACACCTACCTCAAAATACTATTCATCTTATTATTATTTAATAGATACTATTTCTCAGAACTCAGATTATGAAACTAAAACAATAGCTGAAAAGCTAAGTGCACCTCAGTCAAATCCTTACCAATCAAACATAGACGCTGATATCCCCTATTTTTGGCCTCAAAAAGAAACTCTATCAAATGGCTCTGCAAAAGATCTTGTGAAAGACATGTACTCTTCTTTGCAAGATTTGCAAAAACAAGAACCTTCTCTTTATTTTCAAGACTATGAAATGAGCGGGGCTTTTTTAAGACTGTCTCTTAGTCGTGATCAAGGAGAGCACTTACCTTTAAAAACATCCTTTTTATCGCAGATGTCTTACCTTCTATCTTTTCAAGGTAGCAATCCTCATTTAAAGGAGTTAATGCTGCAGCCAACTGTGGATGATATAAACCACCTACTTATTCAACCTGAAATTCCTATTACGCAAGATGCATATTATCCTACCTTTAAAAATGAGGGCATCAATAGATCTGTCTTAGATCATATTGATATTTTAGAGGTGAAATCAAATAGTAAGTTTTCTATGTCCGGTCAGATCCTGCCAGAAGGAGTTGAATTTTCAGTTAAAAAAAGCCCCTTTTCTTCTACATGCACGATTTTAAATAAGAAAAATAATAAAGATGATTGTCTAAAAAAAGTAGGCGATACAGTTTACATAAATAAAGAGCCCTTTAACTTTCATGAATTGACTTTCGTTTTTGAAAAACCCGTAACCATGAAAGTTATTGCCTTCCAAAATAAGCCAACTTTACATCTCGAAGTAGAAACTGAAATCCAAGGAAGAAAATCAACCGGCAGTCTACCTTTTTTAGGGTTGACTATAGAAAAGGCTAAGCCAAAAGTTTTTTTCGATATTGCCCCCAAATCCCCTCCTTTTTGGGCATATTATGTGAAAGATATAGGCTGGAAATTACCTGAAAAAGGCGTGCTTCTTCCTAAAAGCTACAAAGATAGTGGGATTTTGATAGGCGATCCAGGATACTTAGCTTATAACAGCACAACGGCCAGCTCATCACAAGAGCAGAGGATTTCCTTTAAAGTAGCCGGCTTCTACGATCCAGGTGTTATGCCAACAGGGAACCGTTTTATCTTTGCACCTCAAGAGATTGTAAGAACCATTAATGCAAGCTCTTCTTTTCTAACTACAGACAGTGCAACAAATGGCATCATGCTTTGGACTACTCCTATAAAGAAAGCATTAGACATTAAGCCCCTTATATCTAGCCAACTTAAAAAAAGAGAACTAGATTCTTATTGGAAAGTAGAAAGTTATGAAGACTATGAATTTTCCAAAGACTTAATTGAACAGTTTAAAAGCGATAAATTACTTTTTACTTTGATTGCCCTTATTATTTTAGTTGTTGCCTGCTCAAACATCATTTCTATGCTTCTTTTGCTGATAAATGACAAAAAGCAGGAAATTGCCATTTTGCTAAGTATGGGAGCTACTAGAAAAAGCATTTCTTTAATTTTTGGGCTGTGTGGTTTTATTACAGGACTCATGAGCAGCTTCGCAGGAATTTTAGCTGCTATTTTTACTTTAAAGAACCTAGATGTTATTTCTTCTTTTTTAAGTTCCCTTTTAGGGCATCAAGCATTCAATGCTTCTTTTTTTGGAGATCATCTTCCTAACCATCTAAGCTACGACGCTCTATTTTTTATAGCTGTAATTACACCTATTATTGCACTTATTGCAGGACTAGTCCCAGCTATTAAAGCCTCTCGATTGAAACCCTCATCTATCTTGAGGTCCCAATGAAATACCTAATAGAAGTATGCAACCTATCAAAGTCTTTTTATTTTCCTAAAAAAATTGATGTGTTAAAAGATGTTTCTCTTTCTATTGAAAAAGGAAAGTCAGCAGCTATCATGGGCGCTTCAGGAGAAGGAAAAACAACTCTCTTACATTTGATTGGGAGCCTGGAAAAACCTGATTGTGGCAAAGTCTTGATCAAAGAAAAGGAGGTAACTTCACAAAACTGCGCTTCCATTAGAAACTCTTTGATTGGTTTTATATTTCAAACATCTAATTTGCTAGAGGATTTGACTGCTTTAGAAAATGTAATGCTCCCCTCTATGATTGCAAGAAAAAACGATAAACTACAGCTCAAGAAAGCTTATGAACTGTTAGATATGGTTGGCCTTTCCAATAGAAAGCACTTTTATGCAAAACAGCTTTCAGGGGGAGAAAAACAACGAGTTGCTATAGCAAGAGCCTACATCAATAACCCTGAAATTATTTTAGCAGATGAGCCTTCAGGAAATTTAGATCATGAAAACGCTACAATAATCCATGAAATGCTTATTAGTTCGTGCAAAGACTTCAATAAAACTCTCATCCTTGTTACACACAATCAAGAATTAGCTTCTTATTGCGACCTGCAATACTTGCTTAAAAATAAACAGCTCATTATTTCTAAGTGACTGTTAAAAAAATATTTGCTTTTTACAAAGTATAACATTTATGTTCGTCTCCTTGTTTTCTATGGTGAACATATGGCAATAGCGACAAACCAAGTTTTTCTGCAACCCAACTTTAAATGCTTAATAGAAAGGCAATCTGAACATCCTGAAACTATAAGAAAAATAGACTTCCTTCAATCGGAAATTCTTCAAGAACTACCCATTACTCCCTATGAGTTATCCGATTGGATAATAACTTCTAATCTACCTCAAGAACTTCAAAACCTTTTAGCTCGAAATTGCTGGGACTTAGTAGATCTTATTAATGCAAAAGTTCCGTTAAAAGCTATTTTAGAAATTTCCGACAAGGAACTCCAAGAGCAAGTTATCCGTAAATCTGGAAATATAGCATTACTGATAGATATTGGAATTACACTTCCCCAAATAATAGAAATAACAGACAGAAAAACCCAAAGTCTTGTTGTTAATAATGCCTCAAAATTAGTAGCTCTTCATAATATTGGCATTACTTTTGAAATGTTCATTAGACTTAAGATGCCACTTCAATACCTTATATTAAAAAACAGCCTTGGATTAGAGCATCTATTTAAAAAAGGGGTTAGTTTCGAAGATATCAGAAAATTCAACGAAGGGCTACAACGATCAATTGTTAGTAATTCTTATAATCTTTCCTGCCTTATTAGCAATAAATCTTTTTTTTATCAAATTATGATGCTTGAGGATAACTTTCCTTACAAAATAATAAATAACCCTAAAGAGTTCACAATTCTAATCAAATGGGGTGTTTCCTTAAAAAAAATGATGGACTGGGATGATGAAATACTTTCTAGAGGATTAACTTATAGTCATAGTTTAGAAATACTTGCTTTAGAAGGAGTTTCTATAGAAAAGGTTCTAGAACTAGAAAAAAACTTATTCATGCTGATAATTTCTGATCCTTATCTTATTGCTGCTATTTTAACTTCAGGAATATCTTTTAATAAACTTATTGCATCAGGCAAAACCTTCCTTCGAGAACTAATCCAAAATGGTTTTAACTTGGCAGAACTTTCTAAAGTTGGTATTTCTTTTATATCTTTATTTTCTCTCGAAAACAATCTTAGAAGCCTAGTTTTAAACAATGGCGCTACAATGTGTGAACTAATAAAAATGGGAGTTCCAGCAACATTTTTTTTACAGAGATTAGCCAACCTAAAAAGAATGCATTACTCCAGTTTTAAAATGCCAACTATGCTACGCAAAGTTTAGAACATTTTATTTGTCTATATCGTCTTGTCTGTGTTAATCTAGCTAATGAATTCGTAAAAAAAAACCTTAATTCATTTTTATTATAATTAGCATACGATTTGTTTTTAATTAGTAATCAATTACCTAAGCATTTTGCTAAATTTATAAAAGAAAATTTTTCGGAGTGATCAAATGCAAATTTCAATTATTGGGACTGGATATGTCGGCCTTGTTACTGCTGCATGTTTAGCAGAAATGGGACATACAGTTACTTGTTTAGATATTGATGAGAAAAAAATCAACAACTTGCATGAAGGCATTATTCCGATTTATGAACCTGGATTAAGTGAACTCGTTAAAAGAAACATCAAAGCAAATCGGCTTTTTTTTACTACTTCTTACACCTACGCAGTAGAAAACTCCGATGTATGCTTTATAGCAGTACCCACCCCCTCTTCTGAAGATGGATCATGTGACTTATCATATGTTTTGAAGGCTGCAAAAAGCATTGCTGAATGCATGACTAAGCCAATGATTATTGTAAATAAATCAACTGCACCTGTTGGCACCTGCGATAAGATAGAAGAAAAGATACAAGCACATATAAAAAGCGGTCTTACTTTTGATGTTGTGTCTAATCCTGAATTTTTAAAAGAAGGCTCAGCTATCCATGACTGTATGAAACCAGATAGAATTGTTATCGGAGTAAATAGTGAAAAAGCAGCAGCCGTCATGAAGAAAATTTATGCTCCTTTTACCTTAAATCACGACCGCATCCTCATTATGGATCGCAAATCCTCCGAGATGACTAAATATGCAGCTAACGCCATGCTTGCCACGAGAATTTCTTTTATGAATGAAATTTCTAGGATTTGTGAAAAGGTAGGAGCTGATGTAAATGAAGTAAGAAAAGGAATTGGCTCTGACACACGGATTGGCTATAGCTTTTTATATCCAGGGATTGGTTATGGAGGCTCTTGCTTTCCTAAAGATACTGATGCTCTTCGTTTTCTTGCTAAGGAAAATGAATGTACTCCCCTATTATTAGATGCTGTTCACGCTGTTAATGTTCAGCAGAAAAAAGTTCTCACAGAAAAAATAGTTAAGTACTTCGACACAAAAGGAGGGCTTAAAGGAAAAACAATCGCTATCTGGGGACTCTCTTTTAAACCTGACACAGATGACATGAGAGAAGCACCTTCTGTTACTATCATAAAAGATCTAAGTGAAAAAGGAGCTATTCTTCGTTTATATGACCCTATTGCTATGGACAATGCTAAAAAGCTTTTGGAAAATCACCAAAACTTAATATGGTGCACCAGCGAAGCTGAAGCTGCCAAGGGATCAGATGCTATTGCTCTTTTAACTGAATGGAAACAATTTCGACTCATTAACTTCAAACCCATCCAAGATACTATGAAAGGTTCAGCTTTTTTTGATGGTAGAAATCAATATAAGCCGGAAGAAATGAAAAATTTTGACTACATTGGGATAGGCGTTCCAGATCATATTTTAGAAAATGACATTCATTGAAACATACACACGTGAGCTTAGTCATATAATTACTACAAGGCTGCATGAGCTTATTCATTCTCATGCAAAAAAACATAGTATCTTATATGAAGCTGCTAACTACTCACTACACTCTAAAGGGAAAAGACTTCGACCTATTCTTACACTTGCAGCAGCAGAAATGTTTACTGTAGAAAAAAGCCTTGCTTTAGATCCAGCCTGCTGCATTGAGCTAATTCACACATATTCCTTAATTCACGACGACTTGCCTAGTATGGATGATGATGACTTTAGGAGAGGTAAGCCTTCCTTGCATAAAGCCTATCCAGAATCCATAGCAATTTTAACGGGAGATTTTTTGCTGACTTTTGCTTTTGAAGTACTTGCTAATAGCAAAAATATAAGCAGTGATAAAAAAATAGAGCTCATCAGGATATTGTCACAAAAAGCTGGAGCTGAAGGAATGATAGCAGGCCAGGCAATTGACCTGTTGAATGAAGGAAAATCAATAGAGTTCGATGACTTAAAAGATATGCACTTTAAAAAAACGGCCGCTTTATTAAGTGCCTGCTTGGAGTTTGCAGCTGTTTTAGGAAATGCTAAACCAAGAGAGTTTGATGTGCTTAAATCTTATGCACTAGATCTAGGTTTGGCTTTTCAAATTCAAGATGACATACTTGATGTTACAGCTTCTTTTGAGTCTTTAGGCAAACCTACAAAATCAGATATCATTAATCAAAAAGCGACTTCCATTAGCTGCTTAGGACTCGAAAAAGCCAAGGAATATGTAAATTTTTTACATGAAAACTGTATACAAGCTTTAAGCAAACTAGATAGACCTACAAAAATTTTAAAGGAGTTAACTACAAAATTAATTTTAAGAAATTCATAAAAATGATTTAATCCCTTCCATGGTTACTGGATTAATCGTTCAGAGCAAAATCAAGCATAAACCTGTAAAAAGGTTATTTGATATTTGCTTTAGTTTTTTAGTTCTAAGTGTAGGATTACCCTTTTATATCTTAATTTCACTAATTATATTTGCATCTTCTCCAGGTCCAATATTTTATGTGCAGCCAAGGGTAGGAAGAAAAGGGAAAATTATTAAATGTTTCAAGTTTAGAACTATGTGCATTAATGCAGAAGAAAAGCTGAAAAAAATATTGGAAAGCGATGCAGCTCTCAAAGAAGAATATAACAAATTCAGAAAGCTAAAAAATGATCCTAGGGTTTTTTCTTTTGGAAAATTTTTGAGAAAAACTTCTTTAGATGAACTGCCGCAGTTTTTTAATGTATTATTAGGCGATTTAAGTGTTGTAGGTCCAAGGCCTGCTATGCCTAGCGAAGTCGAAAAGTTTTTTAAAAATCGGGCTGAGAAAATACTCTCTATCAGACCAGGTATAACAGGTATATGGCAAACTTCAGGAAGAAACAACCTATCTTTTGAAGATAGAGTGAAATTAGATGAAATATATGTAGATAGTCAATCGTTCAAAAAAGATATGGAGCTTATTATTAAAACAATCCCCATGCTTTTTTTCTCTAAAGGTGCTTATTAAATGAATATTCCCGTATTAGTCACGGGGGGTGCTGGATATATTGGTTCAGTTGTTTGTAAAACCCTCCACAATAAAGGTTATCTGCCTATTACTTTTGATAATTTAAGCTTAGGACATAAAAGTTTTATAAAGTGGGGACCTCATTTTCATGGGGACCTTAGAAATCCTGATGATCTCAATCAAGCATTTTTAAAGTACCAACCTCAAGCTGTTATTCATATGGCTGCCTCAGCTTATGTAATTGAATCCATTCATAAGCCTGATAAATATTATACCAACAATGTCTTAGGAACGATCAACCTTTTAAATGCAATGATCAATAATAATGTAGACAGTCTAGTGTTCTCTAGCACTTGTGCTACCTACGGTTCTCCTCAAAGCATGCCGATTGAAGAAAGTCATCCTCAAAATCCTATCAACCCCTATGGAAAATCGAAGTTAATGATAGAAAGGATAATAGAAGATTACCAAAAAGCTTATCCCTTGCAATCTTGTATTTTGCGTTATTTTAATGCAGCTGGTGCCGATCTTGATTTAGAAGTAGGAGAGTCACATGATCCTGAAACGCATTTGATTCCCTTGGTTATTCATTCAGCTATAGGGGTCTCTCAAGGTTTAACCATTTACGGAAGTGACTTCAATACGCCAGATGGCACAGCTGTTCGAGATTATATTCATGTGCAAGATCTTGCTAACGCCCATGTTTTAGCCCTAGAGTACATAAAAAATAAACAAGAAAGCCTTGCGGTTAACTTAGGTACAGGTACAGGATCGTCCATTTTAGAAATAATTCAAGCTGTCCAACACAGAGTTAAAAATAAGGTCGCTTTTCGAAAAGCACTTAAAAGACAAGGAGAGCCCGCCATTTTGGTAGCAAACAATAAAAAAGCCAAAAGCACATTAAATTGGCAACCTAAGTATTCTAGCTTGGATATGATCGTAGATACAGCTTATCAATGGCAGCTTAAATGCAGGTAAAGCTCAAACTTGGCTTAAGTTTTTTGTTTGCTATTTTGCTACATTTTTGGCAAACAGCTCTTTTTCCATATTTTCATATTCATTCGTTTTTACCCTTCCTAGCTTTAAGTTTTTTATTAAAAGACAGACCAACTTCGCTTTGGATGTGCATAGCATCCGGAGTAATCATAGACTGCTTTACGTATACAAAAATGGGAATTTGGCCATTAAATTTTTGTTTACTTAACCTGACATGCTATTCCTTAAAAACTTATTTTTATGCTGATAAACCCTTGCATTTAGGTATTTATACAGCAATTCTATCTTTTGTAAGTTCCCTTTTTCATATAATTTTTCTTTTTCTTTTTGACAGAAGTCTTTCCTTTTCAGGAAAATGGATGGTAATAGATTTTGGATTTATGCCTTTAATGGATGGAGTCTATGCTATAATATGGCTTTCAGTATTTTTAGGGGCAGTTGATCAAGTAATTAAAAAATGGAAGGCTAAAGCCAAATGAAAAATGAAATATCGAGATATACATACATTGCTATTCAAGCAGCTATTTCTGCAGGAAATTATTTGAGGCAAGGGTTTAGGACGCAATTTGAAGTTGCTTCTAAGGAAGGAAAGCATAACCTTGTCACTGAATATGATTTAGGGGCTGAAAAAAAAATTATCAGCTTTATTAAAGAAAACTTTCCAGAACACGGTTTTTTAGCCGAAGAGTCTGGTGCAACAGGTCAGGATGATTTTGAAGCAAGATGGATCATAGACCCCCTAGACGGAACAGTTAATTTTGCCCATGGTATACCTTGCTTTGCAGTAAGTATTGCTATTGAGAAAAATAAAGAGATTATCTCTGGTGTTGTTTTCCAGCCAATGACAAATGAGTTATTTACAGCAGAGAAGGGCTCTGGAGCCTTTTTTAATGGAACAAAGATGACCGTTACAGACCAGGAAAACCTAGAAGAGTCTCTTTTAGCTACCGGTTTCCCCTATAACTTGGCAGAAAATCCTAGCAACTGCATTGAAGTGTTTTCAGATATACTAAAACAGGGATACCCTCTTAGAAGGCTTGGAGCTGCAGCTCTAGATCTTTGCTATGTAGCATCAGGCCGATTTGACGGTTTTTTTGAAGTTACTTTAGGTCCATGGGACTGTGCAGCTGGAAAGTTGATCGTAGAAGAGGCTGGAGGAAAAGTTACATGCTGGGATAACTCTCCATTTGATATCTTGTCTTATAAGCCTTTACTCGCTACTAATGGTAAAATCCATGATGCTTTTTCATCCCTTTTAGTGAGGTCTAAATGATCCTTATAGATGGTAGAAAAGTCGCTGCAGAAATACGAGCATCTCTTGTAGAGAAAATTAAAAATCATAAGCAAAAACCTGCCATAGTTTTTATTCTAGTCGGTGAAGACCCAGGATCGCAAGCCTATGTTCGCATGAAAAAAAAGGCAGCCCTTGAAATAGGTGTAATTTCTCATGTATTGGAACTTCCGCATGAAACAGAAGAAGAAGCCCTTTTAGAAAAAATTCGGGCATATAATGAAGATGAGACTATCGATGGGATTTTAGTACAGCAACCTCTACCTAAGCATATTGACTCTGAAAAGATTGTCAATGCTGTTCTTCCTGAAAAGGATGTAGATGGATTTCACCCTACGAATCTCGGCAAACTTCTTATTGGTCAAGAAGACGGTTTTATCTCTTGTACGCCATTAGGTGTTTTAAGACTTTTAGAGTATTATAAAATACCCATTGCAGGCCAACACGTGGTAATTGTAGGAAGAAGTAATATCGTAGGAAAGCCCCTAGCTGCATTATTAGTGCAAAAAAAACCTCATTTAAATGCTACTGTCACTATTTGTCATAGTAGAACAAAAGACCTAAAATCGATCTGCCTTCAAGGAGACATCCTTATTGCTGCTATTGGAAGAGCGGGTTTCATAAAAAAAGATATGGTTAAAAAGGGTGCAACTGTAATTGATGTGGGTATCTCAAGGATAGCTTCTCCTAATGAACCACCGCAGATAGTCGGAGACGTAGATTTTGAAGGAGTAAAAGAAGTTGCCTCAGCTATGACCCCCGTTCCAAGAGGTGTTGGACCTATGACCATTGCAATGCTCATGGAAAACACTATTTCTTCCTTCTTAAGGCGGCAAAAAACCTATGATTAGGGTTTTCCTTTTATTTATCCTCTTTTTTTGTAGCGCTTGCGAAAATAAGCCCTTGACTCATTTTAAAGGCTGGGCCATGACTATGCCTTATAGGATAGTCATAGGAAAAAAACTAACTAAAAAAGAGCAAAACAAAGTTTTAAATATAATCTATGACTCATTTAAAGAAGTTGATCTTATTTATAATAATTGGAATCCAACTTCCGAAATTTCTCTCTTTAATAACTCTGAAACAACGGAGTGGATAGAGATATCTCCTAAACTTTCCCGTTTTTTAGAGAAATGCCATGATTATGTTAAGCTATCCCAAAATCGCTTTGACCCAACTATTGGCTCTATTTTTGCAGACTGGCAACAATCACTACAAAAGCGCCAAGTCCTTGAAAAGGCACATGCTCAAGATTCTGTAGGATGGAATACAATTGAAATCAAAAAAAATGCTCTTAGAAAAACGCATAAACTTTGCAAGCTAGATTTTTGCGCCCTTTCTAAAGGGTATGCAGTTGATCTAATTATGGAAAAACTTAGAGAAAATGGTTTTCATAATATGTTTGTAGAATGGGGTGGAGAAATTAAATGCAGCGGCACACACCCACAAGAAAGAGAATGGCTCATTGAAATTCAGTCACCCGAAAAGGAAGGACTTCCTGAGGATTTCAAATATATACATTTAAAAGATCAAGCTATTGCAACAAGCGGAAATTTTATGATGTATGAATGGAAAGTAAAAGAAGAAAGTTTTTTTCACATTTTTAATCCTTTGAAAAAACGCCCTGTAAAAAAAACAGAAAATGGACCAACCTCAGTTACAGTTATTGCCCCCGATTGCATTACTGCTGATGCTTTAGCTACCGCATGCATGACTTTCGAAGAGTTAACAGATGCCATTACATGGGCCGAAAAAATTGTCGAAAAAAATCCTAATATTACTTTTTATATGGTTAATCCTAAACAAAAGGTATTCAAGAAAATTTTATGACGGGAACTATCTTTTTTGATATTGGCAATGTCTTAGTAAAATTCAGCCATGAAAAAATGGTACAACAAATAGCAGATGTATGTGGTTTGACCACTAGTGAAATTTATGATTTTCTATTTACGAAAAATTATGGCAATCAATATGAGCTTGGCAATATTTCAGGTGAAACTCTACATAAAATGCTGCTGGAACAATCTTCGAATAAAGTGTCTTTTGACACCTTAATGCATGCCGTATGCAATATTTTTGAAGAAATGGAAGGTATGCTGAACCTTATTAAAACTTTGAAGAAAAAAAAGCATGCTCTCATATTGCTTTCGAATACATGTGAAGCGCACTTTGACTTTATTGAAAAGCACTACCCCATAGTTAAATACTTTGATAATAAGGTGCTCTCCTATAAAGTAGGGTTAAGAAAACCTAACCCTAAAATTTTTTTACAGTCACTGGAACTGGCTAAAAATACCATGAATTTCTATACAGATGACTTGGAAGAAAATATTGCTGCAGCTAAGAAAATTGGTCTAGATGCTGTTAGATTTGAGGATGTTAATCAAATAACAAAAGAACTAGCTCAAAGAAATTTTTTGTCTTAAAAGATCCTATATATGAACCGAAAGAAAAAACTCTACAAAAACTTATTCAATACTGTTCTGCAGTATTTTTCAGGCAAAAAGTTTATCCCGGTGACTTTTGAAGAAATTGTTCAAAAGCTGGATATTGATAAAGGGCATTTATCTGTTTTACGCTCTATTTTGAAAGACCTCCTTAAGCAAGGTAAAATCTCATTAAAGAATAAAATCTACTCCTTGCCTAGTAAAAAAAAGGCTTCCCTCTTGAAAGGAACTCTTCATTTGCATCCTAGAGGATTTGGATTTTTAGAACCTTTGGATAAATCCTACCCTTATCGAGAAGTATTTATTCCTAAACCCTATACTAATGATGCTGTCGATAGAGATATCGTGGAAATCGAAGTTAATCCTGAAGTAAGTGCAAAAGGTCCAGAAGGCAAAGTTATATCTATTATACAAAGGGGCAGGACTCATCTAGCTGGGACTGTTTGTGATTTTGAAAATAAAATGGCCGTTGTTTTTGCTCCCATATTAGGATCAGATAAAAAAGTTCTTTTAAAGACCAATAAAAAAGTAAAAATTGGCGACCGAGTTACCATGCAGGTAGAAAGCTGGAGTGATGAGAAAAAAAATATCGTAGCCAATCTTAAGAAAGTTACGGGAAGTATAGATGATCCTTCCTTCGACATCGATGCTATTATTGAAGAATATGAAATAAGACATCTATTTTCTAAGGAAATCAAAAGCTTGGTTAAAAAAATAGGATCTTCTGTACAAAAAAAAGACTTAAAAGATCGAAAAGACTTTACCCATTTAGAAACAATTACTATTGACCCTGAAACTGCCAAAGATTTTGATGATGCGCTGTCTTTAGAAAAAGATGGCGAAGGGAATTATTTACTCGGTGTTCATATTGCAGATGTGGCTCACTATATTGAAGAAGGATCCCAGCTTGACTTAGAAGCTTTTGAAAGAGCTAACTCTACTTATTTCCCGGGTGTTTGTATTCCTATGCTGCCACAAGAATTATCTAATGGCCTTTGCAGCTTAAAACCCAGCGTCATTAGGCTCTGTCAGTCTGTTTTAATGAAAATTGACCCAGACGGCGATATCATTGGATATCAAATTGTACGTTCTTACATCAAAAGTAAAAAGCGTTTAACCTATGAAGAAGCTTTTTCCATTATAGAAAATAAAAAAAAGAGCAAATACGCTCCCACCTTACATTTGATGGTCGAATTATGCCATCTTTTAAAGAAACAGCGCTTTCAAAGAGGAAGCATAGACTTTGCTTTACCTGAAGCTCGTATTAATGTTAACGAGAAGGGCAACCCAACCTCTATTACCATCATTGAATACGATATCTCTCACCAGCTAGTGGAAGAGTTTATGTTAAAAGCGAACGAAGTGGTGGCAACACATCTTAGTAATAAACATAAAAATGTTATTTTTCGTATCCACGACAAGCCTTCAGATGAGACTATGCAAGACTTTTTTACATTACTTCGTGAGTATGGATTTATTGTTCCTAAAAGCCCTAATCAGAGGCAGCTGCAGGATATCTTTTTAAAAGCTAAAGAATCCCCCTACTGGAAAGAAATTTCCATTGCATTCATTAAAAGCATGAAACTAGCTTTTTATTCCCATGAAAATTTGGGCCATTATGGCCTTTCTTTAGAAAACTACTGCCATTTCACATCGCCTATTAGACGCTATCCTGACTTAATTATCCAAAGAGAGATTTTCTCAGAAAACTCAAACAAGGTCAATTTTGCAGAAATTGCTACTCATGCCTCCAATCAAGAAAGAAAAAGCATGAAGGCAGAACAAGCTGCTGTTATGCTGAAAAAGCTACGACTTCTTAAAAGTCAGGATCCAAATAGAATCTACCAAGCAACAATCACAAGAATAAAGCCATTTGCCATCTTCTTTGATATTGTTGAATTTTTCATGGAATCCTCCCTACATATTAGTGAGCTTAAAAAAGACTTTTTCATCTACAACCCTAAATCTAAAACTTTGACAGGAAGGCATACTAACCTTACTTATAAATGTGGGGATCAAATAGAAATCCGACTTGTAAAAACTGATTTAATAAGACTTCAATCAAAATGGGAAATTCACAAAAAGCTCCGCAAGAAGAAATAGCTACCTTACAATTAAGTTTCTATGAAAATCCTGATGTAGTTTTTCTAGCTAAGCAATTACTAGGAAAAATGTTAGTCACCCATATTAACGGGATAAAAACAGCAGGTATCATAGTCGAAACAGAAGCTTATAAGGGGCCTGAAGACAAAGCTTGTCATGCCTTTAATATGAGACGGACCAAAAGAACAGAGGTCATGTTTTCACAAGGAGGTGTAAGTTATGTCTATTTTTGCTATGGCATGCACCATTTATTCAATATTGTCACAGGTCCTATTAACACTCCTCATGCTGTATTAATTAGAGCTGTCGAACCTGTTTTGGGAATAGAATTTATGCTTCAAAGGCGGGTTAAGAAAAAATTGGAAAGAAGCTTAACTGCAGGTCCAGGAGCGTTATGTCAGGCACTAGGAATAGACTTATCACTTAACGCCGCCCCTCTTAACTCAGATTCTATAAAAGTTTTGGATCATTCTAGTATTGAAGAAAGTGACATTGTGTCCTCTCCAAGAGTAAATATAGCTTATGCTAAAGAGCACGCCTCTCTCCCTTGGAGATTTAGAATAAAGCACTCAAAATGGACAAGTCTTGCTAAATAATGGGCAAAATACACACAATGAGACAATTAATTTAAAAGAATTGGAGAATGTATGCGAAAATATTTTATCACTGGGCTGATAATTTTACTACCCTTGGCAGTTACAATTGCCGTTGTAGTTTTCGCAGTAAATTTTTTAACTAAACCCTTTATCGGCTTTGTAAGTCAGTTTTTGTCAAAGACTTCGCTTAAAGAAATTGGATTTTTATTTTTCACCCCAGAGCAGGTTTTATTATACGGCAGCAAGCTCATTATTTTAATCGGTCTTATCATAGTTACATTGCTTTTAGGTTTTATTGCCAGGTGGTTTTTCTTCACAACCCTGATTAAAATAAGTGATAAAATCATCCATAAAATTCCTCTCGTAAATAAGGTTTACAAAACGACTCAAGATATTATTAAAACTTTGTTTGCCTCAGATAAAAACTCATTTAAGCAAGTTGTTATGGTGCCTTTTCCAAACTCTGAGACATATTGTTTGGGATTAGTTAGCAGGGAGTCCCCTAAAACTTGCAAGGATGCAGCAGCTTCAGATTTAATTTCTGTATTTGTTCCTACAACGCCTAACCCTACCACAGGTTTTTTGCTTATGTTCAAAAAAGACGATCTTATATTTATCGACATGAAGACAGAAGATGCTGTCAAGTATATCGTTTCCTGTGGTGTTATTATTCCCGAAAAAGATCAACTGCCAGTTAAAGAAAACGTATGAAAAAAGCTTTTTTGACAGGACTTATTATCCTCATGCCCGTTGCTTTAACAGTAATGGTCGTTTTTTTCGTAGTCGATCTTTTTACAGATCCTTTTGTCAACTTTTTTAAAGATTTCCTAAGCAAGCAGCATTGGATTAGATCTGCAAATCTACTGACGTTTGTTGCTAGATTGTTCAGTTTAATTTTTGTTTTTCTTTTTATTTTTTTACTGGGGTTTTTAACGAGGTTATTTTTTGTAAGATGGATGTTGGGAGTTGCCAATCAATGGATTTCTAAAATCCCTTTAATAAAACCTGTTTATAACACTTCAAAAGATATTGTGAATGCCTTGTTTCAACAAGAAGGAAAAGCTTTTAAAAAACCTTTGATGATACCATTTCCTTCTGATAAAAGTTTTTCTGTTGGCTTTGAAACAGGAGAAATCCCTCTTTGCTGCTCTGAAAAAATCAATAAAGAGTTAGTCCCGGTATTTATCCCTACAGCGCCTCATCCTATTTCAGGGTTTATGCTCATGATTCCAAAAGAAAAAACCCATTTAATCGATATGACCAATGAGCAAGCAGTTAAGTTAACTGTTTCCTGTGGTGTAATACTACCTGAAGATTTTACAAAGTAGAAAAAATGAGAGTAGTTTTTTTACAAATTAAAGATAATCGTTTAAAAGTCCAAAAACTTATTCAGATAGCTCATTATCATTTTCAAAAAAATGAACCTTTTTTATTCATAGCCAATGATATTAAAAGTGCAAATTATGTGGATGAACTACTATGGAAAATACCAGCTCTTAGCTTTCTTCCCCATGTCATCGAAGACAAACTAAGTCAGGAAAAGGTAATTATTACTACGAGAAAAGAAAATTTAAACCAGGCTAAGTATGTCTTTAACCTTTGCCCTACTCCCCTTTTATGGGACAATTTAAAAATTCTTTATGAATTTGAAGATTTAACACATCCAGGAAAGCAACTCCTATCAAGAAAAAAATATGAGGCCTATAAAGAAAGAAAATATTTTATTGAAAGTAACCTTACTTGAATTTATTTCTTTTTTTCGCTTATAATTTTTTCAAAAATTCGGAGACCGCATAATGACTAGGATCAGCAAACAAGAAGAAAGAAGAAATCAAAGTCCAAGAAGGCCAAAAACAGGCTCTGTAAAAACTGGGCCTAAAAAAGATAACCTAGAATTAGGCTATAAAGAGCATAAAAACGCTCTTGCAAATGATGCTCTTGAAAATATTTTTATACCCACAATTAAATAAGGATTAAACATGTCCAGACATCCAAGCTACGGAAAGGCTAGCAAAGGTGACAAAAAAAGAAATGTCTTAAAAAGATTTGAAAGAATCGATACTTTAAGAAAATTAGGAAAATGGGTTGATGGCAAGAACAAAAAAGTAACAGGATTGCCAAAAACACCTAGCAAATAATTTTTGTGAAAGTCACCATTTATAATACACAAAAAGCCTATAAAATTAATAAAAGGGCTATTACCAATCAGGTATTAGCTCTTTTAAAATTTCTTTCAATTAAGACAGATGAAATCATATTACATTTTGTGGGATCCAAGAAAATAAGCTCTCTCCATAATCAATTTTTTAATGATCCTTCTGTAACTGACTGCATCTCTTTCCCTTTAGATTCAGATAGCGACGAACCTTATAAAATTTTAGGAGAAATATTTGTCTGCCCTAAAGTTGCTTTTGAATATGCTAAAAAAAATAATGAGGACTATCAAAGCGAGCTTACGCTCTACGTTGTTCATGGTATTTTACACTTACTAGGATTTGATGATATTGAAGAAAGCGAAAGAAGGGTTATGAAAAAAAATGAAAAAAAGTGTATTGAGTTTTTAAAAAGCAATAACCTTCTTTAAGTAAAAAATTTACATGAATATGATAATGCTTTCAGCCTTCGCCCTTTTTGGCGCAATGTGTCTTTCTGCATTCAATGCAGCTTATTTTGGTCTGGAAAAGTTTGAGGCTAAAGAGTTTTTACAAAAGAAAAAGCTTTTTTTCTTTTTTACTTTTTTCAGAAAGTTTTTTTCTAAAGATGGCTGGAAAACACTCTATTTCGCCATTAGCTCTACCAAGCATATTCTAATTATTATTTTTGCCATTGCCAGCTGCTTTTTTTTACTTCAGTTTGGTATCAATCCTTACATAATATTGTTAAGCATTTTGGGAGCATCTATTGCGGCAGAATTCCTTACGAGGTCAATTGCTACTATCAGGCCAAGGCTTGTCATTCGATTCTCAGCTTTTTTCTCTTCTATTTATCTACTTCTTTTATTTCCTTTAGTAGGAATATTACTGCAAATAACTAGATCTATTTTTGAGGCGTCTAAAGTTGAAGAAGAAGACCCTAGCATCTATATGGAGGAGAAAATTAAAGATATGGTTAGAGACTCTGAGTTTATCCAATACTTAGAGCCTTATGATCAAAAGCTGATACACTCCTTTATTTCCTTCAGAAAGCGGGTAGCAAGAGAAGTTATGATCCCAAGGGTAGATATTATTTCAGTTCCAGTAAATGCTACGTTATCTCAAGCTACTGCAATTTTTGCCGAAGAAGAATACAGTCGACTTCCCGTCTATAAAAACTCACTCGATGAGATAGTTGGAGTCCTTTTATATAAAGATCTTTTAAAATTTTATGCCGAACAAAAAAAAGATGAAAAATTGACTCATTTTTCTGTAGAAGAAATTATGAAGCCGGTTATTTATAGCCCTGAAAACAAAAAAATATCTCATCTTTTGCAAGAAATCAGAAACAAGCAAATTCATATGGCTATTGTGGTTAATGAATATGGAGGCACAGAAGGGATTATCACTATTGAAGATATTTTAGAAGAAATTGTAGGTGAGATTGAAGATGAATTCGACACTTTAGAAGAGGAACTATATTCCGAGCTGCCTAATGGTGAGTGGATTGTAGATGCTAAAATGAGCATTATTGACATTGAGAGTAAATTAGGGATACATCTTCCTCACAATCCAGAATATGAAACAATTGGAGGATATGTCTTCCATAGAGCTGGAACAATCCCTTCTAAAGGATGGAAACTTCATCATGATAAATTTGAACTAGAAGTGGTTAGCTCTTCGGAAAGGTGTATTGATAAGATTAGAATTATTCCTTTAACAAAATCCCCTAGAAACCCTTCTTGAAAAACAAACGAAAGATAGGCAAAATAAAAGAATCAACAAGACAAATAGGATAATTTATGCGTAGATCAGTTGGATATTGTGAACCTAATTTTGCTTATGCAGGCCAAATGGGTACTTGGAAATTTGTTTATACTCCTGCAACATCTTTACCCAAAGGCACGAAGTTAAAATTTGATTTACTAACAAAATCTAGACCAATTGACTGGCAACTTCCTCAAACCAATGTCAAAAAAACTGAAAATTTAATTTGGGGACAACTCCCCAATGGAAAAGCTTTTGTGGCTAAGCAAGAAAAAGATTTTTCTCCTGCTGAATATGAGTTTACTCTTCCTTTAGAGGTTAAAGCCGGAGAAACCTTTATGATCTGCATAGGAACTCCAGGAGAAGACGTAGAAAAAAAAGGGAATTTAAGCCAAAAACATACTCAAAGAAGAAAGGCATTTCACCTTTATATTGACCCGAAAGGAAAAGGCCAATATCAGGACCCTGAAGTATTTCATATGGATGTAAGAGGAAGTGAGTTAGAAAATATTCGAATCATTACCCCTTCTTTAGTTTGGAGAAATAAAAGATTTGACGTCATCGTCCGCTTTGAAGACAAATTTGGCAATCTAACCGCTAATGCCCCTGAAAATACCTTGGTTGATTTGAGTTATGACCACCTTAGAGAGTCTTTAAATTGGAAGTTATTTGTGCCGGAAACAGGCTTTATCAATCTTCCCAATCTATATTTTAATGAACCAGGTGTCTATAAGATTCGTCTTTTAAATCAAACAACGAAGCAAGTATACCACTCCCCTCCTATCAAGTGTTTTGCTGAAGAAGAGCTTAATTTATTTTGGGGTGTTTTACATGGCGAGTCCGAAAAAGTCGACTCTATAGAAAATATAGAAAGTTGTCTTAGGCATTTTAGAGATGATAAGGCGCTTCAATTCTATGCTTCCTCTCATTTTGAAAATGAAGATACTGTCTCATCTGATAATTGGAAAACTATTACATCGCAATTAAATGAGTTTACTGAAGAAGACCGTTTTGCTGGTTTTATTGGTTTTCAGTATGTGGGAGACCCTAAAGAAGAAGGGGTTAGACTTTTTATTACTCCTAAAGACAATAAACAAATATTAAAGAAAAAAGACTCTAAGAGCAACTCACTTAAAAAGATCTATAAAACCTATAATTCAAAAGAATGGATGGCAATCCCAACTATGACAATGGGTAAAGGGTCGTCTTATGACTTTAAAAACTTTAATCCAGAGTTTGAGAAAGTAGTTGAAATATACAATGCTTGGGGCTCTTCTGAATGCCTAGAAAAAGAAGGCAATCTTAAGCCGATTAAGGGGAAAGGAAAAAAAGCACTTGTTGAAGCCCAAGAAGGATCTATCGTAAATGCTCTGAAAGAAAACTGCCGTTTTGGATTTGTGGCAGGAGGACTTGACGATAGAGGTATCTACAGTGAGCTATACGATGTTGAACAGAATCAATATTTCCCAGGTCTCACCGCAATTTTAGCTAAAAACCACACAAGATCTTCTCTATTTGATGCTCTTTCTAAAAAATCATGCTATGCCACTACAGGTGCTAGAATGATTATAGGTTTCAATATCGCTGGAAAGCCTATGGGATCCGAGTTAAATACAAAAGATAAACCAGGCCTTGAGTTCAACAGACACGTTAGTGGCTTTGTTGTAGGGACTGATACTATTGAAGCAATTGAGATTATAAGAAATGGATCTGTTATTCATATCATTCATCCTGAAAACTACAAAACTGAATTCACCTATGATGATATGGACCAGCTTTCCAAAATTGCTTTAAAGTCTCCTGATGACAGACCTCGCTTTTCTTTTTATTATTTAAGAGTCAAGCAGTCTGATGGTCATATCGGTTGGTCTTCACCTATTTGGGTCGACCAAGTTGCAGCTACTAAAAAAGGAAAGAAAGCTTAACAACGTGTTAGTAAAGACTATTATTTTCTCAGTTATTGTCATTGTCCTATGCCTAGTTATGCTAGGGATAGGACTTATTTTAACTGGAAAACCTAAACTGAAAAAAGGATGTGGCTCGTTGCCGAAAGAAAAAGGTAAGTGCGATAAAAATTCTTGTGAAGTTTGCGGTAAAAGAAATAACAAGCGTAATTAACTCACTTACTTTTCTTTTTTACGAAAGTAAATTAACCTTCTAAGGTGTTAATTTCTTGAGTTAATTGATCCCTTCTTACTGAAAGTTTGTTTAATTCGACAATCTTTCTATCTATTGGAATAGTATTAATTCGATCCAATGCAACTTCCCTTAAGCGGTTTTTTAAAGGATCAACAAGGCTGATCGCTATAGGATTGTTATTACTGACATAGTTTTGTCCATCCCTAATTGCGCTACTTCTAAAGAAATAAGGCAGTCTAGAAGTGGCCTTAGCAATTGATACTAGCAAATCATTTCTTTTATCTTCAGGAAGGCGACTTACAAATTCTGCGGCATTCATAGTATTCAAATCTGCTAATGCTCTAAATTGCGTTCTGATCCCAGACTCTAATAAGTTTATTTCTTTTCTTTTACCTCTGATCTCTTCTGAAAGAATTGCTAAAGAGCGCTTTTTTTCTTTTATAAGAGCAGCTTCTTCTTTTGATTGAGCTTTCAATTTTACATCTGAAATTTCAACCCAATTCTTATATGTAAATTCAAGAGAATATCGATCTTCATTCAATTCTTGAGGCGTCCAAAAACAATCTCTAATCCAAACAATTGTTCGAAAAATTAAAGAGCGTGTTTTTAGCTCTTTATTCAAATTACTATACCCCTTTTGAATTTCTCTCAAAACTACTCCGGCCATTATTCTCGTCTTTTGAGATTCATTACTTTTTAATATCTTGATACAGCGCTTGGCAAGGCTATTAATCGAAACTTCTTTTTTCATATATACTCTAGAAGAATCAAAAAGCCGCAGGTTGAGCATTCGTCCTCCCAGTGATGAATAGCCATAATCTATATCTATTGAAAAGTCGTACTGATCAACTGAATTTTCGTGCGTGATGAGCCCTTCTTTTACTTCTACTTTTCGCTTATGTAGCGTTATCGTTTTAGAAGAAGAATTTATTTTATTAATGTGTGAGACTAAACTATTAATACATCTATTTGCTTTAGTGACATTAGGTTCAAATAAAGAATTTACACTCTTTCGATACTCTCGAAATTTAATTGAATTATAAGCTTCATAAATATGAAATAAAGATTCAATTTTCATCATAACCTTAATTAATTATTAGTTAATAATATATTATATTATTAAATTACACGCATACATTAAAATAATGTTTTTACAAGCTTTAAAGCTATTGAGCTCGTGATTGATCTTTTGATAAGAAAATAAGTGGTGAGCTACCTATTTAAAAAATGATTTGATAAATTGGAGTAAAAAAAGGAGCTGAATGTTCAGCTCCTTTTTTTGTAAAAGTAAATTAAGCTTTTAAAATGTTAATTCTTTGTTCTAACTGACTTTTTTCTGCTAAGAGTCTACCAAGTTGAGCATTTTTTCTATCAAGCTGAGCTTGTGTAGCTTCGATTTTACTTGTTAAACCTTCTCTTACAGAACGTTTATATTCTCCAACTAATCTTATAGCTGTAAGGCTGCTATTATTGACACTGTTTTGGCCGTCTCTAATAGCATTTTCTCTACTCAAATAAGGAAGTCTTGAGTTAGCAGAAGCGATTGATGCCAACAAATCATTTCTTCGAGCTTCAGGTAGATGATTTACAAATTCTGCTGCATTCATAGTATTCATATTTGTTATAGACTCAGAATAAGTTCGTATTTCACTTTTTAATGGTTCTATTTCTGCATTTTTTGTTTGGACCTTTCCTGTAAGACCTTGTAAAGCGTAAGTATGTTTACATAAACGAGCTCTCGCCCCTAATTCTTTTAATTGCTGAGAGTAGTTTGGGCTGCTAAAATGTAAAGCAATAAAAATTTTACTAACAGCTTCTTTAATTTTTGACCAAATTCCAGGAGTTTGTTCAATTGACTCTGCTGACGCAGCAAAAGGTAAAACTCCTCTTAGACTATTAACTTGTACCATTTTTCCCCTCCATTAAGGTATTAATAATTATTAACAAGATTAATTGTATTTAATCTATTAAAAAAACTAAAGAGTTTTTATTAATAAAGAAAAGTTTAAGGCGTTTATTACAGAAATATTATTTGAAAATATATAAATAAAATGTCATATGTTATAAAAAAAATCCATTAATACATGATCTCACTGATAAGAAGTATTCCGCTCATTAAATTTTTTATTATTCCCATTTTCCTTTTTTGTAATGAGTTTACTTTTGAAGAGCAAAGTATAGCGCAAAGACATGTGTTATTTTTAATGCATGCCAATGAAGTAGAAAGAGGTATAGAAAAATATTTATCCTTTTGCTCTGAAATAAAAAAGCCTGATTTTGAAACCCTTCAAAAAATGTGTTACATCCTCCTTAAAAAAGGAGCTAGTGAGCCTGATCTGGAAAGCCAGCTACTGTCGCTTTTTGGAGCAGGTATTGCGCTAAGCCAAGATTCTGTTGATATTATAAATAGAGCAGCCTTGAGCAAAGATCCGCAGATTCAAATGACTGCCCTTCATTTTTTAGCACAATTTCCAGAAGATAGCACAAGCGATACGTTGGTAAGGGCTATGGGATCTGACTATCTACCTATTCGCATGGAAGCTGCCTTTTTGCTAGCAGAGCGAAAGCACCCACAAGCAGTAGGACAGATTTTAGCCCTGATGCAAAAACTCCCTCCTTTTTTTAAAGCGTACTTTCCTCCTCTCTTTGCTATTAATGGAACAGCCGAAGCAATGGCTGAGCTGCGAAGAATGATCTCTGACCATAATCCAACGGTAAGAGTACAAGCCATACTTAGTGGAGCAGGTCTTGGAAGAGATGACCTAATCCCTCTTATTAGAAAATGCGCAACCCATCCGCATATTGCAGAGCAAGAGGCTTGTGCTTACGCCTTAGGAGTTTTACAAGATTCAAAGAGCATTCCTAGGTTGCAAAAGTTAGTCAAATCTAAAGATGCCAATGTCAGATTAGCGGCCTGCAAAGCACTTATTTATTTAGGAGACAACTCTTATAAAAGACATATTATAGAAATGGCTCAACATAAGAACGTTTTTGCCATCGAAGCATTGAGTTCTATTAATGATTCAGAAGAGGTCTTATACCAACTTTGTCAATCAAATGATATTCAGGTAAGAGTTAATGCAGTCATTTCACTTTTAAAAAGAAAAGATAGTAGATGTGTTCCATTTCTTAAGGAATTTTTTATTAAAGACTCTAGAGATGTTGCTTTTCAAATGCAATATTCTTTAGGACATTGCCATAAAGCTTTAAAAGTGATTTTTTCAGCGACTCAGCGTCTAAAAGATCCTTTTATAGATTTGTCTTTAAGCTTATCTTTAAAAGAGCATTTTTTAAGGGAAGCCTTAGAGCTGAATCAAAGCGACTTTTTAGAAGTTGCCAAGATCATCTTATATAATGAACAAAATGATCTAATTCCTCTTTTAATGAACCTTTTAGAAAACCTCCAAACAACAGAAGTTATTACATTACTCAATACCTTTGCACAAAAAGCAGGGGCTCCTCTTATTAGAGATTATTGTCATTTAGCTCTTTTCCGTTTAAATGCAGGAGCTGAGCATGAGCTATATATTAGAAACTGGCTTAAGAAACAAAACCACTTAAACATTATACAATTAAGACCTGTTCTTCCTTGGAATATGCGCATCAGTGACAGTTATAGCTTAGATCCTGACGAGGCATCCAAGCTACTAATGGATATTTATCTCACCTTAGCCTCAAAACAAGATGAAACAAGCATTTACGCAGTTTTAGATGCCTTAAAAAAAGGCAACCCCAAAAATAGATATGCATTAGCCGGTCTAATCATTCGAGCCTCCAGTGATTGAGGATATATTTTAATCCTGTTAGTCTAGTTTTTTTTCAATGTACTTTTATGAGAAAACTCCTATTGCTATTCGTATGTCTTGGCATTTTTCAAAAAGTTGATGCCTCTGATATTTTCGTTGATCTGAACAACCCTACCTATCTTTCAGGAGTATTATCTACCAATGATGGCGGTGTTATCGTATCGGATGACTTAAGAATTCAGGCGAAAAACATTGAATACGCCTATTTCAAAAAAAATGGGCAGACTGTCCACACTATAAAAGCATCTGAAAATCTTATGCTGCAATATAAAGACAAAGTCTTTACCGGAGAAGAACTGGATTTTGACCTGACAAAAAACACAGGGATCATTCGACAAGGAAAGACGTTCATTTCACCTTGGTATTTGGGAGGAGATGAAATTCTTATTCATAATACCGATAATTATACAGTTACTAATGCATTTGCTACTACATGCCTTGAAAAGGATAGCATGTGGAATATCAAAGCAAGAGAAGTAGATGTTTTAAACAAAGAACTTTTTTATGCAAAAGACATTACATTTACTCTATTTGGATTTCCTGCTTTATGGCTTCCTATCTACAAACTTAATTTAAAAAAGTTTTCAGATCCTTCGATTTTAAAATACAACATGACCTGGGATAAAGGTGTGGGACCTAGAGCAACTATTCGATATCAAATTTACTCCTGGCGTGAGTGGGCTTTTTATGTTCGAGGAGACTTTCGATTAAAAAAAGACTATGGAGGAGCTATTGAAACAGAGTATCTCCCCTCTCATAAAAGAGCTAAACTCTTAACTAAAAACTATCTAGCCAAAGACATTTTACCGACAGACCCAAGAAATAAACGAAGATATCGGTATCAAGGAGATGGATATCTGCAAAGCGAGTCTGGTAAAACAAAAGCAACTATTACTTGGGACAAATATAGCGATATCCATATGCCCAGTGATTTTAAAAGCGAAGATTTTGAGCTTAATCCCGCTAAAAAAACAGCCTTTTATGTAAGGCATTTTGAAGATACTATGATAGCTCTTTTAAAAGCGCGTGGAAGGGCTAATTCCTTTGAGTCTGTCAAACAAGATCTGCCTACAGCTTTTATGACGTTTATTCCATATAAATTCCCCAAGCTAGGAATTTATTCTAATAACTATACTAAAGGATCTTATTTAGATTACGTATTTTCAGAAGATTTAGAAACGAATATCAATGATTTCCGCTCATTTCGATTAGAGTCACACCATGAAATATATAGGCCTTTTTTATTAGGCCCTTTAGCCATAACACCACAATTAGGAGCAGTAGGAATATATTACAGTAGAAGTCCTCAAAATAAAGAAGTAGGTTTAGGTATTTTAAGCTATGGCGCAAAAGCTACTACAAAATTAAAAAGGACCTTTTCTCAAACTAAACATCTTATAGAGCCCTATGTATCTTATAAAGGCCTTAGCAAACCAACTATAGGACCGAACAATCATTTTATTTTTAGTCTTGAAGATGGCTACGATCGAATTAATCAATTGCAGATTGGATGTAAAAATGTTCTTTTTTCTCATGAAAAAGCTACTCCTTTTTTTACCGCCAATCTTTATGCTAATGCTTTTTTTGCAGACTTGGACATCCCTCAAACTTTTCCTAAATTATACTTAGATTTGAACTGGAATTTTCCAAAAGTTGAACTAGCCTTTTACAATGCATGGAACTTTAGACATCAAACAGTAGATTACTCTAATTTTTTTGCCGCCTTTACTTTAAATGAGGATTTTGCCTTTAAATTTGAAGTAAGATATCGCTCCAAATATGACTGGAGAAAAGCTGACAAGCTGAATTTCATTTTAGATGTGAGCAGAGAAGAAAGTGAACTTTTATCCTCACCTATTTCTGATAGAAGGATCACCCTATTAACTAATTTGTTTTTTAGACTATCACCTTATTGGTCTTGCCATGTGCAAAGTCACCATGGCTGGTACCGCATTGATGAGCCCCCTTACAACGAGGTCAAGGTAGATTTATATACAACTATCAGTTCAGCGTGGCTTGTTAAATTTACCTATTGGCATACAGAAACTGACGATAGATTTTCTGTAGGAATCGATCTGATCCGCGGAAAATAGTCTTGCACATTATTTTTCTCTCCTTAAAGTAAGGATAAAAAAGGAGAAATTCATGAAAGCAATTGTTCTCAAACCAGGCACGAAAAACGTAGAACTTAAAACGGACTGGCCTGAACCTTCTCTTCAAACACCCACACAAGCAAAAGTACGCATTAGACAAGTAGGGATATGCGGCACTGATAGAGAAGAAGTATCAGGAGGAAGAGCTGATGCTCCAAAAGGAGAAAACCAGTTAGTTATCGGTCATGAGATGTTCGGTGTAATAGAAGAAATCGGAAAAGGTGTCAAAAAACTTAGACCAGGTGACCCAGTTGTCATTACAGTCAGAAGAGGGTGTGGACAGTGCCAGCCTTGCTTGAATGGCTGTTTTGACATGTGTGAAACAGGGCTATATACAGAGCGAGGTATCAAAGAACGACATGGTTATGAATGTGAAAAAGTAGTAGAAGAAGAAGAGTTCATGGTTCCTGTGCCTAAATCTATAGAACATATTGCAGTATTAACAGAACCAACAACTGTTGTAGAAAAAGCTATTGATGAAGCTTCCAAAATACAAGTATCAAGACTACCCGGTGAGACAAATCCTGAAAAGTGGTTACAAGATAAGAATATACTAGTAGCAGGACTTGGTCCCATTGGTCTACTAGCTGCTATGATTCTTTCTTTAAGAGGAGCAAAAGTGACCGGGATGGACATTGTAGATCCTAACTCAGTCAGACCACAAATCTTACAAGAGATGGGAGGTGCTTATAAAAAAAGTGACCAGATTCTTGAACATGAAAGTAAATTTGACATGATTGTAGAAGCAGCCGGAATAGCTAAGCTTGACTTCGACCTTATTCATGTGCTTGCCAATAATGGCGTTTATGTACTCACTGGCGTTCCAGGAGATGATAGGCCATTAAACGTAGATGCTGGAAATATTATGAAACAGCTCGTTTTGAAAAACCAGGTTATTGTAGGATCTGTCAATGCAGGCAACATTCATTTTAAAAGAGCCCTTCAAGATTTAGAAGCTGCAGAAAAAAAATGGAAAGGCGTAATGGAAAAACTAATTACACACAGAGTCAAAGCTGAAGAATATGATAAAGTGCTATTTAAACATGAACCGGATGAAATAAAAGCCATTATTGAATGGAGCTAGTCCTTAACATCAAAAGCATCTTTCAATATTTGAAAAAAATGTTCAGTGGAAAATAGTTTTGCCTCTTCAGAGCTTAGAAATTTTTCAATATTTTGAAGATAGTCATTGTATTGACTTTCCTTCATATTTTTCAAAAAGTGATAAAGCTCTTCATCCGACGCGAAATCTCTTCTATCAATAAAACAGTTTTTGGGAATGTATTTTTCAACATTGGGAGCTCCCAAGTAAACTGGCACACATCCATAATGAAAAGTATCAAAGATTTTTTCCGAGATATATCCATTGATGCTAGAAATATTTTCATAGGCAATATTAAATTTATACCCTAAGAGAACATCTTTAGAACCCAACTCTCCTTTATACGATGGAAATTCTTTATAGTCCCAAAATTGTCCATACATATCAAAGTCTTCTAAAGCTAGTTTTTCAAAAGATCGAATAGCTTTAATTCTTTCCGAGTACAGCTCAAAAGGATGGGTAGATTTCTTATTTCGGGAAATAAGCGTGCATAACTTTTTTTCTTTAAATGGTCGATAGTCTTTTCTCATCGACTTATATCCAGGATAATAGAACTTAAGGTATTTCTTGTTATCCACTAAATCGTCATTAAACGTGTAAATTTTAGAAAAGTACTTGTGATATTTTTTATCATAATTTTGTGGTAAGACAGAAGGCGGTTCAAATAAAAAAAGCACCATTTTAGAACTTGGATAAAATTTAAAATAACGCGCCTTATCATCTATTACTTCTAAATTGACAATTTTTTTAGCTTGCGGACATTTTCTCAGGTGCTTTGCTGTTTTTACTTTAAGTCCATACTTTTTAAACAATGTGGGAAGGTGCAATCCGTAAAAAGGAACACCCTTATGTTTGCCTGTCTCCCCTAGCCAACCAACAAGTCCAGGAGTAATATAAATAGTATCTTTTTTCCCCCATGGTAAAAAAGGAAATAAGGAGTGCACAAAAAATAAGCTATAAACTGCAAGGATGCTAACTAAAAAAAATCTTCTCATAAGATATTGAAAAACAAATAAGCATATATATATAAACAAAATTATTATGGAAAGCTATGATTTTATCATCATTGGAACAGGTGCTGGAGGTGGTACTGTTTCACGACTTCTTGCAGAAGGAAACAAGAAAATCTTAATCATTGAAAGAGGTGACTTTCTCCCTAGAGAAAAAGAGAACTGGAATCCTGACTCTCTTTTTGTAGAAGGCAGGTATAATCCGGATGAAAAATGGTTAGATAAAGAAGGTAAGTCGTTTGTGCCCGGAACGCACTATTTTATTGGCGGCAACACCAAATTTTACGGAGCTGCATTACTGCGGTTAAGAGAAACCGATTTTGGTGAAATAAAACATTTTGGTGGTACTTCTCCTAAATGGCCCTTAAGTTACAATGACATGCAACCTTATTACCAAAAAGCAGAAGAGCTATTTGAAGTGCATGGACAAAGAGGTGAGGATCCCACAGAGCCTCCTGAACAAGCCCCTTATCCTTATCCAGCTGTTCATCATGAGCTTTTTGTTCGGGAAATCTTTGAAAAGCTAAAAGCTGAAAACTTAAAACCCTTTCATTTGCCCTTAGGTGTTCGTTTAAATGAAAAATATAGAGATAGCAGCCTTTGTATAAAATGCGATACATGCGATGGATATCCCTGCTTGGTAGACGCCAAGTCAGATGCGGATAGAATTGGCATTGCTCCTATTTTAGGAAGAGAAAATGTTACATTGTTAAAAAATGTTAAGGCAGAAAAACTTATTACAGATGAAACTGGTAAAAAAATAATTGAGGTGGAGGTAAATCATAACGGAGAAAAAAAACGCTATGCTGCCAATACCTTTATCGTCTCTTGTGGAGCTATTAATAGCTCGGCGTTGCTTTTAAAATCTAAATCAGAAAAATTTCCCAACGGATTAGCCAACAGCTCAGATTTAGTTGGCAGAAATTACATGTGCCATAACAATTCTGCAATTGTAGCCCTTTCCACCAAAAGAAATACTGTATCGTTCCAAAAAACTATTGGTATCAATGATTATTATCATAAAGCTGAAGATAGCGACTACCCTCTTGGTCATATTCAGCTTTTAGGTAAGGTAAAAAAAGGCATGCTGAAAGCCGATGCACCTTTTTTTACTCCTAATTTTATATTAGAAGCTATGGCCAATCATGCTGTTGGCTGGTGGATCACATCAGAAGATCTCCCTGATAAAGAAAATAGAGTTCAAGTAACTGATTCAGGGCAAATATCTCTTCACTATACACACAATAATCTAGAAGCTCACCAAAGGCTGCTCAAGAAACTTAAAATGATTTTAAATCGCACTGATCATTTTCACCATTTTCACAGTAAAGCCTATCTTTCTAAACAGATTCCGCTAGCCGGAGTTGCTCATCAAGTGGGTACTTGTAGATTTGGAAATGATCCTAAAACTTCTGTTTTAGACCGTAATTGTAAAGCTCATGATCATGACAACCTCTATGTAGTTGATGGAAGTTTTTTTCCATCTAGTGGCGCTGTTAACCCTGCCTTAACAATTATCGCAAATGCTATCAGGGTAAGTGAACATTTACTAAGATAAAATTTAGTACCCTTTTAAATCTTAGCGTAGATTTTTAAGTAGTTTTTCCCTATGAATTTCAGTGATAATTAGACTTTTAGGCTTACTATGACTAGTTTTATACAACATTCAAGAACACTTTATCCAGCTCTCCCTATGATTTTGGGATATTTAGAACCACATGAACAAGTTCAAGCTCAACTTACCAGTCAGGTTTGGCATAAAGCTTACGAATCTTTTCTTGGTATTTTTGCCAGAGTACAATCTATAGGAGGGCTAAAAGAAAAGTATATTGATCATCTTTCTTCAAGCGATTCGTTCATTTTTCCAATTGTTCGTAGCTTTGGAAAACAATTAGACCCTGAAGATAAAGCTTTAGGGAGGTATTTAACTAAAGTTCTTAAAAGTAAATACAAAATAAGCCCTGAAGAAATGTTTCATTTTTTTCACGAACTTTCATCAGAAACAAAACAAGCAATCAGATCGCTAGACTTTAGTGATACTTCCATTACAGATGACGATGTACTCACCCTTTTACAGCTATGCACAAATGTAGATGAAATAAATTTATCAAAGACAACTATTACCGGTGAATGTCTTGCTCGAATACCTCATATAAGCCAATTGAAAAAACTTAACCTGAATCAATGCCAAAAACTTACTACAGAAAACATTACAACTTTTTTAAGCACAACCAAAGTACTAGAAGAGCTTTATCTATCCTATACACCAATCACGGGAAATGAACTATTGTTTCTTAACCTATCTCTTTTAAAAAAGCTTGATATAAGCCGTAGTCTACACATAAATAGTGAGTCTCTTAAAAAGATCCTTTCTATGACGTCTTCTCTAGAAGAATTAAACCTTTCTTATTTAAATATAGTAGGAGAGGAGCTGCAGGATTTTCACCTAAGTCCATTAAAAACACTTGATTTAACTGGATGTAACAAACTTGAATTAGGCATGCTTAGCAGCTTTTTTTCTAAGGCAATATCACTAGAAGAGCTTTATCTATCCTATACACCAATCACGGGAAGAGAGCTGCTTTCTCTTAACCTGCCTCTTTTAAAAAAGCTTGATATAAGCAATTGTCGTTATTTGGATATAGCAACTCTTACAGAGATTTTTCGCCATATGACCTCCTTAGAAGAACTATTTCTGTCTAGAACTGCTGTTACCGGTGAAGAGCTGTTAGCCTTAAACCCACTTCAATTAAAAGTGCTTTATTTAATAGGATGTAAAAATCTTCACTCCAAAGCTCTAAAAAAATTATTTAACAAGGGTTTTACATTAATAGAGCTAAACCTGACGCATACTTGTGTATCAGGAGATGAACTATCCTCCTCTCATTTAAAGCATTTAGAAAAGCTTAATTTAAGTGCTTGTCAATTCCTTACAACAAAAGCTCTTAAAAAATTTTTTAAGAATAGCTGTCTAAAAGAATTAAACCTTTCTTATACCAATATTACCGGAAAAGAATTGATTCCTCTCAATTTCATGAGACTGCAAAAGCTTATCTTACTTGAGTGTGGAAACCTCCATACAGATGTTATACAAAAACTTTTAATCAAGAATGAAAGGTTTAGAGAACTATATTATTCTCATAATTAAATAATCTGTCTAAACTCTTATCATCTAATAAATAAATCATTATAAAAATAATTATAATTATTGACAATTAAATTTACTATATATAAAATAAATTGAAAGTATTTCAATTTTAGGTTAATTATGACAAGTATGGTTAATTCAACTTCAACAAGTGCATCGCCTTGTTCAAGTCTTCACTCAAATTTAAAAGAAAAAATTTTAACTTTCTTGGACCCCTATGATCAAGCCCGTATGCAAAGAGTCTCTACAGCGTGGCTTGATACTTATCACTCTAAAGGTGGTTTTTTTGCTCAAATAAATTCTATTGCTAATCTGCCAGAATCTGCAATAGACTATTTAGCTGAGTACTCTGTTTCTAGAAAAAAAAGAGGAGCTTTGTACAAAGCAACTCATCCTTTTACCAACGTTGCAGCAAAAAAAGCAAAGTTTTCTTTCCCAATCCCTACTAGCAAATTTAATGAAATATTAGATCCACAAAGCGAAACTTTGGGAAGATATTTGAGTAGAGTTTTCCGAGCTAAATACCGCTCAAATCCTAAAAAGGCAATGCAGTTCTTAAATCAGGTTCCTCCTCATGTTAGAGCCTGCGTAAAAGCATTAGACTTAACTAACTCTTCAGTTACTGATCAAGATGTGGATCATATTTTACATCTATACCATAATTTAACTTCTTTAAATTTATCTAATACCAATGTAACTGGTAGCTGGCTTGCAAAGGTTTCCAATAGTAAGTTACAGAAAATTAGCTTATCTAATTGCCAAAACCTAGATTTGCAATCACTTAGCATTCTTTTATCTAACGTAGAAATGTTAAAAGAACTTGACCTTTCATATACAGGGATAACAGGGCGAGAATTTCAAGGAATAAACTTACCAAACATACAAAGCATTAACTTAAGTCATTGCGAGTATCTTCAGGAATATCATCTTATTGATCTGTTCACGCAATTTGGAGAGCTGAGAGAAGTAGATTTATCATTTACTTTTACTACAGGAGAAGCTGTTAGAAAACTAAATCTAAAACAATTAGAAAGATTATCTTTAAGAGGTTGTCAAGATCTCAAACTTCTTCAATTAGAGCAACTTTTATCTGAAGCTTTTCTTAGAGCTCTTGATCTATCTGGCACCAAGATAAGTGGAAAAGAGTTGTTAGCTCTTAATTTAGAAATATTAGAACAGCTAGATTTTTATAACTGTCCAAATCTTGAACGAGAGCATGTAGAAAGCTTTTTCGAGCTTGCTAAAACTGCTGGAAAAGATTTAATTCACCCTGAAAGATAAACTCTTTATACCGCCTAAAAAAATAAATACTTTTTAGGCGGGTCTTATTTTTTAACATCCACTCTGTGATATTTTCATTTAAAAAAGTTGCATATGGGGTACCTATGAGACTTTTGATGAAAAGACTCTTGAAACTTTTTAGTAGGGCCACAGCCCTACAAGACCTAGATATGGCAAACACCTGGATAACAGGCAACACCGAAGAATTCGATCAACTCAACTCAAGTCAACAGTCATGAGTTATTTAAAAACCCATAGATCAAGTTTCCTTAAGCCTTTTTGAGAAGATAGTTTTGATTCAAACTTAGGTTTATATAACCAAAGAAGAAACAGTCGATTACCTTTGACTACAAACTGCTCATTCCTAATTTACTAAATTTTTTCTAAAAATTTTTGCTTTTTTTTAATGCTAAAATTAAACTTTCCTCCCTTAATTTAAAGGAGGGGTAACCTTCATGATAAACTCTATACCTAATCTTTTAGAGACAAGTGCTAGATGTCCTGGTATTTTTGCAAACATATTAGGTTGCTTAAGCCCAAAAGAACAAATAGCTACACGTCTTACTTGTAAAGTCTGGGACAACATCTACCAGTCAAACTTAGGTTTATTCCCTCGAGTTCAATCAATAGCTGGCCTTAGCAAGCATGAAGTCTTTTTATTATATCAAGATCTTAGAAGCAACCGAACAGCTCCTTTTGATGAATTATTTTTTCCCGTTATAACTAAAAAGTTTCAAGAAACCTTAGATCCCTCCGGGAAGATTCTAGGAAGATTTCTAAGCAATCTTCATACTGTAATGTACAGAATAGACTCTCAAAAAGGATGGGAGTTTTTCGAAAGCCTTCCTATAGAATTAAAAGACACTATTCTAACTTTAGACTACTCCAGCACTACAATTACAGATGAGCGCCTTCTTTTAGTCTTGAATTCATGCAAAAATGTAAAAACACTATACCTAGCAAGAACTGCTATAACCGGAGATTGTTTTTCTCAAATCTCAGTTGATAACCAATTAAAAAATCTTAACTTATCTGATTGTCTAAAGCTTAATGAAGAAAAAGTTGCCAGTTTCTTTAGCAAAGTTAAAGGACTTGAAAAACTTGACCTATCAGTAACCCTAATAAGCAGCAAAACTTTATTAGCTCTTGACCTCTCTAACCTTCAGGAACTTTCATTAAATCTTAGTGTACTAAATGATGAGGAGGAGCTGGAAATATTTTTTAGGAGAGCTAATTCATTAAAAAACCTTTACCTTTCAGGATCCATATCAGATCGTATTTTATTAGCTATTGACCCTTCTAAATTGAAAAAATTTAGCTTTCACTGCCGTGGGTATAGTGAAAAATCTCTTCAATTGTTCTTTAAAAGAGCTACAGCTTTAGAAGAACTTGATTTATCAAAAACATACATAACAGGAAAAGCCTTACTATCTATTAAAAGCAATTTAAAAAGCCTTAATTTAACTTCTTGTCTAGACCTCAATCCAGCAATTCTTGAAGTTTTTTTTGAAAAAATTAAACCTCTTGAAGCCCTTTACTTAGGAGTCACCTCTACACTTGTACGATCACTGCTAGCCCTAGACCCCTCAAAATTAAAAATACTTGATATACAATTCTGCAAAAATCTTGACGAAGATACTATTGAGGATTTTTTTGAAAAAGCTGATTCACTACAAGAACTTTGCTTAGAAAAAGTGCCTGCTGTAAATAGTATATTAAAGGCTATAAACCCTCTTAACTTGAGAAAACTAGTACTAAATAATAATCGAAATCTCAATAAAACTACTCTTGAAAATTTCTTTAGCAAGCCTAATGCTTTAGAACAGCTTTTTTTATCACATACAAATGTAAATACAAACTCTTTACTTTTTCTGAGTTCACCCTATCTAAAGATTCTTTGTCTAAATGGTTGTCACAAATTAAACGAACAGAAGCTTGGAGAGTTTTTTAGTAAAACCAAATCATTAGAAGTATTTTCAGCAAAGGGAACTTCTATCACCGGAGATTCTCTACTTTCCTTAAATTTATCTAACTTGAAAGCTCTTATCTTAGATCGATGTATTGATTTAAATCAGCAAACTCTACACGAATTCCTTAGTAAAGTAAAATCGCTAAAAACTCTCCATTTATTTCAAACACCTCTAACAGATCAAACTCGTTCAATCCTAAACTCTATTCGGATACAAAACCTTATTACATAAAACATAAATGATATGACGAACGCTATTTTTCCTAAATCATTCGATTTTTCAGAATTGGTGGGAAACACCAATGAACTTGATCATCTCAAGCTAACAATCATGAGTTACTTACCCCCTGAAGATCAAGTTTCCTTGCAACCATTTTGGGGAGGTAGTTTTGATTCATACACGGGGTTATTCATTCGAATAAAGTCAATAACCAGTCTCGCTTTTCAAGAAGTAGCCGCACTTTATAGATCTAATTTTTCATTTCCTATTATTTTAAAAAAATTTAATAAAGCATTAGATCCTTCAGGTAGGGTTTTAGGAATGTATCTAAGCGCTCTACTTCAACTTAAATGTAAAAAGGATCCTAATGAAATGATTGCTTTCTTAAGTGAAGTTTCTTCAAATGTGCGAGAAGTTATTCGATCTTTAAGTTTCCGTCATTCGAAAATTACAGATGAATGTTTTATTACAGTTTTACAACTATGTCCTAATTTAACTTCTTTATACTTAGATGATTGCTCAAATCTTACTAGAAGCGCTCTTCAAGAATTCTTAAGCAGGTCAAAGAAAATAGAAGCATTATCTCTTGCAGGAATAGAAATAGTAACAGGAGAAGAATTACTCCTTCTTGATACCTCAAAATTGAAAAAGCTAGATTTAACCTACTGTGGCCACCTTAACTTACCTGCTCTTCAAATGTTTTTAAGTAAAGCTGATAAGCTTGAAGAAATAGACCTTTCAGGAACAAATATTACTGGCTACGAACTACTAGCTCTTGCTCATCCATCTGAAATAAAAAAACTTCACTTAAATGGCCTTAAATATCTTAACTTAGATGCCTTTCAAAAATTTCTAAGTAATATTAATAAACTAGAGGAGCTACACCTCATTCGATTACATGATTCAACAGATATAACTGGAAATGAACTTTTATCTCTTGATTCATCAAAACTGAAAAATTTTTGTTTAACTGGCTTCTTAAATCTATCACCAGATTCTTTACAAAAATTTTTAAGTAAAATTACCAAGCTTGAAGGAATCAATCTTTCACATACCAATGTGACTGGCTACGAGTTAGTATCTCTTGATTCATCACAGTTGAAACAACTTTTTTTAAATACATGTTATAATCTTAATAATGAAGCTCTTGAAATGTTTTTTGCCAAAAATCCACCTCTCGAACTATTAAGTCTTTCAGCTACCGGTATAACAGGCAATGAACTACGATCTTTTAATCCATCAAGATTGAAAAAACTTTATTTGTGTGATTGTATAAACCTTGCAAGAGAAGCTCTTGAGGAATTTTTGGCTAAAAATCCACCTCTCGAGTTATTAAACCTTTCAGCTACCAGTATAACAGGCAATGAACTGCTATCTTTCGATCCATCTGAACTAAGTCAACTTGATTTAGGTCAATGTCAGAGTCTTAACGGGGAAGCTCTTGAGGAATTCTTGGCTAAAAATCCACCTCTCGAGTTATTAAATCTTTCAGCTACCAGTATAACAGGCAATGAACTACGATCTTTTAATCTATCAAGATTGAAAACACTTTATTTGTATGGTTGCAACCGCCTTAACCTAGAAGCTCTTCAAGCACTTTTAAGCAAGGCTGGTAACCTAGAAAGCTTATTTTGCTGGTCTTCGAATATAACTAAAGAAGATGTATTGGCTTTTGTCCCCGATCAATGTAAAATAATGGTCGATTAAAAATAGTATAGAAAAAATCCCATCTTAAAACTTCATGTTAATCCAAAAATGTTCCTAACATCTCGAATAGTAGAGCTATTTTTTTAACCTTAAGTAAAAATATGACAAAAGTCTTTAGAAATGCCTATTGTAAGACTTCATACTTTTCTTTGATTTTTCTTAAAGAAGGCTCAATTTTCTTTTTTGTCTTTTTAGGAATACGATCGATAAACAATACCCCATTGAGATGATCATTTTCATGCATGATTACCCTAGCAGTAAAGTCAGTAAATTCCTGAGAGGTAATATTCCCGTCTAAATCCATCGCCTCTACATGAATAACATTAGGCCTTTCAATATCTAAATGAAGACCCGGCAAAGAAAGACACCCTTCTAAATGAACGTTAGTCTCTTTGCTTGGATTGGAAAGCTTGGGGTTTATAAATACTTTTGCATCACCTAATACAAGCTCCCCTTCTTCCGTGTATTTATCTTCTCTCATGACGAAGATGGCTAGATCTTTACCTACTTGAGGAGCTGCAAGGCCAACGCCATTTCCGGCATCCATGGTTTCAATCATGTCTTGAGCAAGACGCTTGATTTCATCTGTGATTTCTTTAACAGGTTTGCACTTTTTGCGAAGAATCGGATTATTGTAATAACAAAGCTTGAGTAACATCTATTCTACTTGTTCTGTTGGAAAAGTTGCATGAGATGTTTCGGACTTTCCTATCACAGAAGACCATAAGGATAAAATAATACAACCAGCCATAAAAAAAGCAGCTAAGTAAGCTGTAAACTTTTTTAAAACCTGCGCTGTTGAAGTGCCAAATAAAGACTCCCCTGGATCTCCTCCAAAAGAAGCTCCTAAACCCATGGACTTTGACTCTTGGATTAAAATCACAAAGCAAAGAAGTGAACAAACAAAGAGAAAGACAAATAATAAAATATAAAATAAAACGCTCATAACTCTAAAAATTTACAATTTTGTTAAAGGATTCAATATTCAAAGATGCGCCACCTACTAATGCACCATCAATATCACTTTGCTCCATAAGAGAGGAGATATTTTCAGGCTTAACAGATCCACCATATAAAATAGGTATTTTCGCAGCATTGTTCTTACTGAATTGTTCTGATAAAATAACTCTTAAAAATGAGTGTACTTCCTGCGCTATTTCAGGTGTAGCTGCAATCCCTGTTCCAATAGCCCAGACCGGCTCATAAGCTACAATAAAATCAGTATAGTCTTTAGGAACCCCTTTTAGTCCTTTTTCCAGCTGTTTGCTTAAGACTTCTTCTGTCTTGTGCTGCTTTCGCTCTTCTAACGTTTCGCCTACGCATAAAACAACTTTTAAGTCATTTTTCATCGCTTGCAGCACCTTGCGATTAATAAAGCTGTCATCTTCCTTAAAGATTTTTCTTCTTTCTGAATGACCAATAATCACAAATTCAGCTCCAGCATCTTTCAACATTAAAGCAGATATCTCTCCTGTAAAAGCTCCCTCTTTCTCATCATGAACGTTTTGAGCTCCAATGACAATATGATGCTTTTCAGCCGCCGTTGCAGCTTGATAAATAGAAGAAAAGGGAACTGCTAAATAAACATGGGGGTTGCTGGAGGCTACCAAAGGAGCCAGTTCAGTAACAAACTGGACAGCCTCTGAACCTGTTTTATACATTTTCCAGTTGCCAATGATGTAGGATTGTCTAGACATTTTTAAACATATTTTTTAAGTATCTCATCATAACTAATAAGTTCTTGAAAAGCAACCTATCTTTCTTGTAGAAATGTAGTAACAATCCATCAAAATTTACAAAATGCAAAACCTTACTACAAAAAAAGTTTTTACTGTATCTGAACTTACGGATGCAATCAAGTTTACTTTAGAGCCAGCCTTCAACAATATTGAGGTACAAGGAGAAATTAGTAACTTAAAACGTCAAAGTTCCGGACATTACTACTTCAGCTTAAAAGATAAAAGCTCCCAAATTTCTTCGGTTTTATTTAGAGGAAATTCTTTAAAATTACAAAAACCATTAAAAGATGGCGATCAAATTACAGCTAAAGGTGAGCTTTCTGTTTACGCACCAAGGGGAAATTATCAACTTATTATTAGAGAAATCCAGCACACTGGCGTTGGAACTCTTTTACTGAAACTGCATGAACTTAAAGAACACTTAAAACAGCTCGGATGGTTAGACAAAGACTTAAAAAAAAGCTTACCTAAATTTCCCAAAAAAATTGGTATTATTACTAGTCCCACCGGAGCTGTTATCCAAGATATACTACACGTTTTAGGAAGAAGGTTTCTGGGGTGTCATCTAATTTTGAATCCAGTAAAGGTGCAAGGAGAAGGTGCTAAGGAAGAAATTGCACAGGCAATAGATGACTTTAACAGATTTAATCTGGTTGATGTCATTATCGTAGGTAGAGGAGGAGGCTCTTTAGAGGATCTTTGGGCATTTAATGAAAAAATTGTAGCTGAAGCAATCTATAAGTCTGAAATTCCTATTATTTCAGCAGTAGGTCATGAAACCGATTATTCTATATCAGATTTAGTAGCAGATATAAGAGCTCCTACTCCATCTGCTGCAGCTGAGATAGTAATAGGAGAGCAAGAGCACATTTTAGAATACTTACAGCAAGCAAAGCAGCGCCTTTATGGCACCTTCGTACCAAGGGTAAAACATGCCCGTCAAAGACTAAACGACATACAAAAATACCCTGTTTTATCTCGAGGATATGCTCTTTTTGCCACCAAGTTGCAAAGTTTAGATGAAATGCAGGAAAAATACTTATCCAGTATAAAATACTTTTTTTTACATAAAAAGGAGCAGTTTAGGCATGTTAACCAAAGGTTGAAAGCTTTTAACCCCATATTGCAACTACATCAGTCAAAGGATCGACTGTTTTCCTATAAAAAACAGCTCGATTTATCTATAAAAACGCAGATGAATAAAACTAAAATTGTATTTGATAAAAACAAATACCAATCCCTTGCTCTAGAAAAAATACAAGCTGTTATTAAAGAAAAAAAGATAAGATTAGAAAATCTATTGCAAATGTTTAAAGCAATCGATCCTAAAAACTTACTATCTAAAGGTTATAGCATTCTCTTTTCTGAAAAGGACCATTCTATTATCCTATCCAGTAAGAATCTCAAAAAAAATGATTCTTTTTACGCTTTAACTAAAGACGGTAAAATTTACGCCCAAGTAAAAGAAATTAAATCGGAAGGACTTGATGGATAATCAGCTTACATATGAAAAAGCCTTTGAAAGATTAGAAAAAATTCTAACTACTCTAAACGAAGGAAAGGCCTCATTAGAAGAGTCTTTAAAATTATTTGAAGAGGCTAACCAACTTATTAACAGCTGTAGCAGCAAATTAACCATGGCTGAAAAGAAAATCGAGACATTGATTAAAGCAAGGGATGGTTCATTACAACTAGATGACAACGGCCAGCCCTTAAAAGAGACTTTTGAACCTGAATCAAAAGATTTGTTTTCTAAAAAAGAGCTCACTCAATGAGTGACTTTGATATTTTAAACACTATTCACTCTCCTTCGGACATACAGTCCCTGCCTATAGCAAGTTTAGAAAAGCTCTGTACAGAAATTAGGCAGCGTATAATTGAAGTACTCTCTGTTAACGGTGGTCACCTATCATCTAATTTGGGAACGGTAGAACTTACCGTTGCTTTGCATTATGTATTTAATTCTCCTTACGATAAATTCATTTTCGATACTTCCCATCAGTCTTACCCTCATAAATTATTAACAGGAAGAAACCCTCGCTTTAACGAAATTAGAAAGTACAAAGGACTTTGCGGCTTTTCCCATCCAAAGGAATCTATTCATGATCATTTTTATGCTGGACACGCAGGAACTGCTTTTTCTTTAGGACTTGGAATGGCTAAAAATAGAGAGTTGCTAAAAACGGATGAACACATCATTCCTATTTTAGGAGATGCCTCGTTAACATGCGGCTTGACACTTGAGGCGTTAAATAATATTCCAGGTGATTTGAAAAACTTTATCGTCGTACTAAATGACAATAAAATGTCTATTTCAGAAAATGTCGGGAACATAAAAAATATCCTTTCTCGAATTTTATCTCACCCCATCTCTAACAAGTTTTATGAAGAGATTAATTCTATATTAAGTAAATTCCCCGGCCTTGGGAAACAGCTTGCTAAGCAAGGGCAAAAGATTACTGAGTCTATTAAAAATCTAGTAAGTCCTGCTGCTTTTTTTGAACAATTTGGACTTTCTTATGTCGGACCTATTGATGGACATGATGTAAAAAAGCTGGTCGACAAATTTAATTCCGTTAAACATTACAACCGACCTATTTTAATGCATGTCATGACTGTAAAAGGAAAAGGAATGCCGATTGCTAGTGAAAACCCTACTACCTATCATGGGGTGAAGCCTTTTGACAAAAGTAGCGGAAAGTTCTTAACAACTAGTTCTTCCAGTACAACCTTTCCTAAAATCTTTGGAAAAGAAATTCTAAAAATGGCTCAAAAAGACCCTAGCATTGTAGTTGTCAACCCAGCAACACCAGCAGGATCCTGCCTTACTGAAATGAGAAAGCAGCTTCCGGAAAGATGCCTTGACGTAGGCATAGCTGAAGGACATGCTGTTACTTTTGCCGGTGGTCTTGCAAAAGGTAAAAAATTGAAAGTCATTTGCAATATCTACGCAACTTTCCTACAAAGAGCTTTAGATAATATATTCCATGATGTTTGTCTGCAGGAGTTACCAGTTGTATTTACTATTGACAGAGCTTCGATATCAGGACCTGACGGATGCACACATCATGGCATTTATGATATAAGCTTTTTAAGTGCGATGCCTAATATGGTGATCGCTCAACCCAGAAGTGGGATGCTTTTAAAAGAGCTTATGCACAGCTCTTTTACTTATGACCGACCTGTAGCTATCAGGTATCCTAACCTTGTTACTCATGTCGAAGAAGATGCACCAGTTCGACATAGGGATCTTGCTCAAGCGGATGTTCTTTCTCAAGGTGAAAATTTAGTGATTATTGGGCTTGGGCACATGTCCTACAAAGCTCTTGAGATAAAAAAAATTCTATCTTCTTATGGTGTAAACCCTACCATTATTGACCCAGTATTTATAAAACCTATAGATGCAGATCTTTTTTTAGATGTTTTTTCTACGCACCCCAAAGTTGTTACTATTGAAGAACATAGTGTCAATGGTGGACTAGGCTCTGCCATTAACAAGTTTATTATTAATAACAATATGACTAACCAGATATTGAATATTGGTATTCCAGATACATTTGTGCAACATGGAAAGAACGAAGACCTTTATAAGGAAATAGGTCTTGATGTAGAGTCAATAACAGAGAGAATCTTAAAATTTTTTGACCTAAAGAAGAAAAGTTATGATTATAGCCCTGTTTCCTAATGAACGAAAGCTGCATTCTTTTGATTTAGCTAAAGGAATTTGTGACTATTTTAAAGCTAGAAATGTCACTGTTGTTGCAGATGATGAGTATGTAGATAAAATTGGCGCTAAAAAAATTTCAACTATAGATCGCACACAAATCTCCTTTCTTATCTCTATGGGAGGTGATGGAACTATCTTACGGCTGTCCCATAGATTTTCAGACATTGAAGCCCCTATTGCTGGAATAAACCTTGGTCATTTAGGTTTCATGGCCGATATTCCAATTCCCGACATTTACCCTTCTTTACAAGATCTTTTAGACGGAAAATTTACCATAGAAGAAAGATTGATCCTTGAGACGTCAAATAAAAATAAGGAAAAATTTTATGCCGTAAATGAAGTTGTTGTCCATAGAGGTGGCTATCACAGTTTGGTTGAAATTTCTATGCAAGTTGACGGGAAGTATTTAAATACTTTTATTGCAGATGGAATTATCATAGCAACCCCAAATGGATCTACCGCCTACTCTTTAGCTGCAGGAGGACCCATTTTAAGCCCAGAACTCGATGCTTATGTCATAACCCCTATTTGCGCTCATACAATCTCCAACAGACCTTTTGTTCTATCTTCCAACCACACTTTGCAAATTCAGTATCTAAGTAAGAATCCATCCATTGAAGTTCACTTCGATGGTGTAGATACCTTTTCCATGGAAACTGGCGATAGTATTACCGTTAAAAAAAGTTCTCAAAAGTTTAAACTCGTCAACCTTCAGCGACATGACTATTACAGCACCTTGAGAACAAAGCTCAACTGGTCTGGTAAATTACATTAAAATATTTTATAAAAAAAATACTCTAAACAGGTAGATGCTTTTATATTTCTTTGAATACCCTTCTCTACCTCTTCTAAATAATAATGCACCTTTTCTAAGGGAGCAAAAAAATCTGTTTCCTCTTTAAAGAAAAAGCTATCTTCATAAAATCCATAACTGCGAGCTAGCTGATCTTTAAACCACATGAGTATAATGGCATAGATCAGATCTATTTCTTTAGTGCAAAACTCTTCTATAGTATGCAAAGTGTCTACTGATTGTTTATGACTTAATATATCTAGCAGTATTTCTATATTTTTTTCCGTTTCAGGATGAAGGGCTAAATTAAGAGCTCTTCCTAAAGAACCCTGAGCTATTTTTGCTAAGTACTTTGCCATTGTCTCTGACTTGTCTGTATTTTCTAATAAATACTTTTCAATAAGATGATCTTCTATTGCTTTGAAACTTAACTGCATGCACCTTGAGCGAATGGTTAATAGCAAATCATCCGGTTTTGCACTTAGAAGAATAATATAACTATCTAAACTAGGCTCTTCTAAAGTCTTTAAAATGGCATTAGAAGATGCCTCCTGCATTTTGTCGGCATCATGAATGATAAATACTTTTGCATTAGCTTCAAAAGGAGGTTTGTAAACTTCCTCTATCATTTGTCGCATTGATGAAATGTGATGAGTATTTGCTTTACCATCTGGTCGATATATGTGCAAATCTGGATGATTTTCTACGTCTACACGATCGGATCCAGTTTTATCTGCCTTATCAAACAAGAGTCTTTTAGCTAGGGACTTAGCAAAAAGACTCTTACCGACCCCATCAGGACCATGAAACAATAAAGTATTGGGAAGGTTATTTAAAGTGACTTCCTGAGTAAGATAGTTTTTAATTGTGTCATTACCTAAAAGTTTCGAAAAATCCATAACTTAATCTATGTAAGGCCTTTTTAATATTTCTGATAAAATGATACCACTTTGCAAAGATCCATATTTGGATAAAACTTTCTTTTGCCTTTTTTTTTGCACTTTTGACGTAAGAGGGACGATTTTTTTTATAGGAACAGAAATCGGAGGCAGCTTGCGTACCATTGGAGGAGGGCTAACCTTCCGCTTAGGTTCCTTTCTTGGTAAGGGAGGTTGTTCTTTTTTCTTGGTAAAGAATGTGTTGATTAAAGGAAAAATAAGGAAAAATATAATAATAATTAACCCAATCCAATCAAAGGATTTTTCCTCATTCATGTTTTCCCTCTTCTTCCTCCCCTGAAATTGATTCTCTCATCTTAGTATCAGCTTTAATATTTTTCATCCGATAATAGTCCATAATGCCAAGATTTCCCTTTTTGAATGCCTCTGCCATAGCAAGAGGTACTTCAGCTTCTGCATCCCGAATTTTAGCTTCATTCTCTTTTTCTATAGCAACAGCCATAGCTCTTCTTTCTTCTGCCTTTGCTCGAGCAACTCTCATATCGGACTCAGCTCTATCTGCTCTGAGCCTTGCTCCAATATTTTCTCCAATTGTAATATCTGCAATATCAATAGAAAGTATTTCAAAAGCCGTTTGTGCATCTAGCCCTTTATCGAGTACTAACTGAGAAATTCTTTGAGGCGATTCTAATACAGCCTGATGAGTATCAGTACCACCAATAGAAGTAACAATCCCCTCACCAACCCTTGCAATAATAGTATCTTCAGTAGCGCCTCCCACTAACTGTAAGATATTAGTACGGACAGTTACTCTTGCCTTAGCTTTTAACTCTACTCCATCTTTTGCCACAGCAGAAATGTCTGCGCCTCCCCCTGGACAATCAATTACCTTGGGATTTACTGAAGTGCGAACTGCATCGAAAAGATCCCTTCCTGCTAAGTCAATAGCAGTAGCCTGTCTCCAATCTAAAGGAATATTCGCTTTATCGGCTGCTATCATCGCTCTTACTACATCGTTTAGGCGCCCTCCTGCCAAATAGTGGGTCTCTAAATCAGCGACTGCTATCTGCTTTAACCCAGCTTTAAAAGCATTAATACGTGCATTAACTACTAACTTAGGGGGTATTTTTCTAAGACTCATCCCGACAATATTAAATAAAGAAATAGGCGTCCCAGATACAAAGGCCTGGAACCACAAACTGATAAATCTACCAACTAGTGATAGGAAAATAACAACAACAAGCGCTAAAATAATAAATAGCACATAAATACCTACGGAAAAATCCATTTATTAGACCTCTTCTTCGATTTGTTTAACAATGAGCCTGGATCCCTCGCCTCCAATGACTTGAATGGTAGATCCTTTATTAATATACCTTCCCTTAGAAACAGCCTGATAAGACGTATCGTCTATTTTTACATGGCCAGATGGTTTTAAGTCACTTTCAGCTATACCAAGTTTACCAACAAGTTCTTTATCATAAAAACTGGCAAAATAACCTGTTTGATCTGAATCTAAAAAAATAGTCCCCTTTTTACCTGTCGACCTAACTCTCCATAAAGCTATTTTAATCGTTATCAGTAATGCAATGATCAAACTTGCGATAAAAATAATTAGCACAAGTGAACCTGGATCATTTAAAAGAAGTATTACAATACTTGAAATGAGAAGTACGCCACCTGCAACCCCCATTATTCCACCTGGCAAGAAGAATTCAAAATAAATTAATAAAAGCCCTATGACTGCTAATAAAATAGCTATGCTCATTTTTTTCTCACAATAACTCTTGATCCAATGATATCGGAAACTATGATTTTTTCCTCTTTTTCGATGAATTCTCTTAAGGAAGATGCATCATAAATTTCTCCATTTATCAGCACTTTCCCAGAGGGTCTTAAAGGAGAGTATACAGTTCCTTCCATGCCGACTTTAGGCAAGTTTTCTTTTGATATACCTGAAGTATATCCCTGCTGCTCTCCTTTTAACACGAATTTGGAAAATAAGCCTATTCTGGGGAGCACATACCTACTCAATAAAAACATAATAATTACGGAAACAACTAATGCTATAAAGAGCCAAACAAACATATTTAGAGCGTTAATTGCCGCTAAATTCCACTTTTCTGCATTAAAAGAAATATCTTTAATACTAGGCATCATCAATACAAAAAGACCTATTATTGTAAGGATTATTCCTACAATTCCAATTACTCCAAACCCAGGCAAGATGAAAAGCTCCACCATGATAAGGGCTGCTCCTATCAGAAAAATAATAACTTCTAACCAATCAATTGCATGAATGGAAAAACTATTAAGTAGAATCAACCCTAGACAAACTAAACCTATGCTTCCAAAAACGCCAAAACCAGGTGTGTTCATTTCAATATAAAAGCCTATTAGCATCCCAATGAATAAAAGTGAGGCTACAAGAGGATGAGATAAAAAAGAGAAAAAACCAATTTTCCAGTCATTGTAGGTAATGATTTGCGCCTGGGGTATTTTTTTAAAAAACGGATATTGAAAGATCAATAGTTTATTAGCAGGGTAAGTTCCCTCTTTTTTTTCTTTTGCAGTAATTGGTGATAACTTTTCAAAATCAACGGAAAAATCAGACACACCATATTTTTTTAACTGCTCTGCATCCAGTGTTAGAAGTTTCCCCTTATTGGAAATTATCTGATCAGATTCCCTTATTTGGTCTTCGTTATCTAGCTTAATAATCTGCCCAGCTCTTTCTACTACAATGATATCTTTATCTACCATAGCTTCGGCAAGATTGGGATTTCTACCATAAAAAGAAGCCAAATTGATAAATTCAGCTCTTAAAGCAGAGTTTACTTTTTCAGAGGCACTTTGCATCCCCTCTCCTGTTTGCAAAACAGGCTCAGCAGCCCCCATGATAGATGATGGTGTGGTTCCGATAAATCTAGATGAATAGGCAAGCATTGCACCGGCAGAAACAGCCCAATTATCAATAAAAGCCACAGTTGGAATGTTCGACTGGGTATCGAGTTCTTGCAAAAGCTTTGCTATTTTTTGTGAGGCAAAAACCTCTCCTCCTGGAGTATTTAAATGAAGGAGCAAAAAAATAATATTTTCTTTTTTGAAGTGCTCTATGGCTAATTTACAATGAATAAAAGTTGCTTGGCTTATAGGACGATCCATCGGAACTTCAATAAGACCTACTTTATTTTCCTTATCTGTTGAGTATTGAATAACTTCTTCAAGCTCAGAATCAACTTGAGCAAAAATGAAAAAGGGAATGAATAAATAAAATAATAATTTCTTCATTTTTTTAATTTTATAAACTCTAAAATAACATCCCTTGTATATTGCAGGTTTTCTCTACTATGCGCAAGAGAAACAAAACTAGTTTCAAAAGGAGATTGAGGTATGTAGATTCCTTTTTTTAAAAGAAATTGAAAATACTGTTTAAATAGGTCCATGTCTAAATGTGCTAAGTCCGTTTTATTCTGAGGATTTTTGACATTCCAAAAAATGCTAAACATTGATCCAATAGAATGAATACTATGAGGCGTGTTTTTTAACTCTTCCCTTATAGGGTCGGTAATAACCCTTGTCTTTTCCTCTAATTCTTCATAAATGCCATCTCTTTCTAAGACTTTTAAAGTAGCGAGGCCTGCCCTCATAGCTAAGGGGTTTCCAGATAATGTTCCTGCTTGAAAAACTTCACCTATGGGAGCTAACAAATCCATAACTTCAGCTTTGCCACCAATAAGGGCTGCTGGAAGCCCTCCCCCTACGATCTTACCAAAACAAGTAAGATCTGGAAGTATACCATAATAACCTTGAGCGCCTTCTAAGCCAACACGAAAACCTGAAATAACTTCATCAAAAATAAGAAGGAAATTATGTTTCTTAGAACATTCTTTTAATGCTTGTAGAAAAGCATGCTTTGCAGGAATTACCCCCATATTTCCGGCAATTGGCTCAATAATAACAGCGGCAACATCATCTTTTTTTTCTGAGGCAAAAAAGTCGTCCAAAGCCTTCTTATCATTATAAGGAAGAGTAATTGTTTCCTGAATAGAAGAAGGTAAAACTCCTTGAGACGTTGCTTCAGGATTCAAGTAAGATACACTCGATCCGGATTGTACTAGTAAAGCATCATGATGGCCGTGATAGTTCCCTTGAAACTTTATAATAAGGGGTTTTTTCGTATACCCTCTAGCAAGTCTTATTGCTGTCATGGTAGCTTCTGTCCCAGTAGAGACAAACCTTACTTTTTCAACGGAGGGAACTAGCTCTACGATTTTTTTTGCTATTTCATATTCATAGCTTGTTGAAATGCCAAATGAAGTTCCTTGTTTTAGTTGTTTTTCAAGCACTTTTACAACTGGATCTGGACTATGCCCTAAAATAAGGGCTCCCCATGATGTGCAATAATCAATATAGGTATTACTGTCTGCATCATAAATCGTGTCACCTATTGCTCTATCTACAATTAAGGGAGACACTTCAACATCAGAAAAATTTCTAACAGGTGAATTCACTCCTCCTGGAATGACTTGACAAGCGTTTTGGTATATTATCTCACAGGAACTTCGAGTCTTGCCTTGCATCTTAACTCCTAAACAGTAATTGACCTAGATAGATATTTTCGGCAATATCTAGATTTTTGTAATTATTTTATTTTTCCATGCAATTTAGAAAAAATTTTGCTGTATTTTTATTTTTTGCAAGCATCTTTTGCTCTTTGCATGCAGATATTTTTTATAAAGTAAGATTTTGGGGGTTAGAAGATAAAAAAGCATTACAAGCTATCAAAGATCATTCTGATTTGCTGGAAATGCAAGATCGCTCAATTCCTTCTGTCACGGCACTTCGCTATCGCATTGATGATGATATCCCTGAAATATTAAGCATCTTACAAAGCTTCTCCTATTATGATGCAAAAGTATGTACTAATATTTCTTTAGAATACCAACGCTTTGTGGTAGATGTTGTCATTACCCCGGGGCCACAATATCTTTTAAAAGACTTGGATGTTTTTACTTCCGCCTGTGAGGCTAAAGTACCATTGCCTCAAGCTCAAGGTATTACCTTAAATGACCTTGAGGTACAAAAAATGCAACCTATTACCACAGGAAAGATTTTAGATGCCCAGACCCTCCTGTTGGAAAGGCTTGCCGCCAATAGCTTTCCTTTAGCTACAATTACCAAAAGAGATGTTGTTGTAGATGTCCTCACTAAAACTATCTCTGTAACTTTTTGCGTTGATCCGGGACCTTTTTCTCATTTTGGTTCAACTACTATTTTAGGATTAAAAGATGTAGATCCAAAATTTATTGAGCGTAAAATAGCTTGGGAAGAGGGAGCTCCTTATGACTTAGATGACATTACCCTCACACAAAAACGACTTATGAAGTCAAACTTATTTGGATCAGTTTTAGTTTCTCATACAGGAGAATTAGATGAATCAGGAGAACTCCCCATGAAAATTAAACTGACTGAATCAAAACACCAGTCTTTTAATTTTGGAGTAAGCTACGCAACTATTGATGGTCCAGGTGCAAGTATTGGTTGGGAACACCGTAATATTGCTCATTTAGGACAGCTTTTAAGTATGCAAGTCGATGTTTCCAAAGTTGCCAGTACTGGAATCGCTACATACAAAATTCCTGACTTTTACAAGCTCGATCGAGACTATATATGGCAGGCAATGGTAGTAAGAGAAGATGTAGTCCCTTATATCGGATTTACCTATCGACTAGGGAATCGTCTTGAATGGAACATCAGTGAAACAAAACATGTCTCACTAGGGTTAAAAGGAGAATATATAAATGTTGTCAAAAGTATCAGTAACGGAAAGTTTACTTTTTTAGGACTTCCTTTATATGTAAACTATTCAACAGCAAGTTCTCTTTTAGACCCTACTTCAGGACTTTCGATTGCTTACAAAATGACTCCTTACCAGGCTATATCTCATAATAGGACCTTTTTTTTAAAACAAACGTTAACAGGAGGTTTTTATATACCATTTATCCCCTCAAGGAGAGTTGTCATGGCTATTAGACTTCAGTTAGGATCTATTGCTGGATCTAATCTTTCCCGAATTCCTTTTACAAAAAGGTTCTTAGGTGGATCAGATGATAATTTAAGAGGATACCGTTTTAAAACAGTCTCTCCTACTAATAGTAGTGGTGATCCGTTAGGTGGCAGATCTGCTGTATATGCAACTGTTGAGATGAGGTTTAGAGTGAGTGAATCAGTTGGGGTTGTCCCCTTTAGCGATTTTGGTACTGTTTCTTTGAAACAATATCCTGATTTTACTACAAAGTGGTTTAAATCAGTTGGATTGGGCTTGCGCTATTTTACCTTTTTTGGTCCACTCAGGTTAGATGTTGCAGTGCCTTTAGATAAGCGAAAAAGGGACCCCAATTACAGAATATATTTAAGTTTTGGCCAAACCTTTTAAAAAATGAAAGTACTTTTTAAAATACTCATATCTTGCCTTTTTACTTTTGTAGTTCTACTAGGTACAGCTGTTGTTTTTTTACAAACAGACTATGGGAAAAACCGGCTTCAAAAGCTTGTTCTAAATGCTTCTGAATCTAAAGGTGTTTCTATCCGTTTTGATGAAATAAAAGGATTTTTACCGTTTCAATGGACTTTCACAGATGTCGTTATTAGTGTAGACAGTACTAAAATTACAGCAAAAAATGTATCCTTTCGCTTATCTCTTTTTCAACTCATAAAAAAAACATTAGCTTTTAAAAGTTTCTATGCCTCAGACGTGAGAACTTTTGGACTTGCTCATAAAACTTCACTATCTAAAGAGCCCAGCAATATACAACTGCCCTTTTCGCTTCATGTCCGATCCTTTATCATCAAAGATTTTTATGTAGAACAGACTAATGTTCCCATCAATCTCATGGGAAAGTTTAAATTGCAAAAAGATGGATCTTATCTTTTTGCACAAACAAGAATAGAAAGAGATGGTTATACTGGCAGTTTTATAGAAGCTAACTTACGAGCTGAAAGAAATAGACTGGTGCAATTTGGGACTAAAGGAGATATAAAACAGTTAGATTTTTTAGCTTTTGTTAAGGACATCAGTTTTGACTCTGAAATGCAATTTCAGATTTTGGCAAAAGGCCCTTATGAAAGCTTTAAAAATTTGATTTACCAAAATGCAGACTATCCTGCCCGTGATATATCCGGTTCTTTATTTTTAGCATTTAAAGATACATCTAGCTTAGAAAAGCCACCTTGGAAATTAAAAAGTGATTTTACCATAGATAAAAGTAAAGCGCTTATCTTGTCCCCCTTAATTGTTACAACGCCTGTTACAACATTAAGGGGAAGTGTTTCTATAGAAAAGAAAGAGGGCCTTACCAGGTGCGACTTAAACTTGCAACCTGACAATCTAGTCATCTACAACCAAAACGTTACAAACTTTAATATAGCCATTAACTCTTCCGGACTAACAGAGCAAATTGAGGGAAATGCAAGTTTTAAACTTATCACCGAAAAAACCCCTTTTGAAGGAGGTTTTCAATTCAATTATCTGAAGGATGGACCCTTTTTTCTAGATGATCTAGTCATTACAAGTGATGGCATAGACTTTAAGGCAGCAGTTGCTTTTGAAGGACTAAAACAAATGAACGGTCAAGTAGTTGTTACTTTGGAAGATCTTTCACTAATAGAAGATGCTTTTCCTTTAGGGGTAACAGAAGGCAAGGCAGTAGTTGATGTAGCTTTGACAACGGCAAACTCTCGCCAGCTAGTAAGTACATACATTGACTATTCCCATTTACAATATAAGGAATTATACTCTAATGAGGGTCGTTTGCAAATTTTTGTAGAAGACCTCTTTTATGAAAGAAATACTAGCATAGAAGCTGAGTTTAAAGACGCTCAGATCTATGGAGCTTACTTTTCTTCCATTTCTTTAAAAACTGCATTTGAAGGTGAAAATTGGCCTTTTACAATTAATGTAGACGGGCAAAACATGCAATCGAACATCACTGGCTTTTGGGATTATCGCAACAATAGTTTTGACATGAATGTACAGGATATAAATGGTGCAAGCTATCAAAAGCCATTTCTTTTAAAAGAACCATTTTCCATAAAAATCGAACCGGAAAGCTTGGAAGTTACTCCGGTTGATATAGAAATGCCCAACTCTTCTTTTTTAGCCTCACTTCAAATAGATAAAAGTAATGCTTCCATAGAAATAAGCTCTCAAAATTTCCCTATTGAGTTTCTATCTATGAACCCTCTTCGGTTGGACATTGCAGGCGCAGTCGATTCCAAAGTGTCTTTGCAAAAAAGTAACGATAAGCTAAATGGCAGTTTTTCTTTAAACTTTTCTGATGTAAATATTTTAGCACTGGGAGACAAAACCCCATTTACTACAAATGGACATATCAAAGGTGAAGTGCATAACAATACCTTGAACCTAGTATTAGACTCATCAGTTAAGGAAGATAAAATACTTGAGTTGGATGCAGAAATTCCAATCACATTAAATTTTTACCCCTTTTCTTTAATTTTAAAACCATATGCCAACACAAGTGGGAAATTATATTATAATGGTGAAATTCAAGAAATTTTAGATTTTATTGATTTAAGGTTTAACTATGTCCAAGGACAAGTATTGTGTGATCTCACGTGGGAAGGGACAACGGATAGTCCAGATATGGAAGGAAGCATTTATATAAAAGATGGCATATATGAAAATTATGTCACAGGTACTTATTTAGAAAATATTCAGGCAATCTTACAGGGAAAGAAAAATACACTTGAGCTCACTGAATTTACAGCAACTGACAGCAAGCAAGGCACAGTAAAGGCAAAAGGTGAAATCGAAGTTGCCTATCTTGATAAATTCCCCTTTAATTTCCAAGCTAGTATTAATGACTTTATTTTTGTAAGGCGCAAAAATATATTAGGCTCAGCTACTGGCAATATCACCATTGAAGGTAATTTCGATTCAGCAATAACAAGAGGAAAGGCCTTCATTACTTATGGGGAGTTCGATATTCCTGAAAAAATTGCCGCCAAAGTACCTAATATTGCTGTTACATACAAAAACCAACCTAAAAAAAGGACGGTATTTGTGCCTAAAAAAAAGTTCCCTTTGTACTTAGATGTCGAACTAGAAACTGACGGCAATTTTTTTGTAAGAGGGAGAGGACTTTCTTCCGAGTGGAAAGGCGATATAAAGCTCGATGGACTTTATTATGATTTGCAAGCAGAAGGAAGGCTTGATCTTATAAAAGGCGAGTTTAACTTTTCTGGCCACTATTTTGATTTAACTAGTGGAGAACTTATATTTACCGGGGATAAGGGAGAGTTTCCTTTTTTAAATATTACAGCTCAAACAAACATTCAGGGAATCAAT